>OJCR01000315.1_pt1 | contig 24298 bp, 20 predicted proteins | sample 1591611 | NCBI WGS metagenome assembly OJCR01 (sample SAMN05416815, study PRJEB24817) | seawater metagenome | isolation source: Sea water | place: Canada:Atlantic | collected 2013-07
GGGTCTGGACTCATCGATGATCGGTAAATCCGGGAAAACCTATAGCCCCTATGATGGGCTATGCCTGGAGTGCGAGGGCTATCCCGATGGCCCAAACTCACCCGAACTCGGGGACATCATTCTGCGTCCCGGCATCGAATACCATCGCACCACCCGCTACGAATTCTCGACTGATAACTGAGTCATGATCGAATTTCCGCCTCCACCCCGCCCCCGGAAACTCGATACCCGCATCAGCATCCTTGGCAGCGGATTTATCGTCAACGACTGCCACTTGCCCAGCTACCGCGCGGCCGGATTCAACGTGGCGGCCATTGCCTCCCGAAACTCGGAGAATGCTTCCCGCGTCGCAGCCGCGCACAACATTCCGACCGTCCACCCGAGCTTTGAAGCACTTCTAGATGACACTTCTCTGGAGGTCTTGGACATCGCCGTGCCTCCCCAGCATCAGCTCGCCCTGATTCGCGCCGCCTGCGCTCGCGGCACGGCCAAGGCCATCCTCGCCCAAAAACCCCTCGCGCTAAACTACGCCGACGCGGTTACCGCCGTCGAAGTCTGCGCGCCGCCGGCATCACGCTAACTATCAACCAAAACATGCGCTACGATCCCTCCGTGCGTGTCGGCAGCCACCTGCTGAGTAGCGGTGCATTGGGCGATCCGGTGTTTGCCACCATCGACATGCGCGGGATTCCGCATTGGCAACCGTGGCAAGCCGACACCGGTTCAGCCACCTTGCGGATTATGTCGATCCACCACTTGGATTGCATGCGCCTCTGGTTTGGCGATCCCGCCCGCGTCTATTGCAGCACGCGACCTGACCCTCGCACCAAGTTTCCCCACACCGACGGCATCTGCACCACTATTCTGGAATACGACAACAACCTTCGAGCCGTCATCATCGACGACGTCTGGACCGGCCCCGCTCGCGAAGGCTGCCCCGCTGACATCCGCATCGAATGGCGCATCGAAGGAATGCAAGGGCTCGCCATCGGTGAAATCGGTTGGTGTCAGGATCCCTACACCACCCCGTCGACGGTGCGCTATGCCCTCCAAGGGAACGAAGCGTTTACCCAACCCGAACTGACTCGCAGTTGGTTTCCTGATGCCTTCGCCGATACCATGGGGCAACTCCTCGTCGCGATTGAAAACAACCAAGCCCCCGCGATCACCGCATCCGATAATCTGCATACCCTCGCCCTGGTAGAGGCTGCGGTATTGAGTGCCGACGAACACCGCACGATCGACCCCACCTCCATTTTCCCCTGATCCCCGTCGGCAAAATGTGGGTCGGGCTTTATGCCCGACATCCCCTCCACTCTCCTAATTCTTAAAATACCCTCCTGATCCCCACTCATGAAACTAGGCATCATCAATAGTGCGTTCGGCCAAGCCGGCGTCGACACCGTCACCGGCCTCGAACACATGGCCCGCATTGGTTTCGACAACGTCGATATCTTCACGGAAGCGATGACCATCACCGCCGAGGAAAAGCGGGCAATCATCAGCACCTGCGAAAAGCAGAACCTGCCCATCGCTTCGCTGCCGGTCGTCGCGACCGGATTGATCGACTTCAACGACCCCGTGCGCGCCTTTCACGTTGATCGGTGCAAGAAATTCATCGACCTGTGTGCTGAGTTTGGCGCGGGCAATCTTCTCCTCGTGCTCGGTGAATACATCTGGCAACGCGAAGTGATCGCTCCCGTCGATCAATGGAATTGGGCGGTTGAAACTTGCCGAGAACTCGGAGACTACGCCGACACCAAAAACGTTGATATCGCCCTAGAATTGGAGCCCTTCCGGCTAAGCCTGCTCAACAACATCCATGAGATGGTGCGCTTCATCGACGACTGCGATCATCCGCGCGTGCGGGCCAACATTGATATCAGCCATTTGGTGCTAGCGGACACGGGACCGGAACAGGTGGCCCAACTCGCCGGCAAAGCGATCCACGTGCACATCAGCGATTGTGATGGTATGGTCCACGGCGACCTACCTCCCGGCCGCGGCGTGGTGAAGTTTGCGCCCTACCTCCACGCGATCAAAGAACTCGGCATCGACGGCACGGTCGCCATCGAACTCGAATACTCCCCCGACCCCACCAAGATCGTCGAGTGGGTCGAAGAGGCCTATCGCGAAACCGCCCGTCTGATGGAACTGACCGGACTACGCAGCTCATGAATTTCTGGACCCGCCTAGCCCAATGGCTCAATCCTCCCGATCCCGGGCCGGTTGAGTTTAAGCCCGAATGGGCGGAAATCCTGACCGCGAATATTCCGGTCTATTCACGCCTGCCCACCAACTTTCAAACCCAGCTGCACGAGAAGCTCACCCACTTCGTCGCGCAAAAACATTTCGAAGCATGCGGCGATTTGGAACTGACCGACGAAATGGTTCTCACTGTCGCCGGCCAAGCCTGCCTGCTCGTGCTCAACCACCCCGGACCACCGTTCCCCAAACTGCGTTCCGTGCTGATTTACCCCTCGGCCTATAAAGCCACCCACACCACCGTCGACGCTCTGGGCATCGTGCATCAACAGGAAGTCGTGCGACTCGGTGAGTCATCCAGCAACGGAACCGTCGTGCTCGCTTGGGACTCGGTGCTGCAAGGCGCCGGCAACTGCTTCGATGGTCACAACGTGACTATGCACGAATTCGCCCATCAGCTGGATCAAGCCCGTGGTCGTGCCGACGGAATTCCCTTTTTGCAAAACCCCAATCGTTACGCGAGATGGGCCGAGATGGTCGAGACGGGGCACGATCGCCTTGAGCGCATGTCGGCCGCCGGCAAACGCACGGTATTGGACAAATACGGTGCGACCAACCACGCCGAATACTTCGCCGTGGCCACGGAAGCCTTCTTCGAAAAACCCCGCCAACTCGTCCGCAAACAGCCCGAACTCTACGCCGAGCTAAAGACCTTCTACCAAACCGACCCCGCCCAATGGTTCACCCAAGGTTAATGGGGTCAAAGGTTAATGGGGTCAGGTCGTGTTTCTATGATTATTTTCGCTTCAGCTTACTGGTCGAAAGCCGTTAGCTCATGGTAGTCAGTAGATTCTATATAATCATATAAACACGACCTGATCCCATCCACTTTACTCGATTTTACCTTCGGCGGTGATGCGGGCGACTGAGTAGTGAGGATCGTCTTCCATCACTTCGACGGTCACCAGCGTGCCAGCGCGTTTCAGGAGTATCCGACAATCACTCGAGAGGTGACGCAGGTGGAGGGTTTTGCCCGCCTTGCGGTAGCGTTGGGCTAGAGCGTTGATCGCTTCCAGCCCGGAGAGGTCGCAAACCCGAGTATCGCGGCAATCAATCACCACGTTGTCAGGGTCTTCGCGGGGTTTAAACTGCTCCGCAAATTCCCGCACGGAACCGAAGTAGAGCAAACCGCTCATCAAATAGGTGCGCTGTTGATGCGTGTCCTCAGTGATTATCAGGCGAACGTGTTGCGCACTCTTCCAGGCGAAGACTAACGCCGACACCAAAACACCCACGAGAACAGCAATCGCAAGATCAGCGTAAACCGTAACGCCAGTCACGATCGCAATCACCAGCATATCGCTCTTCGGCACTTTTCCGATCGTTTCAAATGTCGCCCATTCGAATGTGCCGATAACGACCATGAACATCACGCCCGTAAGTGCTGCGATCGGGATATTATCGATGAATGGTGCACCGATCAAAATGAACGCCAACAACCCTAGGGCCGCCACGATCCCCGACGTGCGACCACGGCCGCCCGATCTGATGTTGATCAGACTCTGACCGATCATCGCGCAACCGCCCATGCCTTGGAATAAGCCGGTAACGATGTTCGCCGCGCCTTGCGCGAGAGCTTCACGATTTCCTTGACCGCGCGTCTCGGTGAGCTCGTCGATCAACTGCAGCGTCATCAACGACTCAATCAGTCCCACAGCCGCCAGAATAACTGCGTAGGGAAAGATGAAGGAAAGTGTCTCCATGTTGAATGGAACATGCGGCATGTGAAGCTGAGGCAAACCGCCCTGAACCGAGGCTAAATCGCCGACCACCTGGGTATTGACCCCAAGAAACGCGATACCAGCGACAACCAAGATAGCCGCCAGCGACGACGGCACGGCTTTAGTGAATCTCGGCAGAAAATGGATGATAGCCATAGTAAGCGTCACCAACCCCAACATGACCCAAAGAGCCGACCCCGAAAGCCACCCGCCAACTTCCGCGCCACTGCGCTCCTTGAACATGTCCAACTGAGCCATGAAAATCACGATCGCGAGACCATTGACGAATCCCATCATAACGGGATGCGGGACCAGGCGAATCAGGCGACCCAACTTAAGGAATCCGACCGTCATTTGGATGAGCCCCATGAGAACCACGGTCGCGAAGAGGTATTCGAGCCCCGCACCTTCACCGCCGCGGGCGTTGCCCTCTTGAACGAGGGCTACCATGACGACCGCCAAAGCACCGGTCGCGCCGGAAATCATGCCAGGACGACCGCCGAAGATGGCGGTGATGAGCCCAACAAAGAAGGCGGCATAGAGTCCGACCAGCGGAGGCACATCGGCTACAAAAGCGAAGGCAATAGCCTCGGGCACCAGGGCGAGAGCGACCGTCAGGCCCGATAAAATATCGTCCTTATAGTTGCCGCGTTTCTTAACGAAGAGATCGAACATGAGATGAATTGAGAACTGAAAGTAGGCAGGAGTGGGGCTACCACCTGGCCAAAAATAAAGGCGCCAACGCGGGGTCGACGCCTAACAAAAATACGGAATCTGGAAGAGAAGACGGTAACCAAGCCGCTCAAAAGCGGAACGCGGACCCAGACAACCATCTCGGCTACTAGCAACCCCTTATTCGGAGGCCTCCAAGCAACGGCAGTCTGGAGCACTCGGGAGAGGAAGCCCCGAATCAAGTCCTCCCAGTTCAAATGACTTTCCTAATATCGTTAGTCCTGTAACTCGCTCCGGTCCCAATTGCTAGGGCTTCGATCGTCTCATTCTTTGGCATCTCGCTTCCGACATGCATATCTACCTCCAAAATCAACAGATTACTTCACTGACCAACACCGGATCTCCCCAAATATCATCAAAACCCGGAATTTCGGGACGATTTCATGCATATTTACTCAGATATCAGCCAAAATAAAAGATATTTTTCTATTTCCGATCTTCCTATATCTTTCAGTTAAATCTCCTCAATCACCGCGAAAAGACATCAGAATATATTAAAAGAAGCCAATATCTGCCATTTATTGCTTAAAATTCACAATTTTGGCTCAAATATGTGCCAAATAGCGCGGAGATCTAAAAATAGCCCCAACATCGATTCATAACCAAGAATTTACCCTCTTCTAAACGGGGTCAGGTTGTGTTTTCTTGATTTTTTACCACCGGTCGAAGAACAAAATCACTAGATTTAGTGCCTAAGCAGTCTCAGATCCAAATTAATATACAAATCACGACCTGACCCCCTTAAGATAGAGGGTGGAGAGGTTGGCGAGCGTGTAGATTGCGGTTACCACGATGAGGCAGGTGGTACCTATGGCGTTGTAGGACTGTTGGATTTTCTGGATCGGCCAGCCCCAGCCTTCATGAAGTTTGTTCATGTCTCCGCCTTCGTCGCCTTCCCCGTGAATCATGGTGCCCCAGGGGATATCTTCCACCCCCGCGGCCGCATCTCGCCAAAAGATATAGCTGTCGAGGAAACAGGCTGCGCCCATAAATAGAAAAAGGTAGCGACAGCTGCCCCATCGGAATTTCTCCGGTAAATCGACGAAGAACGCTACCACCATCAGGGCACTAAGATAGAACTCCCCACCAACGCCTCCGAAGGTAATCCACATTTCGGTGCGCCATTCCGGCACTATCCAGGTCATCAACCACTGCGCCACCGCAATGATCGGAGCAATGATGAGAGGCCAGATCCGCCGTTCCTTCCAACCAGCCACGAAGAAGACACTGAGAAGAAACAGGATGCCCCAATAAACGAAGTCCTGCTTTTCGGTCGAAATATTGGTCCAACCGATGGGAAGCGGCAGAGCCTTGTAACCACTCATCCATGCCACCGTCGCGTGCCCGAACTCATGAATTCAGATGAAGAACGCCTGAAAAAAGAACCCAAGTGGTGATTCACTGAGTAACCGGGCCAGAGCAATCACCGCAGGTGGCGGGAGTAGGTTGATCCAGATACTCCGGAAACTTCGTAGATCCCAATCCGACATCGAATTCTCGGAGGCTTTCTCCTCCGCGTTTGCCACCAATGTTTCGTAGGCGAGCTCAGCCTTTTTGTCCTTGGCGGCCACTTGAGAGTTTTTTGCGTCGATTTTTTCCCGCTCCCGCACGACCAACTGCAAGGCTTCAAACGCCTGCCGTAATTCCGCGACCAGCGCGTGATCGCCCGCCTGTCGCGCCGCGAAGGCTTTTCGCATGTGTGCTTGTTCAAGATCGACCGCCGAAACCGATGCCGAGACCTCCAGTTTTTTGCAGTAGGTTCGAAATCCGGTGACATCCATAAAGCTACGCCAGCGCAAAGGCTCGCTGCCGTGAAGGCGATCTCAACCGCCAGCCCAACGTCCACCGGTCAACCTTGACCACCAGACTTCTCGGGAAACCGGCAGCCTTCGGCTATGGCCTCCACCCTATCTTCTATGAACTCTACCCTTTCCCATGCACTCATCCTCATGAGCTCAATTCTGCCTTTCGACGATTCTCGGGCCAACGATGCCTCCGCGTCCCACCAAGCCGCCACTGGCGATAGGGTCGGCGAATTCACCCAACATGGCGACATCGGTGATCCGACCCTCCGCGGCAATACAAGCTACGATGCGAGCGCTCAGACCTACCACATGTCTGCCGCCGGCACCAACCTTTGGGGCGGCGAAGACGAATTTCAATTCGCCTGGAATCACATCGAGGGAGACTTCATCTTGCGCACCCGCTTCGAATTCCTCGGTGAAGGTGTCGATGCTCACCGAAAAGCTGGATGGATGGTCCGCAGCGATCTCGACACTGGCTCAACCTACGCCGATGCCTGCGTTCATGGCGATGGCCTGACTTCTCTCCAATTTCGTCGCGAGAAGAATGGCGAAACCGACCAACTCAAAGTCGAAGATCTCCTCAATGGCACCTATCCCGACGTCATCCAATTCTAACGCCGCGGCACTACTTTCATCTTTTCCGCCGCGCGCTACGGTGAGCCCTTCAAATCCGTCGAACTCTCCGACCTCGAACTCCCGGACCGGGTCTACGTCGGCCTCTTCCTTTGTTCGCACAACGCCGACGTGGTCGAGCAAGTGACGTTTCGCGACGTCCGTATCATCAAGCCAGCTGCCCCCGACTTCCGGCCCTACAACGACTACATCGGATCCACGATGGAGATTCTCGATGTCTTCACTGGCGAGCTCACGGCCATCCATTCCAGCGCCGAACCTTTTGAGGCGCCCAACTGGACCACCGACGGGCAAAAACTCATCATGAACATTTCGGGTAACGGCACAGCCAAAGGCGTGCTACGCACGTTCGACTTGGCTACTCGCCGTATCGAAACCCTCAACACCGGGCCGCGGGTGCAGAACAACAACGACCACGTGCTCACCTTTGATGGTTCAATGTTAGCGATTTCCAACCACACCGGCCCTGATCGCAAGTCCACCATATTCACCCTGCCTGTCACCGGCTCCGACGAACCCACTCAGATCACGGATCCGGCCTGGGGAGATTCCTACCTCCACGGCTGGTCGCCCGACGCGAAGTGGATCACCTACACGGCCAATCGCAATAACCAGTGGGACATCTACAAGGTCCATGTGGACACCAAGCAGGAGGTCCAACTCACCGATAACAACACCCTCGAGGACGGCCCGGAGTATTCGCCTGATGGCGAGTGGATCTATTTCAACTCCACCCGAACCGGCCTCATGCAAATCTGGCGCATGCGACCCGACGGCTCGGATCAACAACCGGTCTTCTCAGACAATTACCAAAATTGGTTCCCCCACATTTCCCCGGATGGGAAATGGATGATCGTCATTTCCTACGATCCGGCCATCGTGGAGGCGACCGACCACCCCTACTATAAGCACGTCCTGATCCGGCTCCTACCGATTCCGACATCGTCCGCCGAAGCCTTGGCGAAGGAGAATGGCAGTGCGGCGCCCAAAGTCATCGCTTACGTTTACGGAGGCCAAGGCACCATCAACGTGCCTTCGTGGTCACCAGACAGTCGCCGGATTGCCTTCGTCAGCAATTCGGACCTGCCATGACCCAGTTGGTGGCAGTTGCTGCCGAGGCACCATCGACTCAACTGGCGGAGGCTAAACGCCTCTATAAAACCCCGTAGGCGTAAAAATCAGGATAAGCAGTGGCGTTGCGCCAAAGTTCCTCGCAACTTCATCGCCTCATTAAAGCACCACTTTCCAACTCCCGCTTAGCCCTCACTCTCGCCGTCCTCGGCTTGGCCCCGTGGATCACCGCGCAGGAGCCAGCGCCAAAGTCCGATTCGAAAACGATCGTCCAAGAGGGCAATAAGATTGAACTCGTAGAAGATGCCAGCCTCGACGAGGCCCTCGATCGTCGACCCGATCTCGCCTTCGCCAACGTAAGTCTCGATCAGGAAAACAGTGGCGTGTCCCTCTCTTCGATTCCGGCCCAAGCCGTCGCCAAGGCCGAGGTGCTGAAGTCCGCCACCCCCGATCTCGATGCCGATACCCGCGGCTCGATTTTACGGGTCAGATACAAGCCCAGCTACGAACTTAAAAGACGAATCGCCAACGGCCGCGTATTCACGCGCTACAAGGATATCTATCAATCGTTCGGCTCGCTCGGCGACATTTCTTGGGCGCAACCCATCGGCGAAAATGCCGGTATCCGCGCCACCTTCGAGGCCGAGAATATCGAGCGCGGTTCGGACAGTTATGATGTGGACTGGGGCGACGAACCCGCGACGTCAACCGGCGCACCCTTCATCGATCGTATCACCCAAAACAACAGCCGTCGTGACTACGTCACTTACAGCTTCAATGGCAGTGCCGATTACCGCTTCTCAGAGGGCAACGATGTTTACCTGCGACTCGCCTATGAGGATCAGGTTGAAGACGGTATTCTTTCCAACGTGCAACTGCGCTACGGCAACGAAGCCGATTTCTCCGCCCTCACCGCTGAAAGCGGCCGCACCACCAACGGTCGTTTGAGTCGATTCGGCTCTCATTGGCGCGAGGTTTCCGAAGAACTCAATCTGACACTCGGCGGCAACAACACCCTGGGACCCATCGAGCTGGAATGGCGCGCCCAACGCAATCACCTCACCGAAGATGAGATTTTCGACCACGACGTGCGCTTCGTCCGCAACGGCCTGGACTTCGGTTATACCGGAGCCGAGACCAAAGTTCCTACCGTCATCTATCCGATCAATGACGACCCCGAACTCTATCCCGGCACGACTTACGATTATTCAACCGACGCCGACGAATTCACGACCAAAATCGCCGCGGTGGACCTGAGCTGGGACGATGGGTTCCTAAAATCAGGCGACTACCTGAAGGTCGGGATAAAAAGCTCCAGCGACCGGCGCGATGTCGCCCGCAACCTCCAAGCCTACGACATAAAATCCTCAGCGGCAATTCGCCTCAGCGACGCTCTATCCCCCTTCACTCGTGACGACTTTCTCGGCGAAGGATTCAGCCCCGGCGCGGTGCCCGACGCCCAAGTAGCAGCCGACTACCTCAACTCGAATCCCGATGTGCTCGAATTCGATGCGCTACAAAGTGCCCGCCGCACCTTCCCCGGAAGTTACGGCGTCCAGCAAGACATCGACGCCGCGTATACGATGGTAAACTGGCAGGGCGAACGCCTCCGCGTCGTCGCCGGTTTGCGCTACGAAGACACCCAACTCAGCGCCCTCGGTAACTCAGTGGTGGTCAATGGAGCGGCATTTGAGGTGCAGCCGAATCGCGCCTCGAATCGTTACGATCAAATCTTCCCCGGCCTGCATCTGCAGTATGAATTGACCCCCGATCTGACGCTCTTCGGCTCATCGACCAAGACGATCAAACGCCCCTCCTTCAGCTACACCGCGCCCTTCCGGGTGTTGGACGTAGAGGACAGCGAGATCACCGAAGGCACCCCCGGCCTGCGCGCGACTCTCTATCAAAACTACAACGTAGCCCTCGATTATCAGCCCAACAAAGAATTCCTCGTTTCCGGGAGTGTGTTCTATCGTGATATCACGGATCCGGTTTATCGGGAGCGGGAACAGCTCACTACGGGCGAGTTCGCCGGCTTCGAGTTGCGCCAACTCCGCAACGGAGATCCCTCCTCGCAATACGGCGCCAGAGTCATGGTCCAACACGACCTCGGATCGCTCGCAGCAAAACTCGAACCCTGGTCATGGAGTTTTGCCTACTCCTATCGGGATTCCGAAGCGGCCTATCCTCAACGTCCCGGCGAAACCCTGCCATTGATCGGCTCCGCCACCAATCACATCGATACCTCGGTTTCATTCCGCGGGGATAAGTCCTATGTTCAACTCGGCGTCGACTATCGCTCCGAATCATTTTTTGGGGTCGGCGAAACCGGCCCCTTCCAGGATCGTTATTCCCCTGAGCGCGTGTTGTTGAATTTGAAGGCCGAGCATAAGATCAACGCGAAGCTCACCGCCTTCATTGACTGGAAGAACCTGCTCCGTGACCACGAACTTAACATCGTGGACGGGCCGACTCGACGAGCGAGCTACGCCAGCCACGACCCGTGGGCCGTGCTCGCCGGCATGCGGTTCAAGATGTAGATCTCCCGCGACCTCCACCACAAAGTCGTCTATGATGAAACTCGGGTTAGGACTCTACCGGCACATGCTCACGCCGGAAAACTTTGCCTTCGCGCGCCAAGCGGGCGCGACGCACATCATTGCTCACTTGGTCGATTACTTCCGAGGGGGCGACCACGCCCACGCCGAAGATCAGCCCGTCGGCACCGACCTCGGCTGGGGAATCGCCGGGGATCCCCAACAGCTCTGGACCGCCGCCGAGCTCACCCAGCTGCGCCGCGATGTCGAAAGCGCCGGGCTCACCCTCGAAGCGATCGAGAATTTCGACCCCGCTCATTGGCATGACATCCTGCTCGATGGCCCCCAACGCGACCACCACATCGAAAACGTTAAGACCATCATCCGAAACTTAGGTGAGGCGGGCGTCCCCCTGATGGGTTACAATTTCTCCATCGCGGGCGTCGCGGGCCGCACCACCGGAGCCTACGCGCGGGGCGGCGCCCCCTCCGTCGGCATGGAAGGCCCCTACGATCTACCGATGCCCGCCGGCATGGCTTGGAATATGGTCATCGATCCGGAGAAGGTAGACACACCGCTCCCGCCGATCACATCCGCCCAACTCTGGGATCGGCTCGAACGCTTCCTCAACGATGTGCTGCCCACCGCGGAAGCCGCCGGCGTCAAACTCGCGGCGCATCCGGACGACCCACCGATGCCGACCATTCGCGATACCCCACGCTTGGTCTATCAACCGCACCTCTACCAAAAACTCATCGATATTAACCCCAGTGCATCGAATACGCTCGAACTCTGTGTCGGTTCGATCGCCGAGATGACGGAGGGCGACCTCTACGAAACCGTCGATAACTACGCGCGCCAAAATCGCGTTGGCTACGTTCACCTGCGCAACGTAGTCGGCAAAGTCCCGACCTACAAAGAATCGTTCATCGACGACGGCGACATCGACGTGCTCCGCGTCATGAAAATTTTGCACGACAACAAGTTCGACGGCGTCGTAATACCCGACCACGCTCCGCAAATGTCATGTGAAGCCCCGTGGCACGCCGGCATGGCCTACGCCCTCGGCTTCATGGCGGCGGGTCTCAAGACTCTCCGCTAGACCCTCCGTTTTCTCAACCCAACCCACCCCCGACCCCTTCAAATTTATGCGCCCCGAACAATGGGAAATCTTTAAGAAAGCCGCTCGCGGCGAACGCCTAGACAACGTCCCCATGGCCCTGATCATCGATAGCCCGTGGATCCCGGGTTACGTCGGCGTGAAGCATATGGATTTTTACCTGAACCCCCAGGTCTGGTTCGAGTCGCACCTGAAAATTCACGAGGAATTTCCCGATGTTATCTTCGTGCCCGGTTGGTGGATGGAATACGGCATGGCCGCGGAGCCCTCCGCGCTCGGCGCCAAAATCAAGTTCTGGGACGACAACACGCCCTCCGAATATCACAATCTGTTCAGCATCGACGACGTCGATAAGTTGCACAAATACGAGGTCGAGTCCGACGCCTTTATGGCGATGACTCTGCACCGTATCCGCATGCAAAAACAGCAGGTCTTCGATGCCGGCTATATCATGCCCATGGTCACCGCTCGTGGTCCCATGTGCACGGCAGGATTCGTGCGTAATACCTCTGACCTCATGCTCGACCTCGTCGACGAACCGGAGAAGGTTCACAAGCTCCTCAATCTCACCACCAACCTGATCATCGACTGGCTCAAAGCTCAGCAAAAAGCCATCGGTGACTGCGTCGAAGGACTCTTCATTCTTGATGACATTGTCGGATTCGTGAACGAGGACCACTACCTTGAGTTCTGTCATCCCTACCTGAAACGGATCAACGACGCGTTTCCGGATGACTGGGTAAAGCTCTACCACAACGACGCCGATGTGGTGGCCTGTATGGACCACCTACCCGAAGCTGGCTTCAATGTGCTCAACTGGGGCAAACAAACCGACATCACCGAAGTGATAGAGCGCATCGGTGACGAGATGACGCTCATGGGTAATGTGAACCCACTCGAAATCGGCGTGCGCGGCACACCCGAAGATGTGCACCGGGCCACCATGGACGTGCTCAAAAAAAGCGAAGGCGAACGCGTCATCCTCTCGGTCGGCGGCGGCGTAAGCCCCGAGATGCCCCGCGAGAACATCCAAGCCATGCTCGGCGCGCTCAACGAATTCAACGCCACCCGCAACGCGGGCTGACTTCCGACGGAGATCGGGCCGAGAGACATCACCTGTCGGGCGTAAAGCCCTACAATAATGCGACCTACAACCTTTCCCGCTCGGGAGCCTCAACATGGTAGCTCTACCGCTACAGTCTCCGTTAGCGGCGGGCAGTGGGCGGTTCCAGCCCAGCGCGCAACCCGGGCAACCATCCTCGCTCAAGGCGCTCCACAAATGCATCCTGCGAACCGTCTACATTCTGATGTCCGGAATCCGGTAGGATCACGGTCTCGTGGTGGGATTGCAGTTGGTTGATCGCGGCGAAAACTCCCGCGGGCGGACAGCTGAGATCTTCCAAACCAACCCCGATGAGCATGGGCGCGCGGATCCGAGCCGCAAAATTGACGATGTCATAATAACCACCCGTCGCAGCAACCGCCGCCGCATCCTTGTCGCCTAGATTGCCCGGCCAATAAGGGAAGCCCACGGAGCGACCGTTTTCGTTACCGTTGAAGTCTGCGCCCGCTGGCACCAACGCCATCGCGGCCGTGATGTCAGGATGTAAGCCCGCCGTCACGAAGGTCTGTTGACCGCCCTGGCTCGTGCCGGTGACCACGAGCGTCTTGCCGTTCCAATCCGGGCGGGACTTGAGGTATTCGACCGCACGGTAGCACGATAGATACATCCGCAGAAAATAGCTGGTTTCACGGTCTTCATTACCCTGCCGAAAGTAATCATGCAACGGTCCGGACTTCTGTTCGGCGTAGAATTCCAGCGACTCATCGATCGGCAAGTCATGCGCCAAAATATTCAGTGCAAGCCAACCCGATTTGGCCCGGCCGGAGACCCACTGTGGTGGTAAACCGTAGACCCCCGCCCATTGCACGCGGAGCAATGCCGGCAATTTTAAGGGACCATTCTTGGGTCGTGCGATTTGACCATGAATCTGTGACCCCCTGAACCCGTCCATCGTGATCTGCCAATATTCAACCCCGTCCTCGTCGACGTCCATCGAGGTCAGTCGCGGGTTCATTGGTGTCGTTCCTAGCTCGGCAAGCTTCGTCGCCCAAAACTCATCAAAATCATCCGGAGCTGCTACTGATGGTTCGAGTGCTTCCGGCGCAGCCACCACCCCACCGAACACGCGATGCGTCTCGCCGGCGTGTTCCCACGACACCTCGAGCAACATCGTGTTGGGTTCGGTAAACTCGGACGTCAGCATCGCCTTTCCTTCGACCAAAGTGATCGAACCGGTTTCCACTTCCGTCACTCCACCCAGCTTGAACGCATAGCTCAACTTCGCGGGGAAGGTTCGCTCTTGGTCCGTTTTACTCACCGTCCACGTCACCGTTTCACCCACCCGATACACGCCACTCGCACGATCTGGCTTGATGTCCAGCGCTGTGGATTCAGCTCCGTGAAGAGAAACCGCAAAGACTAAGAGATAGAGGGCGCAGCAGAGTGGTTTCATAAATTAATGGTCGCTCGCGGCTGATAACGAGTTTGACGACGGCCACTATGACCCAGCGAGACCGTGGGTAATCTCGGTCTCGTGCTGGGTTAGGTAGTGGTTCAGCCAAAATACATACTTGTCCGGGTTCCGAACGGCATCTCGCTTCAACTCGGCGAAACTCGACCACGTGACGGACGCGACCTCCTCGGGATTCAGCTCAAGTCGCTCCGGCGCACGGCCGAAATAGACGTAAACGATTTCGTTTTCCGACAATCCGTTGCCGAACTTGGCCTCGTAATGAGCTCGGAAACCAAACTGGAGCCGGGTCGTAGCGCCCAGTTCCTCCCCGAGCCTCCGCTCCGCGGCACTGCGAGTCAGCTCTCCCGGTCGCGGGTGACCACAACACGAGTTAGCCCAAAGTCCACCCGAGTGATATTTGGTGTGAGCCCTCTGCTGCAGCAGGATACGTCCGGCAGCGTCGACGAGAAACACCGAAAATGCCCGATGCAGGAGGCCCTCCTGGTGCACGTTCGTCTTCCCGGCCTGACCGATCGCCCGGTTGCGGGTGTTTACGAGGATAAGCGTTTCAGGCATGATGATTAGCACGACGATTCTCTCTGCCGTAAAATCCGAACGTTACGCAGATCTTTCCTTGAGCCAAGCCGTTTGACTGAGACCGTAGATAAGAGTTTGAATTGAACCTGATTTTTATCCCAACACTATTCCTCTCCGACATGCACCCACCCCAACCCGACTCTCCTCCCGCCAACTCGGCGAACAAAGCACTGGTTGATGACAGTTTTGTCCCCGTGCGCGCCAAACTCATCGAGGTTGCGGCGTTCCTCGACCGCGTCGAACGACACGGCGTCGACGGCGATTTCCGGTGCCAAGCCCTGAACAAAGCAGCTCAAGTGCTGCTCGACGGTGAACCCGAGCGCGCCCGCCGCATCCTCGAAAGTCTCAGCGACCCCACCACCGAACCCGACGATGTCTCCACCGGTAAACCCGCCGTCGGAGCCTGGCAGAAGCCCGCGACTCAATAAAAACCCGTCATGCGCTATATCGAACCCCACGGCCACATGGTGAGCCGCACCACCAACGACTATCAGGCGATGATCACCGCCGGATGCGCGGCCGTCTGCGAGCCCGCATTCTGGGCCGGTTTTGATCGCGGATCCGCCGACGGTTTCCGCGACTACTACCGCCAACTGACCGAGCATGAGCCCGCCCGGGCCGCGAAGTTCATGCTCCCCCACTATTGCTGGCTCTGCCTCAACCCGAAGGAGGCAGAAGACCTTTCCTTGGCTAAGGATGTGTTGGCCATGATCCCGGAGTTCATCGATCGGCCCAACGTGCTCGGCATCGGCGAGATCGGCCTCAACCGCAATACGCGCAATGAGATGAAGGTGCTCGAGCAGCACATCGAAATTGCGGTCAAATACGACCAGTTGATTCTCGTCCACACACCTCACCTCGAGGACAAACTCAAGGGCACCAAGCTCATCGTGGATCTCTTAAAATCGCACAGCGGAGTGAACCCCGACCGCGTCATCATCGATCACGTCGAGGAGCACACCATTCAAGCTGTGCTCGATCAGGGTTTCTGGGCCGGTATCACCCTCTATCCAGATTCAAAATCATCGCCCCCCCGCGCCGTTGATATGCTCGAGATCTGTGGCCGCGAACGCATTTGGCTGAACTCGGCCTGCGACTGGGGCATCAGCGATCCCCTCGCCGTGCCCAAGACCGCGATCGAGATGCGGCACCGCGGTTATAGCGCTGAGTTTGTCGATCAGATCCTTTTCCAGAACCCGGTGCGTTTCCTTTCTCAATGTCCCAAATTTTCCGTTCCCGTTACTTGAGCGCAACCGCGGTCGGGAACATCAAGTCTCGCGTATGATACTCAAACACGGTCTCCATCTCGCTTACTGCACCAACGTGCATCGCGGCGAATCCTGGGCTCAGACCTTCGAGATGCTCGAACGCCACACGTTGGTCGTTCGTCAACGCATCGCGGCAGGCCAACCCTACGCCATCGGACTGAGACTCGGCCAACGTGCCGCGGCCGAACTCGCCCAGCCCGCCACTCTAGCTGCCTTCCGCCAGTGGCTCGATAAACACGACTGCTACGTGTTTACGATCAATGGATTCCCCTACGGCAGTTTCCACGGGACTCGCGTCAAAGAGCAGGTCTACGCCCCCGATTGGTCCACCGACGAACGTCTCGTCTACACCAAACAGTTATTCGATCTCATCGCCGCGATCGTCCCCGAAGGTGTGAGTGGCAGCGTGAGCACGGTGCCAGGTTCGTTCAAAGCATGGACCGCCAACGACGCAGACCGTCGTGCCAACATTTTCACCAACATGACCGCCATCGGTCGCTACGTCGCTGAGCTCTCCGATCGCACCGGCCGCGATCTCCATCTCGGTCTCGAGCCCGAGCCGTGTTGCTATTTTGAGACCACTCCCGAAACGATCGAATTCTTCGAGGGCTGGCGAGCAACGGATGCCGCGGTCGAGTCCGAGGGGCTGCTGCGTCGGGTTGGCGTAAACTACGACTGCTGCCATCTCGGCGTGGAATTCGAATCAGCGGCCAACTCGCTTGACCTGCTCACGGCGGCCGGAATTCGTCTCAGTAAAATTCACCTCAGTTCAGCTCTGCGCGTGAAGCCCGATGCCGCTGGCCGCGCCGCCGTCGCTGCATTCGTCGAGCCCACCTACCTTCACCAAGTCGTCGTGGGTAACGCTACGACCGGCGAAGTTCGCAAACGCTACGTCGATCTGCCCGACGCTCTCGCCGATTCAGATGCGGCCGATCCCGATGACGAATGGCGGGTGCATTTCCACCTGCCTCTCCATGCCTCGCCTGGAGCACCCTTTTCCGACACGCGGGATAATCTGCTCGACACCCTCGATTGGATGAAAGCCCATCCCGACGCGTGCCAACACGCCGAGATGGAAACCTATACTTGGGAGGTTCTGCCATCTGCTCTGAGAATCGGCATCGAGGATCAACTCGTGCGCGAATACGAGTGGACCTTGGAGTCCCTCAAATCTCGCGGCTTAGCGTGAAACCGACCGCGCCCACCCCGTCCACCTTCCGTCTGTGGCTCGATCTCGCTCGGGCCGGAAATTTCCCTTCCGTTTGGAGTAACGTCCTCGCGGCGCTGATTCTTTCCGGGGCTGGAGCGGATGCTTGGCCCTCCATAGACGGGATCATCTTAACCTTTTTGGCCGGGAGTCTCGCCTACGCCGGTGGCACGACTCTCAATGATGTCTTCGATGCCGGTTTCGATCGCAAACACCGACCGGAGCGCGCTATCCCCCGGGGACAAATCTCTCGGGGAACCGCCGGCTGGGTGGGAGGCCTTCAACTCGCTTCGGGGCTTGGTCTGCTGGTCTGGCTCAATGCGTCTCCCTGGGCTGCCGCCGGACTGGCAGCTACTATTCTGGGTTACAATTGGCTCCACAAACGCTGGACCGGATCTGTGATTCTGATGGCCGGTTGCCGTGTCATGCTCGCCGTCACGATTGCCACCTTACCGGGACACTACTTTCAGCCCATTTTCGTCGGATGGATCACCGTGTTGTTTATCTACATCGTCGTCCTGAGCCTGCTAGCCCGCCGCGAATACCACCCCGGTGCACCCACCGAGAAACTCGGCAAACTGGTCCGCAAGATGCTCGCATTCATCCCCTTCGTGGACGCGGTGGCCTTGCTCGTAATCACGGCCTGGATTCCGGCGTTGATCTCCGCTCTCACCGTCCCGCTCGGCAAATGGGCCCAGCGCAAAGCAGCATCCGGTTGATTGTCAGTCAACTCGGTGAGGGCGGCTAATGTGGCCTTGCCGTCGCCCCGTTGAGTTTGGCTTACTGGCGCCTTGTCCATGGCCGAGTCTTCATCAACGCTTTTTTACCCCATCACCATTCCGCATGAGCACCGGCTTATCTTCACGCGCCATGCTTTCTCGGTTAAGAACCATACCCTCAGCGAAACATTAACGCCCCGGGAGGAAGGTGAACGCATCCGCGTCTTGGTATTTTGGGACGAAGGCCTAGCCAAACCCTTTCCCGACTACGGGCCGAACATCGCAGCCTGGTTCGCCGCTCACGCCGATAAACTGGAACTAGCGGCGCCTCCCATCGCCTTGCCGGGGGGTGAACAGGTCAAGAACGACTTCTCCCAGTTGGAGCGTATTTGGCAGGCCATCGAATCCTCCGGACTTTGCCGCCACTCCTACATCCTCGCGATCGGCGGAGGCGCGGTGCTTGATTTGGTCGGGTTCGCGGCTTCGACCGCTCATCGGGGGATACCTCTCGTGCGCATGCCCACGACCAGCCTGAGCCAAGGCGACGGTGGGGTCGGCGTGAAAAACGGGGTCAATTTCTTCGGTAAGAAAAACTGGCTCGGCAGCTTCGGCGTGCCACACGCCATCATCAACGATCTCGCTCTACTGCACGGCCTGCCGGTGCGCGAACGCCGGGTCGGTTTAATCGAAGCGGTCAAAGTCGCTCTGATTCGGGATGCCACGTTTTTTGAGTTCATCGAAGAAAACGTGGAAGCGTTGGCTAAATTCGAAGTCGAAAGCTTCGAAGCCGTCATCCGCGAAAGTGCTCGGCAGCACATGGAGCATATTGCGACCGCTGGAGATCCCTTCGAACAGGGTTCGGCGCGACCGTTGGACTTCGGACATTGGGCGGCGCACAAGCTCGAGCAGCTTTCCGAGTTTCGGGTAAGTCATGGCGAAGCCGTGGCGGTGGGCATGGGAATCGACCTGATCTACGCCCGCAAGGTGGGCCTGCTACCGGAAGCCGAAACGGAGAGGATCCTGCAAGTGATCCAACAACTCGGGTTTGAACTGTTCGCCCCCATCAGAGAAGTTCCCGGATCGAGTGGTCGGCAGGATATGCTAGATGGCTTGGAGGAATTCCGGGAGCACCTCGGTGGCCGCCTCAGCATCCCCATGATTCGCGCACCGGGAGACCGGCTGGAAATTCACGAAGTCGATGGTGCAATCGTAAGATCAGCCGTCGAAGAGTTGGAGCAACGGTTCGGCTAAATCATGAGCAAGCAACGCACTGCGGTCATCAATGTCGTTGGACTGACCTCGCGTATTCTAGGTTCGGATACGCCTAAACTTTCTGCGCTCGCCGAGCAGTCCGGCCTGATCCAAGTGAAGCCCGTGCTTCCAGCCGTCACCTGCACCGCCCAAAGCACCTACCTGACCGGCACCCCGCCTTCCGATCACGGTTGCGTAGCCAATGGTTGGTATGACCGCACCCTCGCTGAGCATCAGTTTTGGAAGCAGTCCAACCACGTGGTCGCAGGACCAAAACTGTGGGATCGACTCCGCGAGCAATTCCCCGGCTACACCTGCGCGAAACTGTTTTGGTGGTATAACATGTATGCCAACGTGGACTGGTCGATCACCCCTCGCCCGATGTATCCCGCCGACGGGAAGAAGGTGTTCGATGTTTACACCCAGCCCATGGGCATGCGTGAAGCGGTTAAGTCCGATCTGGGAGCGTTCCCCTTCCCCTCTTTCTGGGGACCACTCGCGGGCATCAAATCGTCGGAGTGGATCGCCGATTCGGCCAAATGGGTGGAAGAGCAAAACCAACCCGACCTATCCCTCGTTTACCTGCCACACCTCGACTACAATCTGCAACGTCTCGGCCCCAACGATCCGGCCATGGCGGCAGACTATCGGGAGATCGATCGCGTCGCCGGTGGGTTGATCGACTTTTTCCAAAAACGCGAAATCAAGCCGATCGTTTTATCCGAATACGGCATCACCGCGGTGAATAGATCGATCGCCCTCAATCGGGTTTTCCGTAAGCATGGCTGGATTACGATCAAAGATGAGATGGGGCTGGAACTCCTCGACTGCGGCGCGAGCAAGGCCTTCGCCATCGCCGATCACCAGATCGCCCACATCTACGTCAACGATCCTACCATTCTCAGCGAAGTGCGCACCGCCGTTGAAGCCGTGGATGGTGTCGCCCGAGTCATCGACCCGAACGAACAACTTGCCGACGGTCTCGACCACGAGCGCTCGGGCGACCTGATCGCATTTTCCGAAGAAGACGCCTGGTTCAATTACTACTACTGGGAAGACGATCGCAAAGCCCCCGACTTCGCCCGCTGCGTGGATATCCATCGCAAGTATGGCTACGACCCAGTCGAGCTTTTTGTGGATCCGACGATCACGCTGCCGAAGCTCAAGATCGCCACGAAACTGCTACGGAAAATTCTGGGATTCCGAATACTGATGGATGTCATTCCTCTCGATCCTTCCTTGGTGAAAGGCTCCCACGGCACTTTGCCTAAGGACACGGCAGAATGGCCGGTTCTTATCGGCACCGGCACCACTTCCAACGATGCCAGCATCCTCGCCACCGACGTGCACGATCGCCTACTGGCTGCCTGCAGCCACTCCCACTGAAACTGTCGGGCGTAAAGCCCGACAGCGCGCTTGAAAATGCGGGTTGAAACCCGAGGTCAGCCAACTTCGCCAAGGCTTCGTCGCCCATTACGACCTCGGCTACAGCAGATCCAAAAACCCCGGAACAATTGTAGCTAGGGTCGCTGACCCCGGGTTCTGCGGAGCCCTTAATACTGTGACTCAATACTCACCGGGATGTCCCGGGAAGTAGCGGCGATTCACATCGATGTAATGCTGCAAATCGTGCGCCGGAGCTTCGACGCCTTCCGGTAGCGGTCGTTTCGAGAATTGCTGGAAATACAGTAGGCAGGCATCACGCCATTCGCGGGCATCTTTGGCCTGCACCACAAAACGTTGGCGGGTAGCTTCCCAGCGTTCGAGGTCGATCTCACGCTTCAACCCAACCCACCGCGCGAGCATCGCATCGGCTTCGTCCACGCCTTGTTGATAACGTAGCGCCAGTTCATCCCACAGCAGGCGGCCCGAATCCATTTCGTGATCCCAGGGCGCGTGGTGAAACCACAGTAAAAGGTTGTCCGGCACGGTTTCCAAATCGCCCCAAAGCGCCTGTAATTCCGGCGCATATTGCTCGATCGCGTTGGAACCACTCGCGACGCGATCTGCGCCCAAACCGGCTTCATCGGCTTGATGATAATAAGGCGCCGTCCAATCCGGTCGGCCGCCTTCCACCCAAGGTCCCGGGCCGTAGTGATGCCCGCGCTCCATGATATGGTGTAAGCCCAGTGGCATGGAATAATTCACCACCGTCTCGCGCGAACCCATCAGGATATCAACGATTCCCGCGTGTGCCGCGGTTTCCTTTTTGGAAGGCTCTTTCGTGCCAAACGTGAGCTGCGCCCATTCCTCCGCAATTTCCTCTGAACTCAGAGAGTGATCCCAAGCGAGCCGCCCAAACGCATACCAGTTCGACTGCGCCAGCGGGTGCCCGGTCCAGTTGCGATCCGAGCCGGTGTTGGCGACTCCCGCGATCACGGACAACTCATGTCCCTTCAGGGAACCATCCGTCACCCGAGCGATGGTGGAACCTTCGCCTTGGGCAAACGTATCCTGATCCAACGCCTCCTCAAACAAAGGCGCAAGATAGGCCAGTTGGTTTGATGCACCGAGATACTCCTGCGTGATCTGCAACTCCATCATCAATCGGGTCTGGGGCATGGCTCCAAACAACGGACTGAAGGCCTCTCGCGGCATGAAATCGAGCGGACCATTTTTGATCTGCAACAAGACATTGTCCGCGAATTTTCCGTCGAGGGGCACGAACTGATTATAGGCCTGTTTCACCCGATCAGTGTTGTTCTCAAAATCATAGACAAACGCTCGCCACATCACGATGCCGTCGCGGCCATTCTTGGACAGAGGTGCCGCCAACAGGTTGGCACCTTGCGCGTGATCTCGACCGTATTCGTGCGGGCCAGGTTGCCCTTCTGAATTCGCTTTCACCACAAAGCCGCCGAAATCCGGCACGTGCTCGTAAATCTCATCCACCTTGGCTGCCCACCAGGCCCGAACCTCGGGGTCGAGCGGGTCAGCCGTGTCCAGCCCACCGATTTCAATCGGTGCGCTAAAACGCGCAGTCAGGTAAACCCGCACTCCCCACGGTCGAAATTCATCTGCCAAGGCGGCTACCTTCTCGAGGTAATCCGGCGTCAAAACCAACGCGTTGGCATTCACGCTAGTGATCACGGAACCGTTAATTCCCAGCGACGCCAAAGCCCGGCCATAGTCCTGATAACGCGGACTGCGGATCTCGGGCAGATAGGGCCACTCCCACAAGGAAAACCCAGCGTAGCCCCGCTCTACGAACCGATTAAGATCATCCCAATGATTGAGCACCCGTCGCGCTATTTTCGGCGTCGACGCATAATCCAAGTCCGCCATCGATTCGCGCAACTGGAGTCGGCGCAAAATATCAAATACCCCATAGAGTACTCCCGCATCCGAGTTCGCCGTGATCCTTACCCCGACTCGCCCGTCCACTGTCACTTTATTCACCGCAAAGCCATCCACCCTCAAGTCCGCGGACGCTTCACCCGCCACCACATAGACTCGTGGCTCGTGATGGATCATCCCAGCCATGCCTCGGATCAACTCGGCCTCCGCAGCCGCCAACACCTCGGAATTCACCCCTGACGGCGTTTGCAGAACGACCGTTTGCAGGTGATCGCTAAAGGACTCACGCACCTTCTTCCAAAGGAAACGGTCGTAGCGCAGCCAGAGACGGTAACCATCCTCGGCCACAAGCTCGCCTGCCGCGAGTGTTCCGAGAAGTAAAACCAACAGCAGACGTTTCATGGTCGTGAGCAAACTAACCGGCAGCCGAGCGTCGAGCGGCGAGTTCGTCGCTCATCTTAGCGGCGACGTCTTTGGTGATCGGATAGATCAACATGAATATCACTCCGACGAAGAAACAGCCGCCCGAATGAAGACTCACCATCGTGCGCACGCCATCCAGCACCGCCGGATCGTTGGCTGTTTCGGCCGTGTAACCATACATCGAAAGTAATCCACCCGCGATCGCTCCGCCAAAACCGAGTCCGGCTTTGAGTGCGAAAACCACCCCGGCAAAAACGAAGCCCGTCGAGCGCCGATGATTCTTCCATTCGCTGTAGTCGGCCGTATCCGCGATCATCGCCCAAAGGAGCGGTATCGTGGGGCCGTAACTGAGGCTCGTCAGAATCGTGAGGATCACGACCCGGTTCACGTCTTCCGGTGCGACAAAGAAATGCAACGATTGGAACAACGCGGCTCCCGCCAATCCTACCGTGAACACGGTCTTCTTACCAAAACGATCCGCCAATGGTTTGGCCAAAAGAACGCCAATAATCGTCACAAACGTGCCCATCATACTCAACACACTGAAGCCCACCACCGAGGGGCTGGCTCCTGGCTTCACCACCATGCCAAACAGATCGAGCGCGCGTAGTCCGATGGAGGGATTCAGCAGGTCGGCAGCCGTCGCGGTCAGCCCCAGGCTCTCGACAAATCTCAGGAGTCCGTCGGAGCTCAAATATCGCGTGACGAACACGTAGTTCGCGTTGCCGCGCAGTGCCAACGTGATGAAGACGAACAATGTCATGCCAAACATCGCCAACCAAGGGCGATTATTGAGCACCTCTTTAAAGTCTTTTACGATATCCGCCTTTTGTCCCGCCGGAGGCTGCACGCGCTCCTTGACCGAGAAAAATGTAACCACAAAACACACAACGGAAATCAGCGCATAAATTCCTACCGTCGCGGACCAACCTTTGGAATCAGTCACACTGCCATCGCCAAACTTCGTGACTAGCGGCAGGGTAAATCCTTGCACGATGAAGGTGGCGATCATCGCCGCCACGAATCGATACGAGGAAAGCGCGGTGCGTTCGCTGCTGTTACTCGTCATCACGCCATTGAGTGAGGCGTAGGGAACATTGTTCACCGTATACACCATCATCAGCACGGTGTAGGTG
>OJCR01000316.1_pt1 | contig 24159 bp, 19 predicted proteins | sample 1591611 | NCBI WGS metagenome assembly OJCR01 (sample SAMN05416815, study PRJEB24817) | seawater metagenome | isolation source: Sea water | place: Canada:Atlantic | collected 2013-07
TACACGTAAGGAGTCGTCGGCAGCGTCAGATGTGTATAAGAGACAGCCCCTAATTTCTCACACGATTTTGACAGCGTTTCTTATTCAAGCTGTCCAGGTTTATTCGATGTCACCAATTTTTCAGCTCACGGCCTTGCTCTGCGCGAAACCGGCGCCGACGTGTTTGATTTGTACATCACGAGCCATGGCGGGCGTGAAGCCATCGAAATTTTTGACCTAAGCTTAGCCGGTGGCGACGCGAAGCTAACGTGGCGAGGCTGTGTTCCGCTCGACGAATCGATCATGCACAACAGCGTCGCAATTCTCGCCGATGGCGGCTTTGCCACTACGCAGTTTATGGAATGGGAGAGAGGCATCGCGGCGTCTGTGACGGGTCTAGTCAAAGGCGGTGTCGTCATCTGGCGCCCAGGAAGTGAGCCTGCTGTGCTGGTAGGCAGCGAGCTGGCTGGGCCTAACGGTATTGTTGTGTCCGATGATAATCGTTATCTCTACGTGGCCGCATTAGGCACGCGAGAGCTGGTACGATTCGATCTTAGCCAGGAGCCTGTCGCGAGTGATTCGGTTGCGCTAGACATTATTCTCGACAACATCCGCTGGGGCGAATCAGGCAAACTGCTCACCGCTGGTGGCAACGCCGGCGGCAATGGGTGGTCGGTAGTTGAAGTTGATGCCGCATCGCTTGAAGCAACAAGAATAGGCGGCATGGACGGTGACGCAGCACTGCAGCGCGTGAGCTCCGCGCTACAAGTGGGCGACCAGATTTGGGTTGGTACCTACAGTGGCGACCGTGTTGGGTATTTTGCTCGCGACTAAACGATGTGAAGCCGCAGCGCGTTTAACCCTCGCAGCGCTGCGGAATTACTCTTGCCTCGTCGGACGGCGCAGCGGTGACTTTGCCTTCGGCGGCGAGCTGATCATAGGCAACTTGCTGAAGCTCAGCAGTCTCTGCAGATGAAAACCCCAACTCATAGCCTGAACATTCATTGCGCCCCAGTGAGCGCGGGTCAATGCCCGTAACGTTTCCAAAGACGACTAACGCCTCAAGATAATAACCATAACTGCTCGCGTGATAGTGATCCCATGTCCAGAGGTCGACCTGTCCTGGCGCTATGCCGTCATAGGGATTCGGGTCGGCAACGCCGGTTGCCATCGCGCGCGACCAGGCCTCGCCAACAGGATTTACCGAAGCGCCAACGCCCGCAGCTGCTGCGTCGTAGCCTGCACGAATATCTATCGCCATCTGCTCGATGGGCGTGCCATGCCAAGGCTTATTTTCGGGGTAGACCATGTCGGCACGCGACCATGTCGCGGAAAGATAGAGTTTGGAGTCCGCATTGAGTCCACGCAGGAATTCAGCCATGTCGGCAACGGTTGCGATAAGTGTGGCAGGGTTGCCCGGTGCGTCTCTATCGAGTGTGCTAAAGCCGTGCATGACTGCATGATCCCAAGGCTGCTGGCCAATCAGCTCTAGCCGATTAGCAAGATGGAAGTCGAGGCCTGCACCTGGGTAAGTTTCGATCGATACGTCATAGTCGACGCCCGCCTGATCGGCGAAGGATTTGAACAGGGCAGGAACACCTCCGGTGCCTTCTTTGTTAAGGTCGGTTACGGTATCCGCGCGGTAATAGCGCGCGGCTGAGCCATAGCCAAAGGTAAAACTGTTGCCGATAAACAAAACGCTCTCGGCCGCGTGTGTAGAGCTTGCCGGCATCGTAAATAATAGCGCGGCTGCAGCGAGAGAGAGTCGTTTGCCGAATAATCGAGGTGTGTTCATGTTTTTGCTTCCTTGGGTTCAGGGCAAATAATCGTAAGGCTTCAAGACCGTTTTTAATGCGAGGTTAACAGCGTAGCACCGCTTTAGCAGAAAGCCGAGCACTACACCTGTGTCAAATTGTCAGTGATTATTGAACAAGAGAAGACTTCCGAATCAGGACAAAATCACTTGGGATACGCACAGATTCTAGTAGTATTAGGCCAAAGCCATACCATTCTCTCCAAAGGCGTATCCTATGAATAACAATAATTTCTCCAGGCGACGGTTTCTTCAGGCAGGAGGCGCCGCGGCGATTTGGGTTCCTGCATCGGTTCGAGGCTATACCTCAAAAGAGATGCAGGATTTTTACGCGAATGGAGAGATGTCTGTCAACGTCTCTAAATGGGAGCTGGACACGCCTGCGCTGTGTGTCGATCTCGATCGCCTCGAAGGTAATCTGGATAAGATGGCGACGACATTGTCGAACAATGGCATCACGAGTCGCCCGCATGCCAAAACACATAAATGCCCGACGATTGCGCATATGCAGATGGCGAGAGGGTCGGTTGGCATTTGTACCGCGAAGGTCAGCGAGGCCGAGGCGATGTTTCGTAACGGCATCGACCAAATACTCAATACTACCGGCAATGTTACGCCGACAAAAATCAATCGAGCGATGAATCTGGCGCAGCAGTGCCCAGGGTTTATTCAAGCAACCGATTCGCAGTCTAATGCGCGTCTTTTGTCGGAGGCGGCCGTGGCAAAGGGTATTATTGCCGATGTGGTCGTTGACGTTGATCCGGGCATTAAACGAACAGGTACACCATTTGGTCAACCTGCGCTGCAACTCGCGCAGCTTGTCGATCGTCTGCCGGGGCTACGATTTAGGGGCATGCTTTGCTATGACGCGGCAGCTCAGCATGTGGTCGGTTTTCAAACACGGAAAATGCAAACACTGGAACGGATGGTTCAGGCAACCGATACCTTTAATCTGATGAAAGCGTCGGGTCTTAACGCCGAAATTTTTAGCGGCGGCGGCACGGGCACTTACAACATTGATCACGAAACGGTGGGATTGACCGATGTGCAGGTAGGAAGTTATGTGTTTATGGATGCGCAGTATTTGTCGATAGGCGGGGAGCAAGACCTCGAAGTTTATTCTGACTTCGCTGCATCGCTTACAGTGATGACTACGGTGCTGAATGACCAATACGAGGGTCGTGCAACCTCAGATGCTGGCGCGAAAGCCTGCACAATTAATCAGCCATGGCCTATTATCAAAGGCGAGTCCGACATGACCTATCGGTCGGGCTCGGATGAATTTGGCACCATACTTTATGGTGATAATCCGTCGCGTAATTACAAAGTGGGCGACAAGTTAGAGGTTATCGTTTCTCACTGTGATCCGGTCGTAAACCTTTATGACCAGATGTACGCGATTCGCGGTGACAAAGTCGAAGCGGTTTGGCCAATTTCAGCGCGAGGAATGTCTGCTTAAGTCGCTGCGAGTTTAGGCATTAAATAAGGCGCGTAAGTGAGGATTTAACATCCTTCCGTGTGGGTCTAATTCTCTCCTAAGATCCATGAAGTCGTTGAAACGTGGATAGAGCCTAGATAACTCTTTGTGCGTCAGGCTGTGCACTTTGCCCCAATGTGGCCGACCGCCGTATTTCCAAAAAATCGGTTCTATTCTATTAAAGTAGGGGCGGTAGTCTTCGCTAGCCATGCGATGAATCGAAATAGTGGCGTGGGAGTGCTCGCCGTAAGACATGCTAAGCCAGTCTTGATCGGCGCCCACGTAGCGGTATTCCAACACAAACTGCACGTCGATTTTCTCATCGTATATAGTTTTCAAAATTTCCCGCAAGCATTCGGCCCCTACCTCGGCGGCCACCGAATATTCCATCTCGTTGAAACGGCTATTGCGCACGTTCGAGAGGATTTTATGTGAAACATCGACCGACTCGGTCGCTTGAATACGCGAAGCCGTCGCGTTACTCATTCGCCTGCGTTCGGCCGGAGTAGGGTTATCGCTTAATCCAAGCGATTCGGCGATAGAGGCATCGTCGCTGGGCACAGCTTCTACCTCGATCTGGCCGATAGGCTCGTCGGTTTCATCGATCGAAAGCACTAATGAATAGTCGGAGTAGACCAATGGAAATATTTCGAAATGGCGGTGTGACGCAGCCAACTCGTCAAAATTTTCCAGAATATCTTCGGTTGGCGCGGCCCATTCGCGTTTCTTTAATTTGTAGGACTCGCGGTTTTGCATCGTCACCTGAGTCACGATACCTAGTGCGCCAACATTGACCCGCGCTGCATGCAGTAGGTCTTGGTTAGTTGAGTCGATCTCCATAACCTCACCGCTCGGCGTGACAAGGCGCAGTGAGGCGACACAGGCCGACAATGCTTGAAGAGTGACGCCCGTGCCATGAGTACCGGTAGCGATAGCGCCTGCGACCGTTTGCCTGTCAATATCGGGCAGGTTGATCATGCCCTGCCCGATTGCGGCGAGAGGGTCGCCGAGATCGCCAAGCCGCGATCCTGCTCCTATCGTTGCTTGTTTCGTCTCGGAATCATAGTCGAGTATGCCGCTCAGCCGATCAATAACGATGAGGTGCCCATCGGTGGGCACAAGCGGGCTGAAAGAATGGCTTGAGCCAACAGGGCGGATGGCGCCGCTTGTCTTTTTTAACAAACTGCTGAGCTGGTCTTCGCTGCCGATGTCATAGCGGCCAGCAGGCTGGCAGGTCTGCCCGCCAGACCAATTGCTCCAGGGAACTGACTCAGCAAAGGCGCCACCTTTAACGGCGAAACCACCAACACCACTAAATAGCGCAGCCTTAACGCTTGAAGCGAGAAACGAGCGGCGTGAAATCTTTCTCATCACTTAACTCCTGCCATAAAGTCGATCATCACGCGAAAGTCGGCGGCCTCGCAGCTCATACAATAACCTAGGGGCGGCATGGAATTGATCCCATTAACGACATTATTGAGCAGGGCAGCTTCACCCTTTTGCAGCCGTTGTTGCCATTCTTCAGTGTCGCCTACGACCGGCGCATTGGCTTCGCCGGTTATATGGCATAAAGCGCAGCTGCGCGCCCACTTCGCCATTGCCTCAGAGCCTGCGGAATCGCTCATGCGGGGGTTAGTCACGCCCAGGCCATTGCCGAGGAGGTTGGGTTCAGCAGCGCTAAGGGAGGTGCTTAGTAGCCCGAGGATAGAGGCTAGTGCGAGCATTCTGAGTATGAACATTCTGAGCAATAGGGCCTTCATAGAGAGTCTCTCTGCGTGTGTTGAGGTCTATGCACTCTTTTCTTCAGGCTTTGGTGGTAATTCATTAGCTAAAAGAGCTACCTAGATAGCCTTCCACTCTACTTAAAAAGAGGGCTCGCAGGCAATAGTAGGGTAACTGCAGATTAAATCGAATAATACTGGACTCTTCGGCCACTTAAGATTAAATTCCCGTTCCGAAAATCTTACCTCGAACGCCAGGTTTGCTGGATTGGTAAATCACTGAATTTATTCAGCTTTGACTGAACCCGACTGGACGCTAGTTTACTATTCTCATGACAAAAATCCTCATCATAGGGGCGGGCGGCGTTGGCCGTGTCGTAGCCCATAAGTGTGCGCAACTTTCCGAAGTTTTCACTGAAATCATGCTTGCGAGCCGCACGCTGTCTAAATGCGAGCAAATTGCTGCCGAGATCAACGAGAAAATGGGGCGCAGCATAACAACCGCGCAGGTTGATGCCGACAATGTCCCTGAGCTTGTCACTCTGTTAAAGCAGGTCAAACCGACTCTCGTCATCAATGTTGCGCTGCCTTATCAGGATCTGACGATAATGGATGCCTGTCTCGAGGCGGGGGTGAACTATTTGGACACGGCCAACTACGAGCCTCTCGATACAGCGAAATTCGAATACAGCTGGCAATGGGCTTATCACGAAAAGTTTGAGAAGGCTGGTTTGATGGCCTTACTCGGTAGCGGCTTCGATCCGGGTGCGACGAATGTATTCACCGCCTATCTGCAAAAGCACTGTTTTGATGAGATCCACACGCTAGACATCATCGACGTAAACGGTGGCGATCACGGCTACGCGTTCGCAACTAATTTCAATCCCGAGATCAATATTCGCGAGATTACAGCCGAATGCCGGCACTGGGAAAACGGCGAGTTCGTTGCCACCCCTGCGATGTCCGAGAAGCGCTCGTTTACCTGTCCCGAAGGTGTTGGCACCTTTAACGTCTACCGTATGTATCACGAAGAGCTCGAGTCGCTTACCAAGCATATTCCCACGCTGAAAAAAGCGCAGTTCTGGATGAGCTTCGGTGACAACTACCTCAAGTATCTCGACGTGTTGGTTAACGTCGGTATGACAGGTATCGAGCCTGTCGATTTCGGCGGACAGAAAATAGTACCGGTGCAATTTCTGAAAGCGTTGCTGCCCGATCCGTCGACTCTAGGCCCGCGCACCAAAGGCAAGACTTGCATAGGGTGTCTCGCGACAGGCATCAAAGACGGCGAGCAAAGAACAGTGTATCTCTACAACATCTGTGATCATCAGGTTTGCTACGAAGAAGTGTTGTCGCAGGCTATTTCCTACACGACCGGCGTGCCGGCGATGATAGGCGCAAAGATGATCCTCGAAGACAAATGGCGAAAACCGGGCGTCTGGAATATGGAACAGATGGACCCCGACCCCTTCATGGCTGATATGAACAGCTATGGTTTGCCATGGAGGCTGATTGAGGCCCCCGACTTCGAGTTGACTTAAGACATGACCGAATACATTCGTCCCGCATCCGACAGTTTTCTGACGTTTGACCCCAGCCGAGTTCCCTCTCCCTGTTTCGTTGTTGACGAGGCCGCAGTCGAGCGCAACTTGCAGATTCTCGCCGATTTTCAGGAGCGCTCTGGTGCGAAGGTGCTACTCGCGCTGAAAGCTTTTGGCATGTATTCCTTAGGCCCGCTGTTTAACAAATACCTCGCGGGCACCTGTGCGAGTGGATTAGCAGAAGCGAGATTGGGGCGGGAGGAATTTGGCGGCGAGGTCCATGTGTTTTCAGCCGCCTATAAAGATTCAGATCTCAGCGAGATAATGAAAATCGCCGATCATGTGATTCTCAATTCACTGGGTCAATGGGATAGATTTAAGGAGCTAGCAGAGTCGGCAATGAGTGCTCGGCCTGAACTGCAAATCGGTCTGCGCATTAACCCCGAACATTCCGAAGGCGCGCTACCGATTTACGATCCGTGCACAGCGGGTTCGCGCCTTGGCGTTCCCCTCTCTCAATTAGTTGATACAGATCTGTCGATGTTCAGCGGCCTGCATTTTCATACGTTATGCCAGCAGGGCTATGCACCGCTTGATCGGACGCTCGCTAAAATAGAGAGTGAGTTTGGCGATCGTCTCTCTCAGTTCGAATGGCTTAACTTCGGTGGCGGCCATCTCTTAGCGCATCCCGACTACGATATCGAAGCACTTATCGTGCGGATTAAAGACTTCTCGGAGAAATACGGCCTGCAGATTTACCTTGAGCCCGGCGAGGGTATCGTCAATAAGACAGGGGTCATGGTCGCAGAAATTCTCGACACCATGACGAATGTGACAGACATCGCGATAATCGATTGCTCCGCGACGTGCCATATGCCTGATATTCTCGAGATGCCCTATAGAGCGAATATTTTCAATTCGGGTCAGCCCGGTGATTACGAGCATACCTACAGACTCGGAGGCCTTAGCTGTCTCGCGGGCGACGTGGTCGGCGACTACAGCTTTGAAAAACCGCTTAAAGTCGGCGATAGAATTATTTTCGATGACATGGCGCATTACACGATGGTTAAGACGTCGACCTTTAACGGTGTGCAACTTCCGTCTATCGCAATCTGGAACTCTCAGTCCGATGAGGTGAGGGTGGTCAAAGGTTTCACCTACGAAGACTTTCGAGATCGGTTGTCTTAGTCGTCTTTGCCTTGACATTAAGTCAGGCAAAAAGTGCGCGATAATGCTCGCATTGCATTGAGTCAGGCTACAGAGTAGTAAAGCGTATTAATCATAGGGTATTAATCATAGGACAGAGAGATGGAAGAATTCGATCAGTTAGCCGCCCCGGGTTACCCTGTGTTTTTGGGCTCGGAGTTCGAGCAACCGGCCGAGGTCGACGCGCTCTTTCAGGTCATTCCGATTCCTTATGAGGCATCCGTTTCTTATGGTGGCGGTACCGCCGATGGTCCTAAAACTATTCTCGAGGCAAGCTGGCAGCTAGAACAGTGGGACGGCAAAAGCATTCCGGGGCAGGAAGGAATTTTTACCCACGCGCCGATCGACTGCAGCGGCGAGCCAGCCGACGTGATCGAGGCGATCGCCCAAGTTACACGCCGCGTTATCGAGCGCGGTCAGATCCCAGTGGGTATAGGCGGCGAGCATACGGTCACCTACGGTCTGATCAAGGGGATGCTCGATGCGGGTGAGCGAGATTTTGGCGTAGTCCAGATCGACGCTCACGCTGATCTGCGCGATCGTTACGAAGACAACCCCTATAGCCATGCGTCGGTGATGAAGCGCATTGTCGATGAGGGTATCCCGCTTTTGCAGCTCGGCATCCGCGCCATTTGCGAAGAAGAAATGCAGACGCGTAAAGAGTTTGGTATTGCCCACTACGACGCCGAAGCGCTCGTTCCGACCAATGTGAGCAGCGTTCAATTACCCGAAGGATTTCCGAAGAGAATATTCTTTACTGTCGATGTCGACGGTCTAGATCCCTCAGTCTTTCCCTCAACAGGCACACCTGTGCCAGGTGGTTTGGGCTGGTATCAGTCGCTTGGACTTATCGAATCAGTTGCGAGTCAGGCAGAAATAATCGGCTTCGATCTCACTGAGTTCGCCCCCATCGAAGGCTTCCATGCCTATCAGTTTTCTGCCTCGGTGCTTCTTTATAAGATGATGGGGATAGTGCAGCGCAGTCGCTAATTGCCTAAGACGTTCTTTTCAGATTTTGCAGTTCGCTTCGCCGCCTTTTTTTCTTTTGGCGTGAGGAGGGCTTTCTTTTTAGTTTCTTTAGTACTGCTTTTTTCTTTACTCATAATCATTAGTCCTTTTTAGATAGAGTTATTAACTGGCAGGGTTGATGCATTCCAATTTAGTCGGCTCAAGCATTGCTTTGTCGTGAATGCCGATAATCCAAATAGAGGAAGGTGGTCATAATTATCGTTGCGAGCACTGAGGTGACGATAAGGATAAGGATAAAGTCTTGCCAGCCCCCCTCTTTATTTGCCACAGCACCGCCGATGAAATCAAAACTCATCGCACCAAAGTAGGCAATAGCATCTATTAGTCCCACAAGCAGGCCGCAGTGTCTACCACCGAAGCTTATTGAGAAAACACTCATAGGAATATAGTACGCAGGGGAGATTGCAAATCCGAACAAAAATATGAGTAGAACGGTAAGCGTTAATTCTAGCGTTCCTGTAGAGCCCTGGTCGCCGAGTACTCTTAGTAATAGTAGGCTTGCTACGGCTAACGTTAAGCTAAGCCCGAGAGCATAAATTAGGCTTTTCTTGGTGAGTTTGTCGTATATGAATCCACCGCTAAAGACAGCGACTAAACAACCTAGCGAAAAAGTTGAGGAGGCGATTCCTGCGTAGGCGGGCGCTAAGTCATAAGTTTCGCTAAGGTAAATAGGAAGGAACACCTGAAATTCGAATAGAACGGCTAGTGCTGATACGCCAAGGCTTATTAACCAAAAACGGGGGCTTCTTATGAAATGGCCTATCGCCTCTCTAGTCTTCAACGTCTGCAGCGGATGAGGTGCGGATACCTCGTCATCTAAACTGGTCGGGTTATCTGCGTCTGCGGGTTGCACTGAATCGTGTAGGTCTTTCTTTGGTTCTTTCAGTGTTTTTATGAGCACTGCTGCGATAAGTAATGTCAGGATTCCAGCACTAAAGAACATGCCCCGCCAAGAGAATATTAGAAGCAGGCTGCTGGCCAATAGTGTAGTTGCTACGGAGCTTATCCTAGAGCTTGTGGCGATGAATCCCCATATTCGCCCATGACGATTCTCCGAAAAGCTCGCTCTAATTATATTAGCGATCGAGGGCCAGCCAGCCGCTTTTGCAAAAACTGTTAAAAAGTAGAGAACAAAGAAAGCAGAGTTGGTAGATAGAGTGCCAAAGATGAATGTGGCGATTGCAGCAAAAAATATTGCTGAGATAAATATTTTACTACCACCAATTTTATCTGCTAGCGCTCCAGTTGTGACCTTCCCCATTAGATTGCCAGCAGTGCCCCATCCTAGAATTGCGCCGAACGTGGCGGTGTCGATATTAAGCGTTGGGTCTGCGAGCATGGCTGGCCCAGCTACGCCCACCACCGTCCTGCATAACATTAATAGTCCGTATCCAAAGCAAATGCTAAGAATTAATCTAGTCGCAACGATTGGATTATCCGATTGTTTATTGTTCATTTTTTTCCAAAAAAGGAGTTGATTAGAGGGCGACTATTTCTTCTCGAAAATTCAGATCTCCTCCCTTTATTTCAGAGCGAATGATATGGATTTTCATTGTTTCGGTTCCGAAATCGCTATAGTAAATAAACATATTGGTATCGTTGGGCGTGTTGGCGCTGGAGAGCGAGCCATTTTTGTACTGTACAAATGAATGGCCGTGGTACAAATCTGTCGATTTCATAATCGATAGCTGATGAGTGTGACCGCAAAACACATGATTGATTTTGTGTTCGCGTACGAATTCGATAACTATTTTAGAATTGAAGAGAGGGTCTGAATCTGTGTCCAAGATGGAATGATGATTGAGTAGCACTATTCTGTCATATACCTCAGAACGAATTCTTTCTGACACAGCCTTCAGTATTTCTTTGTCTACAAACCCTGTGTCTTTATAGAGTTCATTCGAATCAAGGCATACCAATAAAATAGCTTCTGAGTTAACTGTAATTTTTTTAAGGAAGTTGATATCTGTAAAATGATCACTTATGCCTGTGGTGTGGCTATCTAGGTAAAGGTGGTGCTTTCGGCAATTGTCGCGATTAAGCGGACGGATTACTTCGACATTATCAATATACTGGCGGAAATAGTCAGCACTGCGCATATTGCGCTTATCGTGATTTCCCGGTATCGAGATGACATTTGTGCAATCTATTCCCTGGAGAAATTGGCCAGCTTCCTCGAACTCATTTTCTAACGCATCTGTCGTGCTATCTCCGGTATTCAGAACAATATCAACATCGTAGCTGTTAATTTTCTCTAATAATTTTTTATTGTTCCCTAGCCAGTGGCGAGGTCCGAAGTGCATGTCGGAGAGATGAAGTAGGTTCATGTGAATCTTTGCCATAGCCGAGAGGAGGGCCATCCTAACCTTTCCCAAGCAATTGAACGAGTGCTTCAATAAGAGATTAGGAATTCTCTTTGATCGTGCTCAGGTGCTTGGAGCACAGTCGCTCTTACTCCTCTATAATCGGTTCCATCGTGCGTCTATACATATTATTCTCTGCCCGCAGCTAATTAATCCCGAAAATAAAGGGAGTGCACGACTGCTGCTGTCTTCTCTAATAAATGCACATGCTTAGGAGTACGCCTTGAATAATTCTTTCCAGTATCCTAAACCACGACTCCTTTCCATCGTCATGGGCCTCATAGGGGTGCTTTTGCTGTGGATGGGCGTCTTGCTCGTAACAGCCGGTGGCTCGCTCTATTACGCCTTTGCGGGTGTCGTGCTTGTCGTCACTGGAGTGCTTCTGTTTCGCGGCGACAGCCGTGGCGCATCGCTTTACGGCGCGTTCTTGCTGTTCACCTATTTATGGGCGCTTTATGAATCGGGCTTAGATGCATGGGCTCTCATGCCGCGTGTCGCCATGTTCAGCGTGTTGGGCCTGTGGTTTTTATTGCCAAGGGTGCGCAGAGGGCTATTGCAGGCCGAGCCTGCGCCTTTGTTTTCGCTACGGGCAACTCAGGCCGCAGTAGCCAGTTTAGCCGTGCTAGGTGTTGCGCTGCTTTTCAGCGGCGGCTACGAGGTCGGTACGCCGACGGCGCTGGGCACAGGCACTGTAAACAATGCAACGGGCGACTGGGCTAATTACGGCTCCTCTAAGTCTGGCACGCGGTATGCGGCAAGCGCGCAGATCAATCTGGAGAATATCGGCCAGTTAGAGCGCTCTTGGGAAATTCGCACCGGTGTGCCTGGCGCGTTCAAAGGCACGCCGATTCAGATCGATGATGGCCTCTTCTTATGCACCGGCCAAAACATTATCTTGGCGCTAGATCCGGACACAGGCGAAGAGCGCTGGCGGTTCGATCCTGACTTACAGTCGCCGAAAATTGGCTTCTGGGATACCTGCCGCGGCGTGACTTATTACGAAAGCCCCGAGGCGGATCCCGAGACCGAGTGTGCAGAACGCATTCTTACGGCAACTACCGATGCGCGATTAATTGCTGTCGATAAGAATACGGGCATTCCGTGCAGTGACTTTGGCGTTGATGGCCAGATCAGCCTCCTAGCCGGCATGGGCGAGGTGATTCCGGGCTTTTATTTCGTGACCTCTCCGCCGACTATCTCAAACGATGTGTTGGTGCTGGGCGGCTGGGTGCTCGATAACCAAATGACCGAGGAGCCCTCGGGTGTCGTGCGCGGATTTAATCCTCAGACCGGTGAACTGGTGTGGGCTTGGGACATGGGGCGCGAAGATCGAACCGGCCTACCCGAGCCTGGCGAAAATTACACGCGCGGCACGCCAAACGTGTGGAGTCTAACAAGTGCCGACGAAGAACTCGGGCTGATCTATGTGCCGACAGGCAATGGCACGCCAGACTATTTTGGCGGCCACCGCACCGAAGCGATGGACAAATACGCAAGTTCAATCGTGGCGCTGGACGCGCGCACGGGTCGCGTTCGTTGGAGCTTTCAAACCACGCATCATGACATCTGGGACTATGACGTGCCGTCGCAGCCGACGCTTGTCGACATTCCTGTCGACGGGGTAATTCGCAAAGCGGTAGTCGTGCCTACTAAGCGTGCGGAGCTTTTCCTGCTCGACAGAGAGACTGGCGAGCCGCTCGCCGAAGTCGCCGAACTGCCTACGCCGCAAACTGACATTCCTGAAGATTTCACGAGCCCAACGCAGCCGTTCTCGGTGGGTATGCCGTCGTTCGCTAAGCGTCTTACCGAGGCGGACATGTGGGGCATTACGCCATTCGATCAGGCTGCCTGCAGACTCCAGTTTAAGCGCATGCGTTATGAAGGCCCATTAACGCCGCCCACTACAGGCTATGGTTCGCTTTACTACCCAGGCGTTGCTGGTGGCATGAACTGGGGGAGTGTGGCGGTCGATGAGGTGAATAACCTCATGGTGGTTAACACCATGAACAATCCGTCGGTTGTGCGCCTAATTCCTAGAGACGACGTAAAGGAGAACGAAGTATTCGGTATCGGCGGTGCGCAGGCGGGTACCCCTTACGCGGTCTACTCTTTCTTCTTCCTCTCGCCAATCTTCGCGCCCTGCATCGAGCCGCCCTACGGCGAGATGGCGGTAGTCGACCTCGCCTCAAAAGAGCTTCTATGGCGACGACCATTAGGTACAGCGAAAGAGCAGGGGCCTTTGGGCATTCCTAGCCGTCTGCCTCTGCCTATGGGCATGTTCTACAACGCAGGCTCGATCGTTACCGGCGGCGGTGTCATCTTTAATGCGGGCGTCGTTGACAGCACCGCGCGTGCGATTGATGTGTTAACCGGTGAAGAGGTGTGGACCGACAGTCTGCCAGGTTCGTCTACGGGCACTCCCATGAGCTATGTGAGCCCAACTACTGGTAAGCAATATGTCATCGTTACCGTCGCAGATGGCGGCGGTGCGCTGCAGCTTGAAAATGCCGTTGATGAGGATGCCGAAGCAGGTGACGTGCCGGGTGGGTATGTGATTGCTTACAGTTTGAAGGATTAACGCGGCGCGGTAACCCTATCTAAAAATATTGGTCCATAACCTCGTGAGTTTTCCATTCAGCTTAAGAAATGGAAAACTCACGAGGGAGACTTGCTACTGCGAAGAACACATTCTTACTGCAAGCCGTTTCGCTCAATCACCCGGGCTATAAGCACGTTTCGTATTTGCCACCACATCATCCCAGTGAAACCACGCCGGTTTGAAGCGCCTTTCCGACAGGAGTATTGCCTGATCAAAAAAGTGCGGTGATTCTGGATTGTGGCTTTGCCCGTAGTGTAAGTAGCTCGCGGCCCTCACTCCATCGGGATGGAACTCGTACACCGCCTTATACGACGACCCCGTAGTTGCATACTCAAATTGCCGATTCGGGTCGTCCGTCGGCGCGGTATGGTAAATAGTAAAAGCGACGCCGAGGGGGCCGCGCACGCCTGCCACTCCCAGGCTCGGCTCGCGATCATCGAACGGAACGCTGCTGGTGCTGCCATAAGGCGCGTGCCGCTGAAGCCGATGAACGTCGCCGTAGGCGACCTGCCAAGTGCCGTAACGCTCTTCAAGCGTCTGCGCTGCGCGAGCAAGCGCACGGAATCGCGCAGGGATGTCTGCCACGAATTCCTCTTTCAAGGTTTCAACCGGATAGCCCCTGCCATAAAGCGCCTCATACCACGCCACGGCGAGTGTTGTTTGCGTCGATTTAAGTGCGCTGCGGTAATCCCAATCGAGGAGGTGGTCGAGAAAGGGTCTTACTTCGCTGGCGAGCGTGGGATGAGTCTGTTCCAACGATTCGAAGCGGCGTTGATAGCGGGGTAGCTCCGTCATCGGCCAGTAAAGCGTGGTGTCATAGGCCAGCTCTTGAAACTTTTCGAACGTCATATCCTTGGCCTGACGCAGCAGCCAACGAGACATTTGCGCGCGGCGTTTGTCGTCCGTGGCATCTTCCACCATGTAAGCTGGGAAATCTAACATCGAAGGATTGCCATCGTCGGTTGTGGTGAAGGGGGTTGAATTGGTGTTTTGCATGAAGCCCGACGCTGGGTTAAAGACCTGCGGCAGCTCCTCAATAGGATGGAAATCGCCCCACTCAAGTTCAGGATCGGAACCGTCTACGGGTTTTGTCCAATCAACACCGGTCTTACGTTTGGCGACCGTGCCATTGTAGAGATAGAAGATATTCCCGTCGGCATCGGCATACATTGTGTTGAACGTCTGCAGCTGAAGGCTGGATGCAGCGGTGTACCACTCGTCAAAATTCGACGCGCGCGATTGGGCAAGGGACTGCACCATACGGGATCCGTCGTAAAGTCGCGGTACTTTTATGGCAAGAAAATGCGTTTCGTCTTCTTGCCTAGTTATCGGACCATGATGGCTCTTGCGCAGCTCATAGCGCCGTGGCTGGGTTTCACCTTTCACAGCAAGCTCAATCTCCCACGTCTCAGCGCGCCGCCAATCGCCGTCATAACGATACAGGTCAGAATCGCTTGGATGATCGAAGGTCAGTCGATACACGTCTGAGATATCCGCTTCGTTGACCGTATAGGCCCAGCCAAGGTGGTTGTTAAAGCCAGCAGTTGGGAAGGGCGCACCGGGATACATTGCGCCAGAAAAATCCCAACCAGAATCGCTCTTCACGTGCATTTCGGTGAACATGCCTGAGCCATACCAAGGTTGATGCGGGTTGATGAACAGCATTGCGGTGCCGTTGCGCGTGCGGTCGGGCCCAATGGCCCATTGATTCGAACCGAGGGAAGCGAGTTCCTCGGCCTCTAATAGCGCCACCTCGCGGGACGGCGCGTGTGCCGCACCCAACAAGCGCGGCAATATCATAAAGCGCTCAAAAGCTAATACGTGCCACGGCTCCATTCGAGTAATGAGACGCGGCGTGACATCAGGATTGCGCTCGAGGAAAAAGTTATAACCCTCGGCAAACGCGCGGGCAAGGGTTTGAATTTCTAACGGGAGCGAGGTGAAATCGCGCTGCGAACTTTCGACGATCTCAAAAAGCGCGACGTCGAGATCACTTTCAACTCCAGACTCACCCATTACTTCGGCGTAGCGTCCAAGGGCCTTTATGTAGGTGTCTTCAAGCTGCCAGAAGTGGTCTTCACTCTGAGCCCAGGCGGAGCCGAACATAACGGCAGCATCTGATTCTCCGCGGATATGCGGCACACCCCATTGATCACGGTGAATAACAACCTGATTCGCTAGCGATGAGGCATAGGCTGGGCCGGCTAAGCTGAAAAGGATTATCAGCCTGCTAAGGGACTCGATGATTTGACGTAATCGCATTGGGTGGACGCCTCTGAAGTAAGTAGATTAAAGGTATCTCTAGACTGGCAGGTTGTCTATGAAGGTTTCCCCTTGCAATGCCGCGGCTGACGACGGGTGGGCCTGCTTAGGCCTCGCTAGGTTGCCTCTTCTGAAATGTTTGGAAGGCAAACTTGATGGCCAAGTACAGCAGCAAACCGCCTGGTCCAAACAGTAGCGTGGCAAATAAACACGGTATGACAGCAAGGTGATGAATGCCCGTTTGCTGAGCATCTTTCACCTCCCAGGCACCGACGAACAAATCAAAAGCCAAGTAGTGAATCCATCCGGCGAGTAAAAGCTCAGGGACAGAAAAAAGTAAGGTGACGCCTGCAAGTGAGCCGAAGCCTGCGCCTTCTGGTGCTGCGGGATAATTGCTGGTCATCAACCAAACATAAACAGCGCCGATGATAATAGGCGCAATGACGGGTGCGGCCCAATCCCGAGTCACGCGCCAGCGGGGCGCTAATACTAGACCAAGCCAGCCGACCATTGATAGGTTGCCGCAAAAACTAAATAGCTGTTCTAGAGTCATGAAGTGCTCCAAGTGGTCTGCTTTACAGTGGCTATTTTTACAGTGACAAGTTTAAAGTGCCTCTTCCGAACTCATCAGAATAAGCTGAACGCTTATGGGGGGCTATGTTCCGAGCGCTTTACTGTCAGTAAACCAAAATCCCCCCCAACGTCCAACTACCGCTTGATCTGCAAGTAGATCAGTTGTTGCCTAAAAACAGCTTAAACAGGAGGCTGGAATAAACGCTGTCTTCTGGTATCGGAGATTCACCTTCCCGCAGGTCGTCGATTGTATGGTTGCAGAGCTCGTCAAAAATAAACGCCATACCCCGCGTTGCTTTTTCCATTTCGGTATAACTTATGCTGTTCATGTCGACATCAGCGGTTGTGTGATAAAAGGCCCCTGTTTGCAACCAGCCCGCGAGCTGTCCTGTTTGCGTGAATAACATAGCAAATCCGCTCTCGCGCCGAAGTTCCCTCCGGTTGATCATGACATCAAGGTCATTGCAATATGGTGGGAGTAAGTGAGTGTCCCACAGGATATTTAGTAGAGAAGGGGATTGATCGTAAGCTATTGATTTAAATGGTGGGCCCACCAGGACTCGAACCTGGGACAAACGGATTATGAGTCCGCTACTCTAACCAACTGAGTTATAGGCCCGTATACTTTGACATTTTTCGCTACTCTTCGTTGTGGAAATTATTCTCAGTCAGTCACGTACCTTTAGTACGTTCCTTCCATCGAAAATTCCCACGCCTCGAACAGCGCAAAACGTTTTCGTCTACCGCGTCGCTAGAACATCCTTGCGGCATCTAACGAAGAGAGGCGCATTATAATGCGCCCCTCGGTTTGGTGCTATAGCTAGCTGAGTATAACTACTCGTCTAGGAAGCTACGTAGGTGGTCGGAGCGAGTAGGGTGACGCAGCTTGCGCAGAGCCTTGGCTTCGATCTGGCGTATGCGCTCACGGGTTACGTCGAACTGCTTGCCTACTTCTTCTAGCGTGTGGTCGGTGTTCATGTCGATGCCGAAACGCATGCGTAATACCTTGGCTTCGCGCTGTGTGAGGCTGCCTAAGACATCTTTAGTCGCTTCACGCAGGCCCTCTTCGATCGATGAGTCTACTGGTGAGTCGATTGTCGAGTCTTCGATGAAATCGCCGAGATGCGAGTCTTCGTCGTCACCAATTGGGGTTTCCATTGAGATCGGCTCTTTGGCGATTTTGAGGACGCGGCGGACTTTTTCTTCGCTCATGTCCATGCGCTCGCCTAATTCTTCTGGCGTTGGCTCGCGGCCTTTCTCGTGAACCATTTGGCGCGAGATACGGTTGAGCTTGTTGATCGTTTCGATCATATGCACCGGAATACGAATAGTGCGCGCTTGGTCGGCGATCGAACGAGTGATGGCCTGACGGATCCACCAGGTGGCATAGGTCGAGAATTTATAGCCGCGGCGGTATTCGAATTTATCTACGGCCTTCATGAGGCCGATGTTGCCTTCCTGAATGAGATCGAGGAATTGCAGGCCGCGGTTGGTGTATTTTTTGGCGATCGAGATGACGAGACGCAGGTTTGCCTCAACCATCTCTTTTTTCGCGCGGCGTGATTTCGCCTCACCAATCGACATCTGTCGATTGATGTCTTTAATTGTGGCTATATCGAGGCCGGACTCTTCTTCGAGCAAGCGTAGCTTCTTCTGAGCACGTAAAATTTCAACCTTCACACTGCCCATAAGCTCAGAGTAAGGTTTTTTGCGGCGAACCATGTTCGCAACCCAGCGCTCATTCGTCTCGTTGCCAGGGAAGCTTTCGATGAAATCTTTGCGTGGCATTTTTGTGCCGCGAACACACAGGCTCATGATTTGGCGCTCGTGGCGGCGCACACGTGTGAGTACTGCGCGTATGTGGCTTAGCAGAGGCTCAAACTGACGCGGCGTGAGCTTGAACGACTTGAATAACTCGCCGAGCTTCTCGAGCTCTTTCTGTGCTTTATCGTCATCGCGGCCGTGTTTAGCGACCGAATTGCTGGTGCGGGTGAATTGCTTGCGCAGCGCTGTGAAGCGTAGCTTGGCTTCCTCTGGGTCTGGGCCAACCGTCGCTTCTTCATCATCGTCGTTGAGGTCGTCTTTGGCGCTGGCTGGTGCGCCAACAGGGATCTCTTCGTCGCTAACGTCTAGGTAGCCAGTTATTAGTTCGTTGAGGCGGCGCTCTTCCGAGTCGACCAGCGCGTATTCGTTAAGCACGTGTTCGACAGTGCCCGGAAAGTAGGCCATCGCCTTCATAAGCTCGCGCAGACCTTCTTCGATGCGCTTGGCGATGACGATCTCACCTTCGCGCGTGAGAAGTTCTACCGTGCCCATTTCGCGCATGTACATGCGGACAGGGTCGGTGGTGCGGCCGGCCTCGTTCTCAACGGCGGCAAGGGCGGCTGCGGCTTCGGCAGCTGCTACGTCGTCGGCACCTGAGTCGCCGTCGTCGTTAAGCAATAGCGCGTCGGCATCGGGGGCTGTTTCGAATACCTTAATGCCCATGTCGTTAATCATCTGAATGATGTCTTCGACCTGGTCTGGATCAGAGATCGACTCGGGGAGGTGATCATTAACCTCTGAATAGGTTAAATAACCTTGCTCTTTGCCTTTGGCAATGAGGATCTTGAGATTGGATTGTTTCGGTAGCAAATCGGCCATGAAATCTCGTCTCGCCGGGTGCAAGCCTGGCAGTTAGGTTAGGGTTTACCTTCGATCGTCTGAGTGCTTCGTTAAGCTGTTTGCCGGAGCAAGCCGGTCATTATAATCGCAAGCAGGCGTTTTGGATAGTTTTACAGGCGTATTAGGCTATTCAACGCGTTGTTTCATCGTGCAGATCAGACGCGCTCGTCACCTTTTTAACTCCGGTTATCGTCGCCTAAGCTGTCGCTATGATCGTCGCCGAATTCCATAAAGGGAGGCGGCTCGCTTAGAGGGGCCGAGCGGGCCCATTCGTCGGACTCTGCAGCGCTTACATCGCCATCGCCAGCACGCGGGTCAGTCTCTGCAGCGTCGCCCTCAATAAATACGTCAATAACAGGCGTACTTTGAAGGAGTTCGCTTCTTTTGCGCGCTAATTCCTCGCGCATCTTCGCAATTTTTTGCTCTTGCTCGATCTTGAGAAGAAGCCTGTCCACGATCTCGGCAAACTCGTTGCCAGTACCTTCGACAGGGGTAATTTTCTCCTGCCTTAAGAGTTGAGTCAGTTCGCTGTAAAACTCGGTTCCGGCGCAGTAGCCTAGCAGTGCATAAGTATCGATATGGGGATCGTTGCGCACCATTTCAATGAGTTTGGCGAGTACGGTGGTGGTCGTGTCGCTACTCTGAGCAAGCGGGACGATATCGCATTCGCTGTCGAGCGCAATTTCGGGGTTGCCGAGCAGCAGCTGAATAGCCTTAAGACTCGATGGCGCTCGCTTGATCAGGGGCGCGGCGGCGATGCGAGGTTGGTTTTGCCAGCTGCGTTGTCCAGTGCCGCGATAGCCAGTTTGGCCGCCTGACCGCGCATCTTTCTGCGGGTTATAGCCGTAGCCCGCGTCGCCTTGCTGGGGGTTCGAGTAGCCCCCGGCATGCTCGTGTGGCTCGGACCGGCTGCCGCTATCGCCATAACCTTGATAGGGCCGGTTCGGCGGTGGCGTATCCCCGTTAGGAGAGTGCTGCGTTTGGTTGCGGCTTTCGGCCGCCTTGTCGATTAATCCGTTGAGTGCATCAACCCCAATGCCTAATCGATGGGCGAGCTGCTCGCGCATGAGCAACGCAAAAACACCCTCGGGCAGCTGTGTGACAAGCGGCTGAGCAAGCTCGCGCAGCTTGCCGCGGCCTTGATGACTGTCGAGGTCTAGGTCTGAGCCGAGCTTGTCGAAGAAAAATTGCTCGAGCGGCGTCGCATTATCGATAAGGGCCTCGAACGCTTCTTGGCCTACCTTGCGTACAAGCGTATCGGGGTCCTCACCCTCGGGCAGAAACAGGAAGCGCACTTGGCGCCCGTCTTCCATTTGCGGGAGAGTCGCCTCAAGCGCTCGCCACGCGGCGGTGCGGCCGGCCTTGTCGCCGTCGAAACAGAACACAACCTCGGGCACCATCCTGAATAGACGGGTGAGGTGAGCACCGCTTGTGGCGGTGCCGAGCGTGGCCACAGCGTAGCGGATGTTCATCTGTGCGAGCGCGATAACATCCATATAGCCTTCGACGATGAGCAGGCGTGCAAGCTTGTTAGATGATTTGCGCGCCTCGAATAGGCCATAAAGCTCGGAGCCTTTGTGAAAGACTGGTGTCTCGGGCGAATTGAGGTATTTGGGCTTGTCGTCGCCGAGCACGCGCCCACCAAAGGCGATCGTTCGGCCGCGCGCATCGCGAATGGGGAACATGATGCGATGTCGGAAGCGGTCGTAGCCCTTGAATTGGCTTGCGGCGCTCTGGGTATTGCTTTGCCCGTTTTCGCGTTCGATTACCATGCCAGCCTTAAGCAGATTGCTCTCGCGTTCAGGAGTTGAGGCGCAGGCTTTGAGTAGATTGTCCCAGCCGGGCGGGGCATAACCGATGCCGAAATCGCGCGCGATGGCGCCACTGACACCGCGCTGTTTCAAATAGTCGACGGCGCTCGCGCGGCCCTCGTGTTTGCGCAGCTGTAGTTGAAAAAAGCCATTCGCCTCTTCGAGGAGCGTATAAAGATCTGCGTTTTCGGCGCGGCGCTTGGTTGCCGCCTTGCTCTCTTCGCGCGGGACCTCCATGCCGTTATCGCGGGCAAGTGATTCAACCGCCTGCGGGAAATCGACCGAGTCGAAATTCATGATAAAGCCGATGGCATTGCCGCCGGCGCCGCAGCCAAAGCAATAGTAAAACTGCTTTTCGGGTTGAACGCTAAAAGAAGGAGATTTTTCGTTGTGAAACGGGCAACACGCTGAATAGTTTTTGCCACTTTTTTTCAGAGCCACACGCTTATCGATCACGTCGACAATGTCGGCGCGACTCAAAAGATCGTCGATAAAGCTTTGCGGAATAAGGCCTGCCATGGGCTGAATGTGGTCTCTACTCTGTGCTCAATCACTCGAAATGAAAGACGTTAGCTGTCTTGCTGTTGAGCCCTGTGTGGGGTGGTCAGATTATTGTAGCGAAATTTATGTCGCTCTGTCCCTAGGTCATTGCTGGCACACTATCAGAAAAGGCCGAAGGTCAGCACAATTCGCTAACCCGGGACGCCCGCGGCGCTAAGCAGAAGGGATGTCGTTCTTAGTAAGCAGGGCATACTAGGCGAAGAGGGTTTGTCAGAACTCGCTGAAACGAGGCGCTCTTGGACTGAGGCGCCCTTGGGTTCGAGGTGCCTTTAGATTAAGGCGCCTTTATTTCTGAGTGCTAGGCGAGGAGGGCTTTAATCTTTGCGCTTACTGCGCCCATGTCGACACGGCCGACGACCTGCGGTCTGACGATAGCCATGACCTTGCCCATCTCTTGCATGGTAGCTGCTCCTGACTCTGCGATGGCTGCTTTGATTATTGCCTCGGATTCGTCTTCGGTGAGCGGTTGGGGAAGAAATTCTTGCAGTACGACGATTTCGTCTTTTTCAACAGCGGCGAGCTCGTGGCGGTCGGCTGCCTCAAATTGCTTAATCGATTCGCGGCGTTGCTTTACCATTTTATCGAGGATCGCAGTCACTCGCTCGTCATCTAAATCAATTCGTTCGTCTACCTCAACACGTTTGATCTCGGATAGCGCAAGCCTGATGGCGCCGAGGCGAAATTTATCTTTCGCACGCATGGCGTCTTTCATTGCTTCGGTGAGATTACTCTTTAGGGCGCTGTCTGCCATGGTGGCTAGTATCCTTGGACCTTGTGATGGGGTGTGATAAAGCTGGTAGAGCTGACGTCTGGCGCTGCAGCGACGCAATCTGGCTCTAGTTTGCCAAGAGAAAAACCTCTCAAGGCAAGGCCAAGCGCGTCGGATTTACACCCGCTAACCACTACTCGGCGCCGCGGCGGCGAGTGTTTAATGAATAGAGATTAGCGATCTTTGCGGCGACTCGCTGTGTTGCCAGTCACGCTAAGGGTTAGTAGCTTGCCTAGTCGAAGCGCTTATCCAGTCGAAGCGCCTGTCTAGTAAAGACGCTTAGTCTTCTTGTTTTCGCGCTGTAGCTTCTTCGCGTGGCGCTTAACGGCAGCAGCTGCTTTGCGCTTACGCACGGCAGTAGGCTTTTCGTAGAATTCGCGGCGACGAACCTCGGCGAGGACGCCTGCCTTCTCGCAAGATCGCTTAAAGCGACGGAGGGCTACGTCGAACGGCTCGTTTTCTTTCAGTTTTACCTGTGGCATTGAACTAAACACCTACCTTAAATAATGTGATTCAAATTTATTGAAAAAACGGGGTGCTGGCCGATAGCGACCCACTCCGAATTTCAGGGGCGATAATATTAATGCGCGAGCAGCTCAATTGCAAAGGAAAACTCGGTGGATGCGCGTTTAGCAGTTAATCAGCTCGCGCGCTCAAGGCGATAAGATTGATCGATTTACTGATAACCAAAAACTGCAGCTTGGGGCGGAGGCCTTTCTTTGGCATGATTGCCACTTCTACTTCATTATCCGAGAGATAAGTAATTGAAAGTATTAGGTATAGAAACATCTTGCGATGAAACAGGCGTTGCCATTTACGATAGCGAGGTAGGCTTGCTCGCCGATTGCCTCTACAGTCAGGTCGAGATTCATGCCAAATACGGCGGCGTGATTCCAGAGCTCGCCTCGCGCGACCATATTCGAAAGACGCTTCCGCTGATCGAAGAGGTCATCGAAAAAGCAGGTATCGATGCTAGCGAGATCGAGGGAGTTGCCTACACTGCAGGCCCTGGATTGGTCGGTGCTCTGCTCGTCGGTGCTGCCATCGGGCGCACTTTGGGGATGGCGTGGGACGTGCCGACGATCGGCGTTCATCATATGGAGGGCCACTTGCTCGCGCCGATGCTCGAGCCCGAGCCGCCCGAATTTCCGTTTGTGGCGTTGCTCGTTTCAGGCGGCCACACGCAGTTAGTCAAGGTCGGCGGTATTGGTCGATACGAACTGCTCGGTGAGTCTTTGGATGATGCCGCGGGTGAGGCGTTCGACAAAGTTGGAAAGATGCTCGGTCTGCCTTATCCCGGCGGCCCACACGTTGCCAAACTTGCACAGAGCGGCGACCCAGCGCGGTTCAATTTCCCGCGCCCGATGATTAACCGTCCAGGCCTAGACTTCAGTTTCAGCGGTCTGAAAACGTATGTGCGCAATACCATTACAAGTCTGCGCGATGAGTCCGGCGAGCTCGCCGAACAGGATGCAGCAGACATCGCAAGGGCATTCGAAGAGGCCGTGGTGAATACTCTGTCGATAAAGTGCAGGCGCGCGCTCGAAGAGACCGGTTACAAGAAACTTATTATTGCGGGCGGCGTTAGCGCGAACCTGCGCCTTCGTGAAGTATTAGAGGAGGCGATGGCGAAAGTTGATGGGCGCTTGTTTTATGCGCAGCTTAAATACTGCACCGACAACGGCGCGATGATCGCCTATGCCGGTTGTCAGCGTTTACTAGCGGGTGAGCGCGATGATTTAGAGCTGTCTCTTATACACATCTCCGAGCCCACGAGACCGAGGCTGATCT
>OJCR01000317.1_pt1 | contig 24139 bp, 19 predicted proteins | sample 1591611 | NCBI WGS metagenome assembly OJCR01 (sample SAMN05416815, study PRJEB24817) | seawater metagenome | isolation source: Sea water | place: Canada:Atlantic | collected 2013-07
GGGCGCTGGATTTCCCCTTCATGAAGCGCTACACCAAGGCCGAACTGGAAAAGACCCCTTCGCTGAAGGGCAAGGATCTGGAAACCACCCGCAAGGCCTGTGAGAAATTTGCCTACTTTCCGACCTCTGTGATGAATTTCTTTGAAGGCACCCGCTTTGACGCGCAAAAGCACGCCAAACAAGGCTCACCGTATAAGCATCTGCTGAAACCCAAGGCTGGTGGTGCCGCCTTTACCCTGAATGCCATGTCCGGGCATTTGCGAAATCTGCTTGATGTGACCATTATCTATCCCCCGGGCACACCTCGCTCACTGATGGCCTTTCTTGGTGGTGCCATGGACGAGGTGGAAATCGTTGTGCAGCAACGTGTTATTCCGGCCTGGGCCTCAGAGGGCAACTACGAAGACGACGCGGAGTTCCGCGCCCGTTTTCAGCAATGGATTGGCGAACTCTGGGCAGACAAGGACGCATTACTCGACAAAAAGAACGCAACACGCAACACGCAGCACGGCACACGCTAACTTTACTGCCACCCGGGTTTCGTTCACCCGCATGCAGGCGTGAGTCGTGTTGCGTGCGGACGCATTTGGAACCTTGTTATGTTTGGCCGATTCCTGAAACCCCGCTGGCAACACGCCAACCCCGATATTCGCCTCAAAGCCGTTGAGCAACTGGATCTCTGTGAGGACGCGACCCTGCTGAATCAGCTGGCGCGGGGGGATGCCAGCGCGTTGGTACGCGCCGCTGCCACCGGGCGCCTCACCGACTTTGCTGCGCTGGACGAAGTCCACCAGCGCGATGAAGCACCCTCCGTTCGCGAAGCCGCCTCCATGCGCATCATGGCCCTGCTGGCCGGCACCACCGATGACGCTCCCAATAGCGACACCCGCCTGCGCCTGATTCGACTCACGGGTAACGAAAACGCACTTGCCCATGTGGCCAGCCACAGCCCGGATATGCACAGCCGCATGGCCGCCATTGAGCGTCTCAAGGATGAGGGCGTGCTTTATCAGCTGGCACTGGATGCCCCCACTGAAGCGCTGCGTGTCGCCTCGGTACAAAATATCACCTCCCTTTCCCTGCTGAAGCGTTTAGGAAAGGAAGGTCGCGACAAGCGCGTCACCCGCCTGGCACGTGACCAGGCCCGAGCGCTACAGCAACAGCAGCAACAGAATGAACAGGAAACCGCCAAGGTCTACCATCTCGCGGACCGCCTCGAACAGCACGCGCGCCGCCGCGTGGACGCTCTGTACGGCCCGCAGCTGGAGCAGCTGGAGCAGCAGTGGCAACAACTGACACGCCAGGCAACACCGGATCTGGCCTCCCGTGTGCAGCAAGCACTTCACCAGTGCCGCAATCAGCTGACCGAGTTGCAGGAACAGACACGGCAGCAAGCATTGGCAGAAACCGCAAAAGCCGAACGAGAAGCAGCAGCGCACAGCCTGTATCAGCTTTTGAGTCAGGCGACACCGGAAACCTGGGATCATCAGCTGGGTGAAATGCGCTCCGCCCTGGCCACCCAACGCCGCCGCTGGGATAGCGCCGATGAGCAGTCGCAGGCCTTGGATGAAGACCGACTGGCTTTCAGCGACCTGGTAACAGCCTTTGAGCAGCTGCTGGCCCTGGCGGCCGATATCAATGCGGCAGAGTCACCGGACGTGCTCGCCGAGCTGGCCGAGCGCTGGCCCGACGAATATCAGCCCCCCTCGGCGTTGTTGGCGCTACGTAGCCAAAAGGCAGAAGCCGTTGATGCAAACACGACCAAAGAAACCCGACCGTCACAACCTGCCCAACCCCATCGGGGGCTACTGGTTGCCCTGAAGCGAGAGCTGCGCCAGGGCAATCTGCGCCATGCCAATCGCCTTTGGCACAAGGCTCAATCCATCATCGACAGCGACGGTGATGCCCTCCTCGACGCCGAACTGGCCAAGCTTGCGCCGCGCCGCGCTGAACTGCAGGACTGGCACCGTTTTGCTGCGGAGCCCAAAAAAGTGGCGTTGTGCGAAAGCATGGAGGCGCTTAAGGACACCAGCATGGACGCGCCGGAATTGGCCACGGCCATCCAGGCGCTCCATGACGAATGGCGCGCCCTGATGAGTTCGGACCAGGGCGAGGATCAGGCTCTATGGGCACGCTTCAAGGAGGCTTCCGATCAGGCCTATGAGCCTTGCCATGCACACTTTGCCGAACTGGACGCCATCAAGGCCCGCAACCTGGAAAAGCGCCGGGCGCTGTGCCAGCAACTGGAAGGCTTTATCGCCGCCCAAAACTGGGAAACGGCTGACTGGCACGGTGTCTGGCAAATTCGTCAACAGGCCCCGAAAGACTGGAAAGCCCTGCACCCGATCCGGTTCACCGACGGGCGGGATGTGCAGAAACACTTCTCATCCCTGCTCACCCAGCTCGACGAACAATTGAATGGTTATATTGAAAAAGCCGAGAGCGAGCGCCAGCAATTGCTGGACCAGGCCCGTGCCCTAACGGAACTGGACGATGCCCAGCACGCCACACGCGAAGCACAGGCGATCCAGAAGCGCTGGCGGCAATCCGCCTGGCTGCCGCCGGGTCAGCACCGTGCGCTTCAGAAACCGTTCCGCAAAACCATGGATGCGCTGTTCGATGCCCGCAATCGGGATATCGCTGCCCGGCGCGAGCAGCAGGCTGAAGCCAGCCAGAGGCTAGCGACACACATTGAGGCGCTGGAGGCGTCTCTGGCGCAGCCGTTCAGCGATGACACGGCTAACAGCCTGCGCAATGCAGCGGCTACAGTGGACGAACACCTGGATGGCAATCAGCCCCAGCCGCTGGCTCGCAAAGCGCAGCAGCTGAAGCGGCGTGCCAGCGAGCGGCTCCAACAACTCAGTCGCTGGCAACAGTGGCAGCAGCTCCGTGACGCGGTTGCTGCCCTGCCAGAAAGTGCCGGATCGCCAGACGAGCCAGACAGTGACACAAATGCTGACGCCGCCCTGACCCTGGCCGTGGCCTTTGAAGCCCTCGCCGGCGTGCCCAGCCCGGAACCGGAGCGCCAGCGCCGCCTGCAATGGCAGCTAGAGCAACTCCCCAGTGCCATGAAGCAGCAGCAGTTTGATGCCCGTGAAGAAATGCAGCGGCTTCTCAAACAGCACCCAACCCCCGTGTCCGCCGCGGTCAAAGCGCGACTGGACAGCGCCATCGCGGTTCTAGAGCCCGGCAATGCGTAATCTGCTCTCGCGCTTTACGCGCTCGCCGAAAGGCCTGCAATGGTTCCTGAACCTGTACGGGCCCTATCTGGGCGCCGGTGTTCGCGTGGACTATCTGGCAGAAGACTTTCGCGAACTGAATGTCTCCATGGGGCTGCACTGGTACAACCGGAACTATGTAGGCACCCATTTCGGTGGCAGCCTCTATTCCATGGTGGACCCGTTCTACATGCTGATGGTGATGACCGTTCTCGGTCGCGACTACGTGGTGTGGGACAAGGCGGCGGATATCGAATTTGTCCGCCCCGGCAAGGGCCGGGTCTTCGCCCATTTTCAGCTCACCGATGCCATGATCGACGACATCCGCACGAATACCGATGGGGGTGAAAAATACCTGCCGTGCTGGCCAGTCGACATCGTGGATGGCGATGGCAACCGCGTTGCGGTGGTCAACAAGACGCTCTACATCCGCCGCAAGCCCACGTAGCGCCCTCTCTAGCGCAAAACTGGCTTCATTACTGCCCGAACCCGGAGCTGTTTTCCAGGAAACGAAGCTCTTCCGCGGTGCTGTCCCGACCCAGTGCGCGATTGCGATGAGGGAAGCGACCGAATTGCTGAATGATCTGCAGGTGTTCCCGCGCAGATTTCAGAGAGCTGTCCACATGACCGGCCAATGCGTCCGGTGCCTCGGCTTTGATCACTTCCAGTGCAGACAGACATTGCTGCTGCAAATCCTCGTCTTCGGCATGCATTAACGGCATCACAAAGAAAACCTGCCCGCATAGCGGCAGCTTGCTGTGCATCTGCCGTGACAGCCCTTCGATGGCCAACGTAGCCGCTCGGTGATCGCCACTGAAAGCCTGCGCCTGTCCGCGGTAGATGTTGCGAGTGAACTGGTCCAGCAACAGTATCAACGCCAGCCGACCCTGGGGGTTTCTCTCCCAATCCACCAGCTCCTGTTGCAGCGCCGCATCCACCAGCACACCGAAGCGATGCTCAATGTCCGCGTCGTCTCCAGCCGTAGCCGCAAACCACCGCTTGGCCATATTGTCCGATGGCCAACCCTGCGCCATGCCATCCTTAAACCAGTAATCCAGTATTTCCTGCCACGACGGGCCTAAATCAAACATCGACTTTCACTCGGTTTTATTTACTGATCGCCCTTGGCCTCACAGCGCTCCGGCAGTTGCGGCTCTATCACTGACAAGGCGGTATCCAGCAACAGCGGCTGGGCATCAATGGTGGGGTGAATGCCGTCATCCTGCACCCAGCCTTGCTCAATCACGCCATCCAGAAAAAACGGCACCCAGGGGGCGGATGTGGATTGCGCAACGTCACGAAATTGTTGCTCGAACAAGGCCGTGTACTGCTGACCGTAATTGGGTGGAATGCGCATGCCCAGCAGCACCGTGGTGGCCCCCGCTTCCCGGGACAGCATGACCATTTGCTTCAGATTGCTGGCCATGGCCATGGGCGAGAGGCCGCGCAAACCATCGTTGCCGCCAAGTTCGATGACCACCAGCTCCGGCTGATGGCGTGACAACAGCGCCGGCAAACGTGTTTTGCCGCCAGCGGTGGTTTCACCGCTAACCGATGCATTGATGACGGGATAATCCGGGCACCTTTCTTGCAACTGCTGGTCCATAAGTGCAACCCAGCCGGCTGACTTTTCAATGCCGTAGGCAGCACTGATACTATCGCCCAGTATCAGCACACCGCTGGCGTGAACCGATACCGTCAGGCACAACAATTGAACCAGTAGAAGATATCTTGCCATGAATACAGCGTCTCCCGTTTTGCTTGCCCACAATGTCAGTAAGCGCGTTCAAGGCCCGGAGGGTGGGCTCGATTTGCTGCAGGATATCACGCTTGAAGTGAATGCCGGTGACAGCCTGGCCATTACCGGCCCCTCCGGTTCCGGCAAATCCACCTTGTTGTCACTGCTGGCCGGTCTTGATGTGCCCACCGCCGGCGACGTGAAGCTGAATGGGGCTTCGTTCAGCCAGGCCAATGAAGATGAACGGGCGCGGTTGCGCGGCGAACAGTGCGGCTTTGTGTTTCAGCACTTCCAGCTGATCAACGATCTCACCGCCCTGGAAAATGTCATGCTGCCGCTGGAAATTCTCAACCGGGAGAAGCGCCGGGAGCAGGCCATGCACTGGCTGGAACAGGTGGGCCTGGGGCGTCGACAGCATCACTTCCCGGCACAGCTGTCCGGTGGCGAGCAGCAGCGCGTTGCCCTTGCGCGGGCCTTTGTGGTGTCACCCGCCCTGCTGTTTGCTGATGAGCCCACCGGCAGCCTGGATTTCGCTAACGGTGAACACGTGGCCGACCTGCTGTTCTCGCTGAACGCGGAGCAAAAAACCGCGCTGGTGCTGGTCACCCATGACCCGCAGCTGGCCGGTCGCTGTCAGCGCTCCGTCTCTCTGACGGAGGGCCGCCTCAGTGTTTAAACCCTGGCGATCCCCCGCGTTTCGGGTTCAGGCCCTGGCCTTGCTGGTGGCTGCCTTTGCCATGACTGCCATGCTGATTCTGCGTGACAGCGTGGACCAGCGATTTAATCAACGCACCGCCGTGGCCTTGGGGGCTGACTGGATTCTGGAAGGCACCCGCTTCCCGGAAGCCGCTCAGCAACAGGCCGTTGCCGATTTATCCCATGCCGAGGCAGCCAGCTTTGCCAGCGTGCTGATCAATGAAGACCAGTTTTTGCTGGCCAGCATTCGTGCGTTGTCCGGCGGCTACCCGCTTTATGGTGAGCTATCGGTCAGCGACTCCCGTTTCAGCGACCCTTACGCCGTGGACCATGGCCCCGCATCGGGAACGGTCTGGCTGGCCGGTCAGGCGCTGGACCGGCTGGGTCTGAAAACCGGCGAATTCATCACGCTCGGGGAGCGTAGCTTGCTGATCGACAAGGTGCTGGTGCAGGAGCCGGACCAGCAGGCGGGTTTCTACAGCATGAATCCCCGCGCCCTTATTCATCTCTCTGACCTGGAGAGCACTGGCGTCCTTGGCCCAGGGAGCCGCTATCGGCACCACCTTATGGTCGCCGCGAATGCAGAGCAGCGCAGCCATCTGGATGAACTGCTTGGCGCCACCCTGCGTCCGGACCAGTCCATCGAAACCGTCGCCACCACCGACTTGCGTAGCCGTGGCCCGGTGGAGCAAATGTTCCTGTGGTCGCAATTGGCAGTCATGCTGGTCGTGCTACTGTGCGCCGCAGCCATTTACCTCACCGCCAGCCATCGTGCACGGCAACAGCAAACATTATGTGCCGTGATGAAAACCGTGGGCGCCCGGCAGCAACAGATCGTCAGGCGATTGCTGGGTGGTGATGTGCTTGCGCTGTTATTGCCGATTGTTGCCGGTGTTGCGCTTGCGGTGTTGGTGGGCTGGCAACTCTCCGCGCTGCTCGGTGCGGAACAGCTATTCCTGGCGCCGATGATCTGGGGGCTAGCGGGGCCGATTCTGCTCTGGCTGGGCTTTGCCGCACCCACGCTGTGGGTCAGCCTGTCGCTGCCCGCCACCGCACTACTCAGTGGGCGTGAAGCGCCGACCCGGCTGGGGCGGCGGGTTTTGCTCATCGCCATTATTACCCCTATTCCCCTGGCCGCCATCATGACCGGCTCACTGGCCGCGCTGTGGCCGCTATTGCTGCTCACCCTGGCGGTCTCCCTGGGGCTGCCGATGATTTTGTGGCCGCTGGTGCAGCTGCTGGATCGTTTCAGTACGCGCCTGAGCCTCCCTGCCCGGCTGGCCCTGCGCCGCCTGAGTCGCCGCAAGGCAACCACCCTGCCCTTGTTGGCGGCGCTGATCATTTCCCTGACGGTGCTTTCCCTGTCGGTGCAAACCGGCCGGGAGTTGCTGGGCGACTGGCGGGCAACACTCCCGGAACAAGCGCCCAACTATTTTGTGATCAATCTTTTTGATCAGGATCTGGACGCCTTCAACGACTGGCTTGCTGCACACAATAGCGAGTCGCAACCGCTCTATCCGGTGGTCCGGGCCCGGCTCACCGCGATTAACGACGAACCCGTGCGCAGCGCCGTTACCAAGGAAGAAGACCGAGCGGAGCGCGCCCTGAACCGGGACCTGTCTCTCACCGAAGCGGATGCCCTGCCGGACAGCAACATCCTCACCGAGGGTCGCTGGGCCAGCGGCCCTCAGGAAGTTACTGTGGAAAGCAAACTGGCGGACTCGCTGGGACTCAAGCTTGGGGACTCGCTTACCTTCACCGGTGCTGGCCCGGCAATCAGTGCCACCGTGGTGGGATTGCGAGAGGTGGACTGGGAAAGCTTTGCTCCCAATTTTTATTTTATCTTCTCCCCCGACACCCTGAAGAGCCAGGGGCGGACCTGGATCACCAGCTTTTTCCTGCCCGAAAACCAGCAGGCCGAGCTGGGCGAACTGGTGCAACAATTTCCGCAAATCAGCCTGCTGGACGTGAACGCCATCCTGGCCACGCTGCAGGACATTATCGCCCAGGCGAGCCGAGCGGCCTTTGTGGTCGGTGTCCTGTTATTACTCGCGGCCCTGCTGGTGCTGATGGCCGCGCTGCTGGCCATGACCGACGCCCTGCGCCGAGACAACCGCTTGCTGATCGTTATCGGCGGGCGCCGTGCCTTGCTGCGCAAAACCGCGGCCTTGCAGGCGTTCTATCTGTTCGGCGGAGCCGCACTGCTGGCCAATCTGATCCATCTGGCAGCGCTGATCCCGCTTGGGGCGCGCCTGTTCGACAGTCAGTTGCCATTGAGCGGCTGGCTGTTACTGCCGTGGGCCGTGGCCGGACTGGTCACGGTGGCCGCCCTGTTGGCGCCACCGTTGATGCCGAAAGGCTCAGGCCTGTCGGCGAGCCAATAGGGAAAATGCCACCCAGGCCGCCACGCTGCTGGCGGCCATCAAACCCGTCATGGGCAGCGTGCTGCCGTCGTGGAGCATGCCCAACACGGTCCCGATCAGCCCCGCCAGCAGGAACTGCAACGCCCCGTTCAGGCCGGTGGCGGCACCGCTGTCCCGATCAAACAGGTTGAGAAAGCTGGCGATGCCATTGGGCATGATCAGCGCCACCATGCCCGCCGCGATCATGATCAGCGGCACTACCCGCCACAGGGTCAGCATCCCGGCGAGGGTCAGTCCCAGCATGGCCGCGCAGGCCATCACCTGCAGCGTCAGCGCCACCTGCATGATCGCGGCACTGGAATACCGGCGCAGCAGCAAGACGTTCAAACGGTTCATGCCCAGCATGGTCACCACGTTGGCGCCGAAATACAGCGGGAACTGTTCCGGGCTGATACCGAAGTATTCCATGTAGAGAAACGCCGCATCGGTAATAAAGGTGAACATGGCGGCAAATGCCAGGGCGTTAGCCAGAATAAACCCCATGGCCTGACGGTTTCGCAGCACCCGGCCGTAGGCCAGGAACATGCGCTGGCGCAGCGGTTCGCTACTCGGTTTCACCGCCACGGTGGGCAGCAAAAAACGCACAATACCGAACAGCATGAACCCGTACATCGCCAGCATGTAGAAAATGCTTTGCCAGCCAAACAGCTTGAGCAGCAGTGCACCGACTGCCGGCGCAACCAGAGGCGCCACCAGCATCACCAGGCCAATGGTGGTCATCACCCTGGCGGCTTCCTTGCCGGTAAAGTGGTCCCGCACCGATGCCGCCGCGATAACCACCGTGGCGCCCCCGCCCAGGGCCTGCAAAAACCGCAGCATGTAGAGCATATCGATAGTCGAAGACAACGGGATGCTCAGGCAGCCGAGGATAAACAGGGTCAGGCCCACATAGGCCACCGGCTTGCGCCCGAACTGGTCTGACAGTGGCCCGCCCAGCCATTGGCCTGCCGCCACCCCCAGCACATAGACACTCACCGACACTTCAACCGCATGGATTTCAACGGAGAAATGGCCGGACATGGCCAACAAGGCGGGAAGGTAGGTATCGATGGCTAGCGGCCCCAATGCCACCAGCGTGGCGAGCAGCAATGCCAAACGGCCGGGAGACAGATTTTGCATGGAAGATCCTGGTGCTGGTCCGCGAGTGCAGGTTGTCTCACCTCGCGCGACCGGATTGGGAATGATGCACAGGGTGGCTGGGGGCCCCAGGGCAGCATCAACGATGCCGGGGAATTACACCCCCAGGAGCGCAATCGCCCGGAATGGTACCGCAATGCCCAGCCCCTTTCAGTTACTTTATGAATCCAATTCATTTTCTTTGAATGAAAAGCCGAAAAAACGAGTTGCGGCGCAGCTGGTGGGCTGTGACTATTACCCGGCTCAGCAGGTAGCCCGCCCGACGCACCGTGCCGGAATACACGTTTACCGACACCGGCAATCATGCATAATGCGGCTTACCTCGTGGCAGCATGGCCGGCAGCGATATGCGCCTGCCCTGTTGGCACCGTCAATACCCCGTCTCGCCGGCCCATGGATAAGCGCTCGCCAGATGTGGATTTCGTTTCATCACCTAGGAACTTCATGGATTTAAGCGTCCCTTTCCAGTTAGCCATCATCACCGTGGTTGCGTTCGCCTGCCAGTGGCTATCCTGGAGAATCAAGCTCCCCGCCATTTTGCCGTTGCTGCTTACCGGCCTTGCCCTTGGCCCGTTTTTCGACGTACTGCAACCCAAGGAGTTGTTCGGCGACCTGCTGCTTCCCGGTGTCTCTCTGGCGGTATCCATTATCCTGTTCGAAGGCGCGATGACCCTGCGCTTCGATGAAATTCGTGGGCTGGAAAAAACGGTGCGCCGGCTGGTCACCTGGGGCGCCCTGGTGACCTGGAGTATCGTGACGGTTTCCGCCTGGTGGGTGCTGAAGCTGCCGCTCGGGCTGGCTTTGCTGTTCGGTGCCCTGGTGGTGGTGACCGGCCCTACCGTAATTGTTCCCCTGTTGCGCAGCGTGCGACCGGTAAGCAGCGTGGCGCGACTGCTGCGCTGGGAAGGGATCGTGATCGACCCGCTGGGGGCGATTTTCGCGGTACTGGCCTACGAGCTGGTGGTGGCGAGCGGTCAGGATGGTGCGGTGCTTCATACGCTCTGGCTGTTCATTCAGACCATTGGTGTGGGCGCCGCAATTGGTGCTGTGGTGGCGTTCGGGCTTGCTGAGCTGTTACGTCGCCACCTGATCCCCGAATATCTGCGCAGTTTTCTGGTGCTGTCATCGATCATCGGTGAATTCGTTCTGGCCAACGGCCTGAGTGAGGAATCCGGGCTGGTTGCGGTTACCGTCACGGGTATCGTGCTCGCCAACCGCAAAGGCGTGCGTACCGACGACATTCTCCACTTCAAGGAGAACCTGTCCGTCATGCTGATTTCCGGCCTCTTTATCGTGCTGGCAGCCCGGCTGGAAATGAGTGAACTGAGTCAGCTTGGGCTCACCGCTCTGGCGGTACTGGCGATCATCCAGTTCGTGGCGCGCCCCCTGTCGGTTTGGGTATCCACATTGGGCTCATCGCTAAACTGGCGAGAGAAGTCCCTGCTCGCCTGGATTGCTCCGCGCGGTATTGTTGCCGCGGCAATCTCCGCCCTGTTTGCCGAACGCTTGCAGCAAAACGGTGTGCCCGGAGCAGAAAAACTGGTGCCGCTCACCTTTATGGTGATTATCGGCACGGTAGCGTTGCAGAGCCTCACGGCTCGGCCTCTAGCCCGCCTGCTGAAAGTGGCGGAACCTGCCGCACGTGGCTTCCTGATCATTGGCGCCAACCCGGTGGCCCGGGCCATTGGTGCGGCCTTGCAGAAAAACCAATACCCGGTGGTCGTCACCGATTCCAGCTGGGAATCCATTCGCTCTGCCCGGATGGAGGGGCTGGGGACGTTCTACGGCAACCCGGTATCACAGCATGCGGATCAATATCTGGATCTGGTGGGCTATGGCAAGTTGTTGGGCCTCAGCCCCCGCCGTGAACTTAATACCATGGCGACCATGCGCTATCGGCTGGAATTCGGGGAGCAGAACATTTTCAGCCTGCCCACCCAGAAGACGGAAAAGGAAGTGAAGCATGAAGTGGCGCCGGAGCACCGTGGTGCCACCCTGTTTGCGCCGGATATGACCTATGCACGGCTGGCCAGCCTGCTCAGCCAGGGGGCGGAAATCCGTAAAACACGCCTCACCGAAGAGTTCAGTTTCCAAGCCTACAAGGAAGCGCCGGGGCGCCAGGTCTGGCCGCTATTTGCTATTGATGCCCGCGAGCGCATCCATGTGTTCTCCGCAGAAGAACAGCCCGATCCCAAGGCCGGCTGGCATATTCTTGGGCTGGTGAAAGAAGACGCCGGCAAGGAAGAAAAGAAAGCCGAAGCCCGTGCAGAAGCCGCTGCCGAGAAGACCGCCGCGGAAAACAAAGCGGACAGCAAAGCCGAAGGAAAAGCCGGGAAAGCTGACGACAAATCCAACAAGGACAAGTCCGGGTCAGCCACCACGGGGAAAGAGAAAGGAAACCCACAGAAAACGCCAAGCGCATAACGCCCTTTGCAAGCGTGTGCCTGTCGCCAAAAAGAGCGGCGACAGGCGCGTGCTTGCGACTCTTTCTACCACTCGCGCCTCAACGGGATCAGGCGTTTCCAGACAGGCGGCAAGGCTCAGCCTGTGTTGCGCTGTTGCTCGGCATCATCACCCACAAACGAATCAATCAGGCCGCATACCCGGCCATCATCCAGTCGGCAATCAGGCGCGCCCTGCCATTCATTCATCGCATCACGCATACGCGTGCTCAACGCCTGCAGCTCGGCAATGCGGGCCTCTACCTGCGTTAACCGGTTTTCAATCAAGGTGCGGACCTGGCCGCAAGGCGTTTCCCCTTCACGGGATGCCTGGGTCAGGGACTGGATGTCGCCCAACGTGAATCCCAAAGAGCGTGCTTTCAGGGCGAAGCGCAACAACCGTAAATCTTCTGCCCCGTAATAGCGGTATCCGTTATGGCTGTCACGCCTCGGTGACAGCAAACCAATATCCGTGTAATGGCGAACGGTTTCAGCGGTGGTATTCCCCTGTTTTGCCAGTTCCGATACACGCATGCGGTTACTCCTGATCAGCGGGCAGGATGGGTGATAGAGAGGTCTGCCCCCACAGCTGCCAGCTTTGTGGCACCGGCCGGCTATGGGCGGCAAAAAACGCCTTTACAGAATCCATGATGGTCGCGACAGACAGCTGCCGGGTCAGCGCGGTACCAAAAGCGGTCTGTTCCGGCGTGTGATTCAGTGTGCATTGCAGCGCCACATCAGCCAGCAGCAGCTCATCCTCATGGCGCTGCCAGGCATCACGCAATGGCGCGGCCAGCCAGCCACACTGTTGAAATTCCAGCGCGTACTGCCCTTCCAGCCACCACAGATAAGCATCATCGCCCAGTGCGCCCAGCAACGCATCATGCTGTTGCCGGTACTGATCCGTGTCGCCACTGGCGATGGCCCGGCGCAACAACCAGATCATCGGCTGTTCGGATTCAAGCTGATGGGTGGCCGCGATGCGCTCACAGGGTTTGCCCAGGCACTGGGTCAGCCACAAGGTCAGGGCTGCGGAGCGCCCTTCAGCCAAATTGGCCACCCGAGCCTCGTTTGGCGATTCGCCGAGTGCCTCCAGAAACGCCTTGCCACCCTCACTCTGCAACCAGCGCCCTTCTTTCAGCAACGCCGTTAGCCGCAGCCCGGAGCTATAGTCGTACCAATCGGTCAAGGTGTAAGGCGTAGCCGGGGTGCCTTCCAGGCGGAGAAAGCTGATTCCGCCACCGGGAAAATGCAGCCGTACCCGTGCCGCAAAACGACTGTCGCTTTCATTGAAGCCAGTGATCGCAAAACGGTCGATGGGCTGCGCCTGTACCCAGGGTTTGATGGTCGACGCCGGTAGCGGCACGATATCCTGGCGCTGTAGCAGCACATCCAGTTGGCCCTGCGAGAGATCGGCCCGTAATTGGCTCAGGGTGTTACTGGTATCGTCACTGTGCGCAGGCAAAGGCAGCAGCAAAGAGGCAAGCAGAGACAGCGTTGAGCACCAGCGGAACATGAACATAAACCGTGAAGACAATGGAGGGAAGACCCTACCACAGGGGACAGCCCGGGCGTGATTAAACCCGAGCCGGATAGCCGGTAATGCGGCGAATGGAACGATATAACGGCGCCAGCCGGGGATATAACTTGCGGTAGACGTCCCGGTACAGGGCGTCGTAGTGGCGTGCCGGGGCCGCCTCTGGCAGGAAGGTGTCGCCCGGGCGTGTCATTGCTGCCACCGCAGAGGGATAGTCCGGGTGCAGGCCCAAAGCGACAGCCGCATTGATCGCAGCTCCCAGACCGGATGTTTCCGTGGTGTGGGGCCTCACTGCAGGCAAATTGAAGATGTTCGCGGTGATCTGCATGATCGCATCACTTTGCGAGCCACCGCCGGACACGCGCAGGGAGGTGACCGGAATGCGGTTACGTTTTTCCAGCCGCTCTTTCCCCTCGCGCAGGGCATAGGCAATGCCTTCGATAATCGCACGGTACATGTGAGCGCGGGTGTGTACATCGCCAAACCCGATAATGGCCCCCTTGGCCTCTGGACCGGGAATGCGCACGCCCGGGTTCCAGAATGGCTGCAGCATTAACCCCATGGCGCCCGGCGAAGACTCTTCCAGCAAGGCTTCAAAGAGCGTTTCCGGTGCCACGCCAAGTGTCTCGGCCTGCTGCACTTCCTGTTGCCCGAATTCGCGTTTGAACCAGTTGACCATCCAGTAACCGCGCTGAACGATGATTTCGGAATTATAGCGATCGGGCACGGCGGCACCGTAGGCCGGGACAAAGGTGATCGGCTCCACGTAGCGCGCGTTGCAGGTGTTGAACGTGGCGGTGGTACCGTAACTCAGGTTGCCGATTTCCGGGGTGAACGCGCCCGCCCCCAACACTTCGCAGGCTTTGTCGGCGCCGCAGGCAATCAGGGGCAGCCCCTCGGGGATGCCTGTGGCCTGGCTGGCCTGTTCGGTGATCGCCCCCAGTGGTTTGCCGGGCACCACCAGCTCCGGCAACTGTTCACGCCGAACCCGCAAGGCCTGCCATTTAAGGTCATGGGCCGGCGCCCAGCAGCGCCCTTTGTAATCGAAAGGAATGTAGCCCACCTGCGACGCAGTGCAGTCACGCAGCTGGCCGGTAAGCTGATAGGTCAGGTAGCCCGACAGCAGCAAAAAGTGTCGGGTTTTCTGCCACAGCGCAGGCTCATCCACGGCCAGCCAGTTGCATTCGGCCTTGGCCTGGAACTGCCGCAGGGTTTCCCCCTGCCCCATCACTGTCACCGGGGCGGCCAGCCACCAGGGCAGCCGGGGGATGGAATCCGTGCGACGCTGGTCCAGCCAGATAATCGCCGGGCGCATCGGTTGCTTGTGTTCATTAAGACACACCACCGAAGCCCGCTGCGTGGTCAGTGCCACCGCTTTAACCTGATGTTTGAGTGCGCCGTGCTGCTCCCATAGCCCCTGGCAAGCGAGTCCGAGCTGTTCCCAGAAATAGCTGGCATGTTGTTCTGCCTGGCCCGGCTCGTGGGAGAAATAAGGCTCGATATGCTGCTGGTAACGGGCGATCAGCTCGCCGTCGCGATTGAATAGCATGGCACGCACGCTTTGCGTGCCCTGATCCAGCGCCAGTACCAGCGGCTCATCCATCATCCTGCCTGCTTCTCCCGGATCTCGGCCGAAACGTTCGGCTCAGCAGCGGCACCAGCAGGTGTGGGCACGCCATAGTAGCGCTGATGAATCTGCCGGTAGCGGATCAGCTCCTTGTCCCAGCGGGTGTCATCCCAGCCCAGGGCCTGCTGGATTTGCGCACGCAATGTCGCCAGCACCGCGATCCCTGCGGCGGGCTTAAGCAGCCCAAGGCGGGTGCGACGCAACATCAGATCATCCAGATGCACCACCGATTCATGGGCCAGAATCCACTCAATAAAGGCTGGATTCGTCTGGTCTGCATGCAGAAACGCCTCCACCGCTTCGGGGGCATTCTCGATGGGCTCAAAACCCCGCGCTTTGCTTTTCTGGCTGCGCCGGTGCTCTTTATCGTCAATCAAACCGGTGGCCAACAGCGCATCCAGTGCAATCAACCGAAAGGTAGTGAGCTTGCCGCCGCTGACGGTGACAATGCCATTCTCCCCCCAAACCGCATGGTCCCGACGCTCCTTGGACGGATCCACACCCTTGCCTGAGGCGATAACCGGGCGCACGCCAGCGATGGTCGAATAGATGTGTTCACGGGTTACGTTTCGGCCGGGGAACTGGGTATTGATCAGCTTGAGCAGGTAAACCACCTCCCGATCACTGGCCGCGGCCTCAATATCCATGTCCTGGGGGTGATCCAGGTCCGTGGTGCCCACACAGGTCACCCCTTCCCAGGGAAAGACAAACACCGGCCGGCCATCCTCGGGATGCATCACCGTAAGGCAATCGTTGACCGGTAATACGGCGGGGTCGATAAACAGGTGGCTGCCACGCAATGGCCGCACCCTGGCCTCGGTACCGGAAAAACGATCCGCCCAGGCCCCGGTGGCACTCACCACCGCAGTCGCCTTGAGGGTGGACAGTTCACCACTGACCCGGTCTTCAACAGTAACAGAGAAGCCCTGTTCCCCCTTTTCGCTCCGCTCTGCCTGAACGACACGAGCGTAATTCTGTGCCACCCCGCCATGGCGCGCGCCCTCCAGCAGCGTGCGCATGACCAGGCGGCAATCGTCGGTGAGTGCGTCGGTATAGCACATGGCCCCGGTGAGATCCTGATCCCGCAGCCCGGGCACCCGCTCTAACAATTGCGCCCGGTTGAGGTAACGGTGGTCGCGAATACCGGCCAGAAAATCATACAGCCACAACACCGCCTTCATGGGCCAGCGCCCGGGGAATACCCCCTTGCGCAACGGGAAAAGATAGGTCGCCCGCTCTACCAGGCCCGGCAACTCATTGAGCAACCGTTCACGCTCCAGCAGGGAATGGCGTGTCAGGGCAATGTCGCCCTGGGCAATGTAGCGCAAGCCGCCGTGCACCATTTTGGAGGAACGACTGGAGGTACCCCAGGCGAAATCGGTTTGTTCCAGTAGCAACACCCGCTGCCCGCGACGGGCCGCTTCAAGCATGACACCGGCGCCCGTGATGCCGCCACCGATGACGATCAGGTCCCATTGCGGCTTGCCCTGTGTGGCGGGTGTGGCCAGTTCTGTCAGCGTGCGGCGTTGGCCGAGCATAAAATTTTTCCTGTTGGTCGTAAGCGAATCGTGCCTGTATCAGTCGTCGATCAAGCAGCCGGGATTCAGGCGATGCTGGGGGTCGAAGTGATCGACCAGCCGGTTCAGCACCGCCATTCCCTGCTCACCTTTTTCATGGTGCAACCAGGGCGCGTGATCACGACCTACGCCATGCTGGTGACTGATGGTGCCACCGTTCGCCACAATGGCCTCACAGGCTGCCTGCTTCAGCACCCGCCAGCGAGCCAGCGTGGTTTCGTAACTGTCCGCGCAGCGAAACACGTAAGTGGTATAGATACTGGAACCTTGCGAGTACAAATGTGACAGGTGCGTAAAGACATGCACTTGCTCGCCGTCTCCCGCGTTATCACGCACCGCCTGTTCCATGGCAACCATGGCCGGGGTCACGCGGTTCCAGTCCACGGCGGTTTCAAAGGTATCGACCACATAACCATGCTCCCACAAACCGTGGCGCAGGTACGGTGAGCGGAAACGGGACTCTTCCCACTTTTTCCCCAGCAGGGTACCCACCATGACGCCACCAGCCTGACGGATCCGCTTGCGAGCCTGAGCAAGCACGTGACGCGCCTGGGCCTTGTCGCCGGTTACGCCGAACGTGATCATGCATTTGCCGTCACCACAGCCACGCACATTCAGATAACGATGCAAAATACCGACCAATTTTTCGTGGCCGGCCAACATCAGGTGTGTACGGGTTTCTTCTGCATTGGACAGGCGCAGCATGGAAAGCGGTATCTTCGCCTGGGTCATCTGCCGCACCAGCTCTTTGCCGGTATCCCAGTCGGGGGCGAAGGCCACCTGAAACGTTTCCGTTTCCGGCAAGGGCGTGACCCGCACTTTCACTTCGGTGATCACCCCCATGCGCCCTTCCGAGCCAAGGATGATTTCCCGCAGGTCAGGCCCAGCTGATGAGGCCGGAATGGTAGGAATCGTCAATGTACCTTTGGGCGTTTCCACTCGACCACCGGCAAACATTTGCTCGATGCGGCCATAACGCATGGATTGCTGGCCGCTGGAACGACTGGCCACCCAGCCGCCAATGGTGGACAGCTCCCAGGACTGGGGAAAGTGCCCCAGCATGTAGCCCCGCTCACGGAGCTGCTGCTCGACCTTGGGGCCCGGTGTTCCCGCACCAAACGTGGCGATCTGGCTTTGCGTATCCAGATCCATCAGCTGGTCCATGGCCGCCAGGCTCAAGGTCAGAACCGGTGCATCGCCATCCGGGGGATTGATATGCCCTGCCACGGACGTGCCGCCGCCATAGGCAATCACGGTAATGCCCTGGGCCAGAGCCCAATCGAGCAGTTCGCGAACTTCCTCGCTGCTGGAGGGTGTGGCAACCCCATCCGGGAATCGCTCGAACTCGCCGGAGCGCATGGCCAGCCAGTCTGGCAGGCTTTGCCCGCGTGCATGGCGCAGACGGGTTTCCGGGTCTGTCTTCACGCCCGGATGGTCCGGCAACCGGGACGCCGGCACCTGGGCAATCACGGCTGCCATTTCCGCGTCCGGTAGCGGCTCCGCCCGGCCCAGGCGGGACTGAATAAAGGCCAGCCCTGACGGTTTCAACGGATAGTGATTGTTACTGTCACCCCAGCCATTCCAGCGTCGCATGCATACACTCCTTATTTTTCCCCATAGTAGTCCTGACACGCCGGGCTTTCACTGGCGTGGCAGGACATTGCATGGACTATTTGTGACAAAGGAGGTTTGGGGGGAGCAACAACGGTCAGGGGCAGGTCACAGCAACCAGCGGCGCCAGCCTTGCTTGCGAGCCACCGCGCGCTCCTGATTCAGAGAATCCAGCATGCCGTAAATCGAGGCCGCGACGGTTTCACGCACCGCCCAGCAGGCGTCGCTATCCCCTTCTCTGCCGGCCCAGGGAGCGGTAGAAATAGGCTCACCGATCTGGAACCAGAGCGGCTCCGGCTTGGGAATCAGGGTCGGCCCCACGCCCCGGCTCAATGGCATGAACATGTCCCCGCCACGTAATAGCTTGTCGAGCCGTGGGCGCTTCAGCAAAGTGCGGCCCAGCCAGGATTGCTGGAAATCGTTACCGTCAACCAGTACGCGGTAAGCTTCGTCACAACCGGCCGAGGCAAACGGAATAATGTGGTAGCCGTGCTCAATGGCCATGCGTGCAAATCCCGTACGTTGCTTCCACACCAGCTTGTGCACTTCATCCTTGCGCATGGCCACTTCCCGGGCGCCGCCGGGAAAGACCAGCACCGGCTGTCCGGCCTGCATCAGTTGTGTGCAATTGTCAGGATTGCCTTCCACTGCCCCCCAGCGTTTCAGCAATGGCCCCCAGCCCGGCACGCGGAAATGCACCCGGTCTCCAAGGGCCCTGGGAAAAACGCCGGTTTGCCGGTACAGCTCCAGTACGAAAAGCGGGGAATCAATCAGGCCGTACAGGCCATGGTTGCCCACAAACAGCGCCGGGCGCTGTGGGTCTACATTGTCGGCACCCAATAACCGGGGAGCAAAATAGTGCCGGGACACAGCCAGCAGCCGGTCCATGGTCGCCAGCGATGGTGGAGAAAAATCCTGAATAGCCAAGCGATATCCTGTAATGATTTGATCAAATTGGGTGCAGTCGTGACGCCGGCACTTTACCAGCTTTTACACTACCGCTATGGTTCATTCAGGCCTAAACCAGTAAAAAAACCAATATGTTATCGAATCCCAAGGAGCTTTCATGAAACGATTTGCCGGGTCACTTGCGCTGGCGAGTGCGATTGCCGTTACGGGCTGCAGCACGGTTAATCCCTATACGGGTGAAAAACAGACCTCCAAAGCCACATCCGGTGCGGCAATTGGTGCGGTAGCGGGTGCCCTGATCGGTATCGCCACCTCAGACAGCGCCAAAGAACGTAAAGAGCGTGCGCTGGCCGGGGCTGGCATCGGTGCGGTTACCGGTGGTGGTGTGGGCTATTACATGGACGTTCAGGAAGCCAAGCTGCGCCAGAAGCTCGAAGGCGCCGGTGTTTCCGTTACCCGTGATGGCGAGAACATCATCCTCAACATGCCGGGCAACCTGACCTTTGCCACCGACAGCACCAATGTGAAGTCTTCTTTCGATCCAGTGCTGGATGCGGTGTCCGAAGTGCTTAATGAATACAAGTCCACCATGATTCAGGTGGCCGGCCACACAGACAGCACTGGCGGCGACCGTTACAACCTGCTGCTGTCCCAGCAACGGGCCCAGGCGGTATCCAACAAGCTGTCTGGCTACGGCGTTGAACAGGTTCGTCTGGACACTGTGGGCTTTGGTGAAACCCAGCCCATTGCCAGCAACAATACGGCCAGCGGCCGGGAACAGAACCGTCGCGTGGAACTGACACTGCTGCCTTACACCAAGTAAGCACAGCAGCGATTCCCGCATGGCGGCGAGCCTGGCTCGCCGCCATTGTTTTACGCCCTCCCCGTTGTTTTAAGCCCCCGTTTTTTCCACTGCAACTTTTTCCAATACAACCGCAACATTTCGAATGTACGCCCGCGCCCTTTTCGCCATGCTCCCCGTTAGCTTCATTTCCCTTCATACTTCACTTCGTAACTACGGGGGCAGGGCCCATGCGAACAGGCCAACGCACAACGATGAATGCAGACCAGCAACGGCAGCAAGCTATCAATGAACACCGGTGCATCCCGGGTGATGCCTTTGTGTATGGAGTCGTTACAACCGGCATTTTCTGCCTGCCCACCTGCCCTTCGCGTCGTCCACGCAGTGAGAATGTTCGTCTGTTCGATAATGCCAGGGCAGCCCTGCAGAGCGGTTATCGTCCCTGTCGTCGCTGTCACCCTCTGGGGGATTCCCCGTCGCCCATCGTGACCACAGTGATTGCCCTGTGCCGCACCATAGACACGGCGGAACACAAACCCACACTGGCGGAATTATCCGTGCAATCCGGCTGGAGTCCCTCCCACCTTCAGCGCCAGTTCAAGGCCATTACCGGAATTTCCCCGCATCAATACGGTGTTGCCGTCCGTCGCCGCCGGGTCCGCCAACAGTTACGCGACGACCAGCCGCTGACCCGCGCCGCACATCACGCCGGCTTTGATTCCAGTAGCCATCTCCATGGCTCCGCCGGGCAAACCCTGGGCATGAAACCGGGACAGTATCGTCAGGCAGGCCAGGGCCTGGCGCTACGCGTCGCCATTGCTGACAGCTCACTGGGCGCCGTGCTGGTGGCAGAAAGCGAAAACGGTATCTGTGCCGTTGCCATGGGCGATGATCCGGATGCCCTGCTGGGCGATTTCGAACAGGAATTCAGCGGTGCAGAACTGTTACCCGGCAACAAGGCATTCGAGAAGCGTGTCGCCATGGTCATTACGCTGATTGATGCCCCCCTTGGCACACAGACTCCGCTGCCGGATGCCCTGCCTGTGGATATACGCGGCACAGCTTTTCAAGAACAGGTGTGGGCCGCGCTCCGGGCTATTCCGGCAGGACAAACCCTGTCCTATCAAGCGTTGGCGGAAACGCTGGGGCGACCCACTGCCGCCCGCGCCGTGGCCAGGGCTTGCGCCAGTAACAGGCTGGCGGTACTGGTGCCCTGCCACCGTATTGTCCGCGCCGACGGCGGTCTGTCTGGCTACCGTTGGGGGGTTGAACGCAAGGCCGCCTTGCTCGCCCGGGAACAGGGAAATAAAAAGGCGTGAGCAGCCTCACCCTTGCCTTGCCGCCTCACTTTAGTGTGCCTGCTTTCCTCGATTTCCACGGCCGTGACCAGCACGCCATTTCCGAGCAGGTAGAAAGTAATGTGCTTCGCAAAGCCGTGACCCTTGATGGCCGCCCCTGCTTGCTGGCTCTGGATTTCAATCAGCCCGGGCAGGTCCGCGCCACGGCCAGGACACTCACCCGTACCGCATTATCCCGACAGACTCGCGCCATGCTTGGCCTCGACCAAGCTGTGCACACGTTCGAACAAGCGGTTACAGGCCAGGCGACACCACTCGGCCAGCTGGTGGACAGGCAACGCGGGCTGCGTGTGCCGCAATCGGCGACCCCGTTCGAGGCATTGAGCTGGGCCATCATCGGGCAACAGATCAGTGTCAGCGCGGCCACCGCAATCCGACGACGGTTTATTCAGCTGGCGGGGCAAACGAGAATAAGCGGCCTGCACTGCTACCCTGACGCCGCCGCGGTGAACCAGCTGGATGCCAGCGCACTGCGCAGTGTCGGCTTTTCAGCCAGCAAGGCAGAGACGTTATTGACGGTGTCACTGTGCTGCTGTGAGCACGCCCTGCTTCCCGACGCATTACACTCAGTGGCCGACGCACAGAGCACGGAGCAGGCCCTGCTTGGCATTCGCGGGCTGGGGCCCTGGAGTGTGAATTACACCCTGTTACGAGGGTATGGCTACCTGGATGGCAGCCTGCACGGCGATGTGGCGGTGCAGAAAGCACTGCAACAGTTGTTGGCCATGAAGGCGCGACCGACTGCGAAAGCGACCCAGGATTGGCTGGCCGCATTCACGCCATGGCGGGCGCTGGTGGCGGCGCATCTGTGGCAGTCGTTACAGGTGCAAGCCTGAGGCGTTTCAAGCCTTGCGGGCAAGGCGCCAGGCCAGAATAGACATGGGCAACAGCAACGCGATCACCAACAGATAGGGCCAGCGGTGATCCAGGGTGTAGAGGCCGGTTCCCACCAGTGGCCCGACAATAAACCCCAAGGCCGGACAGGCACTGGCCAGGCCCGCCACTCGCCCCTGCTCCTCCGTGGGCACCCGCAGGCTGGCCAGGGACATGATTGCCGGCATGCCAAACCCCAGCCCCAGCCCGACCAGCAGCACCGCCCCGCTCATCAAGGCCTCCGTGTCCGCCAGCCAGAGAATAACGGCACCGGCCCCGATACTGGGCACGGCCAGCGCGATCAACAGGGTCGCCGGGGCTTTTAGCCACTGCACCACAATCAACTGTCCCGACAGCGATGTCAGTGCGGCCATCATCATGGTCAGCCCCAGCGCCCTTGCCGCTTCGGCAGGACTCATCAGGAACTGGTCCTGAAACAGAAAACCCAGGGTTTGCTGAATCAATGCAAAGCTCATGAACAGCATCACCCCGGTCAGCAACAGGTCGCGCAAGCGCGGGTCTGCATAGGCGGCCAACCCGTGACGCAGCACGGAACGCAGCGGCACCGTGCGTGCCGTGGGGCGGTGTGGTGACGGTGGTAGCCACAGGGCCACGCCGATCGCCATAAGGGCGGTCAGTACCGCCACGCCGTAAAGCGGGAACACCAGCGCAATGGCGGCCAGAATACCGCCGGACACCGGGCCGACCACGGTACCAATATTGTTGGCAGCCCCGATGCGGCCCATGCCCTGGGTGCGTTGCTCCGGCGTGGTAATGTCAGCGGTATACGCAGCGGCCGCTGCCGGGGTTGCCGCCATGATGGCGGCCTGAAGCATACGGCTGAGCACCAGAGCCGCCACCAGCCCGCCCCCCACCAATGCCCCGCGCAGGCCCAGATCAAACACCACGGCGAACGACAGCGTACCCAACGAATACCCCGACAGCCCAATCATCATGACCCGCTTGCGACCCAGCGATTCACTCAATGTGCCCCACACCGGGCTGGCCAGGGCGAACACCAGTGACGAACAACTGATGATCAGCCCTACCTGCATTTCCGTCATACCGGTGGCACGCCCCAATGACGGCAGCAGGGTAAAAACCAGGGTTTGCCCCAATGCTGTCACCGCCACAGCCGCCAACAGCATTGTGTGACTGAAGGCCCGCGAGGTAGGCTTGCCAGCGATTTCGGTGGAAGGGTCAAGCTGTGACATTACAGATTCCGGTTCAAGGTGTGGCAGATTGCGCACCGCTGCGGGGCGCATCGCATCAGAGGGTGCTGGCGGACTGGCTGGCCGAGGCGCCTTTTACCCTCGCCATGTCATCCGGGTTTTTCGGTTTTTTTGCCCATTTCGGCACCCTGCGCGCCCTGCTTGAGCACGGTCTGGCACCTGCTCGTTTCTGTGGCTCCAGCGCCGGCGCGCTGGTGGGCGCCTGCGTGGCCTCCGGCGCCAGCATCAATGCCATCGAAGACATGCTGCTCGGTCTGGATCGATCCCAGTTCTGGGACCCCTCCCCCGGGCTGGGTTTGTTATCCGGTCAGGCTTTTCGCCGAATGCTGGCAGGCCTGCTACCCACCCAGCGCGTGGAAGATGCCCGCACCCCGCTGGCGGTCTCTGCCTGGCAGGCGAAAAGCCGGCGTACGCAGGTGTTACAACAAGGCAATTTGGTGGAAGCGGTATATGCCTCCTGCGCCGTCCCCTTGCTGTTTCAGCCGGCCCGGATTGGCGGGCGCTACTACTGGGACGGCGGCATTGCCGACCGGCACGGGCTGGCAGCCACCTACCCCGGAGAGCGCGTACTCTATCACCATTTGCAGTCCCGCTCTCCCTGGCGCGGCCCTTACAGCAAGGCTCTGCATCACCCTTATCGACCGAATCTGATCACCCTTGCCATTGACGGTCTGGTTCGCTCCGGGCCCGGCAAGCTGGAACAGGGGCGCCAGGCCATGCACCAGGCCTATAACGCCACCGGCCGGGCATTGGCCCGGCCGGTGGGGGGTGCGTTGATTATCGAATCGGTTCAGGACGCCTCGCCGTAGAGCGGCTTGGACAGTTCGGCCCAGTCGATCTGCCCATCGTCCACCAGGTTTTCAAACTGCAGGATGCCCAGTTCCTCAAAGCGTGGCCGCACGGAATCGGTGCTGTCTCTTATACACATCTGACGCTGCCGACGACTCCTTACGTGTAGAT
>OJCR01000318.1_pt1 | contig 24135 bp, 15 predicted proteins | sample 1591611 | NCBI WGS metagenome assembly OJCR01 (sample SAMN05416815, study PRJEB24817) | seawater metagenome | isolation source: Sea water | place: Canada:Atlantic | collected 2013-07
GTTAGAGGACAGATGCGGCGTTAGCCGTTATCTGAATCGCCTGGTTCAGGTCTGGGTTCCTCGATTAATCTTCGGCGAAAATCATCTGTCAGCATTCCAAAGAATCCCCAGTTTTCTCTCTCGACCTCATCAATTACAATATGAATGTGCTCAGGCTTCTTCCCCAGGTGCGTTACTAGAGATGTGGTGAATTCTTCAACGGGGGGAGCCAAGGGGGTCAGACTTTGCACTTTGCACAAATTCGCTTCAGTTTCATCGCTTCGCCATCACGCCCGTCCGACGACTCAAAGCTTGAGACCAATCGACTCAGCCGAAATGGACTGCCCATGTTGAGGCGTTGAGCCAGCCAAGGATTTGATGCGTTGGTCCGACGTTTCATTTCGGCCGCGATGGCGATTTCCCAATGCGTTCCCTTGCGTTCTTTATCGATGTTCTCGGTCGTTTTTCCGAGATGATGCACAAGCTTTTCGAGCACCTCGCGTTGCTGGACTTCACGCCATTCTCCCAAATCTTTATCCCCCCGTTTCAGCGCCACGCGCAGAGCAGAATGATTTTGGTGGAGCTCCTTTTTAAACTGCTCAGTTCCAATCGCCCACCCCTTGCTCATTTCTTTAAATTTCAATTCATTCTGTGCTGATTCGTCGGTGGTGAGCCAATCCAAATATTGCAGGTATCGGCGACGCCCGACCGGTGTGTCGGCCAAGTTTCCAGCGTGCGCCAAACTATCAACTGGAGAATACCAAGGTGGACGTTCGCGCGGGTGACAAAGCCATCGCACACTGGACTGGGGATACGTCGCTAGTTCGGACGCACCCACGATGCCTGCTCGCACCGCGTTCAGATGAATGTAGTGACTCAATGCGCCCGTCCCCTTTCATGACTGCACGACAAAACTCTTGTAGCGGCCTTGGAAGAGAAGGCCGGTTTCTTTGCGGAAGCGATTAAACCGCAGGGCAAAAGTCGCCTGCAGCCAAGTCATGCCTTCGACCAAGTTTGCCTGCGGTGTTTCAATCGCCAAGTGGTAGTGATTCGACATCAGGCACCACGCATGCACCACCCAACCTGATTTCCTCGCCGCTTTATCAAGGCAATCCATGAACGAATCCCTCGCGCCTTGTTGGGTGAATATTGCCGTTCGGTAGTTACCCCGATTTATCACATGGTAACAGGCGCCTTCGTATTCCAGCCGTAGTTTACGAGCCATGTTTCCCATTTAACGGTTTTGCATCCCAGTGCAATGTGCAAAGTCTGACCCCTTTGATCGGCCCAGATTGAGATGTCGGCTTCTGCCTTCGTTCCGCGAAGCGGAGCTATAGGGAGATGAGAGTTTTTTTGAGAACGAGAACGAGAACGAGAACGAGAACGAGAACGAGTATGAGGATGAGGATGAGGGGGTGTGGTCTACTCGCTGCTCGCTACCCACTACTCGCTACTTTTGGCTGGCGCCGCCGCGCTAGCGAAACGTTACGTCGTTGGAGGAGAGACGGAGGTTGGCGGGGAACGTTTTGGGGTCGGTGCGGAAGACGAGGGTGTTGGTTCCGGCCTTAACGTTAAGGGTGAACGTCTCGCCGAATTCGACGAGCGTTCCGTTGAGCCAGGCGCGGTCCAGTTCTGCTTCTTGGGTGAAGGATACTGCGCCGGATTGGGCCGCGTCAAATTGCACCGCGAAGAAAAGGTGGTCGGCATTGTTGCTGCGGGGAAATACCTCTTGGAAATTTACCGGCGGAACGATGCCATCCACCCGCGAGGTGGCGGTGTGCCAATCGGGGAGCGTGAAGTCGCCTTCGGCCACGCGTTCGACGCCGAGGTGACGGTTGCTGCTCCACGTGAGATAAACCTGCCATTGGCGAGCAACGTTGCTGCGGGCGGCATCGTAGCGGCCGGGTTTGCCGAGTTGGCTAAGAAATTGGATCAGATCGAGACGTTCCTGAGGAAGGAGGTTGTCGATTAATCCTGCGGGCATGAGCGAACCAATGTTGGTGCGGCTGGCGACGTTGGACAGGGCAACGGAAACTTCCTGGCCTGCCGGGTCGCGCACGACCAATTCCTGTGCGTCCTCTTTGACCACGACTCCACTGACGACTTGATCGTCGTTGGTCATCACGAGCGTGGCGTGGTAACCTTCCTTCACTTTGTCGCCAGGGTAGAGCAGCGCTTCGATGATATAGTCGGTGGGCGCGCTGGCGCCGATGCTGGTGAGGTCGGGGCCGACTTTGCCGCCGGCTCCGCCGATGGCATGACAGGCGATACAGGCGAGGGCAGATTGGCGGTAGATCATCTCGCCGCGAGCGGCGTCACCATGGGCTTCAGCTTCGGCAGCGAGGGCGATCATTTGAGCTCCGGTTAGTTTTTCGGTGGAGAGGGAAACGCCGGCTTGCTCCATGAGCACCCGCACGAGGGCTTCGTTTTGGTTTCCTTCACGGGCGGGACGTAATCCGGCTCGAGCGATGGCTTCGGGGACGGGGTCGGCTGGAAGACTTTCGGCCAAGACGTTGCCGGCATTTTTGATGCTGAGCAGGGTGCGCCAGAGGTCGGCAGCGACGGAGTCGGAACTAGCCTGTTGGAGGCGGGCGATAATTTCAGGTGCGTAGGTCGAGGCATCTTGGGCGGTCAACACTACAGCGGCGCGATTGCGGATCGTTTCGGTGGCGTCAGTATCTTTAACAATGCGAAGGAGCGCGTTTTTGGTGGAGGTGCCGCCGATGTCACGGAGGGCATTGAATGTGTGGCGAAGCGTCGTATCGGCTGTATCGGCGTCGGCTGCAATAGCGATGAGCTCAGGCACGGTGCTGTTCATTTTTCGGACGCCAGCCAATCGAATGGTGGCGTTTTGCACGGCGGTGTTTTTTGAACTTAGTAGCGGTGTGAGCGCGTCGATCCGACCGGGGGGCACGACTCCTCGAATACGGGCTGCCTCGCGAAGCGCGTTTAGTGCGGCGGCGGTATTCGCGGGAGTGAACCGGCCCGAAATGGCGCCATCAAACAGGGCCTGAAGTTCGGCGGGCCCTCCGGCGTCTTGAATGAGTTGGGTCCAGGGACCGGTGCCGTCCAGTGTCTGTCGAGCTACCAGCTTGGCGAGGATGGGTGCGGCTTGCTGAGGGAGCAATGCGGTGAGGGCGAAAGCAAGTTGGGTGTCGCGGCCCTCGGTTGACCACGAACCGTCGAGCACGGCGGCGGACCAAGGCTCGGCGAGCTCGTTGATGGTAAGCCAAATCGCATAGTCGAGGTAGGGATCCATCTCGGTGTCCAATACGGCGAGGGCGGTTGCGGCACTTTGTGCCGTGGGGAATCGACCGAGGGCACGGACGGCTTCGAGGCGGACGCGTGGATGTGGGTCGCGAGAGAGCTCGGCCGCAGTGGCGTAGTCGTCGGCTTTGGCGATCGAGAGTGCCCGAACCGTCGCGGCACGAATGGGGGCGGATTCGGATACGAGTAATTGGCGAGCCCGTGTCTGAAGTGGGAGATTGAGCGATTGCCCGAGCCAAAGAACCTGCAACTGAGCGGCGTCCGAGGGATTCGCGGTGGCCCAGCGATCAAGGTCATCGATGACGTTTTCGGCGCCGCGTTCCTTCAACACGCGGCGGGCTTGAAGTGGGATGGCGGCGTTGGCGGAAAGGAGGAGGTCGAGGAGCTCTGCGTTGGGGAGTTTGGTGAGATCCTTCGGTGCAGAAGATTTGTGACCAATGGGGGCGACGCGCCAGATGCGGCCATGGATTTTGTCGCGCCGCGTGTCGCGGAAATCGACCTCGCCGTGTTGGATGATCGGGTTGCTCCAGTCGGCGATGTAGAGGGCGCCGTCGGGACCGAGTTTGACGTCGATGGGGCGGAAGGAATCCGCGACGGTGCGCAGGATTTCCTCTTGTTCACGGCCGATGAAACCGGCGCCGTCGTCGGACAGCTTGAAGCGCACGATACGATTGGCGCGGAAGTCACAGGTGATGAGGTCGCCTTGCCAGTCGGAGGGGAAGAGGTCGCTGTTGAGAACCTCGATGCCCGCGTATTTGGGATACGAGCCCGGGGTGATGGTTTGGATGGTGCGGCGGGCGGGTGCGAGGGTGCGGTAGGTGGCCCCGGTGATGCCCCAGCTGGGGCCAGAGAAGCCAGCGCCGTCGGACATGAAGGAGTTGCCGTGAGCATCCCACGCGTGGCCCCAGCCGTTGATCAAGCCCCGGTAATGAATCGACATCTTTTGATCACGAGGATCGAAGCGGAAGATGCCGCCGGCCTTAAGGTCGATCACTCCGTTCGGAGTCTCAGTGCGGGTGCGGGTGTAGACCGATTGGTTGAGGTAGAGGCGACCATCGGGCCCCCACTGCGGGGTGTGTATATTGTGGTGGCTGTCTTCGGTGCCGAAGCCGCTCAGCACGATGTTACGCTCATCGGCGATGCCGTCGCCATCGGTGTCGCGAAAGTGAAGGAACTCGGTGCTTTGGGCGACATAGACGCCGCCGTCGCCGGGCAGCACGCCGGTGGGGATGAGTAGGCCGTCGGCGAAGGTCGTTACACTGTCGGCCGTGCCATCGGCCGTAGTGTCAGCGAGCACGAGGATGCGATCGGCAGGAGCTTGGCCGGGTTCGATCTGTGGATAAACGGTGGACGATGCGACCCAGAGGCGACCCTGGGCATCCCAGTTCATATGAATGGGTTTATTGATGAGTGGATTCTCCGCCCAGAGCGTAACCTCGAATCCTTCGGCCACTTCAAAGTGGGGGAGCGCCTGCGGCGTATATTCGAGCACGCGATTGGTGAGGCGCTGCGTGGGAACTGTGATCTCGACTGGCAGCAGATGGCGGAGCTTCGCGATGTTCGCGTCTTCAGCCGCGACGAATTTATCGAATTCTAAAACCTCGACGGCGTTGTTGCCCTGTTCACGTTTCCGGAAGCCAAAGATGTAGGCCATGTTGGCCGGCCGAGAGCGGTTGAAGAACGCTTCGTTTTTGCGCAGGACGGCTTGGCGGAGAGCCTCGGTGTGCGGGCTGGTGCGCCACGCGCCTTCCGTGCCGAACAGCTGCATCTCGAACGACTCGGCGAACGCGCGGTAGCCTGCAGCGTTGAGGTGGATGCCGTTGGAGGTGAGCGGCCGGCCGTCGTTATCGACGGTTAAGTCCAAAAACCATAGGCCAGATTTTGGAAGTTTGAATTTCCGCAGAATTCCCCTCAATTCTTCGCGCTTATCGTTCTCTTTGAGAGTTTCGATATGTTTAATATATTCATCACTCTCAATCTCGCTAGAAATCCCGCTGATTTTCGTTAGGGTTTGATAGTGAGCGAGCTGTTCATGATAGAGTGAAAGCTCCTCAGGAGACGTATTTCCAGATTTTGGCCGTAATCCTTTCAATACTTGGAAGATGTTTTCAGGCAAAATTGGCCCGACATGGATGAATCGTACGTCCGGAGCGATCTCGAGGATCTTATCCCTGAGTTTTTTGTAGTTTTCACGGAATTCACTTACGCCGGCTTCTCCCTCGAAGGAACTGGCCATGCCGTAACCGAGGACGACTACGGTAGGTTTTGCTTCCTCGAGTTGGTTTACAAGCTGGCGCCAACCCTCGTCGTCGGGTTCTTTACCAGCTTGGAGCAGGCTGAGGCCGAGGCGGGATTTACCATCGGGAGTATCGCCGGCCCAACCGAGATTCCTGAACGTGATGTCGAAGTCTGGATAACGGGACGAGAACATCACATCGAGCCATCCGTGGTATTGTTCGCGCTCGATCAGAGTGTCGCCGAGGTAGACGACACGGTCCCCGTCGCGGAGGTCGAAGTCGCCCGGATGGCCGGGGCCTCCCGGGGCGGTTGCGATGTTCGCGAAACTGGTTAGGCAGATCAGCGAGAGGGTGGCGACGAGACAGAAGAATTTTGTCACAGAGTTCATAGAGAAAGAACTGAGGTTGAAGAGGGACTGAGAGGCATCCGCCGACGTTCCGAAGGGCGGAACTGTGGCGAGATAAAGCTGGTTCATTAATAGCCACAAAAGGCACAGAATTCACAAAAGCTGACGCAATGGAATGGGTTTGAAAATCTTGTTACTTGATACTTGAGATTTGTTACTTCGATTGCAGCGCAATCGCTTGGGGCCTGCGGCGCCGAGAAAGAGAAAGAGAAAGAGAACGAATAAAGAGAAAGAGTTGGATCGTGGGGCTGCGAAGTTGGGTGGTTTTGGTCTACTCGCTACTCACTACTCGATGCTCGCTACTTTTGGAGGAAGACATGAACGCCGGCTTTGTTGGAGCTGATGATGTCGGGGCGGTCGTCGCCGTTGATGTCTTCGACTACAAATTGAGTTCCTACACCGGTGGAGTCATCGACGAGGTGGGGTTCGAAGTGGGCGGTGCCGTCGTTGTGACGCACGAGCTTGAACCAATAGATCACCGCCGGGGCATCGGCGCCGGCATCCTTGCCGGGACCGTGGGCCCAGTAGCGTTTGCCGGAGATGATGTCTTTCAGGCCGTCGCCGTCCATGTCGACGAGTTCGACGGCGTGGGCTTGGGAGAATTGGATGCCGCGAATGAGGGTGTCGGGCTCACGGGAGATGATGGGGTGATCGATCCACGTGGTTGTGCCGTCGGAGGCCCGTTTTTGTTCGAACCAACTGAGACCGTATTCGTGGGCGTGGATGCTGGTGATGACGTCGTTGAGGCCATCGCCGTTGACGTCGTAGGCATACATTTGAGCGCCGCCTTTGGTGCCGAATGCGGCGGGATGGAATTCCCAGAGTGGATCTCCAGTGAGATCGGCGGGTTGGGCGAACCAGCCGGTGGCGGTGAGCATGTCTTGGCGTCCGTCGCCGTTGACGTCACCCGCGCCGACGCCGTGCGTGTAGCGAAACCAATGGTCTTCGCCGGTGATGGGGTGAAATTGCCAAGGCGCGGTGGCGGGAACGCCTTTGGCGGGTGACACCCAACCGAGTTTTTTCTCGGCGGCGAGGATTATCTCGGGCCGTTCATCGCCGACGAGGTTGAGCATTTGAGGTGATTCCGTGCCGACCTCTGGGGTGATGAGGTGGGGCGTCCAATCCTGGCGCACTTTGCCGGGATTCTCGAGCCAATAGCCGGCGCGTCCGGGCCAGCCGATTTGCAGCACGTCGGTGAGACCGTCGTAGTTAAAATCGTAGGCGCCCATGATGAACGCATTGGAGTAGCTGCGGGGATCATAGGCGTGCGGGGCTGCGATTCCGCGCTTCTGTTTGAATTGTGGTGCGCGATACCAGAAGGGACCGGCGATGACGTCGGTTTTGCCGTCGTTGTCGACGTCGGCGACGGCCACACCTTCGGAGAAAAACATGTCCGAGAGCTGCTGTTTGGAAAAGCTGATGGGTTCCGCGTGGGCAACTGCGGCGACTGAGAGGAAGATGGCGAGCAGGATGAAGACATCACGCGGAGACGCGGAGGTGCGGAGGGATGGGGTAGGCATGGTCAATGAGAATGCAGGGAAAACTGACGTTTTCGATGATAGTTTATCGGAATCGATCACGCCAGTGTGAGAACGACAATTTTTGGTTCAGGAGCGGCGCGCCCGCGAGGGGGAAGGTCGGGAATCGCACCGTTTAGGAGAAGGGGTCAGGTCGGGAAAAGTGAATTACGTTTCTACGGAACTGCATTGCACTTTTTGACGACGTGACCCCGGCGGGAGCGGGCTGACGGTCTGTTTCTGAAACTTGTTACTTGATACCTGATACTTGGAACTTCGCGCGCTTCAGCGCGCGGGCAGTTTCCATCTTGTGCTCATGATGGCGGGGCGGGAATGGGTCTCCTCGGGGTTGCCGCTTTCCTGATAATAGATCGTGAGGATTTCGCCGGGGGCGATTTCGATGGAGGCGGGATAGCCGAGGTCGCGGTTGGGGGCTTCGGCCCGCAGGATGATTTCGGGGAGTTCTTCCCAGTTCACGCCGTCGCTGCTGATGCTTGCGCGTTGGCCGTAGGGCACGCGGCGGTAACCGTAAGTGGCGAGGAGTCTCCCATCGTTGAGCACGGTGAGATGCACTGGAAATCCCCAACGACCGGAGGAGGCGGGGGCCGACCACGTCGCTCCGCGATCATCGGAGGTCGCGGTCCAAAACTGAAGATGATCACCGCTGTCGTCGTAGGGAATCGAGGTGGCCCGAATCGCGACGACGAGGCGTCCGGAGGGAAGCTGCGCGACGTGCGGTTCACCAAAACGCAGGGTGTCAGTTTGGGTTGTTTTGATGACGTTGGTTTTCACCCATGGGCCGGTGGATGCGGGGGCGGTGAAGATGGCGACGTTACCTATTTCTTCGCGATAGGCGGCGGTGAGCCAGGTGCCGTTGTTGAGCACGATGCCGCCGTGAACCGCATCGGGACCACGCACGCGTTCGTCCCAAGTTTTACCGTGGTCGCGGGAGGTGAGCGTCCAGCGACCTTGGTCGTCTTCGGCGTTGCGGTAGGCTGGGGTGTTTACGTGTTCAATCCATCTTCTGCGAATTTCGGGAGTGTAGGCGTCGGCGTAATTTTTCTCATACAATTCCTGCGTCCAGAACGTGGTCCAAACGTGAAGGGCCAACGTGCCGTCGGGATGGCGAGAGAGGCCGATGTCGCGGTCGTCTGCGGGGGAGTCGTAAATCGTCTCGGGTCCACTCCAAGTGTGGCCGTTGTCGGTGGAGCGCATGAGGACGGCCTTTCCGTCAGGACTGACGTGCTCTTCCGTGCTACAGAACGTCACGAGGAGATCACCGTTGCCCGCGCGAATAATGTCGGGCCAGGCGACGTAGTATTTACTGTCGGCGTAGATCGTATCGTGTTCGAGAACCGTGGCGAAGGGCGCAGCTTGGGCAACGGGTGGAGTCGCAGGTTCGGGGAAGAGCGCGTGCCACAACTCGAAGATGTAATCGGAACCATTTTTCTGGAGATCAGTGATGTCGTAGGAACTGAGGCGACCGTTGGCCCAACCTTCGTAGCCCTCTTTGGCTTTAAAGATGAGGTCAGCCATACCGACAGCCATGCGTTGCTCGATGTCGTTACCTCCTGCGGCGGGGCGCCATTCATCCAGCACCTTGAGGCTGGCGGCGGAGCCCAGGTGAATCATGACGCAGTCGTAGGCGTAACCGAGACTGGTGCGCAGTCCGGCGTTATCCATGGCCTCGAATTCGTAGACCATACCCATCTGCCCCTCGTAGGGTGAAACCGTGGCATCGGTTTGGCGGTTGAGCAGACGTCCGGCGCGCTCGGTATCGACGTTGACCTGAGTGCGCACGGCTTTGGCCCAAAGGCGATCGGCTTGAGTGAGATAGATTTCCCAAGGCTGATGGAGCGTGCGCCCGCGGTAGGTGAATTCTTGGCGGATGCCGCGACCGTGGCCGGGTGGGCGATTGGCGCGTTGGTAGTCGCCACCGTGCATGAGGAGGCCGGCCATGGCGGATTCATTTTCCCAAGTTTGCAGGATGTTGTGGAATTGGAACGTCTGCAGTTTCTGACGGAATTTCGCGTAGTCGAAGTTGGTGAAAAACGTATTCAGGCTATCGGCCCCAAAATAGTAGGAGGCGGCGATCATCACGCCGGCGTAACCTTCGATGTGGTTTGGGTTCCAGCTTTTGTGATACCAGGTGATTCCGTCGAGGAGCACATGGTAGTCATTGGCATCGCCGTGGGTGAAGTGACCGCCGACCGCTAGGGCCTGCATGAGGACGTCGGCGCGTTGCCGGTCATCATCGGTGAGGAGTGTCCAGACTTCGGGCGTGCGTTTGGCGATGAGCAGCGCCCAAGCGGCGGCGTTGTGGGACCAACCACCGATGCCGCCTTGAGCTTCCGGTTCACGGGTATTGCCGTCGGCGTCGGGTCCGTCGTTGCGGAGGAAATACTGGATCTTGGTGGCGAGGCTTTCGGCCAGAGTGGTGTCACCGATGCGGTGGTCAGGATGCAAGGCGGCGGCGTTGGCCACGAGTTGCATCGCGAAGGTCTCGGGGAGTTCGCGGTAGCGCGTGCCACGCACGAATTTCCAACGTGGTGGTTTCTCGGCGACGGCCCGAGTGAGGACCTCGGAGTCGAAGGAGGGTTGGTTGTCACGGGCCGCGGCGGGGAGGACCGAGGCTAGAAGGAGGGCGAGTAGGGGTAAGGCTATTTTAGTCACAGAGAAATTTGGAGGGGCCTCCGCCGTTGTTCCGCAGAGTGGAACTTCCGCCGTCGCTGAAGCTATGGCGAGACATGATGGCGGGACACGGGATTGGGATGGAATCGATAGGCGGAATGATCCTACTCCGCCAAGGCTTCGGCGGACGTATCGAAAGACATGTAACGAATACGGAGAAAGATGAGTTCGTGCTGGGTTTGGTGGTCTTGGGTCATTCGCGAGGTGTGGGGGAAGGGGTCAGGTCGTGACTAAATTGCTGTCGCAATGCGTCTACGACCTGACCCCTGCGGGCGTTGTCTGGTTCTTGTTACTTATTACTTCGATTGCTGCGCAATCGTGTGGGTTCCGGCGGGGAGGTTGGCGTAGGTGGTGGTGGTGCGGGTGGCGTTGGGCCAGGTGATTTCCAAGGAATTTATTTGGGAGGCTTTCCCTAGACCGAAGTGCACGAGACTGTCGCTGCGTTTGCCGGCGTGACCGCCGGGGCCGATGAGTTGGCGGTGAAGCCAGACGTCTGGGGTGGTGGGATCGTTATCCAGATCGACGGAGGCCCGGACGATCGTGCCGTAGGCGTCACGAGACACGTTCTGGGCGGGGCTGCCGATGAGCCGGATTACGAGTCCGTTGGACGAGTCAGCCAGCGTGTTTTCGTAGAGGCGGAGACGTGGGGTGGGTTTGGCGTCTTCGGGGCTGGCGGCGGTGAGGGTGTGGTTGGCGAGTCCGGCTTCACGACGGCGTTCGGCGCTGAGGCGGTTGAACGTTTGGCCGACCACGAGGTCGAGGTCGCCGTCATGATCCCAATCGAAGAGGGTCGGTTGTCCGCCGCCGAGATGATCGATGCCGAGCTCTGCCGTGGAGTTGAGGAACGTGCCGTCAGCTTGCTGCAAGTAGATGCGCAGGCGCTCATCGTGGGGAGGCGGATCGCTGTAGTCGGAAGAACAGAGGATCAGATCGAGGCGTCCATCGTTGTTGAGGTCGGCGAGCTCGCAGAAGATGTCACCTTGATTGAAATTGCGGTTCTCCGGCGTGACGACGTCCGGCATGCGATCGACCGAGAGTTCGGGGGGAGAGTCGAAACGGAGCTCTCCGGATTCACGCAGACGATTGACCAAGAAGCGGGAACGATCGGACGAGTCTCCGGCCCAGTTGTGGATGATTGTAGAAACGAAAACGTCGAAATCACCGTCGTTGTCGATATCCCCGATAGCGGCGTCGAAGGTGTTGCCATTGGCACGGAAGGGAGGCTCGTCATCGCGCTTAAAACGGGCGTCGTCTCTCGCGCGGTCCTCCAGCCACTTGGAGTGGTGACCGTGGCGAACGTTGTCGCCGTCGAATCCGGCAGCGGGGGCGATGTCGGTGCCGAACAGCGTGCGGGCGAGTTCAGGGCCGCGGTGCGCTAGGTGGCCACCGGGTCGCGGATTGGGAGCAGCTTCATCGGCGTCGCGTTTGACGGTCTTGCCCGGATGAGGCGCGAATCCGGAAAGGAAGTAGAGACGATTCCAGCGTCGTCCGTAATTGAGCTCTAGCAGGTTAGGCAGCGCGCTGTCGTCGAGGCGAGCGATGGTGACGCCGTAGGTGGGGCGTCCGCCGGAATCGGTGGGGCCGTCGATGGGCGCGGATTCTCCGGGAACGGACCAGCGCACGAAGTCAGGGGAATTCGAGGAGGAAGGGAATTGAAGTAGCAGATCGTTGGAGAACGCTTCGTAGCCGGAGAAGTAGCGTTCATACCAATTGCCGAACCAGAGGTCGGGCAATCCGTCGGCGTTGACGTCGTGCACTGCGATCGCGGATGTGGTGGCGGCTGGCGCGTCCTCGATGGTGCGAGGCAGCGCGAATGTGCCGTCGCCGCGACCGAGGAAGAGGGAGCTGCGAGTCGGCTCGTGGGCCGGAGGAGTGAAGTCTGGCTGCAGGTAGTCGAGGAAACGCGCGAGGATGGCGTCGGGCAGGCCGTCGTTATCAATGTCGGCAAAGGTGAGGGCATCCCCGGAGTTGAGCTGGGGTAATCCTGGGTGCTGGTTCTCGACGAAGCGGCGCGAGCCATCAGCGTTGGGGGTGTTGAGGAAGACGCGGGCGTAGTGATTGGTGCGACCATTGGGGCGCGCGATGAGGTCGGCGTGGCCGTCGGCGTTGAGGTCGACGGACAGGGCGCGCGAAACATCTAGATCAGGGAGACCGGCTTCGGCCGTGATGTCTTTGAAACCACCAGCGAATGTAGGGGAGGTGGCGCTTAGAACCAGAGCGGTGAGGAGTAGGTTTTTTTTGGTCACAGAGTTCACAGAGGAGGGATCCGCCGTCGTTCCGCGTGGCGGAACTTCCACCGTCGCTGAAGCTATGGCGGACATGATGGCGAGACAGGGGAGGGGGGAAAGAAGGAGAGGTGTCCTATCGTTCTCTTTCTCGCAGCAGTTGGGTCGGGGTTGGTTAAATTAGGTGAGCTTTCTCCAAACAAGATGGACGGTAGGGGGAATTCTGAGAGGCAGGATTGGGAGAACGAGAACGAGAACGAGAATGAGTAAGAGAAAGAGAGGGGGGGGGAGTTACCGGAGCCAGTTTTGGAGATTTTTGGCTACGAAGTCGTCGTCGATGAGGTCGGGGTAGGCGGTGGTTACGCGGTCGAGTTCGGCGGCTTGGCCGGGGGAGAGGGCCTCGTCTGGGTTGAGGCAATTGATCGTGGGCACGAGACCTTGGCGGCGGAGCACTTCGAGGATGCCGGGAATGCAGCCAGCGTAGGCGTTGGCGGAATCGAAGAGGGCCGCGTTCATGTCGGTGACGGCGGCGGCGCGTTGCAGCCAGGACACGTCGATCTGGTCGAGGGTGCGGGCGGTCTTGATGGCTTCGAGAAGTTGCACGGCGGCTTTTGACCAGACGCCCCAATGTCCTAGTAGTCCGCCCACGATTTGGCGCGTAACGGGAGCGCCGTTGTGCTCGAAGGTGAAGGGGGTGAGTAGGTCGGTGACGATGGTATCATCGTTGCCGGTGTAGAGGGCGATGTCGTCCCGTCCCGCCGCAATTACTCCGCGAATGACTTCGAGGGTTTGATAGCGGTTGAAGGGCGCGATCTTGATGGCAAGCACGGTGGGGATCGCCGCGAACTTGCTCCAGAAATCGAAAGAGAAGACGCGTCCACCGACCGCGGGCTGGAGGTAGAATCCGATGATCGGAAGCTCGGCAGCGACGGTGCGACAGTGGGCCAATACACTGGCCTCGGGTTGGTCGTTGAGGGCAGCGAGACTGAGCAGCACCGCATCGTATCCGAGATCGCGTGCGAGGACGGTTTCGGCGATGGCCTGGGGCGTTTGGCCACAGGCTCCGGCGATCTTGATGAACGGTCGCGGGTTCGCGGCGATACTGGCGTCCATCGTCTCGGCCGCGATTTGCAGCACGGGTTGGAAGAGACCGTGCTTGGGTTCACGAATCTCAAATTGGGTGGAATGCACGCCGACGGCGATGCCGCCGCAGCCCGCATCGATGTAGTAGCGGGCGAGGGCACGCTGGTGGGGCTCCGAGAGCTTGCGATTCTCATCGAGAGCAAGCGGGAGCGCGGGTATGGCTTGGCCCGCCAGAAGGTGAGAGCGCAGGGAGTCAGAATTTTCCATCACGGGTTTCAAAGTGAGTGGGTTTGCCGAGGAGGGGGGCGCCAGCGGCGACGTGGTGGGCGACGGCGTCGATCATCCAATCGATCGAGCGTGGCGGGACGCCGAAAAGTTTATGGGACTTGCTCGCATCGGAGAGCCAAGCCGTAGCAGCAGGCGTGCCGGTAAATTTGGCTTCCGTGTCGAATTTCTCCGCGAATTTCTCCGCGATCTCGCGCACGGAGATGCGATTTGGGCCCGTGATATTGAGGGGCACCGGCGGGCAATCGGCGATCTCCAGGCAGCGGATCGCGTGGGCCACGGCATCGGTCTGCCAGATCAGGTTGAGCCACTCGGTGGTCAGATCGATCGATTCGCCCGCCCGCACCCGGGTGGCGATATCGACGAGCACGCCGTAGCGCACTTCGCAGGCATAGTTGAGCCGGAACAGATTGACGGGCGTCTGGTTGAGTTTGGCGAAATGGGTAAAGACCCGTTCACGGCCGACGCAGGAACTCGCGTATTCACCTTGGCATGACAAGGGCACGGATTCGTCGCAACCGGCCCCATCGGTCGATGCGAACGGATAAACACAGCCAGTTGAAAAGACGACCATGCGGCTGGTGGTGAAGTGGCGCGCGACTATGCTGGGAACAATGGTGTTCTGCATCCATGTGGCTTCCGGTGCGTCGGTGGTGCCAAATTTTTGACCCGCGAGAAAGAATACGTTGGTGGAAGTAGGCAGCGCAGCCACCTCGTCGGCCGAAGCGAGATCGCAGGCCAAGGTCTTCACCCCCTGGGCTTCTAGTTCGGCGCGCACTTCGGGGCGGCTGAAGCGCGAAACACCGGTTACGGTCGCCTCCCGGCCAGACCGCCTAATCGCTTCTTCAAGCATAAGGGCGAGGGTGGTGCCCATCTTGCCGCCGACACCTAAAACTAGGTAGTCACCGGAATGATTATTCACAGCTTCGACGACGTGCTCAGGGGGATGAGCGAGCCATCGATCGATTTGTTCATTTTCCTCTGGGAAAAGGGGCTCCATTGCCCCAAAACGAGCCCTTTCCGATGCAATCGCAAGCCATTTAGGTCATCTATGGTTTAAATGAAATTTCATATATTCTTCTGCCCCTCACTTCTAATTTGAAAGTCATCGATATCCATACTCACCCGATCTTCTTCGGCGAGAACGCCAAACCGGCGGAAACGCGCAAGATGATCCAACGCGAAAAGAAACAGGGATTTGTCCACGTCGTGGCGCTGCCTGATGTGCTTCGCTACGGACGGCTGCCCGACGAGAAACAGTCGCGCATCCTCAACGACGAGATGATCTCGGTCGTGAAAATTGGCCAAGGCTTCGTCACTGGGTTCTGCGGCCTCAATCCTAAGCTCGGCGAAAAAGCCGTGCGCACCGAGGTCGATCGCTGCGTAGGCGAGGGCACGCTTCGCGGTCTCAAACTTGAAGTCTCCTGTAACGCGCTCGATCCCGACATGCGTTGGATCATGGAAGCCGCCGAGCAGTATGACGTGCCGATCCTGCAGCACACTTGGAATCAACTCTACAATTCGGCGCGCTCCTACCACTCCGATCCGGAAGACACCTGCGCGCTCGCTCGCAAGTGGCCCAATGTGCGCATCATTATGGCCCATCTCACGGGCTGCGGTATCCGCGGTATCCGGGCTGCCCGCGGTATCGATAATCTCGTGATTGATACCTCCGGCGGAGCACCTGAAGCCGGCTTAGTTGAAACCGCCGTCAAGGAGCTCGGCGACCGCCGCGTGGTCTACGGTTCTGACTGGCCGATCCGTGATTTGCCTACGGCCGTGGGCCGTATCACCGGATCCGCGATCAGTTCCCGCGCCAAACAACGCATCCTTCACGACAACGCCGCTGAATTTCTCCGACTATGAGTATCGAATTTTATGACACCAATGCGTGGGTGGGGCTTTGGCCGCTCGCGCCACTCGGTCACTCCGATCTGGCGACCCTTCGCCGTCATTGGCGCATGCACGGTATCCAGGGCGGATTCGTATCCTCGCTCGATGCGCTCTGGTTGATCAATCCCCACGATCACAACGCGCGACTCATCGAATCCTCCCGCAAAGTTGCCGGAGTAGATCCTTTGCCAATCCTCAACTTGCTGGATCCGGCGTGGAGCGACGAACTCGCTCAACTCATGACCGACCCCAGCGTCAAAGCTGTGCGTCTCGCACCCGGTTACGGTGGTTGGAAGATAAACAACCGAGCCGCGGTCGAGGCCGCTAAAGAAATCACCGCGCAAGGGCGCCGGGTCGTGCTGACCGCGCGCCTCGTCGACGAGCGCCAAGAGCACCCCGCCATCAAGCTTAAGCCCGTCAAGGCGGCCGCTATTGCCCGCTGGATTGATAAGGTCCCTGGCATGCAGCCCCTCGTTCAAGGCCTCAGTCGATGGGAGTTGGAAGAGCTGGCGAAATCCACCGAAAGTTTTCTGACGGATCTGAGTTTCTTTGAGTGGGATGATTCACTCGGCGTGCTCGCCAAAGTGGTCGACCTGAAGCGTGCCGTCTTTGGTTCACTCACGCCTTTCCATGTGACGCAGGCCCATATGAATAAGATCACCGCTTCGCCGTCAGCGTCCCTATCTCGTCGCAAGGCGGTTGCCGCTGGAAACGCTCTGCGTTGGCTCAAATCATGACTGGCGAAACTGCCCCTCTCGCGCAATTGGCCGTCGACGGTGGTCCCGCCGCGGTCACTCAACCCATCCCTCGTCGTCGGCGCTGGGGCGCGGAAGAGCTGGCGGCGTTGACTGAGATGGTTGAGCAGGAATCGTTATTCTATTGGAAAGGACCCCAGACGACAGCGATGGTGGATCGGTTCCGGCAGATCTATCCGTTGGAACACTGCATGCCTTGTTCGTCGGGATCGGCGGCACTGCACATTGCGATCTCGGCCCTCAAACTCGAGCCGGGTTCGGAGGTAATCGTGCCGGCCATCACGGACATGGGATCGGTGATTGGGATTCTTTATCAGCAACTCGTGCCGGTATTCGCCGATGTTGATGCTGAGACGATCAATCTAGATCCGGCTGATGTGCCGCGGCGGATCACTCCGAAAACCCGCGCGATCATGCCGGTGCACCTAGCGGGGTGCCCTTGTGATATGGGCGCGTTGATGGGGATCGCCCGCGAGCATGATTTGAAGGTCATTGAGGACTGTGCCCAGGCGTGGGGGGCGAAGTGGCAGGGACAATTGGTAGGACAGCAAGGCGACCTTGCGTGTTACTCTTTCAACGAATTCAAACACTTGAGTTGCGGGGACGGCGGCATAGTCGGCACCAACGATGACGCCTTGGGCGAAGGACTCTCCAAGTGGGGCGACAAACATTATGATCGGGTAAAGGGAGGCCGCAGCCCGGAAACCTTATCACCCAACTACCGGATCACGGAACCGCAGTCGGCGGTGGCCTTTGGTCAGTTGGCGAAACACGGAGCGATGGTGGCGCATCGCATCCGGCTCGGACGAAATTTGCGGGCGGGTTTGGCTGATATTCCCGGCGTTATGCTGCAGCCGGAGCGCGAGGAAGATACGCACAGTTATTGGTTTGGTATGTTGCGGTTCGACCTTGAAAAATTCCGGGTGGATCGATCGACGCTCGTAGCAGCACTCCAAGCGGAGGGTGTGGTCTGCGAGGCGGGCTATATACCGACGCCCGTTTACGGATATCCAGTTTTTCAGAATCACGATTTTTTTGCCGGAGGCTGGCCACTCAAAGATGCGGGACTTACGACCATGGATTATCGAGAGGTTTCGTGTCCCATCGCGGAAGCTGTTTTGGCCGACTGCATGACGATGGTGATAAACGAGGCCGTGCCGGTTGCCTACATCGAAGAAATGGTCAGTGCTTTCAAAAAAGTCTGCACGCACTACGCTGTCTGATTTCCCCCTTTTCCTTTTCCTATGCCACCTCCTGCTCGAATTTTTTGCCATCTTGGCGCGGCCCAACGCGCTTCCTTTCTTCCGCCCGATCTGGAATCCCAGATGCAGGCCTTGACCGACGATTACGATTGGCAGGAATTGCCGGGATATTCGTCCGATCAATTCGCGGAGGAGTTGGCCAAACGAAACCCCGAAGTTCTGGTGGGTGGATGGGCAACACCACGATTGCCCGACGTTTTGCCGTCCAATTTGCGCTACGTGCTCTACGTTGCAGGGGCGGTGAAGAAAATCGTGAGTCGGGCGCACCTCGAACGAGGTTTGGTTATCACCAACTGGGGCGGTTCGATTTCCCGCATCGTGGCGGAGGCTGCGTTGATGCAGATTCTGAATGGGCTTCGGGCCACCGCGCACTGGACCTTGTGCATGCACGTTGAGAAGGGGTGGAACGACAACCCACCACCCGCGGGTTCCTTGTTTGGTCGTAAGGTCGGGATCTACGGGTTCGGATTTATTGCGCGGATTTTGGTTAAATTACTGACGCCATTTGGCGTGGAAATCACGACCTTCGCTCTCGGAGTTTCGGATGAGATTCTACAAGAGCATGGAGTCGAACGAGCCGACAGTTTGGCTGAATTGTTCGAGGTGAATTCAGTCGTGGTAAATCTCGCGCCATTGACCGCGCAAACGACCGACAGCGTGAAGCTCGAACATCTTCGTTCGTTGGCCCCGGGCGAAGTATTGGTTAGCGTGGGACGTGGTCCCGTGATCAACGAGGCCGACTTGTTGACCGTGGCGAAGGAAGGCAAGGTGCACTTTGCCCTAGATGTATTTCATGAAGAACCCTTGCCAGCCGATTCACCGCTACGCGGATTGAGCAATGTGATGTTGACCCCGCATCGGGCGGGGCCGACCGATGACCGCATGCGTGATGCGGGTGAATTTGCGGTCGCCAATTTACAGGCCTACGTGAATGACCAACCGCTCAAAGCGATTGTCACACCCGAGATCTACGACGCCTCTACGTGAGTTATGCTGGAGGCACCGAGCGAAGAGGCAGGATTGTTTTTAACCACGAAACACACACGAATGACTTTCGCCTACCGGCTACGCGCTGGAATAGGTGAGAAACTGCGATTTAAAGAGTGCCGTGGACGGTTTGTGGAAGGGGTCAGGTCGTCATAAGTTTACTGCGCCACGCTGCGTATAACTTATCAACGACGTGACCCCGGCGGGAGCGGGCTGACGGTCTGATGCTGAAACTTGTTACTTGATACCTGATACTTGGAACTAATCTTAGCAGATTAGCTCGGCGTGCACGGCGATGAGGGATTCGGCGATGTGGGTAGCGTCGTCGAGGGTGTATTTCCAACCGATGGGCAAGGCGATGAATCGACGGGTCAGGTCCTCCGTGACGGGAAAATCTTCGGCGCGGTAGCCGGGTGCTGGCCAGGGTTTCATATCGCGGAAAGGTGATGCCGCGGGATGATGGGCTCGAGCGGTGAGAATGTTTTCCCGGTGATATTGAGGGTAGGTGCCTGTGCGAGGCAGGCAGTTGACTTCACGGGCATCGAGCGCGGCGCGGAAGGGTTCAACCAACTCAGCGTCGTCCAAATAGAAATAGATTTCGAAACCAAAGTCTCCCTCTGGATCAGCTATGGTGCGCCAGGTCAGGCCGGGAAGCTCACCGATGAGGTCGAAGACCTGTTGCTGGATTTTCCGGCAGTGCGCTTTGATGCCTTCCACTTTCCCCAGCTGCACCAGAGCGATAGCGGCAGTCAGTTCGGACATGCGGTAGTTGGCCCCGGAAAATGCCGGTTCTTGACCGGGAGTAATCGCGGCGTGATACGGACGGTATTGTCCGAGATCGTGCATGCGCACGGCACGTTCGTAGGTGCGAATATCTCGAGTAACGAGCATACCACCTTCTCCGGCACTCATCGGTTTGTTGTGTTGGAAACTGTAGATGGCGACATCTCCCCAGGTGCCGACGGGACGACCATGATAGTGGGTCGCCGGAGATTCGGCACAGTCTTCGATCACGAAGAGGCCGCGTCGATGGGCGGATTTGATGATGGGCGCCATATCGGCGGCTACCCCTTGGTAGTGCACCACGAGGACTGCTCGGGTTCGTGGGGTCGTCAGGCGCTCGATTTCGTTGGGATCGAGGTTCAGGGAATCATTAATCTCGGCGAGAACGGGCCGAGCGCCCATCCGGACGATGGTCGTCACGCAGGACAACCAACTCCAGGCCGGCACAATGACTTCGTCACCTGGTCCCACGGAGATGGCGGCGAGGGCGGTTTCGAGAGCGGCGGTGCCACTGGAAACGGCTAAAACGTAGTCGGTGCCGATCCAGGCGGCCGCGGTCTTTTCCAATTCGCTGACGCGGTGGGGCGGTTGGTCGGGATTATCGCCGTAGTAGCGGAACAGGTTTCGACTGCGCAGGGTGGCAACCGCGGCCTGTTCTTCCTGTTCATCGATGGCGGCAGAACCGAGGCCGAGTTTGGGGCGGACGTAAGTGAGAGATTCCGTGGTCATAATTAGATGACGGTTTTTGAATTGGATAATGCCGCGATGAATTCGCGGTGGTGAAAGACAAAGCCGAATTCCACCGCGACTCGCCAAAGGGCTTGGTGGTATTCGATCCGATGAGGCTCGGTGACCTCGTTTTCTACCGCAACCACGGCTTCGGCGATGGTTGAGCAGAGGTAGCCGTAGCGTTTCATATCGACCATACCACCGGGGGACATGAGCAAGCACCAGTTGATGGCGAAACCGATGTAGATGAGATGATTGATACCACGGGCTTGGCAAAGTTCGTGGAGCGCGGCGGGAGTCTCGGCGGTGCCCTCACCGGGTAGAGCGGCAGCCTCCGGCGCAATATGGCGGGTCTCCCGGCCGGTAGAGATATCGGTCAGGTTAGCGGCGCCGGGAAAGACGTGGTTTTGGCAAAATTCGTGGAGTGACTCCCAAGTGGGGTCAGTTGGAACGGCAGGTTCGGCGGGCGTCGCATCGGGGCCGCAACCGGTGACGTGAAACACCGGTAATCCTTGGTCACGGACCGCGGTCAGCAGGGAGGGGAATACTTGAGGCAACACCTCTGTCGCGTCGCGCATGTAGGGCACGGCGCGATGCCAACCGAGGAGTTGATCGGGCGGAGGAGGAGCCCACGCGTGCATCACCACAACAGCGGTGTGATTGGCCGAAAACTCTTGGGTCGTCCTGCGCCAACCATCGTCGCCTCGGGGAACGAATTGTTGGTAGGTCGAAACCTGGCATTTAAAGGTGGCGGACATTTTTGAATTTCAGAATTACGATTGCAGAATTGGTTGGAGAAGGGGAACAGGTCGTGACTAAATTGCTGTCGCAATGCGTCTACGACCTGACCCCGTGTGGTCAGTTCACTTGATACTTGTTACTTGGTATTTGTTACTTCGCGCGCGCTAGCGCCTGCTAGGCGATGGATTCGAGAAAGAGAAAGAGAACGAGAAAGATTTTGGGCTGGGGAGACTACGTTTTGGCGGGCGTTTTGACGCGCGCTAGGCGGCGGAGGCCGAAGCCGAGGAGGATCAGCATGCTGCCGGCGATGAGATTGATGTAGGCGGGGGCGACGGGGGTGCTGGGGAGGAAGGTGCAGAGGGCGAGCACCACTCCGAGGATGAGACAGATGCTACCGATCAGGCCGTAGACTTGCATGGCAGCTCCACCGAACTGGGTATCGGTCGATATGACGGGAGTTCTGAGATCACGTTCGAGGTCTTTGAGTCCAGCGTGCTTGGGGTCGTCTTCCTTGAACCAGAAGGCGGAGAGCCCAAAGACGAGCGAGGCGACAACCGCCTCTATGATCATGTTACGAGCGAAGTCGTGTTCCGGTAAGACCCCCAGGACCATGAGCGTGATGGCAACGATTAGGGCACAGGAGGATGCCGCGATGGCTGACCACCAAGGCGTGCGGCGGAAGATCATGCCCAAGGCGACCGGCATCTGAAACGCGGCGATGAGGGAGAAGTAAATGAGGGCGAAATCAAATGCCCCACCAAAGCGCGGGACGATGAATGCGACCACTACACCCAGCACGCCGACAATGGTCATGGTTGTCCAGGCCACCCGCAGCTGGGCTTTCTCGCCCAGCGTCTTGCCGGTGAGGTGCCGTCGCAGCGGCACGACAATGTCACGGGTGATGGTGGCCGCGAGCCAGTTGAAGGCGTCATTGGCTTGACCCAAAGTAGCCGAAAGGATCGCCGATACGACGAAACCGATCATGCCATGAGGGAGTAGAAAAAGAGCGAGACTGACGAAGGAGGCCTCCGCCGGTTTGGCAAACTGCGGCCAGATCGCACCCATGTCGGGAAAGATCACCTTGGCGGCGAAGACGGGCAGGATCCACATAAGCGGACCGACAAAACTGAGGATACAACACAGCATCGCCATTTTGCGGGCACCTCTTTCATCGGGCACACTATTGTAGCGTTGGACGAGATGCCAAGCGACGTTGTAGCCAAGCATCATATTGATGGTGTAGCCGATAATGAACCAAGGATTCGCGGCAGGACCATTGAGGGAAAAATAACCCTCCGGCACTTCGGCCAGTAGCCGATCAATACCCGCCATGAGACCGGACCCCGCGCCGAGGTGGAGGTAGGACAGCGGCAGAATGATGATGGTCATCACGCCAATGATAATACCCTGCACCGCATCGGAGAGCACGGCTGCCCAAAGTCCCCCCACGGCGGTGTAGAGCACCATGACAAACCCGGTAACAACCGTCAGGACTTGAAACCCGGATACCGTGATGGGGCCAAGCGTGAGGGACACGTCGTTGAGTCCGAGGGCGGTCGAGACGAAGATGCACAGAATGTAGAGTCCCATACCGATACCCACGATCGCTGGAATCACCGCAGTCAGCGAATAAAAGTAGGTCGTCGATGGCGAAAATCGACGGGTCAGAAACTGCAGCGGCGAGGATAAACGGCACCGCCGCCACATCTTGGCGAAGTAGAGAAATCCGACGAGGTAAGCCCACGTGGCGGAAGTGAAGAGCACCGCGGCACCGATGCCCCATTCGTAGGTGAAACCGGCAGCGGCAACGAACATGAAGGCAGAGAAGCCGGAGACCCAATTAGAGAGACCCGCGAGAAACCATGGGATCTGGCCGCCCCCTTCGAAGTATTGATCGGTATCCTTGTTGCGTTTCGCAGCATAGAATCCGACGTAAATGATAATTACGAAATACAGCGCGATTAGCGCGTAGTCGAAACCGTTAACGGTGTTGAAGACGGGAGAGTCCAAAGTTTGAGGCGTCCGCGGAGGGACGCAGAATTAGGTGAAGGGAAGAGAGGGACGGTTGATGTCGACCGTGGTGTCGACCGTGAGGCCGCGGTGAGTGCCGTGAACGCGCCAGCCGCTGGCGGTGGACTTCGTGGAGAGTTGACCAGCGGGCTCGCCGTCGGGGAAGGCGGTGACGACGGTCAGTAGGACGGCTGATTCAACCCGATGGGTGTGGGCGGCGATGAAGGGGAAGTTCCCTTCCTCTGGCGGCAGATCGAGTTGATCCCGCACGACCGTAGGCATCGCGTCCCGTGTGTAAAACTGACCACTGAGGGCCGCGAAGGGGCGCTTGATGCTAAACCGTTGGCCGCTGATCATCACCTCGCCGAGATTGTCCTCGTTGAAGACTTGGAAACGAGCGGTGAGTTCGGCGGGATTTCCGGCCGCCATATCGAGACGGTCTAAAATCAGCAGCACATCGGGTTTGAGGAAAAGCACGCTGCGATCCACCCGCGTGATCTTCTCATTGAGTAGCCGATACGCGGAGGTGACGTCACTGGTGACCTGGAGGGTATTGTCGCCGGCCTGATAGCCGGTCACGTTGGCCTGGGCCCAGGAGGCATTGGTGCCTTCGCTGCCGTCGTGGTATTGGTGGCCGACACCGTCCACTAGGACGGCGGTGTGGGCCTCGGTCTGCCGGAGCAACCAGCGAGAATGGTTGGGTGAGTAGGCCGCTTTGAACGGATCGTGAAAGAGGCGTTCGCCGTGGGCTTTGAAGATGAGAGAATTGCGGTCGGCGTGTTCGTGATTGGCGGGACCTCCGCTGCGCAATGCGACGACCGTAGAGGCGGGCGTCCAGTCGGTGCGAGAAATCACCCAGTCATTGTCGAGTCGCACATCGAGTAAGTCTTTGCCGGGCGCGCGCGTGCGGGCATCCGGATCGAACCAAATCGCGCCGGGTAAGTGCTTGATCGAACCGACCTCGGCAGCAGCAAAATTTGAAACCGGATCGTCGTGGTTTTGGCCGATCCAGGCGGCAACGGTGGTGTCGGTGCCCACGCCAGAATCGCCGAAGTTAATAATGTCACTGGCGGGGTCCATGGTGCCTTTGGGCACGTAGTTGTATTCCTTTTTCTCGTTGGGATTATTGAAGGCGGAACCTAAGCGCGGCATGCTCATCGCAAGGGCGAATCGAGTGGTGCCGGGATAGTTGATCAGGTCGCGTTCATCCACGCCGACCCGCCGATATAACACCTCGGCGAGCATCGCCAGATGCAGGGTGGTGTAGCCCCAGTAGCCGACGCC
>OJCR01000320.1_pt1 | contig 23955 bp, 19 predicted proteins | sample 1591611 | NCBI WGS metagenome assembly OJCR01 (sample SAMN05416815, study PRJEB24817) | seawater metagenome | isolation source: Sea water | place: Canada:Atlantic | collected 2013-07
ATACCGGCCTGTCACGCCGGGGGTCGCGGGTTCGAGTCCCGTCCGCTCCGCCACTATTCAGCATTAAAGGCTCCCATTTATGGGGGCCTTTTTTGTTTCAAGGGATGCTGGCCACGCTCCATGCAGCGCGCCATGCCACCGTTACTCCTGGTTTTGCCTTCCTTTTATTTGTTCGTGTTGTCTGCTGCGTTATGCGTGCAGCGTCTTCTGTAATGAACTTGTCACCTAAACCCTGTCTAATTTCGGGTCCACAACACTGAAAAAGATAAAGGAGGACAAGCAAATGGAAGACTATCTGGAAGAGCGACTGGAAGAGAAGCAGCTGATGGAATGCCTGGAAGAGTGGCAGGAAGAGGACAGCTGGGTGGACGACGGAGAGGAACTCTGATTCCTCTCCGTGCCACCCCTCTCCGATTTTCCAGCCCTATCCTTTAACCCCTCGCGGTCTGCCCCCCCCTCATACACATTATTCCGGCAACGTGATGCCGTTATTGGTCTTCGCCGGGTGCTTTGCGGCATAGTATTGGGCGGGTTTTCGTATGCTTTTTTTTTACTGCCATTCAGGTCACACTCTTTTATAAGGGGCTGACTATAATTGGCAGCACCCTGGCTTTGCTGTCACTACTGTGTTTTCTGGATATTGCGGGAAGTGATGCTGTGGCGAGTCAGTGGCCAACTACAATAATTTTCAAGGGAAGGAAGGACACATGCCTCTATCCTCCGTCATGTCCGAAGCGATTCTGTTTTTTGATCATCGAGGCATCACAAAAAGCATGCTGTATGCGGATTTTGAGGCGATCCTGGATGGCATGGTGGGTGTGCCTGAGTTTGCTGATAAGGAAATTCGCGGTGCCTACTGCCTGGTGAATGGTCAGTTAAGGGTACGTTCGCTGGTCCTGTTCACTATCGATTTTGACGAAGACGGCATGGCCGACACCACCTGGAATGTGCCGTTGCGCCATCTGGCAGAGCATGGGGGGCAGGGGCCGGATATGGGGGCCGGACCAATCCGCCTGGCATGCCGCAGCCAGTGTCCGGTGGCCTGGCACCAGGACCAGATGTGGGACCCGGGTATGAAGCCGGGTGCCAATGACTTTATCGCCATTCGCGACACCATTCGTGAGCGCGGCCCGAAACTGGGCCTGGAGATCGATGACGAGCTGGATTCTTCCCCGGCCGCCGCGCCGCCAGTCATTGGTGCCGAAACGAAGGCGCCCACCATCGCACCGGATGCTAGCCAGAGCAAGAAAGAGGCCGATGAAGAAAGGGTGCGACTGGCTCGGATTATCAAGGAGCTGCGCCTGCGGGTGCAGACGCTGGAGAATTCCCAGTCCGAAGAAGTGGGCAGGCTCCGCTACGCCGCCCAGCAAAAGGAGGAAATTCTCAGTGCCCAGCTGGAAAAGGTCCTGGTGCAGTTCAAGACGCTCAAATCCCAGAATGGGGCGTTGCGTGAACAGAATGATTCTCTCAAGGCGCAGGTGGTATCACTGACCAAGAATCTGGAGGAGCAGAGTCATCAAAGCCAGACCCAGGGTAGCGAACTGGAAGTGCTTACCGAGCAGTACAAGCTGGCACTGGAGCAGCGCATAGAGGAGGAGCGGGCGAAACTGTCCGAACAGATCCACGCCAAGGAAATGGACGTACTGACCCGCGATGACTTGATCAATCAGCTCAAGGAAGAGCTGGGAGAGCTCAAGCGCAATAAGGTGAAGGAGGCCAGCACTGGCGCCCAGAAGGTACTGGAGAGGCTGGAAAACCTTGGCCTCAGCTTTATCGCTTTCCATCCCGGTGCGGGACACATTTCAATTTCTGCCGACCAAATCGGCAGTTACATGGAAAATCCAGTGGCTTTTGCTGCGCGTAAATGTCTGGTCACTGAAGATCACTACCGGGCCTGGTTGGCCCATTATGAAAATCCGGTATGTCAGGTGCCGATAGGATCGGACCAGCAGGCCTGCGGCAAGCGTGTGATCCGGGTGGAAGTCCCCAACCAGTTCAAGCCCGGCGTCTCCGACTGTAACGCCAACCGTTGCCCGAACTGTCGTAACGACTCAGCGATCGATAACGTACTGCGCTTTCGCTGATAAACACGTGTGACTCAGTGCCACTTCACTGAAAAATGGTAGGTTTTTTGCATTGTCTACGCTGAAAGCATGATGTTGTTGTCACAATAAGAACACCGGGAGCGGCAGTTATGGCACAGGAATCCATTGATAAAAGCCTTTTACAGACCTTTGTGCCAGTGAATGCGCTGTCTGGAGACCAGTTGGACTGGCTCCTGGATCAGCAGGAGGTGTGCCGTTATTCGTCAGGAGATGCCCTTTTTTCGCTTGGCGACAAGGATAACACCACGATCTATCTGCTTAGCGGCAAGGTAGAGCTTACCGATGAATCAGGCAAAACCCGCACCGTCAGTGCCGGCGATACCGCATCCTGGCACCCGCTGGAGCATGCCCAGCCACGCCGAAGCACGGCTCGAGCTTTGTCCGAGGTCAGCGTGGTCCGGTTTGACAGCTTTCGGCTGGACACCATTCTTTCCTGGGACCAGTCTGCCGGCTATGTGATTCTCGATATCAACGCCAACTCCGCTTACCAGAATGATCGCGAGTGGATGATTCGACTGCTTAAATCCAAGCTGTTTCATCGGGTGCCACCCAGTAATATTCTGGAAATCTTCCGGCGCCTGAAGGCTCATCGCCACAAGCAGGGGGATGTGATTATCCGCCAGGGCGAGGCTGCAGACTGTTGCTACATTCTCAAGGAAGGCGTCTGCGAGGTGGCCATCAGCATGGGCGACAATTCCCCAACCCCTGTGGCCATGCTGGAAGAAGGGCAGTGGTTCGGCGAAGAGGCGCTGCTTTCCGGCAAACCCCGTAACGCCACGGTGACCATGGCCACCGATGGCGTATTGATGAAGCTGGAACGCCAGGACTTTGATGCCCTGCTGCGTGAGCCGATCATCAATACCATGCCCGCTGAGGATGTGCTGGGCGCGGCAGAAAAGGGCGCCTGGTGGCTGGATGTGCGCACCAGCGATGAATTCGACCAGGAGCACCTGGTTGGAGCCACCAATATGCCGCTGAATGTATTGCGGCTGAAATCCCGTCTGTTAGACCCCAGCAAGACCTATATTGCTTACTGTGATACCGGTCGACGTAGCGCCACAGCCGCTTTTCTGTTAAAAAACGCCGGCTTGGACGTAATCGTTCTGGATGGCGGCCTGAATGCCAATGCTGCTAACCTGAACGAGTACCTGACACAGGCCTGAATCTGCGGCTGCCACGCTGCAATCACGGATTCTGGCCAGGGTGGTCGCTCACCGGATGGAGGGCGAGCCCTTCACCGGATGCAGCCCCGGCTGCCCAGGATTCGTGTGGCGCAAGAGACTTTTAGCAACAAATTCCGCAATATCGGCTTGATTGCCCGTTCCGAAAGTGAACAGGCGCTGTATTCACTGCGTCAGTTGATTCACTTCCTCAACGGGCGTGACTGTACCGTTATCCTCGACAAGAACATTGCCGGCAGTCTGCCGGAAATGGGCCTGCAGGCTGCCTCTGCCACGCAGATGGGCGAAGCCTGTGATCTGGTCATCGTAGTTGGTGGCGATGGTAGCCTGCTGGGCGCCGCTCGCACCCTGGCCCGTTTTGATGTGCCGGTGCTGGGCGTCAACCGGGGTCACCTGGGGTTTCTCACCGACATTCTTCCCTCCGAAATCGAAAGCCGGGTGGGGCAGGTGCTGGACGGTGAATACACCACCGAAAAGCGTTTTCTGCTGGATCTGGAAGTGCGGCGGGGCAAGACGGTGGTGGGCGAGGGCTGCGCCCTGAATGATATCGTGCTGTTGTCCGGTGACAGTGTCCACATGATCGATTTCGAGCTGGTGATCGATGGCCATTTTGTCTATGGACAGCGATCCGATGGCCTGATCATCTCCACCCCCACTGGTTCCACGGCCTATGCGCTGTCCGGCGGCGGGCCCATCATGCATCCCAAGCTGGATGCCATGGTGATGGTGCCGCTCAATCCGCATACCCTCACCAGCCGCCCGCTGGTGGTGGCCGGTGACAGCGAGATCAAGATCCATATCACCACCGAAAAAGTCCGACCACTGGTCAGCTGCGACGGCACCGCCGGGATTCGCCTGCAGGTGGACGATGTGATCGCCATTCGCAAGAAGCCACATCGTTTGCATTTGATCCACCCGCCTGGCCATGATTTCTACCAGGCCTGTCGTTCCAAGCTGGGCTGGAGTACCCGCCCCGGCGACAGCAGTTGAAAAGCAGTTAATAGTGAATAGTTAATAGTTACAGACAAACAGCGGCTTCCCTGTATCCGTCCCGTGCTAGCTAGGTCGGAAATGGGCGTAAGCCCACCCCCGCCGAACTGCCGGGGGGGCCTCTAACGAGTAAATGCCATGACCTACCAAAGCTTTGAAGACCTGATCTCTGCCATGACGCCGGAAGTCTGTGACAACATGCGCCGCGCTATTGAAACCGGCAAATGGGCGGATGGTCGGCCGCTGACACGTGAGCAGCGTGAAACCTGCCTTCAAGCGGTGATTGCCTGGGAGGCAAATAACCTGCCCGAGGAGCAGCGCTCAGGCTATATGGAACAGCAATGTAAGAGTGGGGAGGGCGAGCCAGAGGAGCAGCCGGTGACCCTGCGCGCGCCGGATCGACTTCAGTAGACCTGTTCTCTCTCTCGGGCGGTGACTGGCGGGTCGTCGCCCGGATACCGCCTGTCGGACCAACGTCAAGCTTTTCCCGTTAAAGACCGTTGGTGCTCTTCCAAACATACTGTATTCTTCCTAGGTGACAACTCTGCTGTGTAGGTTAGCCGGCCTAGATTCGGCGCACAGGGACGATGTCTTTCTGGCTGCGTTATGGGAGATTGCGGCGCAGACAGAAATAAAAAAGATAACAAATGGTTTGGGAGAACCCATGCATATCTACAAGAAAGTACTGCCTGTGGCAGTGGCCCTGGCACTGGCGGCCTGTGGCGGCGGCAGTGATACCGTTCCTGATCAGAGTGAGGGTGCACTTCAAATCGGGACATACCCCCGTTTCGACCCACTTACCTCCGATCTGCCACTGAATACCGATATTCTCTTTGCGGCCGCGGCAACCAGTGATGGTACTGCGAACGTGGGCGCTCCCACCAATCCGGTGGAAGCGGCGATCAATAGCCTTGACGGCTTTTCCACCAATGCCTATTTCGACATTGGCTTTGCCGGCGGCAGCATTGATCCAGCAAGTGTCTGTACGACGCTGGCTCAGGCAATGGCACAGTGTGCTTCACCAAACGTATTCCTTATCCCGCTGGATACTGGCGGCAATGATGCGCTGGATCCCGGCAATATCGTTGGAGTTCAGGCTCCGGGTAACTGGCCCGCTGCCAGCGCTGAGGTAGTGTCTCTGGATGGCGGTACCAACAATGTGCTGCGTGTGATTCCTCAGGAGCCTTTGCAGGCCAAGACCAAGTATCTGGTATTTGTCACCAATGGCGTACTGGACAGCGCCGGTGATCAGATCACCCCGTCCAGTAGTTACGACACGCTCGGGGAAGCAACACCGGCCGTAACCCCCGCTTTGCAGCCGGTACGTAATGCCATCGCAGGCTGGGAAACCATTGCTTCCGGTGTCTTGCAAACGCTTTCCGGTGGCGCTCTCAGTGCCGATCAGGCAAAGGATAGCATCGCCATTTCCTACACCTTCACGACCACGGACCCCCAGGCGCCTCTGGTTGCCATGGCGGCACCCCGTGCAGCATTGGTGCAGGCTCAGGTTGGTCTGGGCATCGATGCCGGCAGTGCCGTTGCCAATTCGGCGGAACTGGAAGGCGCAGGCCTGTTGAGTACTCCAAAGGCCCGCGATAATGGCATGTCCGCAGCAACCGCCATTGATCTCAACGTTCTGACTGGCGGTGCGTTGCCTGCTGGCGTCGGCTCTTTGTATACCGGCTTTATCAAGTTGCCGTACTACCTGACGACGCCCGATACCACCATGAAGATGAGTTACACCCAGGATAGCTGGGTGGCTGATCAGACCCTGGGTGGTGTGCTGACGTCAAAACTGCCTGAGGGCGCTCCCTCATTGCCGCCGGTAGACGCGGACGACATGACCTATAACGTGACCTACCGTTATCCGTTTGCGGCGCAGAAGAGCGCTGAGTCGGTGCCTTTGCAGGTAACGCTTCCTGAGCCCACATTTGTGCCGCCGTCTTTTGGTGTGGATTGTCAGACTGCGCGCCCTTCAGGTTATCCGGTTGTAATCTATATCCATGGCATCACCAGTGATCGCGCCTCGGTAGTAGCTCTTGCCCATAGCTTGGCGTCTGTCTGTGTTGCGACAGTGGCAATTGACCTGCCGTTGCATGGCATTACAAGCGGCAGCCCCTTTGCCGCACTTGGCGCTGAAAACTTTGCTCCTTTGTATGGGGCAGATGCGCCCAGTGAGCGTCACTTTGGTGATCCTGCAGGTTCCGGCGGGCAGTTCATCAATCTGGCGGTGCTGAATAACACCCGAGATAACATGCGCCAGTCAGTCATGGACTTGCTCAACCTGAATGCCAGTCTCGACAGCATCAGTACCACATTGGGTGATGCGGGTCTGGGTACCCTGGATACCAGCAACGTGAAGGCTGTTGGTGCTTCTCTGGGTGGTATCGTAGGCACGGTTTTCACCACCGTTAACCAGATGGCGATTGGTGCTGAAGGCAGCGTTGGTTTTGCCAGCAATCTCAAGCCTTTGAGCGGTCTGGTGGTCTCTGCTGGCGGTAGCCAGCTGACGCAGATCCTGAATAATTCCCAGACCTTTGGTCCGGTGATTGAGGCAGGCCTGTCGGCAGCAGGGGTTCAGAAGGGAACCACCAACTTCGAGCGCTTCCTGTATGTGGCACAGAGTGCGGTGGATTCCGGTGATCCGGTAAACTTTGCTGAAACCCTCGGATCGCTTGGCGTACCGGTGCTGGTGCAACAGGTGGTTGGTGGCGGGGACGCTTCGGCCCTGGGTGACGCCAAGGTCTATACTGCCGATAAGGTAGTGCCAAATAGCGCCGCTGGTGCGCCGCTGGCAGGTACCACTCCGCTGGCGGCCCTGTTGGGTGCCGGTCAGGTTGGTCCAGGTCCTGTGGATGTGTCCGCGGCCAACGCTCTGGTAAATCTGACCATCGGGCATCACGCTTCACTACTGCGTCCTAACGAGGTAAGTGGTGAAACGCCTACCAACGGTGAGAACGTGGCGACTGCAGAATTGCAGACCCAAGTAGCCAGTTTCGTATTGGCGCCGGCATCCACGGCTGTTGGTTCTGCACCGAATGGCAGCAATACCGCGGCCACCTTTATCGAAGCCCCATAATGGCTGTATTACCGGGCTGACCTGCAGCCCGTGAAATGGCATAGTCACAACACCCCGCTCTGCGGGGTGTTGTCGTTTTTGTCTGCCTCTTTTTGTTTTGGAGTCCTCCATGGATAGCCCGCAAGCTGATGTGAAAACCACTCGCCTGGCTGATTATATGCCACCGGATTTTCTTGTAGACCAAGTGGAGCTGGACGTGGATTTACGGGACGGTCAGACCCGGGTGACCAGCACCATGCAGTTTCGCCGAAACCCTGTGAATACGCGGGAAGGTGGTAGTGATCTGATTCTGGACGGTGAGTGCCTGGCGCTTGAGTCGCTGGCAATCAATGGTGAGCCTGTTGCGGAAAATCGATACCGCTATGAAAAGGACAAGTTGACCATCGAAAGCGTCCCTGAGACTTTTTCGCTGACGTCTGTAGTGCTGATCGAACCGGAAAAAAATACTGCGCTCGACGGTCTCTACCGTTCCAATGGTATGTACTGCACCCAGTGCGAAGCGGAAGGTTTTCGTCGGATTACCTTTTTCCCGGATCGCCCCGATGTATTGGCCCGGTTTACTACCACGGTGCGGGCCGACAAGAAGCGCTATCCGCTGCTGCTATCCAATGGTAACCCAGTCGATCAAGGCGAGGAGGGCGATCGCCACTGGGTGACCTGGGAAGATCCGTTCCCGAAACCCTGTTATTTGTTTGCCTTGGTGGCCGGTGATCTGGCCTGCCTGGAAGACAGCTATACCACCGGTTCCGGTCGCCAGGTGTCGCTGCGTCTTTATGCTGAGCATCGTGATCTGGACAAGCTGGACCACGCCATGCTGTCGCTGAAGAATGCCATGCGTTGGGATGAAGACACCTGCGGGCGTGAGTACGACCTGGATATCTATATGATCGTGGCAGTAAGCCACTTCAATATGGGGGCCATGGAAAACAAGGGCCTCAATATCTTCAATACTTCCTGTGTGCTGGCTCACCCGTCTACGACCACTGACGCCGGTTTTCAGCGGGTGGAATCCGTGGTGGCCCATGAGTATTTCCATAACTGGTCGGGTAACCGGGTCACCTGCCGGGACTGGTTTCAGCTCAGTCTCAAGGAAGGCTTCACCGTATTCCGTGATCAGCAGTTCTCTGCTGATATGAACTCCGCCGCGGTGCAGCGGGTGGAGAATGTGGATTTTCTGGTTAACCACCAGTTCCCGGAAGATCAGGGGCCCATGGCGCATCCTGTGCGCCCGGCGGAATACCAGAAAATTGATAATTTTTACACGTTGACGATCTATGAAAAGGGCGCCGAAATTGTCCGTATGCAGTATCACCTGCTGGGGCCGGAAAATTTTCGTCGCGCCACTGACCTTTACTTCGATCGTTTTGATGGCCAGGCGGTTACCTGTGATGACTTTGTTGCCTGCATGGAGGAGATCTCCGGGCGGGATCTGACCCAGTTCAAGCGCTGGTACAGCCAGGCGGGTACGCCGGTACTGACCGTGACAGATCGTCTTGAGAATGGCCGGTACCAGCTCACCTTCAGCCAGCACACTCCCTCGACACCAGGGCAGGCGGAGAAACAGCCGCTGATGATCCCGGTGCGTCTGGCCTTACTGGACGAAACTGGTGAGCCGCTGCCACTGGATGAGTCGGGCAATCGGGAGAAGGTCATTATCCTCGACAGGGAAGAGCAGACTTTCAGCGTTGATGCAGCAGGGCCAGTTACCCCTTCTTTGCTGCGGGGCTTTTCTGCGCCGGTGGTGCTCGACTACGCCTTCGATCATGGCCAGTTATCTCGCCTGCTGGCCCACGACAGTGATGGCTACTGCCGCTGGAGTGCTGCCCAGCGGCTTTACTTCTCCGCGCTGGATCGGCTGGTGAAAGGGGAGGGGGCCGCCGCAGCTGAGGCGCAAGCACTGGTGCCCGTATTGGAGCAAGTGATCGGTCGGGCCGATGAAGATCCGGCTCAGGCTGCGCTGTTGCTGTCACTGCCTGGTGAAGTGGCCCTTGGCGACAGGCATGCCCCCCTGGATCCTGGTGTAGTCCATGCTGCCCACCATGCCATGAAGCAGGCCTTGGGCAAGGCGTTGCAGGACCACTGGCTGTCACTGGCAGAGAATCTGATCGCTACCGAGCTGGAAATGGATGGCCGGGCCATGGGGCGCCGCCAGTTGCGCAATCTGGCGCTGGATTATCTGGCAGCGTCCGGTCACCCGGAAGCACAGCGTCTGGCAGCGGAGTTGTTCGAGTTACCGCTGTGTATGACAGAAGAACTGGCTGCGCTGCGGGTGCTGGTCCACTACAACCTGGCCGGGGCAAACCAGGCGCTGGCCCAGTTCGCTGAACGCTGGTCCGAGGAAGCACTGGTCATGGATCAGTGGTTTGCGGTTCAGGCCTCCATGCCTGGGGAGCAAAGCTTGTCCCGAATAGAGGCGCTGATGGCGCATCCTGCCTTTGACTGGACCGTCCCGAACCGGGTGCGAGCGTTGGTGGGCACCCTTGCTAACGGTAACCCTTCGACCTTCCATTCTCAGGATGGGGAGGGGTACCGCCTGTTTGCTGCGGCACTGACTCGTCTTGACGGGATCAACCCGCAGATTGCAGCCCGGTTGGCCAATGCGGCCGCGCGTCTGCCAAAGCTGGAATCGGTGCGCCGTGAGCAGCTAGCCTCCGCCTTGCGGATGGTCAAAAAGCAGGCTTCAGATAATCTGAGTGAGGTGTTGGGACGAATACTGGAGGCCTGACCCGAGTGTCACTGGCATAAGCCGCGACCAGGAGTTTTGCGCGCAAAGCGCCAGCGGCTTAATGAGGCAACAGGGCGCGGGTCAAACTAATGCCTTCAGGCTGATAACGGGTTTGGTCGGTGCGCACAAAAGTAGTGACTGGCTGGTCGTTAAATGTACACTGAGGGGGGATTTCTTTTTGGTCCCGATATGTAAGAATTAAGACTTAGTCTGGGTGGTGGTGTGCATCGGATGGAATGATGGGACCGGTACACAAGGGAGAAGCCGCCACCGGGGCAAGAACAATAAAGCCATACATGGCAATTCGGAGAGCTACATGAATAATAACCCCCTGCGCAAAACCAGGTTAGCGATGGCCGTTGCTGGTGCTGCAGCCCTTACCAGCTTGTCACTTCCTGCCTCTGCTATTCAGCTTCAATTCGACAATCCTGACTGGTCCGGCCGACTGGATACTGCCCTATCCGTCGGTGCGTTGTTCCGCACAGAAGGGCAGGACCGGATGTTGGCGGCCAATGAAGACGTGGTTGACATGACCCTGAAAGGTTATGGTTCCCAGGTCAACAAGAACGATGCCAACAACAACTTCGATACCGGGCTGGCGTCTCTGGTCTACAAGATCACCCCGGAGATGGATTTGAGCTGGCAGGGGCGTTACGGCATGTTCCTGCGTGCCACGGCGTTCCATGATCAGCAGATCATGGGCGGTAACCATGATGGCGGCGCTCTCATGAAATCAGGCCCCTTCGTGCCGGGTAACGGGTTTACTCGTTATGCCACATACTCAGATTATGCCAATAACGGTATCGGAGACGATTTCAACAGTGATGCAGAGCGTTATGCAGGCCAGCGGGCTCGCATGCTGGATGCTTATGTCTGGGGCAGTTTCGATCTGTTCGAGAAACCTCTGAATGTGCGTCTGGGCCAGCAGGTAATCAACTGGGGTGAAGCGTTGTTCATCCAGGGTGGTGTTAACACTGCCAACTACTTCGATCTCAATGCGCTGCGTTTGCCGGGTTCTGAAATCAAGGAAGCCCTGCTGCCACTGGATAGCTTGTACTTTTCCTACGGCCTGACCTTTAACGCGACACTAGAAGGCTTTTACCAGTTCGAGTGGGAAAACTCCGAGGATGCGCCGGCGGGGACCTATTTCTCTACCCATGATGCGTTTCCGGGCAGGGGCGCTGACAACGTGATTATCGATGGTCGTGTAGTGGCCCTCGGGGCTGGCGCACCGGGTCTGGAAAATGCCTTTGCTGCCTACACTGCCCAATTTGGCCCGGGTTATCAGTACGAAGCGACCCAGGTAACGGTCGATCGGATTCGTGATGAAGACGCGAAGGATAATGGCCAGTTTGGTCTGGCCTATCGTTATTTTGCTGAATCCCTGAACGGTACTGAATTTGCTGTTTACTACACCCGCACTCATGCGCGTACACCTGTAGTGGGATCCCGCATCAACAAGATCAACACCTCTGGCCTGGCTGGTGTTCCGGAAACCATCGACACAACTGAATACCAGATGGCCTACGTGGAAGACCAGGACATGTTCGGTACCAGCTTTAACACTGTCGTCGGATCCATGTCTTTGGCAGGCGAACTGGCTTATCGGCCCAAGCGAGCCATTATCAATGAAATTGGCGATAACCTGATCCAGTCACTGGCGGGCGCAGCGGCAAATCCGGCACCTACTCTGGGTGATCTGACCCAGCATTGTGTTCGCGCAGAGCTTGGCGGTAGCTGTCTGAACTCCAACACAGCGGTTCAAGAGGGGCAGCTCTATTACTTCTATGACGAAGTGGAAAGCTACAACGGGTCTCTGGTCAGTATTTTCAACTTCGGCCCTACCTGGGGTACCGATGGGTTGATCGCGCTGGTTGAGCTGGGCGTTGAGCACATCGAAGGCCTGGAAAACCCTGAGCTGGAGTATAACTCCACTGCTGCAATTCTTGGTTCCGAAGCCCAGATCTTGAGCCCGGATGATCCCAATAAATATAATCTGGATGACACCTCCTGGGGTTACCGTGCGGTTCTGAGAGCCAACTACAACAATATTTTTGCTGGTATTTCCATGGCTCCCAGCATCCGTGTCGCCCACGACGTTAATGGTAATTCCCCCATCGGCGGCAACTTCATGGAAGACCGTAAAGCTGCCACCCTGGGGCTGGATTTTGTGTACCTGAACAACCTGGAAGTGGGCATGTCTGCCACCAGCTTCTGGGGCGCCAAATATTCCAACAAACTGGCGGACCGGAACAACGCTTCGGTTTCTGTTAAGTACTCTTTTTAATTTTTTCCGGGTCGGGATTCCGGCCCGTTTATTCGGAGAGCAATCATGTTGAAGAAATTGACCGCCATGGGCAGCGCAATTGCGCTGTCACTGAGCGTAGCGGCCAATGTGCAGGCTGCCGTGTCCGCACAGGAAGCGGCAAAGCTGGGCAAGTCCTTGACCCCCTTCGGGGCCAACGTCAGCGGTAACGGCAAAGCCGTGTCCACAGGCCTTGGTATCCCTGATTGGACCGGCGGTATCCAGAAGAAGGATATCCCCAAGGAATATACCCGGCCTGGCCAGCACCATCCGGACCCCTACAAGAATGACAAAGTGGTATTCACCATCACCGCCCAGAACCTGTCCAAGTATGCGGACAAGGTGCCTGAGGGTGTGCAGGGTATGCTGAAAACCTACCCGGATACCTTCAAACTCAATGTCTACCCGAGTCACCGCTCTACCTCTGCGCCACAGTGGGTCTACGACAACACCAAGAGCAACGCTACTCGCGCCACTCTGGCGGAAACCGGCGTTGACAAGGCGTTCGGCGGGATTCCTTTCCCGATTCTGAGCGGTAGCAATGAAGACAAAGCCCAGCAGGCCATCTGGAACCACATTCTTCGCTGGCGTGGTCTGTATGTGGTGCGTCGTGCTTCCGAAGTAGCGGTGCAGCGTAACGGTGCCTACTCCCTGATTACTTCCCAGCAGGAAGTGTATTTCCGTTACTACGATCCCAAGTACAACTTCGACAGCCTGGACAACATCATTTTCTACTACCTGTCCTTCACCAAGGCGCCAGCACGTTTGGCCGGTGGGGCGGTGTTGGTCCATGAAATGCTGGACCAGAAACAGATGCCGCGTCAGGCCTGGGGTTATAACGCTGGCCAGCGTCGTGTCCGTCGGGCGCCGAACCTGGCTTACGATACTCCCATCGCTGCTGCTGATGGTCTTCGTACCGCCGATGACACCGATATGTATAACGGTGCCCCGGACAAGTACAACTGGAAACTGGTGCATGAAAAGCCGGTGGAAATGTTCATTCCCTATAACAACTACAAGATGGACAGCCCTGACGTGAAATACGAAACCCTGCTACAACAGGGCCACGTCAATCCTGACTATCAGCGCTGGGAACTGCACCGTGTCTGGGTCGTAGAAGCCAACCTGAAAGAAGGTGAGCGTCATATCTACGCCAAGCGCCGTTTCTACATTGATGCGGATTCCTGGCAGATCGCCACCATCGATCAATACGACCGTCGTGACGAACTGTGGCGCGTGAGCCTGGCCTACATCAAGAACTACTACGAAGTACCGACCCAGTGGACTGCACTGGATGCGTTCCATGACCTGCGTGCCCAGCGTTACCACGTACAGTTCCTGGACAACGAAGAGCCGTCCATTCTGGATTACAGCCAGCCGGTACCAGATGATCGTTACTTCCACCCGGCCGCACTGCGCCGCCGCGGACGGTAATGACAAAAAAAAGCTGACCGTTTAACGGCACAGCACTGGCAACGCGACCGGGAACCGACGGGCCACCATCAAAGGCTCCAAGTCCCCGGTCGTTTTGCAATTGGCTCCGTGAAGGAGCCTTCGGGAAGAGATGGGACAATGAGAAAAACACTTTTGCTGGCTGCTGCAGCCATGCTGTCTGCCCCTTTGCAGGCACAGTTTATTGATAACAAGTCGCCGCTGGTTACAGCCAACAACTATCTGGACCTGGCTAATGCCAATGGCCGGATTGTGGCGGTAGGTGACCGCGGCAAAATTCTTTACTCCGATGATGATGGGGATCACTGGCAGGCGGCCAAAACCCCTGAAGAGGTCCTGCTGACAGCGGTTTGTTTTGCGGATGCCCGCAACGGCTGGGCCGTAGGCCATGATGCCGTGGTACTGGGTACCCGTGATGGCGGAGAAAGCTGGACGCTTCAGTACAGCGATCCGCTGGGTGGCAGTGATGATAGCGAGCCGGCTGATGAGAGCATGGATGATCTGTCCATGGACGACATCTATGGCGACCCCTATGAGGACGATGCCTACGGGGATGATCTGTACAGCGATGATCCCTACGAGGAAACCGCCGCTGCACCTGTCGACACCTCCGGTGCGCCGCTACTGGATGTGCACTGTGAAAGCCGTGACAAGGCCGTGGCAGTGGGTGGCTATGGTTACTATCTGGAAACCTCCAACGGCGGTGAGACCTGGAACAAACGCACCGCTGCTCTGAGTAATAATGATGGTTGGCACCTGTACGGCTTTGCCGCCGCTCCCGCTAGTAGCGATCGCTATCTGGTTGGTGAAAAAGGCGTCATCTTTCGCTCTGCGGACAAGGGCCAGAACTGGGAGGCACTGACCAGCCCCTATGAAGGGACCCTGTTCGGAGCCACTCCGATATCCGATTACCAGGTGCTGGTTTACGGCCTGCAAGGCAATGTGTGGTTAACCGCCAATCGCGGCAGTAGCTGGGTCAAGGTACCCACCAAGCTGACCCGTGGTGTGAATGACGGCACGGTACTGGAAGACGGCACCGTGGTGCTGGTTACCAATGCCGGCGGCATTCTCACCAGCCATGATGGTGGTCAAACCTTCTCCCTGCGGTTCCTTCCGGACCGTGAATCCATCTCCGCAATTTTGCCCCGAAAGGCGGGCGGCGTTCTTGTCGCCGGCCAGGGCGGAGTGCGTGTGATTGAAGACGTAAAATAAGGGGCACAGCATGTCAGGTCGTATTTCCAAAACCATTGCCGACGGGCTGTTTTCCATTCGTCCCGTTGTGCTGTTGCTGTTCATTGCAGCGACTGTCTTTCTGGGCTTTCAGGCCAGCAAGATTCAGCTTAATACCGATATCCGCAAAATGGTCCCGCTGGGTCATCCCTATATCCAGAACTTCCTGGAGCACAAGGATGATATGAGCCTGGGTAACGATGTGCGTGTCATCGTTGCAGAAACCCAGAGTGAGGACATCTTCAATCCTGAGTATATGACTGCCCTGAAGGAAATCACCGACGAGGTGTTTGCCCTGGATGGCGTGGATCCCAGCAAAATCAGTTCCCTCTGGACCAGCAATGTGCGCTGGAATGAGGTAACCGAGCAGGGCTTCCAGGGTGGTGAAGTGATTCCCGCCGGTTACGATGGCAGCGAAGCGACGCTCGAAGATCTGCGCACCAATGTGCTTCGCTCAGGCCAGGTTGGCCGTCTGGTGGCGGATAACTTCCAGTCCAGTGTGGTGCATGCCCATTTGCTGGATGCGCTGGGTGAAAACGGCGTGGATATTCCCGTGCTGGCAGCTCGTCTGGAGGAGATTCGCGCCACCTATCAGGACAAATATCCCAACGTTCGCATCCATATCGTCGGTCTGGCCAAAAAAGCCGGTGATGTGATGGCCGCCGCAGAAGAAGTAGCCATGTTCTTCTTCTTCACTCTGGCTCTGATTGCAGTACTGCTGCTGCTGGATACCCGCTGTTTGCGCAGTGCAATGACAGTGACCGTTTGCTCTTTTGTGGCGGTTATCTGGCAGTTAGGGATTGTCAGTACGCTGGGCTTCACCATTGATCCTTATTCGATGCTGGTGCCGTTCCTGGTGTTCGCCATTGCGGTCTCCCATGGTGTGCAGATCGTCAATACCCTGGCGAACTATGCTGCAGAAGGGCAGAACCCACTGGATGCGGCGCGTAATACCTTCCAGTCCTTGTATGTACCGGGCATGGTGGCGCTGGTGTCAGATGCCATCGGCTTCCTGACGCTCTATATCATCGATGTGGGCGTGATCCGGGAACTGGCCATGGCGGCCAGTATCGGGGTGGCGGTGATTATCATCACCAACCTGATTGTGGTGCCGATGGTGCTTTCCTACCTGGGTGTCAGCGGTGCATCAGTGCGCAAGATTCAGGCGGGAGAGAAGAAAGAGCACCCGCTGGCCGGGCTGTTTGCCCGCTTTACCCGTAAGCCTTTGGCGGCTCTCTCCATCGTGATCGCAGTGGCCGGTTACGGGGTGGGCATCTACATGAGCCAGGATCTGAAAATCGGTGATCTGGACAAAGGTGCACCAGAGCTCTGGCCGGACCCGTGTGAAGAAATGGATTGCCCGCGCGGTTATGAACCCAAGCCCCGCTATCGCTATAACCACGACGTGAATTTCCTGGTGTCCAACTACTCTGTCAGTGCGGATGTGCTGGTAGTGATGGGCAAGACGCCGGTGGAGTCCTGTAACACCTATCCAGCCATGCAGACCGTGGATGATTTGTCCTGGACCCTGCGCAATGTGGAGGGAGTGCAGGATGTAGTTACCATCTCGTCGGCAACTAAACTGATCTCCACCAACATGAATGAAGGCTCCCTGAAATGGGCTACCATTTCCCGGGACCAGTATGCGCTCAACAATGTCATGAGCTTCATGCCGGACAGCCTCTACAATCTGGACTGTTCCCTGGCCCCGGTGTACGTGTTCCTGGATGACCACAAGGCGGAAACCCTGGACCGTGTGACCGCAGCGGTGGCCGATTTCGCCGAGAAGCGGAACAACGAAGAGGTTATCGAGTTCAAGCTGGCGTCAGGTAATGCTGGCGTGGAAGCCGCTACCAACCAGACCATCGAGGCCAATCAGTATCCCATGCTGGCGCTGGTGTACGCGGTGGTATCGATTCTGGTGCTGATCGCCTTCCGTTCCATTCGTGCGGTGATCTGTATCATCGTGCCGCTGGGGCTGACTTCCATCCTTTGCCAGGCGCTGATGGCGCATCTGGGCATTGGCGTGAAAGTGGCGACCCTGCCGGTGATTGCTCTGGGCGTCGGTATCGGTGTGGATTACGGGATTTATATCTACAGCAAACTGGCTCATTACCTGAAACAGGGGATGGATCTGGAATCTGCCTACCGGGAAACTCTCAAGACTACAGGCAAGGCGGTGGCGTTTACGGGCATCACCCTGGCCGTGGGCGTGATCTTCTGGGCATTCAGTTCCATCAAGTTCCAGGCGGATATGGGGATCCTGCTGACCTTCATGTTCCTGTGGAACATGATCGGTGCCCTGTGGCTGCTGCCCGCTCTGGGCTGCTTCCTGCTCAAGCCTGATGCGGCCCGCGCTCGTCAGAACAGCTAACTGACGCGCTGGTTTCTGTTGGTTATTTTCAAGCCCGGCTCTGCCGGGCTTTTTTTGTGTTAGTACAGTCTGGGCTATCTGGCAAACCTCCTGGTTCGGTTGGAGCCTTGTTCACTAGGCGAAGTTTCCCACCAAGCCAGATTCTGGACGGCTGCGCGAGCCCGTACTCCCCCAGGCTGTCCGACACAAAACATCGAAGTGACGGGGTAGCTTGGCTATAATGCCGGCCATTATCACAATCCGGGTTGTCCCATGCTGTACTCCCTTGCTCGCCCCCTGCTGTTTTCCCTGTCTGAAGAACACGCCCATGAGCTGACTCTGGCCATGCTGCGCAAGCGGGCGGGCAAGCTGTGGCCAGGCAGTGTGCCGGCATCCCCTCGGGAAGTGATGGGCATTGAGTTCCCCAATCCAGTGGGCCTGGCAGCGGGCCTGGACAAGAATGGTGACTGCATAGATGGTTTGGCTGATCTGGGTTTCGGTTTTATCGAGGTGGGCACGGTAACTCCGCGTCCGCAGCCGGGTAACCCCCTGCCTCGCCTGTTTCGTCTGCCCAACGCCCAGGCGCTGATCAACCGCATGGGGTTCAATAATCTGGGGGTGGATTATCTGGTCGGTGCGGTTAAACAGAGCCGCTACAAAGGGGTGCTGGGTATCAATATCGGCAAGAACAAGGACACCCCGGTGGAAGACGCGGTTCAGGATTACCTGAGCTGCCAGCAGAAAGTCCACGCCTATGCGTCCTACCTGGTGGTGAATGTTTCCTCACCGAATACTCCCGGTCTGCGTAGCCTCCAGCACGGCGACGCGCTGAATGCATTGCTTGGCACCTTGCGCGAAGCCCAGACCCGTCTGGATGCGCAGCATCGTCGGCGCGTGCCGTTGGTAATCAAGATTGCTCCAGACAACAGCGAAGAAGAGCTGCAGGCCATGGGCGAAGCGTTTGTGCAGCACGGCATTGACGGTGTTTGTGTGGGTAACACCACCCTGTCACGCGAAGGGGTACAGGGGCTTCCCAAGGGCGATGAGCAGGGCGGCCTTAGCGGTGCCCCCCTGAAACCCATTGCCAACCAGGCCCTGGCTACCATGAGCCAGACCCTAAAAGGGCGAATCCCGATAATCGGGGTAGGGGGTATCAATAGTGCCGCGGACGCGCTGGAGAAGCAGCAGCTGGGCGCCGACCTGGTACAGATTTACAGCGGTTTGATCTATCAGGGGCCGGGGTTGATTGGTGATATCGCCCGCGCCTGGCCCAAAGCTATCTAACTAAGCTACGAGCTACGCTGGTTGGGTAGGGAAGGTCTGGAAAGTTCCGGGCCTTCGTGATTTCTTACGAAGCCGCTGTAGGAGCCCATGCTTGCATGGCGAACCGTGCGAAGCACGGATCGTCCGCAGGACGATCAAAGCTAGAAGCTAGAAGAGGCGGGTTCCGAAAAGCGGCATCACTCCCGGAACCCGCGCTGCTGCCTTTATAGAGGCAGAGAGATCCCTTCCGCTGCCAGAAACTCTGTCAGCAGAATCAATGGCAGGCCCACCAGGGTGTTGGGGTCCCGGCCTTCCATGGCCTTGAACAGGGCAATACCGAGCCCTTCAGATTTGAAGCTGCCGGCACAGTTGAGCGGCTGTTCCGCATCCACATAGCGTTCTATCTGCGCTGGACGCAGAGTGCGGAATTGCACATGGAAGGGGTCGCAGGCTACCTGGGTGCGTCCAGTGGCCGTATTGAGCAGGCACAGGCCGGTTAGGAAAGTCACCCGCTGGCCGCTGGCGGCGCTCAGCTGTTCGATGGCCTTTTCCCGGGTGCCGGGTTTACCCAGTACCCGGTCGCCGATCACGGCCACCTGGTCAGAGCCGATGATCAGGGTGTCCGGGTGTGACCCGGCCAGAGCGCCGGCTTTTTCCCTGGCCAGACGCATTACCAGTGCCACCGGGGATTCGCCCGCCAGGCGAGATTCATCGATATCCGGACTCTGATGGATAAAATCCAGCCCCAGCTTGTCCAATAACTGGCGACGGAAGGGCGAGGACGAGGCAAGTAACAGGGCAGGGGTGTCAGTCATGATTATCTCCGCTTCTGGCGCGGCAGAGTGTAGTGATTTTCCCTTGATGGAAGAAGGGTTGAGGGCAGATAAAGCCGTCAAAATGAGCGGGTTCGGCCTGATTTATGCACTCAGCCCGGTAATCTTTTTCCTGGATACGAAAAACTCTTTTGCTGTCAGCGATTTAGCTGGCCACATTAACTTTGACAGGCGGGCCTTGCGGCCCTAGAATTGCGCGCTTATGTTTTCAGGGCAACTGCCACAGTTCCTCGATCCCCGCAAATATGCGGATCAGGGTCGCGTCGTTGAGGGCCGGCTTACCGTTAGTGACCTGCCTCGCCTGCAGGATTACCGCGAAAGTCTGGACCAGCCAGTAGTAATTTCGCTGGCGTTCGGTCGTGATGAAGAGGGGCATCGGCGTATCGAGGGCGAGGTCAGCACGCAATTGGTGCTGCCGTGTCAGCGCTGCCTGGAGCCAGTAGTTTGTGATGTGCACGCGACCATTGATGTGGCGCTGGTACGGAACGAGGATCAGGCGAAAGCCTTGCCGCAGCGACTGGATCCCTGGCTAGTGGGTGATGACCCCATGGTACTCACCGACCTGCTTGAAGAAGAGCTGTTGCTGGCCATGCCGTTGGTGGCACTGCATGACTCTTGCCCGACAGTTTTACCGCACGAAAGCGGTAAACCTGAGAAACAGGAAAACGCGGATAACCCTTTTGCCGTTCTGGCCAAATTAAAAGGTCAAGGCAAGTAAATTCAGGCTGAATAAACGCCCGAGGAGTTCGAAATGGCTGTTCAGAAGAACCGTAAAACCCGTTCCAAGCGCGGCATGCGCCGTTCTCACGACGCGCTGACTTCTGCCGCGCTGACCGAAGATACCAACACCGGTGAAGTTCACCGTCGTCACCACATTTCCCCTGATGGCATGTACCGTGGCCGCCAGGTGATTCGTCAGGTCGAGACCGACGACGAATAAGTGACGCGGGAGCCTCGGGCTCCCGTTTTGCTGTGTGCCTGTATAGGCACCCTGAAAATCCTCCTCCGGGAGGATTTTTTGTAAGTGGATGATAGCCACCATGTTTCCATGGGCGGAAATTTGTCAGAATAGCCGCCGCTGAATTGATAACAAGGAAACAGCCCATGTCGGTTGTGACGTTGGCGGTGGATGCCATGGGGGGAGATCACGGTCTTGCCGTGACAGTGCCCGCTGTGGCAACAATGCTTTCCCGCCAGGAACACCTGCACATTATTCTCGTCGGCCAGCCCGAACCGCTGGCGGACGCCATCACCAAGGCTGGCCTCGATGGCCATGCCCGCATCACGGTCCAGCCCGCCAGCGAACTGGTGGCCATGGATGACTCGGTGGCCGTGGCCCTGCGCCAGAAGAAAGATTCCTCCATGCGGGTGGCCATCAATATGGTCAAGGAAGGGCGCGCCCAGGCAGCGGTCAGTGCCGGTAATACCGGTGCCCTGATGGCGGTGAGCCGCTTCGTGCTCAAGACCCTGCCCGGGGTGGATCGTCCTGCCATCTGTACCGCCATTCCCACCGTGTCCGGCCACTGCCATATGCTCGACCTGGGCGCCAATGTGGATTCCGAACCCGAGCATCTGTTGCAGTTTGCCCTGATGGGGCAGGCGCTGGTCAATGCGGTGGATGGCGTGCGCCACCCCCGGGTGGCCCTGCTCAACATCGGTGAGGAAGACATCAAGGGCAATGAGCAGATCAAGGAGGCCGCCGGCCTGTTGCGTGATGCCCCGAACATTAACTACGCCGGCTTTATCGAGGGTGACGGCATCTTTGCCGGAGAAGCGGATGTGGTGGTCTGCGATGGCTTCGTGGGCAATGTCTCCCTGAAGACCATGGAAGGCGTGGCCAAGATGCTCAAGAACATGATTCGTGAAGAGGCAGAGCGTTCCTGGCTGCGGAAACTGTCCGCCTTGCTGGCCCTGCCGGTGTTTCGTGGTCTGAAGTCGCGCATGGACCCGGACCGATACAACGGCGCCAGCCTGGTTGGCCTGCGCGGTGTGGTGGTGAAAAGCCATGGTGGCACAACGGTGGAAGGCTTCGCCAGTGCCCTGGAAGTAGCCGAACTGGAAGCCCGCCGCAATGTGCCGGCACTGATCCGCGATGCCCTGGCACCAGTGGCCAACAGCGCGGACGCCTGAAACAGTACATTAATACTTTGTTGCAGGGAGAGCCGGACAGCCAATGGCAAAGCCGGCATACTGCGACCTGCACTTTAAGGGGATAGTGAATGTCCAAAACTGCTTTTATTTTTCCCGGTCAGGGTTCCCAGAGCCTTGGCATGCTCGCTGACTTTGCCGACCGCCCGGCGGTAAAGCAGACCTTTCAGGAAGCCTCCGGCGCCCTCGGCCTGGATATCTGGGCTCTCTGTCAGGATGGTCCCCAGGAAGCCCTGAACCAGACCGAAAACACCCAGCCCCTGTTGTTGACGGCAGGTGTTGCTCTGTGGCGGCTGTGGGAGCAGAGCGGCGGTCCGCGCCCCAATTTGCTGGCTGGCCACAGCCTGGGCGAGTACACCGCGCTGACCTGTGCCGGTGTGGTCACCCTGGGCGATGCGGTGCGCCTGGTGCGTACCCGCGGAAAGCTGATGCAGCAGGCCGTAGCCGCCGGTGAAGGCAAGATGGCCGCCGTGCTGGGTCTGGATGATGATCAGGTCCGCGCGGCCTGTGAGCAGGCCGCCGAAGGCGATGTGGTCGAAGCGGTGAACTTCAATGCCCCGGGGCAGGTAGTGATCGCCGGTTCCGCCGCCGCGGTGGAGCGTGCCATTGCCGCCTGTAAAGACGCCGGCGCCAAACGGGCCATGCCCTTGCCGGTTAGCGTACCTTCCCACTGTGCGCTGATGAAGCCGGCAGCGGATCAACTGGCAGAGACCCTTAACGCCACCAGCTTCCATGCTGCGGAAATGCCGGTCATCAATAATGTGGATGTGGCTATGGAAACCGCGCCGGAGCAGATCCGCGAGGCGCTCATTCGCCAGCTCTATTCGCCGGTGCGCTGGGTGGAAACCATTCAGGCCCTGAAAGAGCAGGGTGTCAGCCACGTCTATGAATGCGGCCCGGGCAAGGTGCTCAGTGGTCTGATCAAACGGATTGACCGGGACATTGCTGCCCGGCCGCTGGAAAACGGAGAGGCCTTCGAGGCTGCTCTGAAAGGAGAATAAGGATGTCAGAAAAGACAGTCGCGCTGGTTACCGGTGCCAGTCGCGGTATCGGTCGTGCCATTGCGGAGCAGCTGGTGGCAGAGGGCTTTTTCGTGGTTGGCACTGCCACCTCGGAAAAAGGCGCTGCGGCTATCGGTGATGCACTGGGTGCCAACGGTGCCGGCAAGGTGCTGAACGTGACCGATAAGGAATCGGTGGCCAGCACGGTGAAGAGCATCAATGACGAGTTCGGTGCGCCGCTGGTCTTGGTGAATAACGCAGGGATTACCCGCGATAACATCATGCTGCGGATGAAAGATGACGAGTGGGAAGATGTCATCAACACCAATCTGAATTCCCTCTATCGGGTCAGCAAGGCCTGTCTAAAGGGCATGACCAAGGCTCGCTGGGGGCGCATTATCAATATCAGTTCCGTAGTCGGTACCATGGGTAACGCGGGCCAGGCGAACTATGCCGCTGCCAAGGGCGGGGTAGAAGGTTTCACCCGTGCATTGGCGCGGGAGCTCGGCTCACGTAACATCACAGTGAATTCCGTGGCGCCGGGCTTTATCCAGACGGACATGACGGAGGCTCTGCCGGAAGCGCAGAAAGAGGCGCTTCTGGCGGGTATTCCGCTGGGTCGTTTGGGTCAGCCTGGGGAAATTGCCAGTGCAGTTGGCTGGCTTGCCAGCGATGGTGGCGGCTACGTCACCGGGACCACTTTACATGTCAATGGCGGCATGTTTACCGGTTAGCTCAAAAAACGGGCACCGGAGGGTTTCTGAAAAAGCGGTCTAATACGCTGTTTTTACAGAAGAAAATATTTGGAAAAACTTCAGGTGACGGCACTGGCTCAGTTGGGTTGCAAGCGCAAACAGCGTTCACCTAGAATAGCCGCTGACAGGTGCTAGCACACCATTAATCAGGAGAGTTATAGGATCATGAGCAGCATCGAAGATCGCGTAAACAAAATCATCGTTGAACAACTGGGTGTTAAGCCGGAAGACGTAAAACCAGAAGCGTCCTTCGTTGAAGATCTGGGTGCCGACTCCCTGGACACCGTTGAGCTGGTGATGGCCCTCGAAGAAGAATTCGAAACTGAAATTCCGGACGAAGAAGCGGAGAAAATCAACACCGTTCAGTCCGCTGTGGATTACATCAAAGCCCACAGCTGAGTTCAGTTGTTGAAGCAGTACCAGGAAAGCCGCAAGGTTCAATGAACTTGCGGCTTTTTTGTTGCCGTTGAAGTCACTTCGGGTTTGTCATCATGAGCGGGCAACGTGAAGGCTGTTCTTCCGGCTATTTCATGGC
>OJCR01000321.1_pt1 | contig 23934 bp, 14 predicted proteins | sample 1591611 | NCBI WGS metagenome assembly OJCR01 (sample SAMN05416815, study PRJEB24817) | seawater metagenome | isolation source: Sea water | place: Canada:Atlantic | collected 2013-07
TACACGTAAGGAGTCGTCGGCAGCGTCAGATGTGTATAAGAGACAGGGCTTATCGCATGCAGACTTCCGTACCTGAACTGATGGATCTTTCTGACGAAAGCGATGATACGTTTGAACTCTACGGGGAAGAGGCCAAACAACCGGGATCATTCGCCGCTTGTTGTCTCAACGCTCGTCGACTTGCTGAAAAGGGCGTTCGAAATATTCAGATCTTCCATCGTGGTTGGGATGCACATGGGAACCTGCCCAAGGAACATGAATCCCAGTGTAAAGACATTGACCAGGGAAGCGCCGCACTCATCAAAGATCTCAAGCGAAGAGGAATGCTGGAAGACACGCTGGTAGTTTGGGGTGGGGAGTTTGGGCGTACTTCTTATTGCCAAGGTGGTTTGACTCGGGAGAATTATGGCCGAGATCATCATCCCCGTTGTTTCTCGATCTGGATGGCAGGGGGAGGTATCAAGCCAGGAATCACATACGGTCGCACGGATGATTACGGTTACAACATCACGGATGCGGATGGTAACACTTTGAATCCCCAGCCCAACAAAGATAAATTCACTCCAGGCACTTTGCACATTCACGATCTAAATGCCACCATTCTCCACCTACTTGGTATTGATCACAGAAGATTGACTTATCGCTATCAGGGGCGTGATTTTCGCCTGACCGATGTGCACGGTCATGTGGTGCATGACTTGATTGCATGACATCGGTTGCATGACATCGGTTGTTGCAGGGGATCCATTGAAGAGTTTTTCAGCTCAAATTCCTTTGAGGCCATGTTTCCGTCGAGCAGTAGATTCAGCGCTTTCGAAAGGGATATCACGATAGTGAATGTCAAAATCCTCAGCATTGAGATGCATGTTTGACGGCGAAAGCTTTCTTTTGTCTATACCCGAAGAACGAATCAAGCCGACATCATTGCTTTGCTGTTTTCAACGTTCAGCTTCCTCCTCAATGTGTTTCGAGTTCTTGTCTTTGATCATGACAAGTCTTTATCTTCCCTGCTGAAAAATCGATGGATTCCAGGAACGTTTCATCATACTTAATCTTACAGGGTGCACTGCTTTTGCCAGAAACATCACTATGTGTGGAAAAAAAATGTACAGGCCGAGGCGTGTTGCCTCGTCTTTTTTAGATAGTTTTTCAACATTAAAGCATGACGATCCGAAGATCCAGCAGCCCTGTCTTGCTTTGGAACGCTCGGCTGCTGCTGGAAGATTGATTATTCCTGCTGGCATCCAGGTAAAGCAAAGCTCCGATCTTGCAGTCTGCAAGTGATTGGCTATCTTCCTGACATGAGTTCTAAATCCAGTAAGCATGGTAACGGCAAAATTCCGCCAGGAATTTTTGTTTTGGTGCTGCTTTTGTTGGTTGTTGGCATGTTCGCATTCTTTCACCTGCCCACTCAGGAAATTCGCAAAAGCGAAATGGTGCTCAAAAATCAGGTGAACAGCCCTATCCAGGCCGACTTGTTTCTGGAGTTGATGAATTCAGGTAAGAATATTTTGAGTCAGGGTATCAGTGGTGCTGAAAAAGCGGCTGAAAATTTTAAGCAGGCAACAGAATTAAGCCCCGGAGATCTTGATGCTCACTTGAACCTTGCCAATGCCTTGTTATTACTGGGGCGTACAGATGAGGTTCTTTCCCAGACATCCGAGGCCTTGAAATTGAATTCGAACGCCGCTGCCGCCCATTACATCAGCGGATGTGCGCACGTGCGAAAGGGGCAGTTTGAGGAGGCAATTCAATCGCTGCAGATCGCAAAGCAAATCGATCATACCATCAACGCAGTCAGCTACCAATTGGGGAGGGCTCATCAAGGGCTTGGGCAATGGCAACTGGCTGCATCCGAATTCGAGGAGGTTGTTCAGTTTGATCCCGGGCATCCTTCTGCTTACTACAACCTAAGCCAAACCTACTTAAGATTGGATCGCAGAGAAGATGCTGAGCAGATGCTTGAGAAGCATCAGGAGGTAGTCGCTAAAAACCCATTGAGCTCAGATCCTTCAGTTACTGAAAAGTGCATTTACACTGAGGCCATCGCTCCCTTTCTGCTGGAGCAACCTGAAAAAGTCGGGATTGAGGTTCAGTTTGTCGATGCCACGCAAAGCATGCTGGGTGCAAACGCGTCCGCTTATTCAGGCCCTGTTGGGTTACTGGATGTGGGGCATGATGATCAGCTGGATCTGTTGCTGCGTGAAAAGGGTCAGGGATTCAAATTATTGATGCAACAGCAAGGCATATTCACCTCGCAAGGGTTCCCCGTGCCTGAATTACCCGGTGCCACATATCATCAATGTTTGATTGGTGACCTTCAACATCAGGGTTCCATGAGGAGTGGGCAGCAGGAAGATGCCATCTTGATTTCAGATCAAGGGACGCAGGTTTTCCAAATTTCACCTAATGGCATGATGTCTGATTCTTCCTTGTTTGCTCGATTAGCTCCTCTGAAGGCACATCAAGGGCGACTGACGGATTTTGACATCACTGGAAAATTAGATCTCATTGCGCTCAATTCGACGAACCGATCCCTACTTTTCTATCGCAATGAGGGAACTTTTTCCTTCAGACCCGAGACGACCCAGACCAACTTGCCTCCGGGTTTGTCAGGTGTGATTGATTTTTTGTTTGAGGACTGGGATGGCGATGACCTTCCTGACCTTTTTGTAGCGCTGGAATCGCAGCCCGCCCGATTGTACCTAAAACAGCGTGGTGCTCCCATGAAGCTCGCTGCAGCATGCGCAGATTGGCCGCTGGTTGATGCCTTTGCGGTGGGAGATTTGAATAATGATCTTCGTATGGATGTGGCTTTTTTGGCTGCTGATGACATACGGATACACGCTCAAGGGGCAGAGACACCTGTTGTTTTACCATTGAATGGCCTCCATCCCAGTTCCCTCGAGATGATGGATTACGACAATGATGGATGGCTTGATCTTCTTGCCTTTGGCGGGGATGCTTTTCGGGTCTGGCGAAATCGTGGATTGGAAGGTTTTGCGGATGTCTCGGAATCGCTGGGGTTAAATCAACTCCAAATGGGCGATGTTCAACAGATTCACAAGGGGGATCTGGATGGAGATTGTGATTCGGATTGGATATTGACGCTTGCGGACCAATCCATCCGCATTCTCCGTAATGAAGGAGGCAATGCGAATACCCTGATGAAAGTACGCATGGAGGGCAGCCGTTCCAATCCAAGTGGAATTGGTGTCAAATTGGAAGTGACCACTGGAGGACTGCGATTGATGCGAACCTTGCATCAGCTTCCTTTTGAAATAGGCCTTGGGAAAAGGACGAAAGCAGATTCCATTGACCCGCATTGGAGCGATACCATCACGCAGGTTGATTACGAAATCGAATCCTGTTCCAGTCTAGTTGTTTTTGAACTGGAAATGCCAACAGGATCGTGTCCGTATTTATATGCATGGGATGGGGAACAATTTCGGTTCATTACCGATCTCCTTGGAGCTGCGCCGCTGGGGCTGCCTGTGGCTGAAGGGGTCTATATTCCTGCTGATACAGAGGAAATTGTATGGATAGGGAATGAATCTCTTTTTCCTCCCAAGGATGGCCATCACGTCCTTCAAATAACCGAGGAACTGCGAGAAGTGCTTTATCTGGATGAAGCCAAGATGATGCTTGTCGATCACCCCGTTGGGACTGAAGTTCACTCGACGAGTAAACTGGTGCCCAGACCTCCGTTTCCTGAGCACAAGCTGCGCACGTTTGGCCATGCACTGCCCGTGGCCTCAGCTGAAAGAAGCGATGGTAAGGATGTGACTGCCGCATTACGTCATATTGACAGTCAAATGCTGTCACCGGTCGCTTTGCAGGCACCACAACTCAGAGGGCTGGCTGAGCCCTATTCGGTGGAACTTGATTTTGGTCATGTAGATGGGGAGCAACCCTGGGCTCTTGTGATGACAGGTTGGTTGCACTTCGGAGGTGGCATGGCGAACATGGGAGCCTCTCATCATCCCGAACTTGGCTTTCCATTTCCAACACTGGAAATCCGGGATGCAAATGGAGCATGGCAGCCTGTCGACATCAGGGTGGGAGCTCCTGCTGGAAAAACGAAAACCATCATTGCTGATCTAGGTGGCAAATTACCAACCGGCAAACTGCATCTCAAGTTGAGTATGGCTTTCGAAATTCACTGGGATCGTATCCAGCTCATGCAGGCTGTCGGTGAAGAAAATACCCAGATTCACGTCGTTCAACCTTCGCATACCGATCTTCACTGGCGCGGATTCAGTCCATACGAAGATTTGCCCTGGACCCAGCCGCTGACACCCGATTATGAACAAGTCCATTTTTCACCCAATTGGTTGATCACTCCTTCTGGTTGGTGCACGCGCTACGGGGAGGTGGATGATTTGATTGCGAAACGTGATGATGCCTTGCTTCTGATGAATGGTGGTGATGAGTTGACCTTGAAATTTGATTCAACCCAGATGCCTCCCAGGAAATCGGGCATGCAAAGAGAGTTCTTCCTGATGACTTCAGGGTGGGACAAGGATGCGGATTTTCACGTGGCAAAAGGTTGGACGGTTGGCCCGCTCCCCTGGCATGGAATGAATGATCAGGATTATGGAAATGAACCGCGCCCAGAGCAATTGAATGACGAGTGGATCCAGTCTTATAACACGCGTTGGGTTGGTGAAATGACCTTAAGAAAAAATCGCAGCGGTAAAGAATAAACAGCGACTGTTGGTATCTGTAATCCTGAGAGGTATGGAATTATCTGAAGAACAAATGGAGGCTATCCGCTTGAAGGCGGAAGAGGGAGATCGTGACGCTCAATATGAATTGGGGTGGCGCCATGCGATTGGAATGGGGTTTGATATGGATGATGAGGTAGCTCTTGACTGGTTAAGTAAAGCCGCTGAGCAAGGGCACCCTCTGGCTCAGAACAATCTTGGTGCACGCTATTATTCGGGAGATGGAGTTGAACTCGACATCCTGCAGGCTTACATATGGTTTTACCGTGCGGCCTCTCAGAATGATCGAAAGGCTGCCAAGAACCGTGATGCCGTTTTTCGGCAATTATCCGAAGAACAAAAAGACAAGGCCCGAGCTGTTCTTCCCAAGCCATAGCTCACTTGAAGGCTGCTCCCTGCCGCATCAAGGGGCACTCAGCAAAATCCTTCGAGCCTCTCCGTTTTTTGTATTTGCGTGCAGCGTTTACTAATGGAAATCCCTTGGCCAAGATGTTCCTCTTCAAGCCAACACGCCAGGTAATTGTTCCGTGCTGTCCGCAAACTTTTCCACGGGAGTGCCGAACGCTTTCAACATGCAGCAATAGAGATTGGAAAGTGGGGTATTGGTATCATTGATCAGGTGTTGCCCCGTTTTGATAGCCCCACCGGCACTGCCAGCAATGACCAAAGGAAGATTTCGCGGGCTGTGGCGGTTTCCATCTCGAAGACCTGAACCGAACATGATCATGGAGTGATCAAGCACATTACTTTCACCTTCGGGCATCTGTTTCAGTTTGTTGAGGAGGTAAGCATATTGTTCGATGTGCCATTGAGCAATATGCTGGTATTGAACCAGATTTTCCTCCTTGTTTTCGTGGTGAGAAACACTGTGATGCCCCGAGCTTACTTCGTCGAGAAATGAAAAATTTGTGTTGCTTACCGCATTCCCGAACATAAATGTGCAAACTCGAGTGCTGTCTGTCTGGAATGCCAGTGCAATCATGTCAAGCATGAGCCGAACATGCTCCGCGTGCTCGCTGGGAATACCTGTAGGCTTGGTTGCGGGATCCATGTCAACGGCTGGTTGCCATGTTTTTCCCTCGGGTTGACTCGCTTGCTCAATACGCTGCTCGAGACTACGAACCGATTCCAGATAATCATCAATGCGAGTACGGTCACTGTAGCCTACGCGTTTACGCAATTGTTTGGCGTCGCCCAGTACCCGATCCAAAAGCAAACGGTCCTGACTGGATTCTCCTTGTTGTGGATTGGTGATTCTAAATAACCTCTCAAACACCAGACGTGGGTTGATCTCTCTTGCGAGGGGGCGTGTAGGGCGACTCCAGGCAATGTGCGATCCGTAGACTCTGGTGTATCCCACATTGGTATCTACACCAATACTTACGGGATTGATGGCAAGTTCCAGAGAAGGCAGGGGCGTTTGACCCCGAATGCCGCTAGCGGCAATCTGGTCTATGGAAACACCGTTGCTGTTCAGGTCAAATCCCAGTGACTTGCTGATCGTCTGGCAGGTCAGAAAACCCGAAGTCTTGACGTAGTGGCCGTCTCCAACGTTACTGGCCTGGTTCCAAAGATTGGTCGGTATCAGCAGCTTGTCCTTGAGACTTTCGAGTGGCGCCAGTGTTCGAGAGAGTTTGAAATCTTCGCCCTCACCCTCAGGTGTCCACTGATCATCCCGCACCCCATTGGGCATGAACAGACAAGCCAATCGCTTTGGACTTTGAGCAATGGACGCCTTTGCCTTGTTCGGCATCATCGCTTCCAGCCACGGCAATGCCAGTGTGGCTCCCGTGCCTTTCAAAAGTGTGCGGCGAGACATCGGTTGATGGATTTGGTGAATGTTCATGATGTATGGCTAAATTTGAATTCAATCACTCGCTTTCTGTTGGTTTACCCGAAAACTTATACCTGAAGGGAATGCTTTCGACAATGCCCATTAGTAGCCTGTGTGAAGCATATTCATTGGCTTTGAGATCCTCGACGATTGCATCAATGGTGCAGAAGTCTTCGAATGTCAATCCACGCGACAGGGCGTAACCCAGCATCTTGCGTGTCAGGTGTCGCACGATCTGGTCCTTGCGATCCATCAGGATTTGTTTGAGTTGAGCAGGGCCCTCAAATTCGGTGCCATCAGGCATCGTCGCCTTTGCGTCGACAGGTTGCCCGCCTTCTTCCGTTCGCCAACGCCCCAGAACATCGTAATTTTCAAGACTGAAGCCCAGGGGGTCTATCTTGTCATGACACGTTGCGCAGGTCGGGTCAGCCCGGTGTTGCTCCAACCTCTGACGCAAGCTCTGGGCTTCTTCTTCATGTGAATCCTCATCAAGGAGCGGTGTGCCGGGAGGGGGAGGGGGAGGCGTGTCGCCCAGCAAGGTTTCAAGTATCCATTTACCCCTGAGGACCGGGCTTGTTCTGTGGGGGTGTGAGGATACGGCAAGGATGGCTGCCATGCTGAGCAGTCCTCCTCGGTGAGGATCATTTTCAATGTCGACGCGCTTGGGTTGTTCCCTGAATTCCCCTTTCACCTTGTAATGCCGGGACAAACGACGATTGATGTAGGTGTAATCCGCATCGATCAAATCCAGCAAGGGACGGTTTTCTGTCAGGATCTCATGGAAAAAGAAGACGGGTTCGTATTTCATCCCCCCTTCCAGTTCGGAATCATAGCCCTTGATGGATTTATCAGGCTTGAATTCACGTCCCAGGGCTCTCGTACCAAGCCATTGTTCTACAAACGTCTGTGCGAAATTGCGAACCTTGCGCGCATGCGGGTCCTTGAGCATGCGGATCACCTGGTTTTTCAGTGTTTCCGGTTCCTGCAGCGTCCCCTCCGCTGCGACTTGCATCAACGTGTCATCAGGTGGTGCGCCCCAAAGGAAATAGGACAATCGAGTGGCTAATTCAAAACCATCCAGTGGTATTGGCTCGGCTGATTCGGTCGGGGATTCAATGATGAACAGGAATTTTGGCGAGATCAACACTGCCGAGAGGGTCAGTTGCATTGCCGGACCAAACGCCTCCTCCTCAGCATATGCTTGTTCGAACAAATCCAGATATTCGGATACCTCATTCGGACTTGCCTGGCGTCTGAAAGCACGTGGAAGAAACTTTTCCAGGATCTTCCGTGCCGCTTCTGTTGGCGTGGTGTTTTCATCGGGTACTGCGATGAGAAATCGCTGGCTGGATCGTGTATCTGCAAAGGCGTATTTCACTGCAGATCGCGCAGCATCAAGGTATTTTTCGGCATGTATGGGGGATATGAACAACGTCTCTGCCGCATTGTCGAAACCCTCCCCACCGGCTCCTTCATTTGGCAATGCCTCCCCTGCATCGAAATGGATATCGAGTAAAGCTCTGACCGATGCTGAATATTCTCCCTGATTCAATCGACGTACCATCGGTGGCCCGGGTTGAATGCCATCCGAGCAAGCTGCATTGCTGAGGGTCTGCTGCATCCAATCCACAAACGCCATGCGCTCCTTCATGGTGGGTTGAGTCACATCATCATCATCAGGCGGCATGTCCTCGTCGCGCACCCGGTTCAGATGGCTGTCCCAGTCCAGGGCATCTGCCACAATTTGATCAACCGTGGCATAAGGAGTCAGGTCCAGCTTTCCCTTGGGTTTGGGTGGTTGGTGGCAATCAACGCAGTATTGATCAATGAAAGCGGTGCCCTCATCGTCTGTGAATGCATCGCTTTGGCCCCATCCTGTTTGCACCCATGACAACATGCTCACAAGTGCCCACAGCCAAACATACGTCTGGCAGGTAGGTCTTGTTTGTTTGCGAACTACGTCACCCATAAACATACCATCCGGTATCTTCAAGGCTTGGTCAAGTCGACTTGGAGCGGTCATCGTCTTCTTTCCCCTGACTGTCGTAAAAGTGCAGGTCCAGAGCTTCCTGCAAGCTTTCCCTGTATTCTTTCAATTGAGACTTTCTGGCTCTGAATAACTTCAAAGCTTCACCCGATAGATGTTTGGATGCTTTGCGAATCTGGCGATAGGTGCTGACGACGGGTCTTTGTTCAAACTCAGGGAAAATTTGATGCAGCAGTGCGGTGTATCTTGACCGTGTTTTTTTAGTTTCCCGGATGACTTCAAGGGCATTGGATTCGGTCACAGCGCCTTCGCTTGCCTGTTTCAGGAGTGCACATTTGAATTCACCACAGCGAAGCGGGCGACAATGATACGTCTGGCAGGAACCCTTGCTGAACCCTGAGCAGGGTTGTCTCATCGTCACTTTGCCTTCGGGTGAATCCATGAGTTGAAGTCCTGCTTTTTTGTAGGCACGGATCGGTTCTGATTCACTGATTCGAACATGCAGGAACAAGGTGCCGTCGCAGCAGAATCCGCAGGCCTTGCAGAGTCGTTGTTCCAGTGCTTCAGTTTGTTCGAGTTTCATGTTCAAATGACCGTTTGCAGAGAGATTTTCCTCTGTTGCGCGCCGAAATACCAACCTTTTTGAAGCGGATACCAGATCCGGGAACTTCATTCGTAGCGCAGTGATTCAATGGGATCCAGATTGGCCGCCTTGATGGCGGGATATGTTCCGAAAACGATACCCACCAAGGAACAGATGAATAAGCCGAACAAGATCCAGTCTACGGGGACAACGACAGGCACTTGCAGGGCGAATGCAATCCCATTGCCTCCTAAAACGCCCAGGGCGACCCCCATCAATCCACCGACTTCGCACAATACGATGGCTTCCACAATAAATTGCGTGATGATATTTCTTTTTTTAGCTCCAATCGCCCGGCGCACTCCGATCTCCCGGGTACGCTCCGTGACGGATACCAGCATGATATTCATGATACCGATGCCAGCCGCAAGCAGTGAGATTGAACTGATCAGTGCCATGCCGACTCGCACGGCGAGAGTGAAAGCCTGAAATTGAGTTACCAGTGAATCATTGGAAAAAATCTCAAAGTCATCCTCCTCGCCGGGAGGAACTTTACGGGCCGCGCGCAGGATGCCGCGGATTTCTTCACGCGTGTCTTCGAATTGTGCCTGATCGGGGGCTTGGACCAATATGGAAAGACTTCGCCACTTTCGACCATAACGATTCAAACCGGTCGTCAATGGGATGATGGCAAAGTTGTCCTGATCTCCTCCCAGCATCTGGCCCTTACTCTCCAGTATTCCAACAACTTGATATTTGATTCCGTCAAGTTTGACTTCCTCACCAAGGGCCGAGCTGTAGGGAAATAAAACCTCAGCCAGACCGCCAGCCAGAATGCAAACCTTGCGAGCACTGTCGAGGTCATGGTCCATGAATGTTCGACCTTCTCCTATGATCCAGTTCTTAGCAGGAAAGCTGCCCGGGGTTTCTCCAAACAAGCGCACATTGGGTGGTGATTCTCCGTATCGGGACGTAGCCATGCCTCCCCAGAAATCGGACTCCATTCCGATGCTTCTTGCCAAAGTGGAGCGTTCCTGAGCGATCACGCCGTCTCCGTAAGAGATATCCTTGCGTCGCCAAAATTTCTCAAAATCGGTGACCCCAAAAAAAGCTCCGGGAAATTTCCTGATTTGAAACGAGTTCGTTCCCAGTTGGCTGAGTTGCGATTCGATATTTTTCTGCAGCACACGCACAGCAGTCATGACGACGATGATTGAAAACACGCCAATCATCACACCAAGCAAAGTCAAAGCCGATCGTAGCTTGTGCCCTGTGATCGCCGAAAGCGCCATCATCACATTCTCTTTGAACTCATGAATCCACATTCTTTATTGAAGCTTGTTCTTGTTGATAGGTGGGACGTTTTGCACTGTTCATTCACTCCTCAGTGCCTCTACTGGATCCATTCGGGCAGCTCGCCATGCAGGTAGAAATCCCGAAATCAACCCTGTGAGCAAGGAGACTCCAACAGCCATCAAGACTACCGAAAGCGGCATGGTCCCTCCTAGTTTGCTCTTGAGAGCAAGGCTGATAGGAAATGCAATGGCCAACCCAATCAAACCTCCAATCAGACAAATGACCGCTGCCTCGATCAAGAACTGAGCAAGAATGGCCCGGCGTTTGGCTCCTATTGCTTTTCTGATGCCGATCTCGTGTGTGCGTTCAGTGACGGATACCAGCATGATGTTCATGATTCCAATGCCCCCTACAAAGAGTGAGAGCCCCGTAATGAAAAAACCTGCTGTCCCTATCACTGCAAGAACCTTATTGAAACTCTCCAGAAACTGATCCTGTTGATTAATGGCAAAATCATCAGCCTCACCGGGCCTTACGCCTCGGATACGCCTGAAGGCGCTGCGTAATTCTTCCTTGGCTTCGTTCATGCGATCAATGTCTCCCACTTTTACATGTATCGTTAAATCAGGTCGTGAGTAAAATTGATAACGCCATTGTTCAAGTGGAATAATCACGCTGTTGTCGCCTCCCATTTCGCCAAAAAGCCCTCCTTGTTTTCCCAATACACCCACGACGGAAAAAGGTTTTTCACCAATCCTCAATGTTTCGTTCAAAGGAGAAATTGATTGAAATAGATTAGACGAAACGTTGGCTCCTATCACACAGACAGGGCGACCTCCATCAGACTCTGCGCGATTAAAAAAACGTCCTCCTGCCACCAGAGAGCCGCTCGTCAGCAAGTATTGTTCATTGGTGCCAATGACCTGAACACCGCTGGACTTTTTATCACGATAGGTGACCGGTTTGCCTGTTTGAGTTACGGGTGCTACTGCTTCTGAAAGAGTCAATGCCTGTTCGAGTTGGCGTACCTGATCCAAGGCGATTCGTTCTCGTTTGCGTGCATCCAGCCATTCTTGTTCTGAGCCAAAGAACCAACTGAATCGCTGAACATGGAATACGTCGGTACCAAAAGAAGCAATCGCATTCAGAAACGAACTGCGGAAGCCTGCGATTGCGGTGCCCATCAGGGTGACGGTCATGATTCCAATCACGATGCCGAGCGTGGTAAGCACAGAGCGCAATTTATTGGCCTTGATCGCATCCCATGCGATGATCAGCCCTTGGATCAATTCAGTGAAGTATGTCATGCAAACTTCTCCTCCATGGCAGATGTCCGGTGCATTTTATTCAAGTCAACACGCCTGAACGGGTTCATCACTGGCGATCAAACCGTCTCGAATACGTATCATTCGCCTGGAGCGCAGAGCGACTTCTTCCTCATGGGTGACCACGATAATGGTGTTGCCGCGTTTTGATAGCTCATCAAATAACGCCAGGATTTCCTCTCCGGTTTTTGAATCCAGATTCCCGGTCGGTTCATCGGCTAGGATGATGGAGGGGCGAGTCACAAGTGCACGCGCAATTGCCACGCGTTGTCTCTGTCCTCCTGACAATTCATTGGGGCGATGTGATTTTCGATCAGTAAGATTCACCTGCTTCAATGCTTCGTCTGCTTGCTGCCTTCTGGGTTCCAGTTTGACACCCGCGTAAATCAGCGGCAACTCCACGTTATGCATTGCCGTGGAGCGAGGGAGCAGATTGAATGTCTGGAATACGAATCCGATCTCACGATTGCGAATCTCTGCCAGTTCATTGTCGTTCATTTCGCTGACATCCAGACCATTCAACTCATAATTTCCGGTTGAAGGTGTATCGAGGCATCCAATGAGATTCATGAGTGTCGATTTGCCCGATCCGGATGGCCCCATGATGGCCACGTATTCCCCGCGTTCGATCAACAGCGAAACGCCTCTCAAGGCGTATACGGTTTCGCTGCCCATTTCGTAATGCCGGGAAAGTTGATCTATTTTGATCAGGCTCATATCAAGGTGCTGCAACTATTTCCGGGCTGACTCCGTCTTGGATTACTTTATCTCCATCCTGTAATTCTCGGCTGATCGCAAGGAATCCGCCAGTCACGATTTCCCAGTTTTCCTTCAGACCTTCTTTGATTTCAAAGTATCCATTGTCACTGATTCCCAATTTGACTGCTTGCTGTCGCACCATGTTGTTTTCCACGACGAATACGACTTCAACGGGTCTGTTGATTTTTTCTTTTTTGTTCTCCCGTTTTTCAGGACGGTTTTTTGTGGGCTTCTTATCTGCTTCCGCTTGCCCATCTTCCTCTCCCTCTGACCCAGTCTGATGTACTTCGTTTTTTTCGATCGGTAAGCGAGTGGTAACGCTCGCAATCGGAACCGCCAGCACGCCGGTTCGGTAACGGGTCTCTATATTGGCGGTGACCGACATGCCTGGGCGGAAGTTTGCTTTTTCTTGAATATGAATCTTTACTTCAAATCGAGTGGCTTCCTGGCTCTGGCCGCCACCTGATCCTGCGTTTCTTGCTGCGTTGGCAATTTCAGTGACAATTCCCGTAAATTCCTGATCCCTGAACGCGTCTACTTCCAATGTTGCTTTTTGACCGATCTCAATGAGGACGATATCCATTTCCCCAATGTCGACACGTGCCTCCATTTCGTTGAGATCCACAATGGTCATGACATCCGTGCCTGCTTGCTGTGCCGTACCTACCACTCTTTCTCCGAGTTTCGAGCGTAGTTGACTGACTGTTCCGTCGAGGGGAGAAACGATGGTCGTCTTGGCGAGTTCTTCTTGCGAGCGCTCCAGAGAGGCTTGAGCCATCTCAACACGATGCTCCGAAGATTTCAAACTTGCCTCTGCAATTTGAAACGAAGTTTCAAAGTCCATGAAGACCGATTCAGAGATGAGTTCCGAGTTGAACAATTCCTTGTTGCGCTCCAGTTCTGCCTTTGCTTTGGCCAGATTGGCATTGCCTGTCACCAGATCAGAAAGCGAGGATTTGTAGTTCGCTTCCGCTGAATTGCGGTTTGCGATGTAAAAGTCAGGTTTAATCCGCAGCAGCAAATCGCCTTTCTTGATTTTCTGGGCTTCCTTAACCGGTAGCTCGATGATTTCACCGCTGACTTCCGGACTTATCTTTACCTGTAAAACGGGCTGAACACGTCCGTTGGCGACCACTTCCTCAGTGATGTCACGACGTTCTACCTTCCCAGTTTCAATCGAAATAGCATCGTCTTTTTTGCTGAAGAAGGTAGCAACAATGCTTCCGCCAATCGCAATAAACAGGATGATTGTAAGGATCCATTTGCGCTTTCTTTTTTTACTGTTTTTGGGCATGAGATACTAGGATTCATTAACTGATACGATCTACAGGTTCCAAAGGTTACACCTTTCTCTTCAAGGGTGTAACATATTCATAAACAGATGTTAAAGTTTATTTTATGACGTTTATTACTATGAAGTGTTTGTGAATAATGACAGACGGGGATGGTATTGCGTTAAATGAACCCGTCACAGAGGTCCTGCAAAATTTTGTCTTCCCGTTGTATTCATTCCATGGGCTCGAAATGTATCAATCATTCGATTAAAGTTATAAAAACCTATGAATGTCTTCAGGCACAAATCGGTTTTGATGCACTGGTTTGAACATGCAGGCACAAAGTGCTGTCGCGATCTAACCCGCAGGCCTTGCGGGACTCTTGTTCCTGCACTCCAGCTCCCACGAATCTGCGGGTATTTGCTGATGGCAGTGGATTACAAAGTTCACGGACTCTTGTAATGGAAATATCAAGTCATGGGGTGGATGTTATCACCAGCATCACGCGAGTGTTACGTTACCGCCAAATGAAAAAATGAGTGACGAGCAGTTCAAAATATGGAGCAAGTATCGGTCCACACGGGAAAATGCGAAAAAAAGACGGGCCGCGCTGAGGCAATGGAAAAACAGGATCTCATTATTGACCCTTGTGGTCATCGCCGTGGTCATCCTGATTCAGAGACTTACGCAATAAACTAGATATGTTTCATTCAAAAGTGCCGTTGAGAATCATATATTTTATCAATGATTTCTAACTAGGCGAATCTGCCTCGGTAGTGAAGCGGGACCTTCCGGCTCAAGCAATCACACCCCGAATCGGCTCGGCTGGGACAACGCCTGTCAACTTCTGGTCCAATCCACCATAATGATAAACCAGCCGTTCATGGTCCAGTCCCATGAGGTGGAGAATCGTGGCATGGAGGTCTCGCACGTGGTGTCGATCGCTTACCGCTTCGTGGCCCAGAGGGTCTGTTTCACCGTAACTCGTACCAGCCTTGACCCCGCCTCCGGCAAGCCAATAGGTGAATCCCTTGGGATTGTGATCGCGGCCACCATTGTCGCCCTGCCAGACAGGTTGACGTCCAAATTCCCCGCCCCACACGACAAGGGTCTCGTCCAGTAACCCACGTTGCTCCAGATCCTGCAGCAAGCCCGCGATGGGTTTATCGACTTCAGGGCAATGGATCTTGAGGTTTTCTTCAACACCATGGTGGGCATCCCAGTTCTGTTGCTGGTGCCCTCCACCAGAATAGAGCTGCACGAAGCGGACACCTCGTTCGACGAGGCGGCGTGCAATCAGGCACTGACGTCCAAAATGCGCGGGAGGTATGGCGAGGGGATGCGCGGCTTTTGGTTCGTTGAACCCGTACATTTCCAAAGTGCCCTCGGATTCGCTGCTCAGATCCAGTGCTTCGGGAGCAGACGTATGCAACTGGTAGGCGAGATCGTAACTGGCGATGCGGGCGCTGAGCTCCGAGTAAGTTTCACGTCCCCGTCGATGTCGTTCGTTGAACGCATTGATGGCGTTGACGTGATCCCTCTGCATCTGAAGTGTGCGTAAGCCGGGTGGCTGCAGGTTCAGGATGGGGTTTCCCTCGGCTCTCAGGACCGTTCCCTGATAGGCTGCGGGCATGTAACCGGCGGTCCAATTGGCGGCTCCGGGGATGGGGCCTCCACGGGGATCGAGCATGACCACGAATCCCGGAAGATTGGGATTTGAAGAACCCAGGCCGTGTGCCATCCAGGCGCCCAGAGACGGATGCCCCTGCAGGATACGGCCACAATTCATCTGCAGGTTGGCGGAACCATGGGCGAACGAATCCATGTAAAGAGATTTGATGACCGCCATCTTGTCCATGTGTCGTGCTATGTTCGGAAACGCATCCGAGCACCACAATCCGGACTGCCCGCGACGTTCGAATGTTCGACGCGAGCCCAGCAGTTTGGATTTCTTGATATCACGTCGGCGGATTTCCATATCCACTTCCTTGCCATCGAACTTCTGCAGCTCCGGCTTGTAATCGAATAGATCCATCTGGGAAGGCCCCCCATACATGTAGAGGAAGATGCAGGTCTTTGCCTTGACCGGAAAATGGCGCGGCTTCGGTGCGAGCGGGTTGGCGATGGCCGATGCCGGTGCAGCGAAGAGACGGCTGCCGGGAAAGATGCCGGACAAGGACCAGCCAGCCATGGAAGTACCGAATGTTTTCAGGAATGCGCGCCGATTGTGATGCTCCAGCAAACGGCTTGCAATCAGTTCGTTATTTCGCTCTGCACTTGGATGGGTAAGATCAATCGACATAGACAAATTCGTTGAGATTCAACAGGAGATTGCAAAAGTCTCGGAATACAAGTTGCTCCGATCTTTTATTGAGCTGTGTTTGACCTTTTGGCTTGTTGAGGTCAATGCGTCGACCATCTCCTTCGACAATAAGCTCAGGAAAAGTGACGCTTCCACCTGACGCGGTGACACCAAAGTGTCCGCTATTCGCAAAGATGCTGTTTCGAACTTCCAGTGACGATCCATTGATGTCGATGCTGATGACATCACCGCGGATGGATGCGCTAAAGTCCACGTGGGTTTGCTCAGGCAAGTCAACAGGGGCCTTGGCGATTTCGGTGACATCTTGATCTTTTCGGTGGATCAAAATCGAAGCGCTTCCCCGAATGGGATCGATGTGGCAAGCATAGCCTTCATAGACATTTCCAACAGCGGTACCGCGTAAAAGTAGCGCCACGCCGGTGTTGTTCTTTCCGGATTCAAATCGACCGCGAATGGCCCAATCGACCGCTCGTTCACGTGCCAATGCAAATGGAGGTGCATCGGGACGGTTGTTGATAATGCCTTCATATTTTCCATCCCATTTCCCCTTGAAATAATTCCAGCGATTCCCATCCGGTCCCTTGAGAAAACGGCGTGCAGGCACTGCTGCCTGATACCCGTCAAACAAGGCAGGCGAATAATCCGGGGTGAACTGGATATATCCGGATCTTGTGAGGTAGCGAGTGGTCTGTTTCTCAAGGTATGTTTCCGCCATGCGCGTTTCGTCTGCATCAGGCAATCTGGAGAGCGTTTTGAGAAAGGCCATCTGAACTGGGTTTTCCTTCTTCAGGCATTCAGCTGCGATACGCTCAGCGCAGTGATTGACGAATTCTCCATTCAGTAAAAGCAGGGCCTGAGGGGCGACAGTAGTGGTGGGGCGCACTCCGAGTGGACTTTCGGTGTTGGTATAGTCAAATATCTCAAAAAAGGGATACACCATCGTACGCTTCACGAAGGCATAAATACTGCGTTGGTTCTGTTCCTGTTCACTTGACCAGCCCCATCCCCGCCCCGGGCGGGATCCTCCTGCAACGACCTCGCCATTGAGGGCAGGAAAAAAACCTCTTCCGCCACGACCTCCACGGTTCAGGATGCCTGTCACCTTCAGCATGGCGTCACGGATGGTTTCGGCTTCCAGTCTTCGCAGGTTTTGTCTCCAGAGAAAACGATTGTCAGGATCGGTCGTCTCGTTCGCTGGATTCGAAGTGCTGCTTCGTTTCCATGCTTTCGACTGCATGATTACCCGGTGGAGATGCTTGATGGACCACCCACCCTGAATCAATTCACGGGCCAGCCAATTCAGTAAACGAATATCCGAGGGTGGTTCACCTGCACGTCCGAAGTCGTTGGGTGTAGTAACGATTCCCTTGCCAAAGTGATAATGCCACACACGGTTTGCCATTACCCGCGCAGCAAGGGAAGAAGCGTCGCTTGACATCCATTCGGCGAAGCTGCGTCGCAAGCCTGTGCTTTGCTCCGTTGGCACTGGCGATGGTTTGCCACCACCAAGAAAAGTTGGGAAACGGGGTTCGACCTTGGAGGATGGGCGACCGGCATTGCCGCGCACCAAGATAAACGTATCCATCGGATCGGGACCGTGCTCAGTGATGGCCATGGCTTTCCCGTCAGCAATTTCAAGAAAACCATCCGGATAGGGCTTGGCACTACGGAAAAATGACAGCATTTCGTAGTATTCCTTCTGAGGTATTGGATCGAACATGTGATCGTGACAGCGTGCACACCCTACAGTGACGCCCAGAAAGGTTTCGGAACTTGTACGAAGCATGTCATCCAGTCCGTCAAATTCCGCCGCACGTTTGTCGTCCGGCTCATCATCATAAACCCCCAGTCGGTAAAACCCGGTGGCCACAATGCCCTCATCACCTGCGTGAGGCAGCTCATCTCCTGCCAGCTGCTCCTGCATGAATTGGTCATAAGGTTTGTCCTCGTTGAAGGACTTGATGACATAATCACGGTATCGCCAGGCTTCCTGTTTCTCGTCGTCTCGTTCGTAGCCATTGCTTTGTGCAAAGCGCACGACATCGAGCCAATGTCTTCCCCAGCGTTCGCCGTAGCCTGGCATGGAAAGCAGGTGATCGACTCTTTGTTCAAAGGCATCGGGGCGTTCATCCTTTTCAAATGATTGCACTTCTACGTGTGTTGGAGGCAAGCCGATCAAGCCGAAGTAAGCCCGACGTATCAACGTGCGCCGTGAGGCTTCTGGGTTGGGTGTGAGTTGCTTCTCGCTGAGTCGTGACTCGATCACCTCATCCAGAGAGGCAAAATGCTGATCGGGCAAGGGTTGAAAGGCCCAATAATCTTTCTTGATCGCGGGAGCATGGCCTTCCTTGTTTGCTTCTTCTCCATCCTGACTCTTTGCGGTGGTATCGATGGAATGGCTGGATTCCCCTGGCCATGGAGCGCCCATGGCAATCCATTCTCGAAGATGTTCGATTGTTCGTTTCCCCAGTTTGTTTTTGGGTGGCATCTGAAGTTCTGCATCCGAATATTGGACTGCCTTGATCATCAAGGATGCCTTGGAATCACCGAGTGCTAAAGCCGGTCCAGAATCCCCCCCTTCAAGCATCCCCTGCAAGGTATCCAATCGCAGGCCACCCTTCAATTTTTCTGGGGTGTGGCATTCAAGGCACTGATCAATCAGGAGAGGTCTGATATGCTGTTCGAAAAAAGAGATCTCCCTGATGTCGCTCGCGGAGACTGCGCAAGTGTTTAAGGCTAAACAGAGGAAAGCCAGCATGAGACATGCATGCACGATGCTTAGAACTGTCCGGTTTGATCTTGTAACAAACATCTCAATAACCAAGTAGTGACCGCAACTTAAAGAAAACAGCTGATCCAATTCAAGATCTATCGGGTGTGCACCAACTCAGGCTCTAATTCCCCTGATATGAACTTTGGCTTCTAAAAAAGAAAAACGGAGCTAAAAAAAGAGAAGGTGGGGACTATGTTCATTCCTCTGTTGACTCTCAAAAATACTTTCAAGGTGAAAAAAACAATTTAAAAGATATCGGTTGTTTTACATCTACCTTATCATGTCAGGCTAAAATAAAAAGCAGACTCAGGGGAAATAAAGACGTTTCCAAGCGAGCGGGTCATTTTTATGCAACTAAAGTGATTTCTATTCTTGACCCGTTTATAGCTTCACGATCACCTTAGGAACGACAAACCTTTTTAACAAAACTATCAACATATCGTATTGTATCCCATTTTTCCAAAAAAAAGGCAAATAAGTATCACCTTTGATCTGTCTTTTTTGCTATGCCTGCTCGCCTTGTTTTTACCGCTGGCAAGTTTAGCGGAAACTCCGGGCTTGCTTAATTTTCAGGGACGTGTGCTTGTAGCTGGCACTGTTTTTGACGGTACAGGTCAATTCAAATTCGCGCTGGTGAACGGTGATGGGTCTGAGTTGTATTGGGGGAATGCAAGCGATGGGAATCAGGATGGACAGCCCGATCAAGCCGTGTCCGTTCCTGTTTCTGCTGGACTTTATTCCGTGTTGCTGGGTGATACAGCTCTTGCCAACATGGCGTCCATCCCCGCCGAAGCTTTCGCCAACAATCCCCTGTATCTGCGGGTTTGGTTCGATGATCAGGAAAATGGGTATGCTCAACTGACTCCCGATCAACGAGTGATCCCGGCGGGATATGCATTAGTGGCCGGAACGGTCGCTGATGGAGCAATCACTGCCCAAAAACTGGCACCCGGCGCCTTGGATGCCGTCACCCAGTCGTTTGCTCCCAGTGGGTTTACGGTCGTTTCGACCAAAGCACAGGATGCCGATCTCATTGCAAAAAGTTTTGTTCCCTTCATGAGTGTGCCTGCGCCGCCCTGGCGCATTGGATCCCCAGACCATGATCTCTCTGCCCGGTTTGGTCATTCAGCCATCTGGAGTGGAAATGCCTGGATCATCTGGGGGGGGACCTTGGGTGCTGGGGTCTATTCCAGCTCAGGAGCTCTTTATTTGCCTGAGTCCGACCAGTGGCAGACGGTATCTGATTTGGATGCACCTGCCGCACGCTCCGGTCATACGGCGGTCTGGAGCGGTGAATCCATGATTATCTGGGGCGGTTTCGGTGCGACAGCCTACACCAATGATGGGGGACGCTTCAGGATTGCAAACTCAAGCTGGTCTGACCTTTCAGTGACTGGATCCCCTGCGGGGCGTGAAGGACACATTGCTGTTTGGACTGGTTCACAGATGCTTGTCTGGGGTGGTCTCAATTACTCAGGCTTACTTGGTGATGGTGCGCTTTATGATCCTGCTCTGGATACATGGGTGACCTTGACACTGCCGAGCCGGCCTGAAGCCCGTATGGGAGCTACCGCCGTCTGGGCTGAAGATCGCTTGCTTATCTGGGGGGGGCAGGGAGCCGATGGTTTCCTTAACAGCGGGGCACAATTGACTTTTGACGCTAGCGGCTCGCCGCTTGCTTGGCAGCCTATCTCGCGTATCGGCGCACCGACAGCTCGCAGTGAGCATACGGCGGTGTGGAGTGGCTCCCGCATGATCATTTGGGGAGGACAATCCAATGGAACTGTGTTCGCAGACGGTGCTCTCTATGACCCGGTCAGCGATACATGGCAGCCTGTTGCCGCTACCGGAGCCCCTGACGGGCGTGGCGAACACAATGCCGTCTGGACCGGCACTGAGATGATTGTGTTGAATGGCATGAACGCTTCAGGCGTCTTGTCCTCTGGGGGAGGTTACAGTCAGTCGAGTGGTGAATGGCGCAAGCTGAACGCAGAAGGAAATCCGCCTGCACGCCGGGGAGCTGTTGTTGGTTGGTCAGGGATGGACTTGATGGTATTCGGCGGGCGTAATGACCAGGATCAGTCTCTTTCAGCGTTTTGGCGTCTCAACCCTCAACCTGCATGGTATTTCTATCGCAAACCATAATGAAGCAATTTCAAATACAACTAATCATTTGCATGGCGCTGCTGCTGGCGGGCGCTTCACGACTACAGGCTCAGTGGACCAGTCAAGAGTTGAAGCTCGCTCCGGGTTGGAACGGTGTCTATTTGCACGTGGCACCGCATGAATCAACCATGCTTGACGTGTTAAACACTTATCAGGAAATTCAGGAGATCTGGTTGTGGCGGCCAGAAGTGTCCACACAGCAATTCATCGATACCCCTGAACAGCCCAACGGCGCGAGTTCACGCTGGCTGAGCTGGAAGCGCTCGGACGGCGTCGGATCGAAGCTGCAAACCCTGATCGGCAACGCGGCTTATCTGGTGCGCATATCCAACCCTTTGCCAGACGAAAATATGGAATACTCCTGGATAGTAAAGGGGCGCCCCTTGCCGCCACGTTATCAATGGACCACAAGTGGTTTGAATTTTATCGGTCTTTCAACTCCGGCGGTGGATCCTCCCTCGTTTGAATCCTTTTTTCAACTTTCTCCTGAGGGTGGTCAAGGCATGGGAATTTATGATTATGACGACGCAAGTCTCAATCCATCTCAGCTTTTTGCCTTGAGAAACTCACTGGTGAAGCGCGGGCAGGCAGTCTGGTTGCGGCGCTCCGGGAAAAAATTCAATCGTTACTTTGGTCCCTTTGAGCTGGATTTGCCTGACGCAACCGGGGGCTTGGAATTTGGAGAGGAAAACGGGAGATTGAGGGTTTTTCTACGCAATGTATCTACAAGGGAACTGACTGTCAGTGCACAATTGCTTGCCTCTGAAACCCCACCAGCTGAGGAAGCCCCCATAGAAGGTATTCCACCTCTGATTCTCCGCGGAGAACTGGATGCCAGTCAACTGAGCTACCCCTTTGATGCTTCCCTCGGCCAGCCTCAGGGAAAACTGAGTTGGACTCTGAAGCCAGCGAACGAAGATGGTTCTGCTGCAGATATTATCTTAGGAGTCAACCGTGCCGCCATGCAGGGCTCGGCCGGAAGCCTGTATGCAGGCATCCTGCGCTTTACAGATGATCAGGGGCAGCTTCAGGTGGATATACCAGTCTCCGCAATGAAGGAATCACGTGTGGGGCTCTGGGTGGGTAAGGCATTGGTTGATCAGGTGCAGCACAATTTGCTTCAAGATGCAGAGGGTGATGACATCGTAACTGAAACGGCCATTGTCCTCAATGATGAGCAAGAGCCGATAGAGAAAAAGTTCAAAAGGGACACCACCTTTGGCAGTGTCTCAAGACCATTTCCGTTACGCTTGATCCTGCATCATGATGACGAGGATAATCTGCATCTCTTGCAGCGGGTGTTTTTTGGTCTGCGCAAGAATGGCGAAGATCTTTCCGAGGTGGTGCTCACTACCAACGAAAAGAATCTGGACTTTGATAACCTTGACACTGCCCGACGAATCAGTGCCCCTCATTTACCTCGAACTTCTACCAGTGCAACCGCCGAAAGCGCCTGGGCGTCAACAAGCGGTGCATTGCACGAAGGGAGTGATATCAAATTCGGGGTATCACTGGCTCACGACAATCAGGTAGCCAACCCGTTTCTGCATACCTACCATCCGGATCACGATAATAAAGATGCCGAGTTCAAGAATCAGCTTGCATCCGGTATAGAATCCTATGGTGTGAATCGTGAAATGACACTTTCATTACTTGCCTCGGCAAATGATTTCGATGCGGTGACCCGGGGGGGCGGACAAGTATCGGGGGACTACCTTGAAACGCTGGTATTCACAGCCAGAAACAACGAAAAAACCACCAACAGGGTAAGCGGTCATTTCGTATTGAACAAAATCATGACCATCGGAACTCTCATCGCTGAGCCTTTGACTACTCCAGATCTAACTCCAGATGCAGGTGCGGATGATCTCCTGCAAACCAACGAGCCAGGTGCTTCGGCGTCGGTTTCAGAACCTTCTTTTATTATTCTAAATCCCTAGCAATTTTATTAAAGCGACAAAACGATTATGAAACACAGTCACCCATCACTAATTCGCATGAAAGCAGGAAATCGTAATTCTGGTTTTATGCTTCAATCATCGAGCCTTCCATGTAAAGGCATTGCATCTTTGGCATCTACTGTGGTTGCCTTGTTTTCAATCTCGAAACCACAGGCTTCCCCCCTGTCATTATGCAAGACGGCCTTACTTTGCCTGCTGATGAACATCAATTGCCTTGATCACCTCAATGCTCAGACCAGGACGCCGCCGGATCGTATGGCATTTCAGAGTTATTTGACCGACATCAATGGCAATCCCATGGGTACCGCCGCACCGGTCAACAAGACAATAAAGTTCATTATTTACGAATCAGAGCAAGGCCCAGAATCCAAATGGGCGGAACAACAAGTTGTCAGTGTGAACAATGGTCATTTCAGTGTGATTCTTGGAGAAGGAACACGGTTGAACGACAGCTCAGGTAAGCAGCTTCCTTTTGCAGAGGTCTTCGCGGGAACGGGTGCATCCGACCGTTTCATCGAGCTCACCGTGATCAGCGACTCTGGAGGAAGCGATCAGATCCTTCTACCACGGCTTCGCTTGCTACCCTCACCCTACGCCTTCATGGCTTCCAAAGTGGCCAGCCTTGATTTAACCGATACAAATGTCCTTGAGGGGCAACTAGGCGGTGGCAATATTGCAGACGGTGCCATCAATAGTGCCAAGATCCTGAATGAGACTATTCAATCTGCTGACATCAAGGATGGGGCTGTCACATCATCAGAAATCGCCTCTAACACTATAGTATCTGCGAACATCAAGGATGGAGCTGTTACATCGGCCGACATCACCAATTCGACTATTGTATCCGCTGACATCAAGGATGGGACCGTTACATCGGCCGATATCACCAATTCGACTATTGTATCCGCTGACATCAAGGATGGGAC
>OJCR01000323.1_pt1 | contig 23843 bp, 21 predicted proteins | sample 1591611 | NCBI WGS metagenome assembly OJCR01 (sample SAMN05416815, study PRJEB24817) | seawater metagenome | isolation source: Sea water | place: Canada:Atlantic | collected 2013-07
GGGGTAGAGTGAAGCAGGCATCGGATGGGGTAGTTGGGGATGGGGGGGCGGAACGGCAGCCTACAACCGGCCGCCGAGTTTCACGAGCAGGTCGCGGGTGAGTTTGATGCCGGTGTCGGGATCGATGTCGTGGCCTTCATACTCGATGTCCACGTAACCGGTGAAACCGGCTTCCTTGACGATCTGCATCAGGCGGCGGAAATCCATGGTGCTTTCTTCCCCGTTGGCATCGAAGTGGAAGGTTTTGGCGCTGACTCCCTTGGCATAAGGCATACTTTGCGCGGTGCCACGGTAGATGTCGTAGGTCCAGCCTTCGCGCTCGCTGCCGTAGTTGCCGAAATCGGGGAGCATGCCGACGCGAGGATGACCAACGAGGTCCATCAAAGCGACGAGCCACGCACCGTTGGAAGAGAGACCGCCGTGGGGCTCTACAATGACATGCAGGCCGTAGGTGTCGCCGATCTCGCACACGCGACGCAGGCCGTCCGCGGTGCGATCGAGTTGGGTGCCGTAGCTCTCGGTTTTCTCGGAGTGAGCATTCACGCGGATGGCGTGGCAACCGAGCGTCTGGGCGGCCTCCAACCAAGGAATGTGCGCTTCGACCGACCAGTCTTGTTTCTTGGCGTCCGGATCACCGAGGCGGCCGCACTTGTCGCACATGATGAGCACGTTGTTCACGCCTTCACCATCGGAGACCTTTTTGAGTTCTTTGGTGACGGATTGGTTGAAGCCTTCTAGGTAGAATTGGTTTACGTATTCGACGGCGTTGACGCCGAACTCGCGTTTGGTGATCTCGGCGAACCGCATCTTGTCACGTTTACCACTCCAGAAGTCTTTGTTGAGGGACCACTGCGCCAGGGAGATATCGAACCACGTATCATCATGGTTATGGCCGCCGGATTTGTGATGGGCGGCGGAAGCAGAACGGCTGGCCAGTGCGGCAACGGCGAGTCCGAGAGCGGACTTGGTGAGGAAATTACGACGAGAAGGGAGGGTGGACATGGGTCGGGGAGGCATCCGCCGTCGCTCTGTGAGGCAGAACTATGGCGAGACAGGGGGTTGGTTTTACAGGAGAAAACGAAGAGAACGGAGGTGGGGAAATTCGAGAAAGAGAACGAGAAGGAGTATGAGAACGATGAGGGGTGGATTGAATCTGGGGTGAACCTCTTGTTACTTGTTCCCTGATACTTCCCTTCGGGTTGGTTAATTTACGGGGGAGAGAAACTTGATCAGGTTAGTCACGTGTTCGTCGAGGTCGATGCTGAGGTGTTCGCAGCCGGTGAAGATGGTGGCGCGATCGACTTTGGCCGCGAAGTTGAGGTCTTTGATTTTCTTCTTGATCGATTTGGCCTTCATCTCGCCATACGGGATGGGGTTCATCTTTCGATAGGCGTAGAAGATGCCGCACAGTTCATCCGTCGCAAGTAACGCGGCGGCGAGAGGAGAGGCGGGGAGAGTCTTGAATTCGTTGTAGCCGTAAGCGTGGGCTTCGACCGAGTGGATAAGGTTTTCCGGGTAGTTCCACTCCTTGAACCAGCCGAGCGACTGGGTGGGGTGCGTCTCGGGATGCTGTTCGAAATCGATGTCGTGGAGCAGTCCGGTGATATACCACAAATGAGGATCATGTCCGAGGTGGGTTGCGTAACCCTCCATTGCGGTGGCGACCATCCGAGCATGGTGACGTTGGTAGGTGTCTTGAACGTGGGACTCCAAGAGGGCCTGTGCGGCGTCTTTGGTGGGGAGGGGCATGAAGCGGAAGATGGTCGAAGGGGGGAGTGGAGTCGAGTCGGGTCTGAGCGATGTCGGTTCGAGTGTATCGGTCCGAAAATACTATTCGGAAGCGTGACAGATTTTCGTTTAAGCCCGGCTGCAAACCCGGCTTGATTGATCCCATGCGCATTACCCCTGTTCTTACCGCCCTGTGTTTATTGCTTGGTTCCGGACTCACCGGTCTGGCCGCCCATCACAAAAATACCATTCAGGTTTTTAATGGCAAAAACCTCGAGGGCTGGTCCGTCGAAGGTGGCGGTCAATTTTCGGTTGAGAAGGGCGTGCTCAAACTCAATCGCGGCACGGGTTGGCTGCGTTCGAAGGACACGTTTAACCCCATCAAAGAGGTCAGAGATTTGCGGGGGAAGTCGGTGTTGCTGATCACTGCGGATGCGGCGTTCGACCGCATCATGAACGAGAATTTCTCCGCCGCCCTAATCGCAGCAAAAGTGGGTCACCACATCATTACGCTCGAAGGCGCTCACACTTTTCCAGTGGTGCAGGAGTCACTGCCTGTGGTACTCGATTTTGTGCGAAACCAGACCGATCAATGAGAAGGAAGGTGGATGGCGGGCAGCGGGCGGTGGGGGTCCACTTTGCATTCCATATCTACCACCAGAAACTGCCCCATCATGCCGCCGTCTTCGTGTTCTAGAATGTGGCAGTGATACATGAAAGGCACATGGGAACTGGAGTAGGTGGTGAACTGGGTGATGAAGCGGAGGGTTTCGTTGGCTCTCACCAATACGGTGTCTTTCCAACCGGCTTCCGTGGCCGCCGCGGGAACGCCATCTCGATCCAGGATCAAGAATTGCACATCGTGAATATGGAAAGGATGGGGTTGGCCGCCGCGGTTGGTGATTTCCCAAATCTCGATGTCATTCAGACACACGATTTCGTCGACGCGCGCCATGTCCATGAGCTTGCCGTTGATTGGGATCCGGGGCCCGGGACCGGGCGCGCGAGGTCCCTCGGTGACCTGACCACCGAGCACCATTCTTCTGGTTTTGTCTGCGTCTGCTGGTTGCCAGCGATCGATGCGATTTAACACGGTTGGTAACGGGTTAAGGGGAGTATTCAGGATTTCTCCCGGCACGATTTTTAGAATATCGAAATGGCCATTGCCGATGCCGTCGGCGATAACGGATTCTACGAGTGTGAGGATATCGTCATCGGGAAAGCTTTTGAGCAGGGCGGGTTCTCCGGCGGAAAAATCCACCACGATTTCGATCCGTTCGCCAGGCGATAGGCGGATGCGGTTTAACTCCACGGGACCCTCCAAAAGTCCGCCATCCGTCGCGATTTGGTGAAACATGCGATCGTCATCGAAACCGAAGTGGTAGGTGCGGGCGTTGGAACCATTGAGCAGGCGTAACCTCACTTGCTTGGCGGGAACTTCCACGAATGGATCGTGGGTGCCGTTCACCAAGATGGTGTCGCCGTAATAAGCACCCTTGTTGAGTTCGTAGTGGAGGTCGCCGCCCCGATTGAACAAGCGATCTTGAATGACGAGTGGGATGTCATCGTAGCCGTATACCTGGGGGAGCCCAAGGCTTTGGCTATTTTCGTCTTCGATTAAAAACAGGCCCACCAGTCCGCGGAAAACCTGTTCCGAGGTTTTGCCGTGAGGGTGGGGGTGATACCACATGGTCGAAGCTTGGTTTAGAATCGGGTAACGCGCAGTCCAGGTTTCTCCGGGGGCAATGCTTTGATGGGGCGTGCCGTCCATTTCCGGCGGCACGTGCATGCCGTGCCAGTGCACGGTGGTGTCGACGTTGAGGGTGTTGGTGACGTGGACCACAAAGTTGTCGCCCTGCTTCACCCGAATGGTGGGCCCAAGGTAGTTCCCGTTATATCCGAGAGTTGCGGTTGTTTGCGCTTCGATGAATGCGGTTTCTCCGATCTGCGGGATCAGTTCGAATACCTTCTCACCGTCGACGAGTTTAAATTCCAGAAGTTCGGGAACTTGAAGAGGTGTCGCGAATGACAGTCCGGCGTTGGTCTTCTTGACGTAGAAGAAATAGGGCAAGGTGATGGCGGAGAGCACCAAGACGATGACCAGGCCGTTCAAAACTTTGCGCAGATAGAAGCGAGTATTGGAAAGAAGGGAATCGGGTGTGGTCATATTGGAATTCGGGTCGGGGCCGCTTTCGTCACGAGGGAAAGTAAGACGTGAGATGATCGGTAAAGTTACATTGAGCAATTGAATATAACGCTCTGCTCGAGTGAGCATCGACAACCGCGTCCATTCGCGGTCAGGATCACGCCATGAATAGCGTCGGTTTCACTCGTCTAAGTAACGGCCTCTTCTTCGGAGGCATAGCGCTTTTGACCGCAATGAGCGCATCCCTGCAAGCGATGGAGGAGCGTAAGCCCGTGTATCGGAGCGAACGCGTATTGGCTTCAGTGCCGGTAGACGGGGAGAACCCGTATCTCGCGTTTCCAGCGGTGCTGGATTTAGGCGATGAGGTATTGGTGAGTTTTAAACGGGGCGGATTTCATGGCGGCGGAGCGCCGGCCAGCTTGGACTTGTTGCGGTTGAATAAGCTCTCGGATGCCGTGGCATGGAAGCCGGGCTTGGCGCGGGCAGCGGATAAGATCATGCAGATGGGCGAGTGGGTGCATTATCCCGATGGCACCATTGCCAATTGGGTTGATGTGCAACGTCCGCCGGGCACGGAGCGCGACGGCATGCAAGGCGTGGTTTCAACCGATGGTGGCCAGACGTTCGGGCCGTTGGTCCGGTTCGGCGAAGTCGAAGGCGTCGAATACGGCTACCCGTTCGGTAGTGTGGTGGAGGGCGATACGACCTGGATGATCGTGATGAGTTTTTCGCATCTCGCGGGAGGCTATTCGGTGATCGAAAGGTATCCGCACGCCGGGCAGGTCGCGATCATTCGCTCGGATGACAGCGGTGGAAGCTGGCACTTCGTGCGCAATCTCACGCAGGAGTTTGGCGACATCCCGATCAACGAGAGTTACTTCGTTCGCTACGAAAATGGGTTCCTGGTCGTGACCCGTGGTTACGATCAACAGGCCCGGCTTCATCGCACGGATGGCATGTTTAAGGTCCGTCAGCAGGCGAACCTTACCGCGGAAAATACCTTTATTGAGCGCTACGTGGGTCGGCCCCGACTCTTTGAGCGTGATGGCCATTTCTACTTAATCGGCCGCAATTGGACTGGCACCACCGCCGGAGCTGACGATGTGGTTCAGGACCGGCAGCCCCGTTTCCCGAAGGCGATGAAGATGTGTCTGTTTCGGGTGGATCCCGAAAGCCTGGTAGTCGAGTCATATGCGGTGCTCGATAATGCGGAGGCGGCCAATGTGACGGATGGCTATTACCCGGCACCGTATTGGGTGGACCGAGACGGCGAGACCTACTTACGGGTGGTCGACTACAAGGGCACGGACCGACGTCCACCTGAGATCGTTGAATTCGAGTTCAAGTGGGCCGAGGTGCGCTGAGTCCCCGGTTGTGCGAGAGTAAACACGGCGGAATTGAAGATCTGAGTCTTTGCACGGTTGACCCTCGGGGAGAGGGGAGCCTCCGTCTTCTGGTTGCCCATGAAAGTAGTCATCGCCGAAAAGCCCTCTGTGGCCCGAGACATTGCCAAGCACCTTGGGGCAAACACGCGCGGGGCGGGATTTTTGGAGGGAAATGGTTGGACGGTCACGTGGGCTTTCGGACACCTGATCGAACTACAGGAGCCAGAGGATTACACCCCGGAGTGGAAGCCGTGGCGACTATCGCAGCTGCCGATCATTCCGGATACCTTCAAATTGAGGCCGCGGGCCGATGGTTCGGCGACCGATCAGCTGGCGACGATCAAACGACTCTTCGAGACGGCGGAGGAAATTGTTTGTGCGACGGATGCGGGGAGAGAGGGGGAGCTCATTTTTCGTTATATTTTAGATTGGACGGGATGTGAGGATAAACCGGTAAAGCGGCTGTGGATTAGTTCGCTCACGGATGATGCGATCGCTCAAGGATTCGCGGCGTTGAAGCCGGCTTCGGACTACGACCCGCTGTATCATGCCGCGCGTTGTCGCAGTGAGGCGGACTGGATTGTGGGTCTGAATGCGACCCGGTTTTTTACGGTCGAATTTGGTCGTCGCCGATTACTACTAAGTTTGGGTCGGGTGCAGACGCCGATTCTCGCGATGATCGTAGGTCGTGATCTGGACGTGGAGTATTTCGAGCCGGAGGAGTTTTGGGAAGTGCACACCCTTTGTCGGGGCGCGAAGTTTAAACACACGGAGGGGAAATTTGAAGCCGAGGAAGAGGCGAAAGGCCGGCTCGCTCGCGTGACGGATCAAGCGTTGGTGGTGACGGGTGTGGCCAAGAAGAAAGCTCTAGCGCACCCTCCGCTACTTTACGACCTCACGAGCCTGCAGCGGGACATGAACAAGCGGCATGGATTCACGGCAGACCAGACGCTCAAATTGGCCCAAAGCCTCTACGAGAGTAAGCACCTCACTTATCCCCGAACGGATAGCTGTTATCTCACGGCGGATCTACAGCGCACGATTGGACCCTTGCTCGAAAAACTGCAAACGATCAAACCTGCCGAAATTGAGGTGCTAGATCTGGCCGCGCTGAAATTCCCCAAACGGATCATCGATGACAAGAAAGTGGCGGATCACCATGCCATCATTCCGACCCTGATTCTGGGTGATCGGTTGACCGGCGATGAGGCCAAGTTGTATGATGCGGTGGTGACCCGGCTGGTTGCGGCGTTTTATCCTTCGGCCGAACGGGCGGTGACGACGGTGGATGCGGTGGCGGCAGAAGAGCCTTTTCGGGCCCGAGGCACGGTGATCGTGGATTTGGGTTGGGAGGCGTTGTATGCCAACGAAGCGGTCAACGAAGAGAGCGCATCCAAAACTAAGAAGACGGGCAAAGGAGGCGGCGACGAGAAGGGAGAGGATGATGCGAAGCAGGTGCTGCCCGACTTTGCGGAAGGGGAAAGCAACCCACATGAGCCCAGCTTGGTGGCGGGAAAGACCTCCGCACCGAAACGATTTAATGAAGCGAGTTTGCTGCAATTGATGGAAACGGCTGGCAAAATTGTGACCGATGAAACGCTGAAAGAGGCGCTCAAGGAAAAGGGCGTGGGCACGCCAGCAACTCGGGCTTCGATCATCGAGGTATTGATTACGCGCCGGTATGTGGAGCGCCGTCGCAAGGCTCTCATTAGCACGGACTCGGGCCGGGCGTTGATCGGACTGGTGCAGGATGAGCGTCTCAAGTCGCCGGAGTTGACGGGGGATTGGGAGTTTAGGTTGAAGCAGATGGAGAGGGGAGAATATGAGCCGGCCCAGTTCATGAGCGAAGTCGCGGATTACACCCGGGAGATTTTACAGAACAAAGCAGAAGCGACGATCGACCTCACCAATCTGGGACCCTGTCCCTGTTGTCATGCGCCGGTGATTCGGGGGCGGACGGGTTACGGGTGTTCGAAGTGGAAAGAAGGCTGCAAATTTGTCCTGCCCGGAGTGCTGTGGGGAGTGACGATCACACCGGTGCTAGCGCGAGAGATACTGATCCACAAAGGCAGTCTCACGCCGTATGGCATCGCGGTCGACGGGGTGGCCAAGTTTGCCCATCTGCGTTTCGACAAGAAGGGGCGTCCGGCCTACGATGTGGCTGAGGTAGAAAAGAAAGCGAGTGGGGCCGAAGCGTTGGGGGCCTGTCCCGTATGCGCGGGAGATGTGGTGGTGGGGCAGAAGGCCTTCGGCTGCTCCAATTGGAAAAACGGCTGCAAATTTGTGGTGTGGAAAACCATTGCTCGGAAAGAGATCACGGCCAATGTGGTGCAAACGTTGTTGGCCGATCAGGTCACGGCAGTGTTGTCGGGATTCACGTCCAAAGCGGGCAAGCCCTTTGATGCGAAACTCAAGGTCATCGGGGGCGAAGTGAAGTTGGACTTCACCGGGTAGTCTGCCGAGTAGAGGAGAACCTCCCCACCGGTGCCGCGAGCGAACCGCGATGGGTAGGCAACGATTGACCGCCTAAGCGTATATTCCGGGATCGCTAATCTAAGGCGGGAACGGAAACGTCCTCACTGTTATGGCAAAGGATCTGAATTCGATCATTCGGCTTGAGGCGGAACTCTTGGTTGCGGGTGGGGGTATGTCCGGCGTGTGCTGCGCGGTGGCGGCGGCGCGATTGGGGCGAAAGGTGATATTGTGTCAGGACCGCTCTGTGCTGGGCGGCAATGCTTCCAGTGAGGTGCGCATGCACATCGTGGGGGCGACAGGGTTGCGCGGTGGTGTGGCACTCGAGACGGAGTTGCGTGAAGGTGGGATCATGGAGGAGATCCGGTTGGCGTTGGCGGTGACGAACCCGCAGCGCTCCGCGTCGATGCTGGATCTTGTATTGTATGACCTCTGCCGGCGGGAGCCGAACCTGCAGTTGCTGCTCAACACCACGGTCGATGGCGCGGACGTGGAGCATGAAATTATAAAAACCGTGACCGCGACCCGGGCTTCGACGGAAGATCAGTTTCAGATCACGGCACAGGTGTTTGTCGATTGCACCGGGGATGGCCGTTTGGGCGTCGAAGCAGGGGCGCCGTTTCGGTTTGGACGAGAAGGCACCGCCGACTTTGGCGAAAAACTAGCGGCGCCAGAAGCCGACGGCAAAACGTTGGGTTCGACGATTATGTTTCAGGCCCGTAAACACGATCGGCCGATGCCGTTTGTGGCACCGCCTTGGGTCCGCCAATTTAAAGAATCAGATTTTAAACTGCGACCCTACGGCCAACCCCAATCCGACCTTGGGTTGGAATACGGTTACTGGTGGGCGGAGTGGGGCGGTGAGCTTAATACGCTCAAGGATAACGAAAAAATCCGGGACGAGTTGTTGGCCATCACCCTCGGGGTGTGGAACTACGTGAAAAACGAATCGGCGTTGGATGCGTCACATTGGGCGCTGGAATGGTTTGGGTTTTTGCCGGGCAAACGGGAGAGCCGACGGTTTGTCGGGCGTCACGTGCTGACGGAGCATGATGTGATGCAGTCGAAGCCCTATGCGGACGCGATTGCGTTTGGAGGCTGGCCCGTGGACACGCATCCACCGGAAGGGGTAGATGCGCCGGACCTTGCTCCCTGCACGCAGCATCATCTCCCGTTTCTCTACGACATTCCGTTGCGATCGTGTGTCGCCACTACGCCGCGAAATCTGATGTTTGCTGGCCGCAATATTTCTGCAACGCACATCGCGTTTGCGACTACCCGGGTGATGGCGACATGTGCAGCAATCGGCCAAGGGGTGGGCACCGCGGCGTCAATTGCGTTGGCGGAAGGTATCAGCCCGGCAGAGCTCACGGAGCAGCCTGAACTGTGGCCGCGTGTCCAACAGCAGTTGTTGCGCGATGATTGTTATTTGGTCGGAGCGCGGAATGAGGACTCCAAGGATCTCGTGCGCCAAGCCTCGGAGATTGTCGCCTCAAGTGAGCAGCCTGGCGCAGAAGCGGAATTCGTCCGCAGTGGTCAAACCCGGGCGGTTCACGGGCGACCGGAAACCAGCGTAGCAGGAGCCAATGTGAACTTGTGGGAAGACGTCTTGGACCATGTAGAATCTGGCGAAGAGGTTGCCGCGGCCGTCACGTGCGCGCCGCCTGATCGCGCGCATCCAGGACTACACCGGTGGATGAGTGACCCCACCGAAGCGCAGCCCGGGTGGATCGAAGTGCGTTGGGATGAAACTGTCGCGTTGCGTGAGGTTGCGCTCGTGTTTGATGCGGGCTTGCACCGCTTGCTGACCCTTTCGGGGGCAGATGCCTACACCGCCAAAATGCAATGGGGCCAAGCGCAGGAGGAAACGGTGCGGGACTACATTTTGGAGGCAAAAATTGACGGAACGTGGGAACGTCTCGCAACCGTGACGGATAATTACCAACGACTCTGCCGTCATCGTCTGGATGACGTGCTAGATACCTCAGCCTTGCGCGTCACCGTGACTGCGACCAACGGCATCGATCACGCGCGTATCATGGAAATCAGAGCTTACGGTTGAGCTCCCCGGGTCTAGTTCCGCGAAGCATGCTTTGGTTTTGTTGTAGCCGGTCTCGTTGAGGCCGGAGCGTTGGAGTGAATCACTGTTGCAAAGAGGCAGAAACCGGGGTCAGCGACCCCGGCTACAGTTCCCATTGAGTAAATGCACGGGGCGTCTTTACTCCGAAATTACCCGGTAGGATTGAGCCACGTGGGGGGCAGTTCGGCTTCAAATTGGGCAAACGCGGCGTCCTCTGGAGCTGAGTAGGGTGGCAGCAGCCGCAGGGGAAAATTGGGTGCGAGCAGCTTGAGATTCATCTTATCGTAGGCGCCGTCCATATGCGCCCCTGAGGCCTGGACGTGTTTGACCAATACATCGCGGGCTGCGATGGCCTCAGCCAACATAGCCGCGAGCCGGTCGCCGCGCGCGGCATGAAACTCGCGTGCCCAAGCAGGTTTGCCTCCGGCCATGGCTGCAATGTAACCGCACTCGTATTGGTCGCGCATGGCCGCATAGCCGAATTCGACAAAGAAGCACTGGAGCTCGGGCGCCTTTTCTAAAATAGCAGCGAGCGGTGTGGTATCGAGGCCACCCATTTTGATGGCGACGAGGTTGGGGTGTCGGGCCGCGATGCGCGCATAGTCGTCACCGTTGAGGAGCTTCTTGGTGCGGGGGAGATTGTAGTGGAGGAAGCGGCAGTCTGGAAATGCTCCGCACGTGGCGTCGAAGAATCGATCGACTTCGGTGTCGGTCAGGGCGCCCCAACTAGGGAATGAAATTTGAAAATCACGAAAGCCCAAGGCATGGGCGGATTGAATCCGTTCGACGATGGTGCCGAGAGAAAGGCTGATCACTCCGATCATCGGCACCGTATCGGCGGGTAGGGCGGCGCGAAAGGTTTCGGTGATTTCTTGGTATTGCCGATCGGTGACAGCATAGCCCTCACCCGCCGTGCCGAAGAGGTAAAGGTGAGGGGTCATCTCCGTGGCAAGTTGCTTCACCGAGTGGGTAAACAGCGAGGCGTCGAAGGTGTAGTCAGCGGTCCACGGAATTGAACAGGTGGCGAGTAGGATGGGCGGGTAGCGTTTTGTGGGCATCAGAGAGCGGTAGGTCGGGATAGGTTCGGTCCAGCGGAAGCGATCCCGTTGTTACCGTGAGGATCAACCCATCACAAGTTCGCGGCACGTTTTTTCTCTGAGGGCGAAGTTCGGGAATGGATGGCCTAGTCGGGGGATTACAGTCGCGTGGCGGAACGACCGGTGTCGCACTCAATCAGTGCGATTACCCCGAGCTACCCCGTTATTATTTCTTCTTTTGTCACCATTGCTGACGGCTGAACCCGTTGGGGTGACGGATGAGTTTTCGTCATCCGACCACCCGACCCGGCAAGCTTTGCGCGGAGAGTGGGTGTATCAAGACGGCGTGGCGTTTTGTGAGTCAGATCCGGAACTCTACAAGGAATTTAAGAATCATGGCCCCATTCTTCGGTGGCCGTGTGAGCTCTCCGATGGAGCGATGGAATTCGAAGTAAAACCCGAGGGCTGTCAGCGTTTGGTCATCACCTTCAATGGTGATGGGCACATTTTTAGGATCACCATGCGGGATGATGAAGGTTCACGGGTGATTGGTTGGGTCGGGAAATCGTCCAAAGAAAACAAAGGCGATCTATTAACCCAGATTCCTCCTCCCAAAATTACCGCGATCGACGGCCAATGGATAAAGGTAAGCTTGGAAATGACCGAAGGAGGAGGGCGTCTTCAGTTGGGTGACTACACCGCCGACCTCGACCATGAGTCTCTGGCTCGCCTCAAGCAGGAGTTCACCATCAGTTTCGCGGCGGGGTCATGTGCCTTGCGTGGGGTTTCGGTTCAGGCCACCAACTCGTAGAAGCGTCCGATGCCCATCCGCTCTCGAATCATCCTAGTTGTTCTTTCGGTTGCCTTCGTTTGTCTGGCGCGAGGTCAGCCCAACGTGCTGTTCATTGTATGTGATGATTTGAACACTCATGTTTCGAGTTCGGGTTATGCCGCGATCGAAACCCCAAATTTTGACCGTTTGGCGGCGAAGGGGATGACCTTTGATCGAGCCTACTGCCAGTATCCGGTTTGCGGTCCTTCGCGTGCGTCTTTTTTGCATGGGCTCTACCCGGAAGTGACCGGTGTATTGAGTAATACGTCAGATATTCGTGATACGCGTCCGGGAACCGTCTCGTTGCCGCAGGCATTCAAAGAACAAGGCTATTGGACGGCCGCGACGGGTAAGGTTTTTCACAATGTGAAGATGGATCACGGGACGGTTGCGTGGAATGAAATGGAACGATTTAGTAACGACGAGCTGCCCATTGCCGCAGCGGCACGAGTCGCATTCGAGGCGGAGCACGGGCCGGTGACATCACGCGATAACCGCTCCCGATGGAAAGCGCATCTCCAAGCGCTTTCCACCCAGACGCGTGGGCAGGAGCGACCGGGTTACGGTCGATCGGGACTCACCGATGATCAGCAGGCGGACGGTAAAAATGCCCTTCAGGCCACCGCGTGGCTGGATGGTAAGGCGTATGGTGAGAAACCGTTTTTCATGGCAGTGGGGATTCACAAACCGCACGTGCCGTTCTTGGCGCCCGATGCTTACTTCGATCTCTATCCGCAGGGCGAATTAGACTTCGTTAAACCGCCGGCAGATTTCTGGGAACAGGCACCAAAAACGGCGATGGTGAAGAGGTATTCCGCCTTCGGGTTTGAGCTGGGTCAGGAGAATGACGCGCTACGCCGTGAATACATGCAGGCCTACCACGCCTACATCTCATTTGTTGATGCCCAGATCGGACGCATCTTCGACAGCCTCGAGCGAAATGATCTTTGGGACGACACCATCGTCGTGCTCATTTCCGATCATGGTTATCAGCTTGGTGAGCACTTCATGTGGGGCAAGGTCACACTCTTCGAGACCTGTGCGCGGGTGCCGATGATCATCCATGCGCCGGGCATGACCCGCGCAGGCGAAACGACCGCCGCCTTGGCCGAGCTCGTGGACCTTTATCCCACCTTGGCGGAGCTATGCGGCATCGAGGCTCCGGACGATCTGCAAGGCCGTTCACTGGTCACCAATCTAGCCGATACTCAGGTCGCGGGAAAGGCGGCGACGTATACCGTCGTCACTCGCCGAGACCAACTGGGCAAAGCGATCCACACCCAAGAATGGCGATATGCCTTATGGCCAGACGGCGAAGAGCTCTACCACCTCAAGGAAGACCCGGAAGAGCACCGTAATTTGGCGAACGATCCGGGACATCAAAGGGTATTGGCGGAAATGCGTTCCCGCCTGCCGGTTTTCGAAAGTGCTCCCTAAGCCGCGACTTAAACCGGGCTATTTCGCCGCGACCGGCTCGGGGTAGGGCTCGGAGAGCAGGTAGGGTTGGTGTTGCATGCGCCCGTTGTCGCCGTGGTTGGCCATCCAAGTTTCGAGATGTTGGGCCATGCGGGCTAGGTCGGCGGCGTAAGCGGGATCGGTCGCGAGGTTGGTGGTTTCACCGGGATCTTTGCCGATGTCGTAGAATTCAACGGCGGGACGGCGGAGGTATTTTTGGAGAACCGCCCGGGCGTGAGGATCGGTAACGGCGGCGGCTTCCCACTCGTCAAAAAATGCGCCGTGGCCGGGCCGACGTTGGATATCGGTGTGCGTGGTGTGGTAGGCATCGAACCGGATATTGCGGATGTATTTGAACCGTTGGTCCCGCACGGCGCGGATGGGGTAGATGTTCATCTTTCCGTCCCCGGAGTGGGTGGTGAAGATGAGCTCGCGATGTTGATCGGTTTCGCCGCGGAGAACCGAGGCGAAGGAGCGGCCATCGATGTCGGCAGGAACGTCAGCATCCGCGAGGTCGAGCAGGGTCGGGAAAATATCGATCCAACTGACCATCGCATCCGTGCGGGCATTCGCCGGAATTTTCCCGGGCCAGCGGGCGATGAACGCGACCTGGGTGCCCCAGTCGTAGAGATTCCATTTACCGAAGGGTAGGGCGTGGCCGTGGTCGGAGGTGTAGATCGAAAGGAAGTCGTCGGATCCGAAATGAGCGCGGGCGATGGTATCGATGTTACCGATGGTGGTGTCGACTTCCGTGACCTCGCCAAGATAGTTTTCCCAGGTCTGTCGGGTATCGGGGGTGTCGACCCAATGGGAGGGGACGGTGAGTTCGGTCCTGTCGTAGGTATCGTGTTTGTGCCAAGGCGCGTGGGTCCGCACGTCGCCGACGATGAGCAGCAGAGGACGGTTGTCCGTGCGCGCGTCGAGATACGCTTGCACGGATTTCTCGAGATCTTTGCGGGTCGGATCCACGTGATCAGCGCCGACCGATTCGATCCATTTGTTGTGGTGCACCTTGCCGAAGGCCGCGACCTCGTAGCCCGCCTCCTTCAGATGCCGGATCATGGTTTGGGTCTCGAGCCGGGGCTTCTCGTGATTGTGTTCGGCGCCATTACGAATGGGCATCATTCCAGACAGCAGGGCAGATCGGCTGGGACCGCAGGCCGGTGACGCGACGAACGCCTGGTTAAAGGTCAAGCCCGCTGCCGCGAGCTTTGCCATCTGCGGGGTGATCGCATCACCCATGGGGTTATAGACGGACGAATCGTTACGTCCATGATCATCGGCGATGTACAGGACGATGTTGGGCGGCGCTCCTTCGCAAGCGAGGATGACGACGAAAAATGAAAATCCCAACAATAGTCGAACCATTGGAGAAAGAGCCTAGGGTAAATCCTCGGTGAGAGAAGCCCTGTTCTTGGTCTTCTTCCGTTGAGCGCGGTAGCTCAACGCTGGAGGCTTTCCAGAAATGCGATCAATGCGGCACGGTCGTCTTCGACCAGTAGGCCCTGAAATTCCATCTTGGTACCGGGGGCGAATTGACGCGGGGCTTGCAGGTATTGATCAATGAGTTTGGGCGTCCAATGGCCGTGTTCGGTGGCGAGGTTGCGCAGCGCTTGCGAGTAGTCGTAGGGCCGAGTTGCGGCGATTTTTTGTCCAAGAATGTTGTCGAGCGAGGGCCCGATACTTTGCGCCACGTGTTGGCCCGGCGCGCCATGACAGGCGGCGCAAAGCGTGAAGAGTGTTTTGCCGCGTTCGAGCGGACTGAGCGTTTCGACCTGAGCGGTGTCGATGATGTAGTCGCCGCGCAGTTCCATCATCCGGGCGGTTTGTGGGGCGGTCATATTAGTTCGAATTTCGCTGTAGGCTAAGGCTTCGATGGTGGCGACCGCGGCTTCTATCATGCCGAGTTTTCTGGACTGATCTGCGTAAAGATTGGCTTCAAATTTCGTCGGCTCGTCGCGCAGCAACTGTAGATGGGCGAGGACCTCATTGCGCACCGAGATATATCCGTTGGTGATGGGTTGAGCCTCACTCACCGCCGCATCGAGACGACGCTGTTGGGTGCGGGTGAGAATGTCGGTGAAAGAACGGGAAATCTGACCGCGGCTGGCGGCATGACCGCTCTTGTGGCGAATGCTGACGAAGCCGAAAAATTGGGCGGGTTGGCCGAGCGGAAACACTCTGGTGTCGGCGGCGGTGCCGGTCAGCCAAGAGAAGCATTTGGCAAAGAGGTCCTCCAGTTGCTTCAAGTCGGCGCGATCGACGGAATCGCTGCGCACTCGATTGGCCTGAGCGAGCTCCGTGATCTTTTCCGGGTCTTTCCGCCAAGAAGCGAGTAGGGCGCGCTGATCGTCGTTCAGAAGGTCTTCCAGAGCGGCAAAATTCCTGGCTTCGATCAACGCAATCCGGCCGCCCAAATCACCGTAGATCGCGCTGAGTTTCAGGAGATGGGCCTCATCAATTTCCTCATGGTTGTAGAGGTGGGATTCCAGCACGCGCAGCATGTCGTTTCGGGCCGACCACCATTGGTCGAGAAGAGGGACTTCTGCGATGACGGCGTCTTCGAGGAGCGCACGTTGGTCGGCAGTGGTGCTCGCGAAAAATGCGCGGCCGATGGCGCCGCGATTGGCGGCCCGACCCGATTGATAGCGCAGGGCCACGAAACCGAAAAGTTGGGCGTTCTTACCGATGGAGAGTTTTTCATTGTCGGCTGGCGAACCGCTGAGCCACGCGAAACCCTTCGAGGCGTAGGCGGTGCGAAGATCCTTGGCGGACCGGTTAGAACCATACTCCGACGCAGACCAATCACCACTGCCTCGTGAACGCTGGGATGGTTGGGCGAGTGAGGACGCGGTTGTTCCGATGAACAGCCCGAGGGTAAAGAAGGACAGGATAAAATACGGTCGAGGGCGACGCATGTTCTATTCTAGACGCCTATAGTCAGCGCGAGGTTACGGTTTTCCTGGAGCGAGAAATCGGTTGATCTTCACGGGGTGCGACACGGCGTCGTATCGGATTGCCGATTCGAGATGAGAATCGAGTGAGTCAGGTATGCTTCTGCGTGAACAGGAGGGCTCCGAAAATATATTCGATCAGCGCGCCGGTGAAGGCTCCAGAGGCAACCGGCGCACCGAAAGCGACCAGCGGAATCACGGACAGGGCGAGAACCACCCCGAAGAACCAGTAGGCCTTGAGGCCGTAGAGCGTGGGAAATGTCAGATAGCGCCCGCCAATAACGAGGAGCATGGCGGGAAAGAACCATTCGATGCGATAAGCTGCGACCGCGATGGCGATGGGGATCGAGAGCAGCATCCAGATTGTGCCGCTGATGGCGAGAGGAGCGAGGGGGTTGCCTTTGGCGTGCTTACCAGATCGGCCCAGCAATTTGCTCAGCAGGATCGATGTAGGGAAGATCAGCATACCGCCGAAAATGAGCGTAAGGATGCCGGCCTGAGAGCTGACGAATGTGGCGACCAACGCGGCGGCGAACCATGCTGTGGCGGAACCGACGGCGCCCGTGCCACCGTTGAAATAGGCGGCGCGCATGTCCTGTTGAGCGTCGGTTAAAGAGGTCATGGCGATGAAGCGGCAAGGTGGACGCTTGAGTCACTCTCGGACGGTCGGCTCGAAGACGCGTGAGCCGGGTTTGCCTTCGTAGGAAAAGCGCATCTCGCCTTCGTCAGCCATCGCCTTGTTGCGACCGTCGTTGAGGCAGACGTAGAGGGTGATGAATCCTTGGTCGCTGGCAAAGGGTTCATCGAGATTCGCGTGAAACGTGCCCTCATCATCGACCTTGGCGGAATAGGATCGGGACCAGTAGTCGCCGAAGCGGTGGTCGGAATCTAGGATCATCACGGAGTGCGCCGCGACTAGGCCGGAGACTTTTCCGGTAATCTCGATGGAGCCACCGGGCCCATCCTTGATTGCGAGGTCGTTTACTCGCGCGTGGTCGGTCCCGGCGGGTGGAGTGGGCCCGTGGGCCACAAACAGCGGGTGCTTCGCCAATAAGGTGGCCGACCCTTCACACAGATAAACGCGAGGTTCCGAGGTTCCCTTGGGCAAGCGGCTCGCGAAGGCCCGATTGATCGGCCCCATCAACGTGTTGCCGAGTCCGGTTTCAGGTTTGGCTCCGATGTGAGGCAGGCCGAGCGCGTGCCCAAATTCGTGCACACACCCTTTCAGGTTGAGCGGCCACATCTCGGGGTCGCCTAATTCGACGTCAGCGGTTATGTTTCCGTCGGCGGTGGGATAGACATTAATCGCGCGTCCACCGTCCCGATCGCCTCCTCCGCGGAAGCCTTTGATGACGCGTTTGGGGGTATGGTAAAACGTCCACCAGACCGTGTTCTCATCTGCTTGGTCACCCAGAGCAGCCGTGGCTCCGGCCATGGCTAGAGGCCCTACTAGAGGAAACCCCTTTCGGCCCACCGCGTCCTCGGGTAACGCTCCGCGCACGACCGTGACCTCGATGTCGTCGTCGGTGCGGGCAAAGATTTCGCGCCGCGCGACCGGCCAACCCCATTGGGCGATGCCGTCGGCGAAGAAGGCTTCGGTGCGTAACGCGATGGCAGTGAGGCGTTCTTGATAATCCGCAGGTATCTCGGCGTCGTCAGGCACAAACAAAACGATCCGGGCGAAACGGTCGTTTGCTGGGGATTCGGTTGGTTGCGCGATTGCCGACGAGTAGAAGCACCAGCTGGCGAGTAGAAGGAAAAGGGGCAGCGAACGGGAGGGGGCAGCTTCCATGGCGATAGATTAAGGTATCCGAGATCATGGCACAACGAATTCCCGCGCGGCTCCTGATTTCCCCGTCAATCCCATAGTAACCTTCCTCGAACAATAGAGATGGAGGAACCGTCTTGCAACGGCTCCGGTTGGGGTTAACAGTCGTGAAAGAAAGTAGGTGCACGGGTAATCCGAAACAGAAGGCTTTCATTTATGACTAACTTACCGGAAAATTCTATGATCTCGAACCAAAAGCTCGACAAGAAAGCGAGCGACGAGGCAACTATGCGGTGGAACCAGTCGATAACTCGGGGAGCTTTCCAAGACGCGAACCTGCCCTTGAGTGAAAAAGAAAACCAGTTGATCAACAGCAAGCCTCAGAGTCGGTGGCCGAAAGAGTTGCGGAAACGCCACGACCAGACGTCCCTTAAGGGCGGAGTGTCAGAAGTGGGCGACTAGAGCCCAGAGTTAAAGAGGGTCATGTGGTCAGTGACCAAACTTCGCGGTAGACCCTCGAGAGGCTTTGAGGCCGAGCTTGGTGAGGAAGCGTCCAATGATTTCACCTTCCACGATGCCGGCCCCTCTCGGCCCTTCCATGTAAATCCGATTCTGATAATTTAGCAGAGAATAACCGTCATCTTTGAACACCGGTTTCATTTTTGATAATGAATCAGCGATGAGTAAGATCCACAGTGGTGAGACCGGCTAGTTTTGCCGCCGCGAGTTGGCGCTTGTCAGTGGATATGAACTTCGGGGAGGGCAGCAGCCGAGCTGCCGCGATGTGAAGGAGGTCGAGGGTGCGGCAACCCGTGCGGGAAGTGATGCTCGGCGTCAGGCGCAACATCTCCTCCGAGATGGCGTCGAGTGTGAGAGGCGATTGGCGAAATTTCCCCTCGTCACAGAGTTGAGTTAGTAGTTCCTGGGTTTTGCGCAACTGGACCGGAGTGAGTTGTCCGCGATGCCGCATGGCTTGCAGGGTGTTTTCAACTTCCAGTGTGATAATTTTGGTAAACCAAATGGGAGCGCGCTGCTTCGTGAGATAGGCGCGGACAACGGGACTGAGCGGTTCTTCCACCAGCAATTTGAGGACGAGTCCCGTGTCTAGATATAGGGGTTTCATCTTTCTCCGCGGAGATCATCCAGGATGTCATCCGTGCCGACAGATTTACCGGTGGATACGACGCGCCCAGCATGATCCGACCAGTCTACCCCGGTCGCATTGTCTGCGTTCGAGGGTTCCGGCACAAGCCGGGCGAGAGGAACCCGGCGTCGGGTGATCTGCACTGTCTGGCCAGCCTCTACTTCCAGTAGAATTTTGCCGAGATTGTGCTGAGCTTCTCGAATGGTAACCGTCTTCATGACGCACGAATATGTTGCACGAATGAGAAAGTCAATTACTCATAAGTCTTTTGCTACTGAGGCGGAGCAGATATGTTTGATTCGTTGATCGTCACGTTTTCACACGACGCCGGGCTAGCGTTGGGGGAAGTGTCACCGTTTAGTGGGTGCCACTTCGTATTCAAGATCCTACTCCTTCCTGTGAACTTCGGAAAAGTGCCTCGGAATGAACGACCGCACAGTCGATGGTCGGAAATCCGCAATCATGTCCCTCAAAAGCTAGAAACAGATCCGTTCCCGCAAGCACGATGGAATCTGCCCCACCGTTTCTACACAGTTCAGTCCCGGTAGAGAAAACCACCTCACGTTGCTCATTGGTTGCGTGACCACTCGTGGCCATTCCGATATAGGCGTTATGAACCCGCTCAAGGTCGTCCCCTTGCGGCAACACCGCTTTTTCGGAAGCAATGCTGCCAAATAGTTTCGATGCCATCGCTCCTCGGGTCCCGAGAATACCCACGCGACCCAACTCCTTTCGCTCAATTTCCTCCCGAACTTCGATAACCGCGTCTACGATCGGCAGGGGACTGAGGGCCTTGAGTTCATCGATGCAAAAATGGGCCGCAATGGAGGTCACTCCGATTGCGGTGGCGCCCGCTCCCTCCAATTGCCGGACATGTTGGAGAAAAGACTTCGCCTGCTTTTCCTTTTCGTTGGCCAAGATATTCGGCATGACCTCCGACAGATCTGCATGCGCGATAGTCAGCTCCAATTTTTGGGATTACTCCGCGTAAATGCGAATAAGGTTTCGTTAATAAAACCCAGTCGCCGCGGGTCCGATACCTCCAATAAGTCCCATATGCATCAACGTGGATTGAGGACTAAGGTAAACGCACTCCAACCACAAACGACAAAGCCTACCCCCGGTTCGACGCGTTTGTTTTGTGGCCCGACGTGGCGGTGGTGAAGGAGTGTTGCCTCGATTCGGTTGAGCATGTGGGCTGACAGCCATGCTTTCTACCCGCCGTCGCATCCTCGTTTTCCTTCTAACCCTCGGGGCCTTGACCGGACTTCAGGCTCAAGAAAAAGACATGCTGAAGATGGTGGAATCTTTCCAGTGGGTCAGCCCGCAAGCCAAGGGCAGCGTGGACGGGGTTGAGCATCGGACGTTTTACAGTCAGGCGAACCAAGCCGACGTGGGCTACTACGTCAGCTTCCCCGCTGGCTATGCCGATCCGAAAAATGTAGGGAAGCGGTATCCGGTAATCTACTACTTACATGGAGGCCGTCCGGGAGCGGAGTCTAAGGGGCTAGGCGGATACCGGAATTTTAGAGGAGACCGGGCGGGGGACAGAATGCCACCGCATATCTTCGTCATGGTGAACGGAGGGAAGTTAAGCCACTACGACTACATCGACGGATACCTCGGAGTGCAGGCGTTCATGGAGTTTGTGAAACATCTGGACGGGACGGAACGCACGCTGGTCGACCGAACCTCGAGAGTGTTGATCGGCAGCTCGCAAGGCGGCCGAGCGGTGGGGCGTTATCTGTTTCGTTACCCGGAACTATTTGCCACCGGCGTTTCGATCGCCGGCGGACATCAGCGCGAATTGATCATCAGTGAAAACGAAGGATCCGAATTGAACGGCATCGTGATTCCGGATGCATCAAACAATGTTTTCGATAACGCGCGGACCTACGTTGACCGAGGCGAAGCGGCGCCGGCCGTGAGTTTGATGGTCGTGGTCGGAAATGAAGACGAAAACTATCCCGGTAATCTGGTGTGGTGTGCCCAGCTTGCCGAGTGGGGTATCGAGCATGAATTGATGGTCGTGCCCGGGACCGGTCACGGAGTTAGTTTCGACATCGAAAACTCCCGTGAACGCGTGTGGCGATTCATGTCGCAGGGACTCGACCGGGAGTAGGCTTTTGAACTCAGCCGTGAACTGAAGCGGAGCGGCAGTTGTTGGCTGCGGTGACGGGATAGTCGAAGCCGCGCCGCGGCGATGTAGTAGGGAAGTGGAGTGAAGCAGTAATCCTCCCCACTCGCTGTCGGGGTTCGGGCGAACTACAAACTACAAAGCCTGACTCTTTATTCTGCGCTGTATTACTGGAATTAGTTAGGTCACTTACGCACGGGTTTTGGAATAAAACCCGTGCGTTTGGTCGGGGCTTACTCGCTCAGTAGGAATTCTTCAGCAACTGCTGCAGGGCTTCGGCTTCGGGGCCTTTGGGGTTACATTCTACGCCGACGTAACCGCGGTAGCCGAGTTCGTGGGCGGCTTTTAAGATAGCGACGTAGTTCAACTCGCCGGTGCCGGGTTGGAAGCGGCCAGGAGTGTCGGCGAGCTGGAGGTAACCAACTTGGTCATAACCTTCGCGGAGGTAGTGGATGAGGGCACCTTCGGTGAGCTGCATGTGATAAAAATCCCAGTTGATTTTGATCATGGGGGAATCCACCTCGCGGCAGATCTTTACGGCGGCTTGGCTGCCGTTGAGCGTGTTCTTTCCGTGATTAACGGGGTTAAACGGCTCGACGATGATCATGACGTTGGCGGCTTCACAAAGTGGGGCCACGCGCTTCATCGCTTTGGTGTAATTGGCGAGCTGCTCTTCGAGGGTGTAACCTTCAACCCAACGGTGACCAGTCACGGTCATCATGGGAGCGCCGAGCTTGTGGGCGACGGTGATCGCTTCTTTGATGCCTGCTTCAAATTCGTCGATGTTTTTGCCGGACCCGAGTGGTTTTCCCCAGGCGGTGAATTGGGCGACTTGGATGCCGAGCTCTTGGCACTTCGCGGCGATCCCATCGATGTCTTCTTTGCCGTAGGCCCAGAATTCGATAGCTTCAAAGCCGAGGGCGTGGGCTTTTTCGACTTTGTCGACGACGGGTTTACCTTTGCCCCACCACAGCGCGAGGTTCGCAGCGTATTTTGTATTCACATCGTCGAACGTGAGGTGAGCGGAGAGGCTGCTGGTGAAAGCGAGGAAAAGGCCGAGGAGAACCACGGATTGGAGTTTAAGGGTGCGGAGTTTCATGAAAATTTACGAATTATGAATTACGATTTTTGAATTCTGAGGGGCATCCGCCGTCGCCAAGGCTTTGGCGAGAGGTGAGGCTTTTGAACGATGGGGGACTTTGGCCGGGTTCGTCGAACATCTACGCACTGAAGCGTTTCAGTAGCTGGCAGGAGTCCTTCGTCCCGTAGAGCGGGATTACGGCGTACAAGGAAAGGGGAAAGAGAACGAGTAAGAGAGAAGAGGCGTTCTTGTTTGGGAGTATGGGCTAAAGTTTTTCGATGAAGCCTACTACGTTGCTTTCGTAGTCGGTGTAGGTGCTCCAGGGGCCACTTAACCACAGGACGGCGCGGTAACCGTCGCCGATCGCGACGATGGGGCGGATGTTGCGGTCGGGTGAATTCGTGGTGAGGGGCTGCCACTCAATGGTGGCGATGTCGTCGTCGAGCTCAACCTGCGCCGTGTAGATTTCGTGGGTGCCGCCGGAATCTTTCCCGGTGGTGGGATGCACATCGGTGGAGATGTAGATGCGGCGCAGATCGACGGGATCAATGGTGACCAAACCGGTGTAGCTGCTTTCACGCGGGTAGAGGCATTTGCCGCCCATCGCGATTTCGCGGTTGTGCCACTGCGAACCATCCCAAGAGGCGAGGCGGTAGCGGTGGTCGTCGTCGTCGAGGTAGAGGGTGTAGCCGATGTGCGGATTGCCCATGGCATCGGAGGCGGCACTACTCGTCCAGGCACTGAGTGGCGCGCTTTGGTCGATCGTGGCGTTGGTGAGGATACCGCTGCCTTGGAAAACACGTTCGGCTTCGGAGGTGGTCAGCGGACCGTCGGCGAGGTCTTTGATTTTGCTGCCATCGACGCGGTAGAAGGCGCCATCGCGAAAATCGGCGTAGTAGAGACTGTTGCCGAAATTGCGGGGATGAGCGTCGGTGAAGGCGATGCCTACGGTGTTGGCATCGCGTTGCAGGTAGCGGGCGTAAGGGCGGTGCGTGCCATCTACTTCATCGGAAATAAAGTGGGTGCGATTGCCCCAGGTTTTGCCGTGGTCGGCGGAGGTGATGAAACTCGGATTAAAGGTCGGGCCGTCGCGGAAAAAGTTGTAGAGCAACCCCTCGTTTTTGAGGTGGTAGAGGTTCATGTAGGTGACGCCCTGTCGGGCGTCGTAGTCATGCACGAATTGCTGCTCTTCGCCCCATTGCATATAATCATCAGGTTCAGAAATTCGGTAGTAGTGAATCCGTTCGTTTGAGTGTTTGGCGTAGACCGCGAGCACACTGCCGTCGGGACGGGCGTAGAACGCCGGCACGTCGTGATCATCGACTTGGAAGCGTGGGTGCAGCACGACGGTGCCGAGGTCTTTTTCGGCGACGAGATCGTAGACGCTGACCTTTACGTCACCGGTTTGGCCGCTGACGCCGCCGACGAGCAACTTGCCCTGACTGATGATGGCGCGCGGATCCTGATACCAACACCAGCCGCCATCCTCCATGAAGGTGGTGAGGACCGAAGGCGATTTGGCCGACGTGATGGAGGCTAGGGCGAAACCGGCCAGCAGTAGCCAAAGAAACCGGGGGAGGGGCTGTCTCTTATACACATCTGACGCTGCCGACGACTCCTTACG
>OJCR01000330.1_pt1 | contig 23577 bp, 15 predicted proteins | sample 1591611 | NCBI WGS metagenome assembly OJCR01 (sample SAMN05416815, study PRJEB24817) | seawater metagenome | isolation source: Sea water | place: Canada:Atlantic | collected 2013-07
TCTACACGTAAGGAGTCGTCGGCAGCGTCAGATGTGTATAAGAGACAGGCTTTCGTTAAGAAATGCGCAAGCAAAGGTCCCGGTCTGTCGTGGAATTTGCGCCAGCTAATCGCTTTGCAGATATCGATTCAATCGACATACCGGGCTTTTATGTCGAAATTTCATTATTAATTCGACATTGCGAGCTTGCTATGTCGATTCTATCGACATAGGCTGCTTAACAGAGCAGTAAATGTCGAAAAATTATAGGAATGTGTACATGGATTGGCGCCCGGACGAACCCTACAACCAGCTGCCCGCGCTTCCGCCCGCAAACGATGCCACGGAAACCCTGGCGATCCTCAAGGCCTGTATCCCCGCCCGAGCTGCCTTGGCAGAGCTCAATCAGGCCGGAAAGCTGATCCCAAATCAGTCCCTGCTGATTAACTTGCTGCCTCTACTGGAGGCAAAAGACAGCTCTGAAATAGAGAATATCGTCACCACCACCGACAAGTTGTTCCAGTTTGCACAGGAAGATCAAGGGGCGGATCCGGCAACCAAAGAAGCACTCCGCTATCGGACGGCACTGTACGAAGGGTTTGAGCTACTCCGACGCAAACCACTTTGCACCAATACCGCCGTGCAAGTCTGTAGCACCCTCAAAGGGGTAGAGATGGATGTCCGTAAAGTGCCCGGCACTATTATTGGCAACCAGGCCTCGGGAGAGACGATTTACACCCCGCCATCAGGGGAAGAGGTTATTCGTAATCTTCTTACCAACTGGGAGAGCTATCTCAACACTCATGATGGCACAGATCCACTCATCAAGATGGCCGTTAGCCACTATCAGTTCGAAGCCATTCACCCTTTCCATGACGGCAATGGTCGAACCGGGCGCATAGTGAATGTGCTCTACCTGATCGACCAGGAGCTGCTAACCCTGCCTATCCTCTACTTGAGCCGTTATATCGTCCAACACAAGAATGACTATTATCGCCTGCTCACCCACGTCACCCGCACCGGTGACTGGCAGGAGTGGATCATCTTCATGCTCAAGGGGGTAGAGGAGGTGGCTTCCTGGACCTGTGCAAAGATTGCAGCCATGCGAGAGCTACTCACGCAGACAGAAGATTTCGTCAGGCAACAGTTGCCAAAGATTTACAGCCATGAGCTCGTGCAAACACTGTTTGAGCAACCGTATTGCCGGATCGGCAACCTGGTAGAAAAAGAGATCGCCAAACGGCAGACCGCCTCCAGTTATCTGAAGCAACTGGCCGGGATCGGTGTTCTCCAGGAGAAAGCATCCGGTAACGAAAAGCTTTTTATCAACCCACGCCTAGTGCAATTAATGACCAGCGACAGCAATGAGATTCCACCGTACGAGTGAGGCGTCTCTCATGCTGGCTGCCTTCTCTGTAGAGTCGCAATGCAGCGAGGTAATGCGGTTCCGAAGCAGGAGTTAAGAGCGGCGGCTGGAGGGTGTCCCGTCTTTCCTGCTGCCACAGGATCAGAACCTGTACCATATCGACCACTACGAAGATTTCCTCTCCCGGCGCCGTGAAGCCATGGCAGAGAAAATCAAGCGGTACTATCAGAAGCTCTGATGGTATTGGTTAACCCCGCCCCTGCAACGGGCGGGTTGCCGGGCTTTCCCGGCCAGCGTGCAAAAACGCCAACACAGACGAAGAAACAGGAACACAATGGATCACAGCGTACACAACAAACTGGTTTCCTTTATCTGGAACATCGCCGACGACTGCCTGCGCGATGTGTATGTGCGCGGTAAATACCGCGATGTCATCCTGCCCATGGTGGTGCTGCGTCGTCTCGATACCCTGCTCATGCCCACCAAGGAGGCGGTGCTGGAAGAGGTGCGCTTCCAGAAAGAGGAAATGGACGCCACCGAGCTGGATCCGGCGCCGCTCAAGGCCGCCTCCGGCTATGTGTTCTACAACGTCTCCAAGTGGACGCTCACCAGCCTGTACAACACCGCCACCAACAACCGGCAGATCCTGCTGGCCAACTTCGAGGAATACCTGAAGGGCTTCAGCCCCAACGTCCAGGAAATCATCGAGCGCTTTGAGCTGAAGAGCAAAATCCAGCACATGGCCCACAAGGACGTGCTGCTGGATGTGGTGGAAAAATTCGTCTCGCCGAAAATCAACCTCACGCCCAACGATGCCGTGGACCCGGACGGCTACAAACTCCCCGGCCTCTCCAACCTGGGCATGGGCTATGTGTTTGAAGAGCTGATCCGCAAGTTCAACGAGGAAAACAACGAAGAGGCCGGGGAGCATTTTACCCCGCGGGAAGTGATCGAGCTGATGACCCACCTGGTGTTCGATCCGATCAAGGATGACCTGCCGCTCACCCTCACCGTGTACGACCCGGCCTGCGGTAGCGGCGGCATGCTCACCGAATCCCAGAACTTTATTGAAGAGAAATACCCCTCAGACAACCGTGATATCTACCTCTACGGCAAGGAAATCAACGACGAAACCTACGCCATCTGTAAATCCGACATGATGATCAAGGGCAACAACCCGGAAAACATCAAGGTCGGCTCCACCCTGTCCACCGATGAATTCGCCTCCGATCGTTTCGACTTCATGCTCTCCAACCCGCCCTACGGCAAAAGCTGGGCCTCGGAGCAGAAGCACATCAAGGACGGCAGCGACGTCATCGACCCGCGCTTCAAGATCAAGCTCAGGGACTACTGGGGCAATGAAGAGGACTGCGACGCCACCCCGCGCTCCAGCGATGGCCAGCTGCTGTTCCTCATGGAAATGGTCAGCAAGATGAAAGACCCGGCCACGGGTTCAAAAGGCAGTCGCATTGCCTCGGTCCACAACGGCTCCAGCCTGTTCACCGGCGATGCCGGCGGCGGCGAAAGCAATATCCGCCGTTACATCATCGAGAACGACTGCCTGGAAGCCATCGTCCAGCTGCCCAACAACCTGTTCTACAACACCGGCATCACCACCTATATCTGGGTGCTGAACAACAACAAACCGGAAAACCGGCGCGGCAAGGTGCAGTTGATTGATGCCAGCCTGCTGTACCGCAAGCTGCGCAAGAACCTGGGCAACAAGAACTGCGAATTCGCCCCGGAACATATCGAGGAAATCACCCGCACCTACCTGGACTGCGCGGCCATCGAGCGCGAGATGAACAGCAACAACGACCCGACAGGCATCGCCAGCCAGGTATTCCGCAACGAAGACTTCGGCTATCACAAGGTCACCATCGAACGCCCGGACCGCCGTAAGGCCCAGTTCTCCGAAGAGCGTATCGCTGGCCTTCGCTTCGACAAACAGATCAGCGAGGTCATGGAGCACCTCTATGCCGAACACGGCGACAAGGTCTACGACCACACCGGCCACGGCAAGGACAGCAAGCAGAGCTTCCTGAAAAGCATCGAGAAGCAGGTCATGGCCTGGTGTGAAGACAACGACATCAGCCTCAACACCAAGGCCAAAACCAAACTGCTGGATGTGAAACGCTGGGCAAGCCTCAAGGCCCTGGTGGACACCGCCCGTGAACTCATGGCCGCCATCGGTGAGGGTGAGTTCAACGATTACAACCAGTTCAAAAAACAGGTGGACGCCGAACTCAAGGCCAGAAAGATTAAGCTCTCCGTTCCCGAGAAGAACGCCATCCTCAATGCCGTAAGTTGGTACGACGACACCGCCGAAAAAGTGATCAAGAAAGTGGTCAAGCTCAAAGACGACAAGCTGGATGAACTGCTACACCGCTACGACTGCACCCAGGATCAACTGCCGGACTACGGCCTGTACCCCACCGGCAAGGCCAACGAATACCTCATCTTTGAGTCTAGCGCCGACCTGCGTGACAGCGAATCCATCCCCCTGCTCAAGGAGGGCGACAAGCAAGGCATCCACGACTACTTCCTGGAAGAAGTGAAGCCCCATGTGGAGGAAGCCTGGATCAACCTGGATTCCACCAAAATAGGCTACGAAATCAGCTTCAACAAATACTTCTACCGCCACAAGCCACTGCGCTCACTGGAAGAAGTGGCCCAGGATATTATCAGCCTGGAACAGAAGGCCGAGGGGCTGATTGCACAGATTCTGGGTGTGGATGTTGAGCAGGTGCAGGGGTAGGTGGCTATGTTGAGTATTGCTGAATTGCCGAAGTATGAGTCTTATAAAGATTCCGGGGTTGATTGGCTCGGCGAGATCCCGGCTGACTGGGATGTGAGGCGCTTAAAGTACTTGTTTCACGAGGTCAATGAGCGGAGTGAAAGCGGAGGGGAAAATTTGCTTTCAGTGTCTCAATATACGGGAGTCACTCCAAAGTCAGAAAGAATGGCTGACGGAGACTTGATGACAAATGCTGAAAGTTTAGAAGGTTATAAAATCGTCCGTAGAAACGATCTTGTGAGTAATATTATGCTCGCTTGGAATGGCAGCTTAGGGTTTTCTGCTTTTGATGGAATCGTTAGCCCAGCTTACTCAGTATACCGGCTGAAAGATAATAATAGTCATGGTTACTTCCATTACTTGCTTCGTACGGAAATATATAAAGCGGAATACAAGAGAAAAAGCACGGGCGTCATAGATAGTAGGCTGCGCTTATATAGTGATGACTTCTATGATGTCTGGGGTCTGATGCCAACTTCAGGCGAGCAGGTTGCCATAGCCAAATTCCTCGACAAAAAAACCACCCAAATCGACGAAGCCATTGCCATCAAAGAGAAGCAGATCGCCCTGCTGAAAGAGCGCAAGCAAATCATTATCCAAAAAGCTGTCACCCAGGGGCTTGATCCCAATGTGCCCATGAAAGATTCCGGCGTGGACTGGATTGGGGAGATTCCAGCGCATTGGGAGGTTAGGAGAAGCAAGTTCCTTTTTACACAGCGAAAAGAGAGGGCGTGGACTGATGATGTGCAGCTTTCTGCGACTCAGGCTTACGGCGTTATCCCTCAAGATAAATACGAAGAATTGACAGGGTATAGGGTTGTCAAGATTCAGTTTCATCTCGATAAACGGAAGCATGTGGAAAGAGACGATTTCGTGATCAGTATGCGAAGCTTCCAGGGCGGGCTTGAGCGTGCATGGTCGAGAGGTTGCATTCGTTCATCGTATGTTGTTCTTCGTCCTCTCCAGAAGATTGATCCAGGGTTCTATGCCTATCTACTCAAGCTGCCAGCTTATATAGCAGCGTTGCAAAAAACGGCCAGTTTTATTCGCGACGGCCAAGACCTGAATTTTGAGAACTTTTCTAAGGTGGACCTGTTCATTCCTCCAGTCGAAGAGCAACGAAAAATCGGCAAGTATGTCAGCGGATTCCTTGCCTCATCGGATAAGGGAGTCGAGTTGCTTGCCGCGCAAATCGAAAAGCTCAAAGAATACAAAACCACCCTGATTAACAGCGCTGTCACCGGGAAAATCCGAATCACCCCCGACATGGTGGAGGCCTGATCCAGCATGACAGTACAGGTCGCCACCTGCAGCGCTGCCCAGCTCTTCTCTGAATGTTTGCATCCAGAGACATCTTCGATCGCCAATGCCATTATCACCAGCGATAAGGAGACAGTGACGGGATCGCTGACTATCCCGGAATACCAGCGCCCCTATTGCTGGCAGGACAAGCAACTGGATGGTTTGCTGCGGGATATCGCGTCGCACACCCAGCGAAACGCCGAGTTGCCTTACTATCTGGGCAGCCTGATCCTGCATCAGGAAAACGGCCAGCTGAATATCATCGATGGCCAGCAGCGCATCACCACCCTGGCGCTGATGGGCTGTCTGCTGGAGTCAGACCCATCAAGCATCGGCGGCCTGGTCTACGAACACCCCCTCAGCCAGCAGCAGATCAAGCATAACCTCCAGTGGCTGCGTGATCGTATGGATCTGGTGCGAGGGTGGATCGACTTCCACAAGCTGCAATTCACTCTGGTGATTACTCAGTCCGAAGACGATGCCTACCGCTTCTTCGAAACCCAGAACACCGGCGGCGTGCGGCTGGGTGGGCCGGATATCATCAAGGCCCATCATTTACGAGCCATTGAGAATAAATCGCTCCAGCCACAGTTTGCCCGGCAGTGGGAGGCCATGGGCAAGCTGGACAGTACCGTCAGCGCCTTGTTGAAAGGCCGCTTCTGGCAAGGCGTAAAGCCTCGTGATTTGCCCTCCCACAACCAGAAGAAGCGCATCCGAGACTGTATTGTTGACGAACTGGCGCAGGCGACCGGAGACGGCGATGACATTGCCTATGGCCGCATCCGCCGCCAGATCGGTCTGGCGGGCGAGATCAGCCAGCAGACGGACCAGCAAGGCTATGAGGTGCGCCAGCCCCTCAATGCCGGCATCAACAGCATCCGCTACCTGGCCTATTTTCAGGGGCTGCATCAACGCTACTGGCAGCAGCCAGCCCTGCCGCATCTGCCTGGCTATCAGCAGTTTGTGGAATGGCTGAAAGATCTGGAGGGCTGTGGCTACCTGGAAAAACTCTACGAGGCCTGCCTGCTGCTCTATATCAGCCAGTTCGGCGAAAACCAGCTGGAGCTGGCCGCCCAAAAGCTGTTTCGGGTGGTGTATTCCCGCCGGGTCAGCAATCAGAAATCCGTGCGCGAAAACTCCATTCCCTCTTTTATTGGTAAACATCCCGTACTGGACTGGATCGCCGCCAGTTACACCCCTGAGCAGTGCTTTGCCTTTCTTGATGCTTTTGAATTGAAGGTGGACCCCAGCAATCTGGGCACGAACAGTGTGAAGCAGCGGTTTGTGGAAGCCGTGAGCGAGCAATTCGGCCTCGGGCTGAATACCGGGGAGTATGAAAAGGGTTTTGCCCCGGCATTGAATCGAAAGATAGCGGGGGAGCAGCGATGACCGCAGCGGTTGAGAATCAAGCCGAACAGCAGGCCGGCCAGCGGACTGACCATCAAGTAAGCACAGAGGTGCTGACACTGGAAAAAGTCAGCAAGGCTGCCATGGGTTTCGTGATCCCCAGCTATCAGCGCCCCTATGTGTGGCGCGATGAGGATGTGATCAAGCTGTTTGATGATATCCGCGAAGCCTATCTGGCGAAGGAAGAGCAATACTTTATCGGCAGTGTGCTATCCGCCGTGCGGGTTGAGGGTGAGTCTCGCCTCTATGAACTGATCGACGGCCAGCAACGCACCACCACCCTGATGTTGCTGTCCCTGGCCTTCCGGGCGGCGGGCGTGGATACGCCTCTGGCACAGGTCTCCACCCTGGGCGAGCAGCCGAGACTTACGTTCGAGATTCGCGAGGCGGTGGGCAATCTGCTGGGCAGCTATGCCGGCCTGGAGCGCATGACCCGCCCGGGCCCGGATGCCATCGAGAAGGATCCTTACCTCACCCATCTGGACGCCAACCTGCGTGTGCTGAAACAGCAGGTAGAGAAGCTGCCCGAGGACGACAGTTTTAGCCGGGAAGGGTTTGCCGATTACATCCTCAGAAAGGTGAGCTGGGTCAACAATATCGTCCCGGAGAGCATGGACCTTAACCGCCTGTTCGCCAGCATGAATACCGCAGGTATCCAGCTGGAGCCGGTGGACCTGTTGAAAGCCAAGCTGTTCCGCAAAATCACCACAGAGAAGCCCCTGTACAGCGCCATCTGGCAGGCCTGTGAACACATGGAGAACTACTTCGAGCGCAACCTCCGCCAGCTGTTCCCCAAGGCGAACTGGAATGCGATTGAGTACAAGGACTTGAGTGCCTATGAGCACAGGTTCTTTGAGTCCGGTGTAGGAGCAAGCGAAGAAGACGAGGGCAAGGCGTCTGGAATGACGCTGTCGCAACTTCTTGGTGCGGTCGAGGAGGGCGATGCGCCTGAGAATCCCGAACCGAAAGCTGTAAAAGATACCCAGAAAAGCGTTGAAGAGGGAACTGTCTACGGCCGCTCAATTGTGAGCTTTGAGCTGCTACTGATTCATACATTGCGGATTTTCTGTGCCTGCGAGCAATGGCCGGATATTGCGGTGCGTATCAAGGCGTCGAACCTGATGGCTTGCTTCGAGTGCCTGCTTAAAGAGGATGAAACCACCGTAAAGTCGTTTGTCGAACTGCTCTGGCAGGTGCGCTATCAATTCGATACCTGGGTGGTGAAATGGGTGGAGCATGATGACAGTGAAGACCCACAGCTGCGGCTGACATACATTAGCCGCGCGCAGTCCGGGGATAGGCGCATAAATCGAACCGCCCGACCGCTGGGAGATTTGGTTCAGTTGCAGGCAGTACGAAATTTCACTGGAGATCGCTCTGCTCATTACTGGCTAACGGCACTGCTATCTCAGCTGGTGGATAAGCCGGATATGAACCGCAAACAGGTGTTGTTTGTCCTAGAGGCGCTGGATAACCAGCTGTCGCTGACCATCGAAACCCAGAAGGAAGCCAGCTTCAAAATTGCCAAAGGTGAGGCCCCCGCCACTGAAAGCTGGATCTCAATCGAAGACTATCTCAATAGCGCCCAGGGGACCGGCTTTGAGCATTACTGGTTCCAGAAACTGGAATACCTGCTCTGGAAGCAGGACGACAAGAGCGATGAGAAGCTCAAGCGATACCGCATTACCTCGAAAAACTCCGGGGAGCATGTGCATCCGCAGAACGAAAGAAATCAAAATGTGCTTGAGCCGGGGGTGCTAGATGCCTTTGGTAACCTGGCATTGTTGAGCCCCGGCGAAAATTCTTCGTATAGCAACAAGCCCGTTGGTGTGAAATGGCAGGAGTTCAAGAATAAGCCTCGTTATGACTCTCTGAAGCTCAAGGCCATTTTTGACGTTTATGTCGCGGCTGACGAGAAATGGGGCGCAACGCAGATCGCCGAACATCAGGAAGCAATGCTGACAGCATTGCGGAATCATTACGCAGTCTGATCATCGCAACAGGTTTGTCAGTTAGATTATCAATCATGCTCAGGAAGCAGTGATTAGACGAGAAGCAAAAGCATCACAAGGTAAAGCGCCTTTCCCGGTCTATTAAAAATCAAGGGGTTATAGTGGTTGAGGGCTAGGTGTGGACGATGTCTAAACCGCAGGTTTAGATATCTTTTAGACATTTTGAGGGGTTAAGGAGACTTGGGCAGCCCAGGCTGCGCTGTTTGCTTGACTGCTGCTTGACGCAGAGGTTGAACTGGCAAGCTGATCCAGATTAACCCTCTGATATTATTCATAAAAAATGCTTGATGGTTGCTTGATCGGGCTGTCAGGCTGGATACGAATTGAAAGACGGTGGGACGCAATATGGTGAGCAATACCAAGGAACAGGCGCTGGAAGCCGCCATAGAGCAGGCGTTGACGGGCTTGACGACCGAGGCGGTAAAGGAGGCCGGGGGGATCGGGGAAACCCCGGCGGAGGAAATGGTGGCCAGTAACGGCTTCCAGCTTGGTCTGCCTTCGGATTTCAACGCCCAGTATGCCCTTGATGAAAAGTTCTTCTGGCGCTTCCTTGAGCAGACCCAGGAAAAAGAGCTGGCCAAGCTGCAAAAACATAACCCTTCGGACTGGCAGCGCAAGCTGCTGGAGCGCTACGACCGCCTGATCAGGAAGCACGGCATTCTGCATCTGCTCAAGAAGGGGCTGGCGGTGGATGATGCCCATTTCCACCTGATGTACCCCGCCCCACTGGCCAGCAGCAGCGAGACGGTGAAGCAGAACTTTGCCGCCAATATTTTCAGCTGTACCCGGCAGGTACGCTATTCACTGGCAAACTCCCTCCAGGAAATCGACATGGTGCTGTTCCTGAACGGCATGCCGTTGGTGACCATGGAGCTGAAGAACGCCTGGACGGGGCAAACGGCCCGTTACCATGGTCAGAAGCAGTATCGGGAAGACCGTGATTTCAACCAGCCGTTACTGAATTTCGCTCGCTGCGTGGTGCACATGGCGGTGGATACCGATGAAGTGTATATGACCACCAAGCTGGACGGTAAAGGCACGTTTTTCCTGCCGTTCAACAAGGGCCACAACCACGGTAAAGGCAATCCACCCAACCCAGATGGCCACAAGAGTGCCTACCTGTGGCAGGAAGTGTTCACCAAGGAGAGCCTGGCCAACATCATCCAGCATTTTGTGCGGCTGGATGGCAGCAGTAGGGACCCACTGCGAAAGCGGACGCTGTTCTTCCCCCGTTACCACCAGATGGATGTGGTCAGAAAGCTGGTAGCCCATGCAGAACAGCAGGGTGTGGGCCATACCTATCTGATCCAGCACTCGGCAGGGTCGGGTAAGTCCAACTCGATTACCTGGGCGGCCTATCAGCTGATTGAAACCTATCCGGCGTCTGCGCAGGCAGCCGGAGGCAAGGCGCTGGATCAGCCGCTGTTTGATTCCGTGATTGTGGTGACGGATAGGCGGCTTCTGGACAAGCAGATCCGGGACAATATCAAGGAGTTCTCCGAGGTCAAGAATATCGTCGCGCCGGCCTTCAGGTCGGCAGAGCTGAAAAGTGCACTGGAAAGCGGCAAGAAGATCATCATTACCACCATCCAGAAATTCCCGTTCATTGTGGATGGCATTGAGGATCTCAGTGACAAGCGCTTTGCGGTGATCATCGATGAAGCGCACAGCTCCCAGTCCGGCACGGCCCACGACAACATGAACCGGGCCATGGGCGAGAATGGGCAGCAGGACGACGATGAAGATGACCAGGACACAATCCTGAAAGCCATGCGCTCGCGCAAGATGCGCGGGAATGCCTCCTACTTGGCGTTTACCGCCACACCCAAGAACAACACCCTGGAAAAGTTTGGTGAAAAACAGGAAGACGGCACCTTCAAGCCCTTCCACCTGTATTCCATGAAACAGGCCATCGAGGAAGGCTTTATTCTCGATGTGCTGGCCAATTACACCACCTACAAGGGGTACTATGAGATTGAAAAATCCATTGCCGAAAACCCCTTGTTTGATACCAAGAAGGCCCAGAAAAAGCTGCGTGCCTATGTGGAGCGAAGTCAGCAGACCATCGATACCAAAGCCGAGATCATGCTGGAGCATTTCATTCCCCAGGTGGTGAATACCAAGAAGCTCAAGGGCAAGGCCAAGGGAATGGTGATCACCCAGAACATTGAAACCGCCATTCGCTACCACAAGGCGATTACTCGGCTGCTGGAAGAAAGAGGCCATCCGTTCAAGGCGCTGGTGGCCTTTTCAGGCACCAAAGAGGTGGATGGTATCGAGTACACCGAAGCCGATATCAACGGCTTCTCTGATAATCACACCAAGGACAAGTTTGATACGGATGAGTATCGACTGTTGGTGGTGGCCAACAAGTACCTGACCGGGTTTGACCAGCCCAAGCTTTGTGCCATGTATGTGGACAAGAAGCTGGCGTCGGTGCTGTGTGTTCAGGCTCTGTCTCGCCTTAACCGGTCAGCGCCGAAGCTGGGCAAGAAGACGGAAGACCTGTTTATTCTCGATTTCTTCAATGCCTCGGATGATATCAAGACAGCCTTCGACCCCTTCTATACCGCAACGTCGCTGTCAGGCGCCACGGATGTCAATGTTCTCCATGAGCTCAAGGACGTGATGGACGATGTGGGGGTCTACGAATGGAGCGAAGTGGAAGATTTCGTAAAGCGCTACTTCAAAGGTGAAGACGCCCAGAGCCTGAGCCCCATTATTGATGTGGCGGCAGCCCGGTTCGAGCATGAGCTGGATCTGGACGATGACGAGAAAGTCGATTTCAAAATCAAGGCCAAGCAGTACGTGAAAATCTACGGGCAGATGGCATCCATCATGCCCTACGAGATCGTTGCTTGGGAAAAGCTCTTCTGGTTCCTGAAGTTTCTGGTTCCCAAGCTCAAGGTCAAAGACCCGGATTCAGACTCGATTGATGAGCTTCTGGAATCAGTAGATCTGAGTTCCTATGGGCTACAGCGGGTAAAGCTGAATCAGTCGATCACCCTGGATCAGGGAGAGACAGAAGTCGACCCTCAGAACCCCAATCCTCGAGGGGCACATGGCGGTGAAAAACAGCTGGATCCGCTGGACGATATTGTTCGTTCCTTCAATGAGCGCTGGTTCCAGGGCTGGAGCGCCACACCGGAAGAGCAGAAGGTCAAGTTCATCAATATCGCCGAGAGCATTCGCCAACACCCGGACTTCAAGGAGAAGTACCAGGATAACCCTGACCCCCATAACCGCGAGCTGGCATTCGAGAAGATGCTGAAAGAAGTCATGTTGCAGCGCCGTAAGGATGAGCTGGAGTTGTACAAGCTGTTTGCCGCAGACCCGGCATTCAAGGCCGCCTGGATGCAGAGTATGCAGCGGGTGGTGGGTCAATAACCGGCATGCTCACTGGTTATACTCAGCGTTGGTAGAGAAACACTCAAGTTTAGTGGCTGCTACACAAAAGGTATCCAAGGATAGATTGTGATATTAGGGAATGGTAAGGGCTGGATGCTGTCAGCAGTTCTCCCTCCTATTGATGCTATTTTTGAGCTTTTCGATTTTCCGTCATCATTAACCGGCGTTCTTCGATTTGCGGAGAAAGAGTATGGCTGGGACAGGTCGCGCCGTCCCTCCGACAATACCGTCTCGTCGATCCTCAAGGGCGAGGGGGTGCGGTCACAAGACAAATTGCAGCGCTACCTTCAGGCATATATGCCAGAGCTGTCTGTTTCTGAAGATGCCGTTGATGAATATGTGGAGCTGTATGGGAGCGTCTTTCAGCGCCACAAGTGGAAGAGCTTTCTTCAGGGTTTGCCTGATATCGATGTTCTGGGTCAGGAGGTTGCGCCTTGTCTCCAATTCATCCGGGATAGAATATTGAGTGAAGAGGCGTTCCAGAATGAGCTTTGCCCGGATGGGATCAAGGAGCTGTCGGTTGATAATCCGCTTTCAGCCTTGTGCCGGTATGTTGAATTTCCGCCTCGATGGTTGGAGGCGCTATCTCGTCATTCAGGTGATTTTCAGTCGTTAGTTGCCTCCGGTGAGATGGTGCGATCTGATTTTCTTGATGTTCAGCTATGCCTGGAGCTTGATTTCATACTGAAGGCACTAGCCACAATCGAACAAGGGATATTGGAGCAATGGGAGGGCATTGAGCCTGATCTTTATGCGCGGTTTCCCTTTCTTGAGTCTGATGGCCTGATTAACCCAATATTGCCGACGTCTGTCGGTGGTCCTCTTCATGGTCCTTACAGTGCTTTTATGGATATTCTTGATCACCGATTTTTAGATGAGCTAGCTAGCAAGGAATCTTTATCTAGGTATATACCTATCGCAAATGAATATGATAAAGATGCAGAATCGGTGCGCGAGACTCAGAAAGACCTGCTGAAGAAATGGCGTAAAGGAAAAGCATACCCCTCGTTCGAGGTTATGTCTGAATTTCTGGATCGAAGGATGCCGAACAGTAGTGCTAAATGGGGTATCCAGATTCTGGAGAGGTGTGCCCGCGCACTGGACCGTTTGTTCAGGGCGCATGTTACATATGCCCAGAAGCACTCGGTTGCTGGTTACGAGGAAGTCGTGATTCGGGCTTACGGCAAATATCATCGAATAGAGTAAGGGGGGTAGTGCCGCAATGGCACTACCCATCCTCATCATTTCCCCTTCGGTGGTAAAACACCTCGGCCTTTACCTGAGGGGTTGCCGGTTTTGCTGGGGCCGTTGTGGGGCGTTCCTCTTTTACTCATGATTACCTCTACTTGTTTGTTTGGCGTATTGCCAAGAAGAGATTAATTGTTTCGATTTTTGTTTTTCAGGGGGATAGCTGTCTCAATTTAAACAATGGTTGGTTTTTCGAGGGTCAGCTAGATCTAGACAGGGTATGACCTTATTCATAAAGTCCAGCAGCACCTGCTGGCGAATCATTCAATTACGCTGTACCCACAGGTCGATGATGCGGTTCTGGTGGCTGGTCAGGTCCGGGAAGGGGGGCGGCCTTGCTGGAGAGTAGATGACTATGGTTTTCAGCTATGGGCTGTTGATTACTTACCCTTCGCCTTATACGCCGCCTTCCTGGCCTTCTTCTTCGCTTCCTTCTCCTCTTCTTTCAACCTGCGAATCTCCGCCACCTTCACATGCTCTTTCTCCGCCATGGCCGGGGTTTCCAGGGTGAGCTGACCCAGTCTGCCGCCACGGTATTCGCTGATCAGCAGGGTGGCGGCGCGGTCGAAGTCCACGTGGCCGCCGCTGCCCAGGCAGCCGCGTTGTTTGCCGATGGTTTCCAGGAAGGGCACGCCTTCTTCGGGCAGGTCGTCGCGTTTGAAGCGTTCTTTCATTTGTTGCGGGTAGGCCTGCATGAAGTATTCGGCGGCGAACAGGGCCACGTCGTCTTCCTGCATGGCGGTGGCCTTGATGGCGCCGGAGAGGGCCAGGCGATAGCCGCTGTTACGGTTTTCGATTTTCGGCCAGAGGATGCCGGGGGAATCGATGAGGATCAGGCCGCCGCCCAGTTCGATGCGTTGCTGGCGCTGGGTCACCGCCGGTTCGTTGCCGGCCCGGGCCACCTGGCGGCCGGCCAGGGTGTTGATGAAGGTGGATTTGCCCACGTTGGGAATGCCGGTGATCAGGGCGGTGATGGTGGTGGCCCGGTCCCGCTTTTTGTGGACCATCTGCTGGCAGATATCCGCCAGTTTGCGCATCGGTTCCGGTTGGTGGGTGGTGATGGCCAGGGCGCGGACGGTGGGGTCTTTTTGCAGGTGCTCAAGCCACTGCTGGGTGATGGCCGGGTCGGCCAGGTCGCTTTTGCTGAGCAGTTTCAGACAGGGCTTGTCGGCACGGAAATTCTCGATCACCGGGTTGGCGCTGCTGTAGGGCAGGCGGGCGTCGACGATTTCGATGATCAGATCCACCTTGGGCAGGATCTCGCGGATCTCGCGGGTGGCCTTGTTCATGTGGCCGGGGAACCAGTTGATGCTCATAAGCGGGTGTTGCCTGTCTGCATGGAATATCGGCGCAGTATAGCTGAGTTGGTTCGTTGGAGCCTTGTTCACAAGGCGAAAGCCCGTGCCGGCATCAAGCTTCGCCTTGTGAACAAGGCTCCAACGGCTTGAGGTACCTTGGAGACGGAGTGGAGCAGGGGCGGCCTTTGACGCTTTGCGCCAGGAGCGTGATACGAATCGTCATTATTGTCTCATCAGGCCTGCCGTACACTGGTTCCACTGAGTCTGATAACAGCGGAGTAGGGTATGGATCTGCAGGTGCCGGAGCAGGAGAAGGCGTTTCGCGATGAGGTACGCACCTTCTTGGAGGAGAGCCTGACCCCGGAGATCCGGGAAGCGGGCAAAATGGTGACCTCGGTGTTTGCGCCGGTGAAGGAAGCCCTGGCCTGGCAGCGCATCCTCAACGACAAGGGCTGGGCGGCGCCGCACTGGCCGAAGGAATTCGGTGGCACCGGCTGGAGTGTGACCCAGCGGGCCATCTTTGCCGAAGAACTGGTGCGGGCCGAAACCCCGCCGCTGATTCCCATGGGCCTGCACATGTGTGGCCCTTGCCTGATCGGGTGTGGCACCGAGGAGCAGCAGAAAGAGTATCTGCCCAAGATTCTCAGCGGCGAGCACTTCTGGTGCCAGGGCTATTCCGAGCCGGGTGCCGGTTCCGATCTGGCATCGTTGAAGACCTTCGCCGAGAAGGATGGCGACGACTACATCCTCAACGGTACCAAGATCTGGACCACCTACGCCCACTACGCCAACAAGATGTTTGCCCTGGTACGCACCAACCGCGATGGCAAACCCCAGCAGGGTATTACCTTCCTGCTGCTGGACATGGACCTGCCGGGTATCACCATCGAGCCCATCGTCGGCCTGGATGAGGTCAGCGAGCAGTGCCAGGTGTTCTTCGACAATGTGCGCGTGCCGCAGAAGAACCGGGTGGGCGCGGAAAGCGATGGCTGGACCGTGGCCAAGTACCTGCTCACCTTCGAGCGCGGCGGCCAGGAATATGCGCCGGGCCTGAACGTGATGTTGGAAAAGATTCGTCTGATGGCCGAGAAGCAGCAGACCGCCTTTGGCCCGCTGACTCAAGACCCGGTATGGCAGCACAAGTTCGCCGCCCTGGAAACGGATGTGCTGGCGCTGGAATTCACCGAGATGCGCATCAAGTCCGCCCTGTCGGCGGGTAAGGATCCGGGGGCGCTGTCGTCCATGAGCAAGATCCTCGGCACCGAGCTGCTGCAGAAGGTGACCGAGCTGCGCATTGAAACCCTGGGTAGCCAGAGTGTCATCTGGCAGCCCCAGGCTCTGGTGCCGGGCGAGGAACAGCCTGTGATCGGGCCGGAGTATGCACTCACTGCCATGCCCCATTATCTGAACTCCCGGGCCTGTTCCATTTATGGCGGCTCCAATGAGGTGCAGCGCGGGATTATCGCCAAGGCGGTGTTGGGGTTGTAAACGATAGTGCTGGAGCCTTGCTCGCAAGGCGAAGCGCGTAGACGAGGGTATTCGCCTTGCGAGCAAGGCTCCAACGGTGGGGAGGGGTGAGACCCCGCCCGGGAATGGAGAACAACGATGAATTTTCAGTTGAGTGAAGAACAGCAAATGCTGGCGGACAGCGCCAAGCGGTTTGTGCGCGACAACAGTGATGTGGAAAAACATCGCCAGAATAAAAAAATGATGCCGATGGATGCGGCCAGCTGGCAGCAGTTTGCCGATCTGGGCTGGCTGGCCGTGCCGTTCGAGGAAGGGCACGGCGGCCTGGGCATGGGGCCGCTGGAAACCATGGTGCTGCTGGAAGCCCTGGGCGAGGGCCTGATCATGGCGCCCTATATTGCCACCGTGGTGCTCGGCGGCGGGTTTCTGCGCCATGCCAGCGCGGCCCAGCAGGCGCAAACCATTCCTGCTTTGCTGGAAGGCAAGCTGCAGGTGGCCTTTGCCGCAGAAGAGTACGAGCGGGTGTTCACCCTGGAAAACACCGCCATGGCCGCCGAGGTGCAAGGCACTGACGTCGTGCTGAACGGCACCAAGTGCTGCGTGATGAACGGTGACCAGGCGGATCAGCTGGTGGTGCTGGCACGCACCGGCGGTGAGCCCGGTGACCAGGATGGCCTGAGCCTGTTTCTGGTGGATGCCAACGCCGAGGGCGTGGAGCGGGTGCCGCACCGTACCGTGGACGGTCGTCAGGGCGCAGAGATCCGTTTCCATCAGGTCACGCTGCCGGAGGCTGCCCGCATCGGTGAACTGAACGGCGGTTATGCCATCGCCCGGGATGTGCTCAATGACGGCCTGCTGGCCCTGTCGGCGGAGTCCGTGGGCAGTTTGTCCGTGTTGCTCAACGAGACCGTGGAATACAGCAAGACTCGCCAGCAGTTCGGCATGCCCATCGGCAAGTTCCAGGTGTTGCAGTTCCGCATGGCGGACATGTTTATCGCCATGGAACAGACCCGCTCGTTACTGCTGGCCGCCACTCTGAAAACCGTGGAAGGCCATGATGATGCAGCCAAGGCGGTGCATGCCATGAAGGCGCAGCTGGGCCGGGCGGGGCGCAAGATTGCCCAGGAAGCGATCCAGATTCATGGTGGCATGGGCATGACCGATGAGCTGGGCGTGGGCCATTATGTGAAGCGGGTGACCGGTGTGGATGGCCTGTTCGGCAATGCGGATGTGCACCTGATGGCCATGGCCCGGTCGGCGTAAATGGATTTTTACCACAGAGGTCACAGAGAACACGGAGAAAAGAGGTTTCTCCTGACACCAGCTCTAGCCATGTTGTAGGAGCTTGCTCGCAAGCGAACCGCGACAAAAGGCTATCTGCGACGATCGGCGCTCCACAGCAATGAAGGGCAGCTTGTTCATCCTCAGTGAACTCTGTGCCCTCTGTGGTAAAAAAAGGATTTTAAACAACGCATCTACGGAGCAACCGAGGCCGAGGAATTTGCCGACCATGGTGGCCTTGCGGTATAAGCCATGGAAACCATCGGGCACACACTGGGAGTCTGAATGTCACGTAACGCGGCCGCGTCGAAAACCCTGCTGAAAAACCTGCAGGTGCCGGAAGGCGACAAGACCTACGAGAAAATCCTCGATGCGGGTCTGGCCCTGTTTGTGGAATTCGGCCTGCGCCGCACCACCATGGAAGATGTGGCCGGCAAGGCCGGTATCGGCCGGGCCACGGCCTACCGTCGTTTTGCCGACAAGGACCAGTTGATCCAGGTAGTGATCCTGCGTGAGTGTCAGCAACAGCTGGCCAGGATCGAAGCGGAACTGGCACAGATCGACAACGGTGTGGAACGGGTGCTGGAATCCTTTGTGCTGGCGGTGACTCGCGCCCATCACCATCCCCTGTTGCAGCGATTACTTACCTCCGAGCCAGAAACCATCCTGCCGATTCTTACCCAGCGCCTGTGGCAGATGATGGGGTTCTTTCGGATGTACATGGCCGGCATGCTGGACCAGGAGCAGGAGAAGGGCGCCATTCGCAAGCAGTCGTCCGAGGCCCTGGCCGAGCTGATGCTGCGCCTGACCCAGTCCATGGTGCTGTCCCCGGACGGGCTGATGAACCCGGCCAACGAGGCCGGAGTGCGCCAGTGGGCCAATGACTACCTGCGCCCGCTGCTGACCCCTTGACATTTTCTTCCTTGCCTTGACCGAAACGATCTAAACAGAAAACCGAAATCTGTGTGATGTGCTTGTCTGTGTGATCTATTGAGACGTATTTTAATATTTGTCTCAATCGAGAATGCCATCGACAGGATTCGCCATGACACAGACGGCCACTGACACGCAGTCGGAGATCCCCCAGCCCCTGGGCCCGGATTCCTACACCTGGCAGGACTTCGGCTCCTGGCGGTTTCATCTGATGCTGCCCCAGGCCTTCGTGCTGCAGGTGGCGCATCCGATCATCGATGCCGGGGTGGGCGAGCACTCGGTCTACAAGACCGATCCCTGGGGGCGCGCCAAGCGGTCCACCGAACTGCTCTGGCCCATCGTCTATGCACGCCCGCAGAAAGCCATCGAAATGGGCATCAAGCTGCGTGACCTGCACCGCACCATCAAGGGCGTGGACAAGCACGGCAACAAGTACTTCGCCCTGGATCCGGAAGCCTACAGCTGGGTGCACATCACCGGCTACGACGCCACCATCCGCATGCATGAAATGCTGGGCAAGTCGCCCACCGCCGAACAACGCCGGGCCATGTTTGTGGAGTGGCGGCAGCTGGGCAAGATGATGGGTATTCGCGACCAGGACCTGCCCGCCACGGAAAGTGACTACTGGGCCTATTTCCACGGCATCATCCGTGACCGCCTGGAGTGGGGCGAGGTGGTTCAGGACCTGATGCGCCCGGAACATTATCTGGAAATTCCCAAGCCGCCGGGCAGCCGCATTCCCGATACGGCCTGGCGCCTGATTCTGATTGTTATGGGGCGCTTCATGCGTTTCAACCTGCGCGCCACCTTGCCGCATCCGTTCCGGGAAAAATTCCATATCCCCTGGAGCAAGACGGACCAGCGACTGTTCCGTGTGTGGTGTGGCGTCTACCGCGTTCTGCATGCGCTGACACCGAAAAAGTTGCGGCTGATTCCCCTGGCTCGCAATGCCTACCGCGATGCCGAGCGTCACCCGGACGCCTATAACCTCAACACTATTCCCGAAGGTGCCCACTATGACATCGGATAACCGCCCCTGGCTGTCCACCTACGAATCCCTGGGTTACGACTGGAACACCCTGCCGGATCTGCCCAAGAAAACCCTGTCCGATTATGTGCGCGACTACGCGGAACAGTTTCCCGACCGGGAAGCCCTGGTGTTCCTGGGCAAGGCGATCAGCTACCGGCAACTGGATAACCTGGCCGATCGCATGGCCGCGCTGTTTGCGGCCCAGGGCGCCAAAGCCGGCGATGTGCTCGGCCTGCAGATGCCCAACACGCCCCAGTACGTGGTGGCCTTTATCGCGGCGGCCCGGTTGGGCATGGTCAGCACCAGTATTTCGCCACTGATGACGGCACCGGAAATTACCCACCAGGCCAATGATGCCCAGGTAAAAATTCTGCTCACGCTGATGCCGTTCTGGCAGACCTCGGTGCCGCCGGTGCTGGGCAAGGTGGAGACCCTGAGCACGGTGATCATCTCCGGCCCCATGGACCTGATGACCGGGCAAGGCGAGGCCCTGGAAGAGACTTACGAGGGCGTGCAGGTGATCTCCCTGCACGATCATCTGCCGGACACTGCCGAGCCGGTGAACGCCAGGGTGGATATGGACCAGGTGCTGTACCTGCAGTACACCGGTGGCACCACCGGCCTGCCCAAGGGTGCCCGGCTGACCTCGCGCAATCTGTTTATGAACAACCTGCAGGCCAATGTGTTTTACGGCTATCGCACCGGCGAGGAAACCGTGGCCTCCGCGTTTCCCCTGTTTCATATCGGCGGCGCGGCGGTGGTGTTTAATGCCCTGCGCACTGCGTCCACCTTTCTGCTGATTCCCGACCCTCGCGACATCGATCACTTCGTGGCGGAAATGACAGCGCGCACCCCCACAGTGCTGGCGGCGGTGCCGGCGCTGTATCAGATGCTATGTGCGAATGAGACTTTCAAGAGCCTGGATTTCAGCGGCCTGCGCATGGCCATTTCCGGCGCGGCGCCCTTTGCCAAGGAAGAAGTGCAGCGGCTGGAAAGCGTGATCGGCAAAAACAAATTCTGCGAAGTCTACGGCATGACGGAAACCAGCCCGGTGATCACCCTGAACCCGGCCTCCCACTTCAAGGAAGGCCATGTGGGCATTCCCCTGCCGGGCACCGATGTGCGCATCGTGGATGTGGACACTGGCAAAACGATGCCCCTGGGTGAGCCCGGGGAAATCATCGCCGCCGGTCCCCAGGTGATGCAGGGCTATCTGGCCATGCCCGAGGCCACGGGAAAAGCCCTGCAGGAGATCGACGGCAAGCGCTGGATGCACACCGGGGATATCGGTGTCATGGACGAAGACGGCTTTGTCCGCGTCTGTGATCGCAGCAAGGACATGCTGATTGTCGGTGGCTACAAGGTGTTTTCCGTGGAAGTGGAAGGCAAGGTGCAGAGCCTGCCCTGGGTGGGTATGTGTGCCGTGGTCGGTCGCCCGGACAGCAACCGCCCCGGCAATGAAATCGTGCAGCTTTACGTGGAGCGCAGCGCGAACTGCGACAAGAACGAGACCGACCTGAAGGCAGAGCTGGACAGTTTCTGTCGGGAAAACATGTCGCCGTACAAGGTGCCGAAAGAAGTGTTCTTCCTGGATGCCATTCCGCTCACCTCCGTGGGCAAGATCGACAAGAAGGCGTTACGACAAACCGCCTAGCTCAAAACGTAGGGTGCACTGAGCCTCAGGCGAACTGCACCACATAGGCCGTGGATCGGTGCAGTTCGCCTTAGGCTCAGTGCACCCTACGGGAAAGGCTGGCGATATTTTTTACCCATACCAATAACGATAAAGGGTCACGACCATGACAAAAATAACGCTGCAACATAGCAAGGTGATCCTGCTGGGCATGCTGGTGGTTCTGCAGGGGTGCTCGGCGTTCAAGGCATCCCACTTCGTGCCGGAATCGGCGGAAAACATGCGCGAGTGGGAAGTGGAGGGGCGCTTTGTGCTGCGGGCGGACAGCACCGTCAGCAAAAGCCATTTCGCCTTCCGGCAGATCGGCGAGGAGTACGCCCTGTCCATTCTTATGGAAGAACCGGTGGGCGAACCGAAAGTCATCATTCACGGCAACGTCTATGAGCTGGACAGTGAAACCGTGGATGTAATTGGCGGGGCGGAGGCCATGAACGTGGCCGAGCATCTGCAGGCGCATATCCGTGCCGGCAATCTGTCTTACTGGTTGCGGGGTCTGCCGGCCACCGCCGATGCGGTGGTGTATCAGGAAGACCTGGATCGGGTGGATCGTATCGAGGAAGCCGGTTGGGATATCGACTACAAGGAATACATGGCGGTGCAGAATTACCTGTTGCCGTCGCAAGTGAAGTTCAAGGGTGAGCCGGGTTCCTTCACACTGGATATGGTGCGCGCGGAAACCGCTTATCTGACCAGCCCCTGTGGGCAGAATGTGTCGGCTAGTGAGCTTAAGTCGCCCCCGGAAAATAACGCCGGACAGGATGCAGTGAGACAACTGGTACCCAGCGACGGTAGTCCGCCGATTCCCCGCTGGGTGGACGAAGCCGCCTTCTGCCGGCAACTAGTGAAGGTCCACGGCAAGATCCCGGACTCCCGCGTGGGTTTGTACGGGCCGGATTCCATGATGTGGAAGCTGTCGCGGGCGGGGATGCCAGGGGCCTTCGGTGCAGGCCGGGCGTTGTTGTTGCAACTGGCTCATCCCTGGGTTACCGCCAGTATCGACGAACATTCGGTGGTCCGTGATGATCCACTGGGCCGGGCCCGTCGCACCTTCCAGCATGTGGGCACCATGGTGTTCGGCAGCATGCCCCAGGTGATGACCTCGGCCAATCAGGTGCGTGATATCCACGAGGAAATCGAAGGCGAAGTGCCGATGGATTCCGGTGCCTTCAAACGGGGCAGTGAATACCGGGCCAACGAAGTGGCGGCCATGATCTGGGTCCATGCCACCCTGTGGGAAACCTTGGCCTACATGTACGAAAAAATGGAAGGCGAGCTGACCCAGGCAGAGAAGTATCAGTTCTACGAAGAAACCAAACTGTTTGCCATGCTGTTCGGTGTGCCGGAACAGGCCCTGCCGAAAGACTGGAATGCCTTTATGGCATACAACCGCGCCATGTGGGCCAGCCCCCAGCTTACCGTGGCTGAAAACGGCATCCGCCTGAAGGAAGACCTGTTCGACCCGCGCTCCATATGGATGATCTTCCCGTTGTGGGTGCAGGAGCAGGTCACCGCCGCCAATCTGCCGCCGCGCATCCGGGATGAATTTGAAATGAAATACGGCTGGTGGCAGAAGTTTAACAACGCCTGGATCATGAGCGGCGCCAAGGTCACCCAGTGGATGTTGCCCAAGAGCCTGGAGCGTAACCCGCTGTACCATGAAGCCAATGCCCGCCTCGAAGGCGAACGGGTGGGGGGCTATAACCAGTTCCTGATCGAGGCGCTGTTGGACAAGGAGCGGTTGGTTAACTGATGCCAAGAGTCATCGCACTGCTACTGATGCTCGGGCTGGCGGCAACACTGCCGGCCTATGAGGTGCAGATCCGTCATCTCAGTCAGCCGGATTTTCTGCAGCAGGTTTTTGCCGACCAGGAGCCGCAAGCGGGTTTGCTGCCCTTGCGAGGCGAACTGCGCGAGCGAGTAACAAAAGTATTAGGGCACCCCTACCGGGGCGTGCGCCTGCGCTACTGGCATACCGATACAACCAGCGCCTGGATCATCGACGAAAAAAGCAAGGACATGCCCATGACCGTGGGTGTAGCCGTGGGGCCGGAGGGGATTGTGGATCTGGAAATCCTGGTCTACCGGGAACCCCGTGGTGGCGAAGTGCACCAGGCGTTTTTCCGTCGCCAGTATCGCGGGATGACTCTTGGTGAAAACGATACCCTGTCCGGCCAGGTGGACGGCATCACCGGCGCCACCCTGTCCGTGGACGCTACCAGCCGGGTAGCCGCCATGGCATTGGTGTTGCATCAGGCGGTGATGGAAGGCGTCTCTTCACCATAATCACACTACCCCCCCGTTGGAGCCTTGCTCGCAAGGCGAAGGCTGTCTCTTATACACATCTGACGCTGCCGAC
>OJCR01000335.1_pt1 | contig 23318 bp, 17 predicted proteins | sample 1591611 | NCBI WGS metagenome assembly OJCR01 (sample SAMN05416815, study PRJEB24817) | seawater metagenome | isolation source: Sea water | place: Canada:Atlantic | collected 2013-07
AGATCAGCCTCGGTCTCGTGGGCTCGGAGATGTGTATAAGAGACAGATACGATACCGTCCACACCTTTGACAGTAAAATTCTCAACCAATCCCATTTGTTGATCTCGGTCATCTTCTTTGAGGGGGCCCTTCCAGATGATTTCCACCGATTTGCCTTGTGCGGTAAGTTCCTTTTCGGCTTTTCGAGCTCCGGCATGAATGGATTGCCAGAACTCGTGAGTGGTTCCTTTGGGAATGACCGCAATTCGAATAGTGTCATCCTTGGCAGCGGGGCCGCAACCTACCAGCCAAAGACTGCACAAACCTGCGAAAAAAGATTTCCAGTGGATATTCATGGCGCGAGCTTAGTCACTTCAGTGGGTTTTTCAATGATTTTGGTGATGACTCGCCCTTGTTTTCCTGAGGCAGGGTTTAAAAAATCAATTTCAAACATTCATTCACTGGAATAAGATTGCCACATGGACATCTTGAGAGGCTACCGTTTCAGCTGCTTGGAATTTAAGATCAGAAGCCTGATTTTTGGATTGCTGGCCTTTGCGAATATCATCCATTCCATTGGAGCCGAGGACCGTAGACCCAACATCGTCCTCATCCTTTGTGATGATCATCGCTACGACGCCATGGGGTTCATGGGGCACCCTTTCATTGAGACCCCTCACATGGATCGCTTAGCGGCAGATGGAGTGCATTTTGAAAATGCGTTCGTTACGACATCGCTGTGCAGTCCGAGCCGGGCATCCATCCTGACTGGTATGTATGCTCATCGCCATGGAGTGATTGATAATTACAATCCTGTGAGCGAAGAGTTGATCTTTTTTCCGCAATTACTTCAGGAATCGGGCTACGAAACGGCTTTCATAGGTAAATGGCACATGGGGGGCAACATAGATGATCCCCAGCGCGGATTTGACCATTGGTTGAGTTTCAAAGGGCAGGGTGTTTACTGGACCGATCCTTCGAAATCCTCCGTCAAGGGCCGATATGTTCCACAAGCAAGTCGGGATGGATACAATGTGAATGGAAAGGACCGAGTTGGGCAGGAAGGATACATCACCGACGAGTTGTCTCAATTCACTCTGGAATGGTTGAATCAACGTAAATCGGAGAAGCCCTTTTTTCTTTATGTTTCCCACAAGGCAGCGCATGCAGATTTCATTCCTGCGGAAAGACATGCTTATCGATATAAAGACCAGAAACTCCCTGTCCACAAGGATTGGAAAGGTAATAAAGTAATTGAACAAGGAAAACCCTTATGGGTTCAAAACCAACGAAACAGTCGGCACGGCATCGAATATGCCTACTACACTCACTTGGATATGGAGCAGTATTACCAGCGTTATTGCGAAACATTGCTGGCTGTTGATGACAGTGTGGGTGAGCTAATGCATTGGCTCGATGAATCGGGGGAATCAGAGAATACGCTGGTTCTCTACATGGGTGATAATGGGTTTTTATTTGGTGAACATGGGTTGATTGATAAACGTAATGCCTATGAAGAATCCATGCGCATCCCTCTGATGGTAAAGTTTCCTGGTGTGGTTTCAAAGGGGCTCAAAGTGCCATCCATGGTGGCCAATATCGACATTGCTCCCACCTTGTTGGATGTGGCTGGCGTCAGGATTCCCGAGCAGATGGACGGAAAATCGTTTTCTCCAATGCTGAAAGGGAAAAACACGCCTTGGCGGCAATATTTGCTGTATGAGTATTTCTGGGAAAGGAATTACCCGCAAACCCCGACCACGCATTCTCTGCGAGGGGATCGTTTCAAGTATATCCGCTATCATGGAATTTGGGACAAGGATGAACTGTATGATTTGGAATCAGATCCTGATGAATTACGAAACTTAATCAGAGAACCTCAGCATCAATCCAGAATCAAAGATATGAATCGAGTGCTTTTTGACATGCTAGAATTGAGTAAGGGGAGAGAGATTCCGTTGCAGCGAGACCGCGGAACACAGTTTTTCCATCGAGCTGCAGGCGGGTCCCCAGCATCTGGCTTTACTTCTGATTTTTACCAATAATCCTCTACTGAAAAGTTGTTTTTCAATAAGCCTTAAACCCCCTTTCTCCAACACTTCAATCTCACCAGCAAAGGAGAATAAGTTTGGTTGATTGAAACCTCAGGTTCCTTGGGAGGTCCCCAGAACTCTCATGCCCAACTGGTTCGGTTTTTCGCGGGCTGAACTCACGTCCTCGGTGTTGATGCAGTGGTTTTACTGGTCTCTTTCAGCCAATGATCATGGCGCCCTTTTTGGCAACAGGCGGCATGGTTATATACATTCCTCTCAGAATCTGTTTATTTTCCAACAAAACAGGTGTAATACCCGCTCGTATTCTTCCAGGAAGTTCCGAAGTGTGACCTTTCCGAACGCATCCTTTGAATGGCTTAGACAGCAACAAAGCATGATATTTTTGCTCAATCATCTTTTTCTCACCCCGTAATCTCCTTGCACAACAGGCTGGGCTTTAATTAAAAGGTCTATGTGCTTAAAACACGTGTCATCGCCGTTGCGAATCAAAAAGGAGGGGTTGGGAAAACCACAACCACAGTGAACCTGGCCGCTTGCCTGGCGGCTGATGGGTTCCGTGTCCTCCTGATTGATGTGGATTCACAGGCGAATGCAACCAGTGGCTTAGGTCTTGAGAAGGAAGAGGGCGCAAGTGCTTATCGACCATTGTTGGGCGAAGGGACCTTGTCGGAGAAAATTAAATCCACCTCATATGAAGGTTTGGACATTATCCCCTCTGAAGTCGACCTCTGTGGGGCTGAGATTGAATTGGCTCAAAGTGAGCGTCACCTCCATCGTTTTCGCGAAGCGCTTCAATCCATTGTTGATTCCAAAAGGTACGATGCCGTACTTATCGACTGTCCGCCTTCACTGGCTGTTATCACGCTGAACGCTTTTTGTGCTGCCGATTACCTCCTGGTCCCGCTTCAATGTGAGTACTATGCATTAGAGGGGGTTGCGATGCTTACGCGAGTGATGAATCAGCTCAAGGAGTCAGGTGCCAATTCGGAGCTTAAATTACTCGGTGTGTTGATGACCATGTTTGATGCGCGCACTCGTTTGTCGCACCAAGTTGTGGAAGAGGTGCGAGGCTATTTTGATGAAGATGTTTTTGATACGGTGATCCCCAGAACAACCCGTCTTGCCGAAGCGCCCAGCCACGGTAAAGCCATCATTGATTACGATCCTTACAGTGCCGGGGCTGCAGCTTATGAAGTCTTGACTAGAGAAGTGGTGTCCAAACTCCAGTTGGAACATCCAAGTAAATTCCAAGCACCCGCTTCAGATGCGTCGGACAACCTTTGATTAAGACTAGTGGGACTAGTGCGTTGCACTCTTGAATCAGGGCAATTTTATCCCTGTGGACTCTTTTTCAAGTCTTTGAAAGACTTACTTTAACTGATTGTGATATTGAAAGCCCTCTCCCGATGATGAAAGTTTCTCATCTGCGCACGCTATGTTGTTTGCAAGCAGCTTGCTTGTTTTTTTGTTTCTCAGCGGATGCTGCTGTCCCCGCGCAGGGAAGTGCTCTGCTCAAGACAGATATTCTCGGGGTTTTTGCGCATCCAGATGATGAAACAGGCGTGGCCTCAGCTCTGGCTCACTATGCGCTGGGTGAGGGGAAAACGATTGTAAACACCTACTGCACTCGCGGTGAGGGCGGGGGCAACATGGTCGGTACTCAATACGGTCCATCGCTTGGCGTCCTGCGGGAAATTGAGTTACGCGATTGCCTGACTCAGCTGGGTGTAAGGCATTGGTATTTTCTGGAGCAGGTTGATTTTGCATATACCGAAAGTATCTGGGCTACTTTGAAACGTTGGAACAAAGAGGAAGCACTCGAGAGACTGGTGAGGATCATACGCAATCATCGGCCTGAAATTATCGTGACCATGAATCCTGCTCCTCGGCCCGGGCAACATGGCCATCATCAGGCTGCCGGCGTGCTGGCAACCGAAGCCTTTCGACTGGCGGCTGATCCCTCTGCATTTCCAAAACAAATCGAACGCGAAGGCATACATCCCTGGCAAGTGCGTAAATTGTATTACGGAGGTTCCATGGGGGATCATCAAGCTGTGATCGAATCCACCACCGCCATCCAGGACGGTCTCTCGGCGGGTCAAGTGGCAGGTGAGGCTCTTTCGAATCATCGTTCCCAGGGTTTTGCCCGCATGAAGGGAGCAATATGGCTTCAACGGCCCCGGACTTTTTCACTCGTCCATTCGGTCGTTCCGTTCCTGATTGAAGAAAGGGATTTGTTCCGGGGCTTGCCGTTCAAGAGTGATGACTTGACGCCGCCGCTGATTTTATCACCAGCAACCAAGCTTCTGCGCGCTGCACCTTTGAAACTTCGGTTTGTGACGCGTCCGGGGATTGAGCGTTACAAGGCATGGGCAAGGGAACAGTTCATTGCACATCTTTCCCAGCAATTCGATCCGGATGTTCCTTTAGTGGCAGGTGAATGGAATGATGTAGTTTTAGAAATAGGCAATCCAGGCAAGAACCCAGTGGAAGGTGAAGTGAGGTTTCACTTGCCGAAGGATTGGCGTGTTGATCCCATCGTTTTACCTTATTCGCTCAAGGGGCATCTCGACATTGAAACATCGGTCAGAGTGAAACCTCCAGCAGGCCTTCCAGCGGATGGAAGCATCCGTATGAGGTCCGAAGTGAACGGGATTTCCGTTGCAACAGAGGCCAATCTTCACCCTGTCCCCACAGTGGAAATATCGAGGATGCCCGATGGAGGTCTGGATTGGGATAGTCCTTTCTGGGCCAGAGTAAAGCCACTGCGTATTCTACCCGAACACAAGGTTCAAGGAAAAGCAGACGGTCCACAGGACAGCAGCGCTCTGGTGAAGTTGGCTCATGACCGAGCCTTTGTTTACATCGAAGCTGATGTCATGGATGATCGAGTTGTTTCGAATATCGAACCCAATGATATCCGGGGGCACTGGCGGAGTGATTCAGTGGAGGTTTGCCTGGATCCGGTGGGGGGGGCTGAGGATAGTTTTTCAACATTCAAAATAGGGATCTTTCCCTTTGATGCCCTTGGGCAGGTACGAGCCGCTCGCGACGCTGATTCCAATCAGGGGCCTGTCGAAGAAACCGCACCGGGAACTGAACTTATTTCACTGCGAACTGATCATGGTTATTTGATCAGGGTGAAAATTCCGTTCAATGAGATCGGAGATGACATTGTCTCCGGCAGTCGCCTGGGTTTTAATATCATCATTTACGATGGGGATAAAACGGATGCTGAGCCTGGTGAAAATATCAATGAATCGCGACTGGCCTGGGCTCCTCGGTCTGGCGTGCAGGGGCGGCCTGAAGATTGGGGTCGGGTCGACCTCGAGTAACTGCTTTCAATCCAACCATGTTGCGGCTTCACAATATCAACGATACGGAGTGCCCGGAATTGGCTCCGTATCGTTCCATGCGCAAAATGAGCGACCAGCTGGGTCAAGGGCTTTTTGTGGCTGAGGGGCTAAAGGTCGTCACTCGTCTGCTGGAAACGGATTTTAACATTCACTCACTGCTGCTCACTCAACACTGGTTCGACTCACTGAGAGAAAAAATTGAGAAGCGTCAGGAATCCATGGATGTTTTTATCACGGATAAAAAAGGAATCGAAAAACTGACCGGTTTCGGTTGCTTCCAGGCTATCAAAGCCGTTGCAAATGTCCCGGCTTCTCCTGATCTCGGCGCGCTTTTTCAATCCTCCATTCCCCTTCGTTTTTTTGTTGCCATTGACGGGCTTAGCAGTGCTGAAAATGTGGGAGCACTGGTTCGTAGCGCCGTCGGATTTGGTGCTCAAGCGATCATTGTCGGGCAAAATTCCTGTAGTCCCTACATTCGGCGAGGGGTGCATGCCAGTATGGGAACGGTCTTTAAAATACCTGTGTTTCATTCCAGTAATTTGATAGAAACTCTTGATTTCCTGCGTCAGAAGAGGGTCAGGATGGTTGCAGCTCATCCTCACACGGATAAAGTGGCATTGCATCAAGCAAATTTCAATCAGGACGTCTGCGTGATTCTTGGAAGCGAGGGGGATGGGCTTTCAGAAGAAATCCTGGCCTGCTGTGATGATCAGGTATTGATTCCGATGGCTCATGATACGGATTCGCTGAATGTGGCGAGTGCCGCTTCTGTTTTCTTTTACGAGGTGATGCGGCAGAGAATCTCCTGATCGAATTTGACTGCTGTCACTTCCTGAAGCCAGTCTTGACACCGATTTGAATTTTGAGTGACGGAAGTTGCAAATTGGTAGTTTCCGCGTTACTTCTAAATACAAATCAAGTTCATTTCATGTCTGGTTTGAGACCAGCAGATAACCTAATTTATTAAATTTTTCTTATGTTTTGGATCGTTCTCATTGGCACTTTGGTGATTGGATTTTGGGCGCAGTTCAAGGTCAAACGCTGTTTTGCACACTACAGCCAAATTCGGGCACACAACGGCTATAGCGGGGGCGAGGTTGCCGCTCAGATCCTCCGGTCTGCTGGGATACATGATGTCGGCATACGTGTTCAACGCGGGCAGCTCAATGATCATTACGATCCTATTCGCAAGCGTCTGGTTCTCTCTGATCAAAATTACCACGGCACATCCATTTCTGCAATTGCTGTTGCAGCCCATGAATGCGGTCATGCCTTGCAGCACCAACAGTCCTACGGCCCTCTCAAGTTTAGGATGGCATCTGTTGGGATCACTTCTTTCGCCAATGGTATGCTTACCTGGATCATGATCGGCGGGTTATTCCTTGGATTAATTCCTTTTCAAATCGCGCTGCCAATACTGGCACTATGCTGGGGAGTCATCATGGCTTTCAATCTGGTCACGCTTCCCGTTGAATTCGATGCTTCTCGAAGGGCCAAAGTGGTCCTCAACCAGATGGGTTTTACATCCACATCCACTGAAGATGAAGGTGTTTCCAAGGTGCTCAACGCGGCTGCGTTTACTTATGTAGCAGCTTTTATTTCCAGTTTGGGTTGGTTTCTTTACTACATCCTTCCTTTCGTGACGGGCGGTAGCGACGATTAAGCAGCACTCCAACAGTCGCTAGACAACATGTCCTGGTCCTTCAGAATTTTCCAGATTGCAGGCGTAGGCGTTTATTTACATGTAACCTTCATCCTTTTATTGGTGGTTGTTGGTTTTGCCGAAGTCAGTGCCTCGGACTCCGTTCTCACGGCTGTCATTGGCATCTTATCCTTCCTTGCTCTATTTGCATGCGTGCTGGCGCATGAATTCGGTCACATCCTGATGGCACGCCATTTTGGAGTTGGGACTCGTGATGTCACGCTGCTGCCCATAGGTGGAGTCGCCCGTCTGGAAAAAATTCCAGAAAAACCCTCCCAGGAATTATGGGTAGCTCTGGCCGGCCCAGCCGTCAACGTCGTGATTGTCTGTCTACTATTCATCTGGATTCTACTGGTAGAGGGAGTAAGCGCAGATTTTCAAACTATCTTCACTCACGGGGAGGGCGTCAATCTAATGACTGTCAATCTGATCATGATAGGATTCAATCTGCTACCGGCGTTCCCCATGGATGGGGGGAGGGTCCTGAGGGCTTTTCTGGCATCACGGATGGATTATGCAAAAGCCACACGGATTGCTGCTTCATTGGGGCGTTTGATGGCCCTTCTTTTCGTTTTTGCTGGTTTATTCTGGATCAAGAATCCATTTCTTATCTTCATTGCACTTGTGGTTTGGTTTGGTGCCGGGCAAGAAGCACGATGGGCTGTTTCGAAGCATCAACGGCAGGGGAATACAATCAGACATTTCATGATACGCGACTTTTACACAGCTCACACCGCCTGCACTTTGCTGCAAATGACTAATCGGATTCTTGCGGGCAAGCAGACTGAGTTTCCAGTGACGAATGATCGTGATGAATTGGTGGGAATGATAGGAATTCACAATGTTCTTGATGGATTAAAAAATCATCCACCATCCACGCATGTCGATACCATCATGACAACCGAACTCAAAACAGTAGAGGTAGACTATTCTTTGGAGTCAATCATGACCCAATACCAGAGGCATCCGGGCATGCTCCTGCCTGTGCTGGATCAGACTCGGCTTGTCGGCTTGTTGCCGCTGGGAAACATTTCTGACCTGAGCTTAGCTCGTCGCGTATTCGTGGAGGAACTTGCCCTGTTAAATCTGCGATAAATTCCCGTTGATTAATGGTGATTGGTATCGGCAAACTTAAACTGTGAACAAGAAGCATTCCAAATCATGTCCGCTTTCTTCTTTCCCCCGATTAAATCCAGGGGGAATCAGTAAAAATATGAAAGTTGCTGATCTTATTGATGAAACATTTCTAGCATACAATGGGGGGCGCTTAAGAGAAGCTGCTCTACTTTTGACGGACAAAATGTTGCCTGAAAATGGTTACGTTGGGATGAGTCTTACAGGGGCATTGACACCGGCCGGATTGGGGAAGTCCTGCCTGATTCCATGGATGAAGGCTGGTTTCGTTGACTGGGTAGTATCCACAGGAGCCAATTTATATCATGATCTTCACTACGGTCTGGACCTCTCCCTTCATCAAGGATCACCGTTTTTAGACGATGTGGACTTGCACAAACATGGCGTGATTCGCATCTACGATGTGATTTTTGATTATAATGTTCTTCTCGATACCGATGCCTTTGTGAGAAGTGTCATTCAAGGGCCGGAGTTTCAACGTTCTCTTGGAACAGACGAATTTCATTATCTACTGGGCAAGTATGTTGATGCCAGAGCCAAGGCATTGAATCTGAAGGATACATCTGTGCTGGCCACAGCATACAGGTATGGGATTCCGATTTTTACAAGCAGTCCGGGAGACAGTTCGATCGGAATGAACGTGGCGGCCATGTCCTTGCGAGACCAGGCTGTTAGTTTCGATACAAACCGCGATGTCAATCAGACCGCGTCCATTGTTTATGCAGCGAAATCGACAGGTCATACATCTTCCGTTTTTATTTTAGGTGGTGGGTCTCCAAAGAATTTCATGTTGCAGACTGAACCTCAGATTCAGGAAATCATGGGGATTGAAGAGAAAGGGCATGATTTCTTTCTTCAATGTACAGATGCTCGGCCTGATACAGGCGGCCTGAGTGGGGCGACTCCTGCAGAGGCGGTGAGCTGGGGGAAAGTGGACCCGGCGACGCTGCCTGACTGTGTCGTGGCTTATGTGGATACAACGGTCTCGCTGCCACTGCTCACTGCTTATTGCCTTTCCAGAAGTCCAAGGAGAAAACATAAGCGGCTCTATAAGCATCGTGATAGCATGTTGAATACGTTGAAATCTGCGTATCTGAAAGTGGGATCTGTATCCAAAACAAGCATCGGAAGGAAAGGGGTCCAAAAAGCCAATGACATTGGGAAGAAACACAAAGCCAAATAAAAGGTTGGCAGCGTATTTTCCGGGATTTACTTTCCACTCATCACCCAAGACAAACGATCTTCTCAATATGAACCCACGCATCTTTTCTTTTCTCTTTTTATTCGTGTCGCTTCTGGTGGCTGCCGAAGGAAACCGTTCATTGCGGTTCATGACCTACAATATTCATCACGCCGAAGGGGTGGACGGAAAAGTGGACTACGAACGCATCGCAGCCATTATCCGTAAAGCCGACCCTCACATTGTTGCCCTGCAGGAAGTTGATCGTGAGACCTTACGCACCCAGCAGGTAGATCAAGCAAAGCGACTGGCCGATCTCTTGGACTATCAGGTTGTTTTTGGAAAGGCCTTGAATTTTCAAGGAGGTGCCTATGGGCTCGCCATCATGGCTCGCGGTAACATCCATTCAAAATGCACGTTCGCCCTTCCTTATCGCATAGGTCAAGAGCCACGGATCGTGCTGGAAGCAAAGATTGAATTAGGCGGCGATTGGCCTTTGATTCAGTTATTCAACGCTCATCTCTGTCATCTAAGCGCCGAGACTCGTTTGGAGCAGGTTCAGCGCATGATTCAGATCATCCCCAAGAATACAGACAATCTCACGCTGCTTGCGGGTGACTTTAATGCACGGCCCCAGACCGCACCCATGGATTTACTCTGGAAACAAGGATGGAATGATTGTCTTGAAACCCATGACGGGATCGATTACCTGCTTTCATCACCCGGAGCCAAGGTCCAGCTCAAATCATCTCGCATTATACAGGCTCCCTTAGCCTCGGATCATAATCCAGTTTTTGCCGAGCTGATTTTGAACGAAGATATCAAATAGAGGCGGATTTCAGAGGAGAGCATTCGAGTGCGTCGGGTAATTTGTTCAATATGAAAAGTCGTTGATTTCAACCAATACACCTCCAGCAAGGCCAGCCGCTCAATTGACAAAGAACCTGGCCTTACAATCTGTTTTTGGAAAAATGATGATCCTTCTCAATGAGTCGCGTTGGTCGAATCACCTTCGATTATGAACGCAATAAATCTACACTCAACAAGGGGGGCAATATCATTCAATCACTCTCGTTTCATCAATGTTCTCCCAGGAATAATAGTTGCCTTCAGGAAGAGCTATCAGAATTGCCAGTATTTGGATCTCACCTTGTCTCGGTATAGGCAATGACCAAATTAGGGGAAAACGAACTTTCACAACTCAGCTGATTTTTTCGCTGGTTGATTTGTGCCTCTCAAACAATGTAATTGCTTGAGCTCCACAAGCGGTCCCAATCGTTTATTTACATGCAGGATCCCAAGTTTAATCAAACGGTTAACGAGTGGGTTTGGACCAACTCAGTCAGATTAATCTCTGCATCTTTAATTTCGCGCTGGATAACTTTGATCAACACCCCCAAATCTTGCTTATTGAGATTTTTGGCAGAACCTTCAAGCTCAGCATTCAATTCTGCAAGTTCCTGAAGTCCGTTCATGCGGCAAATACTTTTCATGCTGTGTCCAAATCTGGAAATGGCCTCCCGCTCATCAGTTTCAAAAATTTGTTCCAGTTTCTGACGTTTACCTGGCAGCAATTCGATCAGTGCTTGAGTCAGAGTCAGTGCAGCCTCCTTGCTTAGCTCACTGCAGAGTTTTTCAAAGGCCGACTCTGCATCCAATGGATATTTTTTGGTTTGATTTGAGTTTGAGTTTGAGTTTGATGCTCCCTGTTTTTCAGTTTTCAGTGCGACTTTCAGAGTTTCGATGACATCTTTTTTATAAACGGGTTTGCTGATGTAGTTGTCCATACCCGCCTCCAAGCACTTTTCACGATCTCCTTTAAGCGCAAAAGCGGTAATTGCGATGATGTAAGGGTTTTTCACCAATGAGCCTTTCGAGTAGAGCTTTCGGATTTCTCGCGTAGCCTCTATTCCGTCCATGACCGGCATCTGGCAGTCCATCAACAACACATCGTAAACCTTCTTCTTCACTGCTTCCACCGCCTCTAATCCGTTTCTTGCAATATCAGGAATAATACCCAGACGCTTCAGCAATATGGTCATTTGCTGAATATTAATCGGGTGATCTTCGACAAGCAAAACAGTGATGCTCTTGTCAAAGAGTTCTGAATGTTTGGTAATGCCTCCTGACAGACTTTTCTGACTATCAGGAATTTCTTGAGCTCCCGTTGCTCGATGTATTTGTCCTGTGGCCTCATAAGTTAGAGGACGGTAAAGGATTTCATAATAAAAAGGGTAATCCTTATTCTTAGCGGCCTTTGATGTAGCTAGGGCGATGACGGTGACTTGAAATGTTTCGTTTTGTTCCTTGGCTTGCTTGAAGATCTCCTCGAGATTGCCCCATTCTGAGTGATCCAGTAAATTCTCGGAGAACATGAAATACTTGATTCCTTCCTTCAGTTGAATGGCTTCCTGAAGGCAGTCAAACCCTTCTTTGGGGTTGTCAAAAGATCTGCATTTCATCCCTTTCGTTTTTAGATGGTTTTCAATCATTTCCCTTTCCATTGAGTTGGGTATGACCGTAATGGCTTTTTTACCAAAGATAGAGGATCTGGGCTTGGGTTGCTTCTCCGTATCAGTCTCGAACGGCACTTCCACTCTGAAGCTGGTTCCTTGGCCATGTGTGGACTCAACCTCAATCTTACCATGCATCATATTGACCAACTGACTGCAAATGGAAAGCCCCAGACCGGTTCCTTGCTGATTGTGGCTGCCAAATCTTCCTACCTGAGTGAATGGTTTGAAAATGTCATTCAAACGTTCCGGAGGAATTCCGACACCTGTATCTGAAACTTCAAAATACACGATGGGGGATTCCTCAGATGATTCGTCTGTGATCCCAGCTCTAACCTCAACTGAGCCTTCCTCGGTGAATTTGATGGCATTAGCCACCAGATTGATAAGGATTTGTCTTAAGCGTGAACCATCTCCAATCCAATTGTTTGGTAATTCCGTATGCACCAAGACTTCAAAATCCAGTTTTTTCTTGGTCGCTGCATAGGACATTAGCAAAACGACTTCATCGGTAAGTTTTCTCAATTCGAATGGCTTTAATTCAAGTTCGAATCGATCGGATTGGATTTTGGAAAGATCTAAGACATCGTTGATTATTTTTACGAGCGATTCGGAGCTGACCCTGATCAATGATATATAATTTCGCTGTTCTCTTTCGAGTTTGGTATCCATCAGGATTTCAAGCATGCCAATGATTCCGTTCATCGGTGTGCGAATCTCATGGCTCACAGTAGCCAGAAATTCACTCATGGCAGCATTGGCCAGCTCAGCCTTGACTTTGGCCGCATGCAACCTGTCCTCAGTAAGTTTTTGTGCGGTAATGTCTGTTTCAACCGCAATAAAATTGGTCAGCTCCGCCTTTGAATCCAATATGGGCTGAACCTCAATTCGAATCCAATACCTTCGTCCAGACTTGGAATAGTTGATAATTTCCACATGGAACCCCTCATGGTTTTTGAGGCGATCGTTCATGTGTTTTACGGTTTTCTGATCTGTTTCAGGTCCCTGAAGTAACTTTCCCGGGGTGATTCCTTTGACCTCGTTCAAATCGAATTCTGTAAGTTTCTCAAAACTTTCATTGACCCATTCAATTTCTCCGCGATCGTTGGTGATGATCACAGCATTGTCAGTGCGGCTTGCCACGTGGGCCAGCTTCCTTGCCTCCGAGGCTTGTATCTCCAACTCCTGCTGTGTCTTCAGCACAGTTCGGTTTTGTTCCTCGAGAGAATGGTTGGCTTCCTTGAGGGATGCTTTCTGCTGTGAAAGTTTGTTCACCAGAGCTTTGATCTCGCCACTTGCCATGCGCTCAGATTGAATTACATTTAACAGATCCAAAATAGGGTCATGCACGGCAAAATCTGCAAAATTAAGTTTAAGCGAAACTAGGTTGTCCGGCGATTGCACCCAAGGAGACGCGGCAAGATAAAAACTCCCGTCAGGCATTTCTGTTAGCTGCCCACGAAGGGTCAAATCCTTTTCAACTGACTTTAAAAGATACAGTTTTTTATCCAAATTCGGTAAATTTAGATCGATGGGTAAAAACTTGCTTCGTTCTTTTACGAAAAGGCTGTTTACATTGATTCCAAGCTTTAATTCGGGTAGTAATTTCCTGATCGAAGGACCTAAAGAAATGATTCGGTAATCCGAATCAAACCGAATGTTGAAAGGGAAAAATCTTTCCAGAATATCAAATGGAATGTTTGATTCACCGTTCATGAAACCGATTCCCAATCAATAATGAACAACGTCTGGTTGAGTCCCTCAACGGGTTCATCGTTTTCGAGTTCGCTTTGATCGATCTTTATTTTGATTTTGTGGCGCTTGGCCAATCCTTCCAGAATACCCACGACAAACATTTCAAGACCATTACGAGTTGATTCGTAGATCAAATGTAAACTATTCTTGTCTTCCTTCAAAATACTAAAACTGGGTGGCTCAAGGTTTGGGAAGATCATGGCGACTCTACGATGGAAATTAGGCAGGTTTTTCATGAACTCAACAAAACTATTTCCGCCTGCATCCATCATTGCTCCATAATGTTGGACTGCAATATCAGAGATCCAGTAATGCCCCAATAACCTCAGTAACTCGGACGCGGGCTGATTCACAATTTCCGAGGCTGCTACCAGCAGGTCGTAGGTTAAGCTATCCTTGTATGATTCATTACTAATGAATATCTCCTCGTCGACATTGGCCCGCTCCCTTATTTTGTTCCAAGTTTCTTCGCCGTAGTTGTCTATCACTAGACCCTGAACTGCTTTATTTACCAAACCGTACATATCTCAATATCTATAGGTCAAAATGGCCAAAATTCGAATGGATTTATTATTTAAATAACGATCTCACTCAATACCACCTGATTTTGCCATTATACAAGAAAAAGAATCTATTTCTCTGAAAGCCTTCTATGCTTGATTATTTAATTTGAGGGGGTTTTTATCAAAATTCAACCTGCAGATCATTAGCCTCTGTTGTGATCATTTCCCGACAGGGATTTCGACATTGCCATCGAAGGATCAATACTGGGCGCTTTTCGGTCTCTCTTGCTCGTGCCGCCAAGGCTTGAATTAACTTTTGTTCTTCCTCTAAAATTGTCCTCACCTACTGGTCTCATTCCAATTTTCCTCATAAAGCGACCGAATGCACGAAATTCTTCGACAAAGGTGATCGGTTTTTGGTGCATTTTTTCAAAAAAAATTGACGCTACCACGGTTGCTTCCATAGATTCTCTTTTGGATTAAGATAAGTTGAGATTAATTTGAGCAGATTGAGTGATTCAATATGAGCAGTGACGCGACCAAAGGACTTGAAGGAATTGTAGCCGCCAAAACATATCTGAGTGATGTGCGAGGTGATGTGGGGGAATTGATTTACAGGGGGTATGACATCAATGAGCTTGCAGGAAATATAGGTTATGAGGAAACGGTTTATTTATTGCATTATGGCAAGCTTCCGAACCAGTCTGAGCTGAGTGCTTTGAAAACCAAGCTGGTAAGCTATCGTCAACTACCCCAAGGTGTTATAGATTTAATACAATCCTTGCCCAAGGACACTGTTCCGATGAATGCCCTCAGAACAGGCATATCTGCTCTTGGATGTTTCGACTCCTCATCCGAGGACAACTCTCCGGAATCACTTCAGGAAAAAGCTCTAAAGATCATTGCTCAAATCCCTATCGTCACAGCTTACTTCCATCTCTATCGCCAGGGAAGACCCTTGGTGGAGTCCAGGCCTGATTTGAATGAAGCCGCCAACTTTCTGTATCTCATTAACGGCGGCACGGAAGCTGAGAAAGATAGCGTTGACACCTTGGACATGTGCTACGTTCTCCATGCTGATCATGGAATGAACGCTTCCACGTTTGCCTCAAGGGTCACCGTCGCAACCCTTTCTGACATTTACTCCGCTGTGACCAGTGCGATTGGGACGCTCAAGGGGCCTTTGCATGGTGGTGCCAATGAAGCTGTCATTCGGATGCTGCAGGAAATAGGTAGCCTCGAAAATGTGGACGCCTTTGTCGCCGATTGTCTAGAAAACAAAAAGAAAGTCATGGGCATCGGGCACAGAGTTTACAAAGTGCTGGATCCCAGAGCATTGAAACTGCGTAAGATGGTTCTCAAGATGGGGGAACACATCGCAGAACCCAAATGGATTCAGATGAGCGACAAAATCGCGGAAATCATGCTCAACGAAAAAGGGCTTCACGCCAATGTGGATTTTTATTCTGCCAGCGTTTACTACTCTTTGGAGATACCTATCGATTTGTTTACCCCTATTTTTGCGATTGCGCGAACTTCAGGCTGGACAGCGCATGTATTGGAGCAAATGGCAGATAACCGTTTGATCCGACCTCAAAGCGATTATATTGGTCCAGAGGGCTTGACTGTGACGCCCATTGACCAGCGATAGGCCGCAACGCAGGGCTTTTCTAAAACCATCTGCCCTATAATTTCCATTGAGTTGCCTTCTCCAATGTTATTTTACTCCGCTTTTTAAGCGATCGATTTCATGAATATTCACGAATACCAAGCCAAAGAATTATTAGCACGCAACGGCGTAAACGTCCCTTCAGGCAAGGCCTGCATAAGCATCGAAGAAGCTCAAACTGCTGCACAAGCTCTTTTTGACGCCGGGCAGAGCATGCTAGTGATCAAATCTCAGATCCATGCAGGTGGACGAGGCAAGGGGACCTTCAAGAGTGGCTTTAAAGGCGGAGTGCATCTTTGCAAGAGCGTGGATGAGACGGTTGAGACGGCAAAAGCCATGTTAGGCGAAGTATTGGTTACCAAACAAACAGGTCCTGAGGGGCGCGAGGTGAAAACCCTGCTGGTAGCTAGCGCTGAAAAAATTGTAAAAGAACTGTATCTTGCTGTTTTACTTGATCGCAACACCTCCAAGCCCATTGTCATGGCCAGCACCGAGGGGGGGATGGATATCGAGGAGGTCGCCGAGAAATCGCCCGAAAAGATTGTCAAGGAAACGATAGACCCCGCGATGGGGATGATGCCTTATCAAGCCCGTAAAATAGCTACTGCATTGAATCTTCCTTCGTCCCTCATAGGGCAAGCGACCAAGCTGCTCATGGGTGTCTACAAAACTTTTTGGAGTTGTGACGCGTCTATGGTCGAAATCAATCCACTTTGTATTGTTGAAAATGTGGATGAGACTCAGGGGATTGCTGCGGTCGATGCAAAAATCTCTCTCGATGACAACGCGCTGTATCGCCACAAGGACATTTTGGAAATGCGGGATCTTGCAGAGGAGGCGCCTCTTGAAATCGAAGCAGGTAAATTTGATCTCAACTATATTAAACTCGACGGCAATATAGCTTGTCTTGTCAATGGTGCAGGTTTGGCCATGGCGACGATGGACATTATCAAGCATTACGGAGGGGACCCAGCTAATTTCCTCGATGTAGGCGGCGGAGCTTCGCGTGAACAGGTCACTGCCGCATTCAAAATCATCCTGAGTGATCCGAATGTGAAAGGTATCTTGGTCAATATCTTTGGGGGGATCATGCAGTGCGATGTGATCGCCGAGGGTGTGGTATCTGCCGCCAAGGAAACCAACTTATCGATCCCACTTGTTGTGCGTCTGGAAGGTAACAATGTTGAGATTGGAAAAAAAATTCTCAATGAATCTGGACTGGAGCTAATCAGTGGAGACTCGATGGCTGATGCAGCCAAGAAAATTGTGGCTGTTGTCTGAAACCGAGCTATCACGTATCCTCTTCACAAAAAATTTCAAAACAAGAATCGAATATGGCAATTTTAGTCACTCCCGAAACAAAGGTTTTAGTCCAAGGCATTACAGGTTCGTTTGGTGGACGGCACGCACAACTGAGTCTGGAATACGGCTCGCAAATCGTGGCTGGGGTGACCCCTGGTAAAGGCGGACAAACTTTCGAAGACAAAGTCCCTGTGTTTGATACGGTTGCTCAAGCGGTAGCTGAAACAGGAACAACTACTTCTGCGGTTTTTGTTCCACCGCCATTCGCCGCTGATGCCATTCTTGAGGGTGTGGACGCGGGACTTGATCTTGTGGTCTGCATCACCGAAGGAATACCTGTTAATGACATGGTGAAGGTGAAACGTGCACTGGAGGGAAGTAAAACCCGACTGATAGGTCCCAACTGTCCAGGGATTGTCACTCCGGGTGAAGGTAAACAGTCTTCTGGAGGATGTCGCATTGGTATCGCGCCGGGGTATATCCATAAAAAAGGTAATATCGGCGTTGTTTCTCGCAGTGGAACTTTAACTTACGAAGCCGTCTGGCAGTTGACTTGTCGGGGAGTGGGGCAATCGACTTGCGTGGGTATCGGAGGAGATCCGGTCAATGGTACTTCACATCTTGATGTGATCAAGATGTTCAACGATGACCCTGATACACACGGTATCATTATGATTGGTGAAATTGGTGGTTCAGCTGAGGAAGAAGCGGCTGCTTGGATCCGTGACAATTGCAAAAAGCCAGTAGCAGGATTCATTGCGGGAACCACGGCACCTCCCGGGCGACGCATGGGCCACGCTGGAGCAATTGTCAGTGGTGGAAAAGGGACGGCAGAAGCAAAAATTGAAGCCTTCCGTGAAGCCGGGATTCAAGTAGCTCAAACACCCTCAGAAATGGCTGATGTCCTGCTCAAGGTGATGTAATCGCTATCGCATTTCACATCCTTGTATTTCAGGGCCATCGGATTGATTTCTGGTGGCCCTTTTTGTTCAAATTAACCATTGATCCGTCATTCCCAAATCAAATGGAATCTGTTACACCGTTTGTCGGATGCAGATCATTGACTTCATTCTCAATATAGCAGCTTGGATACTATGGGTGAACGGGTGGATGCAACTCCACAACCCGACCGAGATCCAGCGCCCATTGACCCTATTGGGAACTTTGGTGGGGCCGTCGCGCCGCATCGGAAGCGCATGGATATATTTCGGTGGCTTCCTTTTGATTTTGCTGGTCAAAGTCCTGCTGCTGCATTACCTGGGAGCCCCCATTGATCCGACCCTATCAATGAATTTCATGTTGCTGGTGGTTTATTTCAAGACAGCGAGCTTGAGTTCGATGTTTTGGATGGCAGTGGCCAGTTTTCTGAAATTTGCAATGATTGCCTATATCTGGCTCTGGTTTTTATCACGCCTCAGCCCCAGAAATGGTGCCGAAAATATCGTGAACGGTCTGGGGGCTTCACTGGGATTCCTTCAAAGCAGGCACTGGCTGATACAGGTTTTGCTTCTTCTCACCTTCGGTTTCATAGGGTGGGTTTTTCTTGCTATTGTTTTTGGCTGGCAGGGCATACTGCCAGCGGTCAGCGATGTTCCACATTTGTTATGGCAAGCCCTTTGTATTTCCATCTGTGCCTGGCTTGGTCTTTACTACCTCATCATCCTCTTGATGTTGCTTTACCTCATCCACAGTTACGTGCACTTGGGCAATTGGGAAGGCTGGGACTGGGTTGATGAGGTAGCTGGGAAATTGTTGTCACCATTGTCCCGTTTGCCTTTCCAATGGGCCCGTATTGATTTTGCACCTCTGGTGATCTTGTTGTTGAACTGGTGTATTTACCTCTCTTGTGATTATCTTATCCTTTTGGTCTATCAAGGGTGATGGACACAGGTCTTCATCTCATGAGTCGGCCCTTTTGGCCTGGTGGTATTACTTCGTCATGACGACAAATCTTTCAAGGACGCCAAACATGGCTTTCTGGTTTTGATTGCTTACTGTTTCCTCCAGATTCAATTCGCCATCTTTCGCCTGTGAGACTTTGAATTGGCGCCTGCGGGATTCTCCTTCTTCGTATTTAAAAGTCTGTCCATCGTCTTCATAGAGGTCACCTATCCCTGGTTCAGTGCCATACCATCGCACCTCCAGTGGATGACCAATGGCACGCTTGACCTGGTTGACGGAATCGCTCAGCATCGGAATCACTGCGCCCTCTTTTACAAAAAGCGGGATACGATCACCAAGTTCAGCGGCAGTCACTGAAATAGTCTCACCATTGCCCGCGAAATTACCCGAGTAAAAATGATACCAATTCCCATGAGGTAGCTGAACTTCACGTCTGGTCGCCTGGTTTTCATAAAATGGTGCAACCAAAATGGAAGGACCGAACATATACTGATCCGTCTTCTCGACGCGACGATCCATCGCGTAAGGATTCATTTCACCATCAAGTTTACCTTCAATTACTGTCTCATTTCCACCTGCAAATCCATCTTCCAATATCATGGCTCGGACCGGTGGGATGCCTTTGAAATGGTAATCGGCAAAAGCGGTGTAAAGGTAGGGTAGCAAGCGCATGCGAAGCTGAATGACATCTCTGACCGCATCCGTCACCTTTTCGTAACTCCATGGTTTTTTGCCCGATGACCAAGCGTTTAATTGTGCCATGGCAGAGAAACTGGCGGTTTGCATTCGGTTCAACCATTCGCGATCACTTCGAGCCGAGCGGGCCTCAGGGGTCCATAATATTCCGCAGAGACTCGAAGTTGAAATCCCTGTCAGATATTCACGGTGGTTGTACGCGTCACTGTAGATGACGAATGGATACCCCGATGCAGCGCCATTACCAGCTCTCACCAATCCGTATGTGCGTACATTGCGTTTTTTGAAGAGATCCGTATAGAGCATGTTCTGCATGAGTAATCCATACGATTGTCGCATCGCTTCACCGGAAACGCCCGAAGGGAAGGTTGCATGATCCGGCCAGAGCCAGAAATCGTATCCATCCACTTCATCAATTTTGTAACCGCTGACGCCAATGCTGATATGATCTTCATGATGTTGATCGGTCAACAGGCGCCGTGCCTTGGGGAGGGTGTAGTCAGGCACCAGCCCAAGCCAAACCAGATGGGAGCCTGAAAGTGGATACATGGATTCGTAGAGACGGCTGCTCTTGGAAATGTAAGGGTTCTCCCACAGGTTCAAACGGATCCCCTTGTCCAGTAATTCGCGTGTAAATTTTGCGGGATCAGGAAAGCGTTTTTTTTGCCATTCGAAGGTGCAAGGATAAGATTTTGTCATCCATCCAGGCTCCAGCCCGACAACATCGATGGGAAAGTTGCGTTCCTCAAAGTCCTCCAGTTCCTCTTTCACTTGATCCGCGTTGAAAGTTGCATGCACGCGATGCCAGAACCCCAGTCCCCAGAGAGGGGGAAGGGCCCCGCCGCCATGGAACAGGTTATACCGCTGCACGACTTCCAATATTGAGTTACCGGAAAAGACAATCAACTCAAGTCCCGGACTGTTTACCTGAGCTTCCACGGCATCCCCCGGTGGTTGAGCCAACCATGGTCCCTGCTGAGGTTCGTCGGACGGAGGATTTCGATCTACCTCCGGCGGATTACGCAGGGAATCTTTTCGATTGCCCACTTGATTGTAAATTTTCAGGAATCTGGCTGTATTGAAGAACACTCCGTAACCTTTGCTGGAAATGTAAAAAGGTACGGGTGCATGCGTCCGGCCGCCGCCTTTGCTCCAGTGATCCACGTTGAGGGTCATGACCTTGTGGGAATGCTTGATGCCATCGAGTTGAAGTCCGAATCCGTAAAGAGTTTCATCTTCATCGGTCGGGATCCGGACCATTATCTTTTCGCTTGAGTCCAGATGAAACGAAATGTTCTTTGAGGTAAATGGAAACGCAGCATTGGAGAGGGTATTCAATGCTTTGAGTTTTGGGGGAGCGGCTGCGAGATCCGAATAGCGGATTTCATTCTCCAGATCGCCTATTTCAGCTCGCCACACACCGCGTGCGACCTTATTCCAGGAAGTGAGTGGCGAAAGATCACTGAGATCTGCGGCATGGTGGGAGCTGTGCCCGAGGAAAATCAATGCGACAATGATGATGGAGGCGATTGGAGGAGTTTTCATGATCATGGTGTCCCCAACAATAACGCGCTTGCCGATTGCTGTTAAGCGTCTTTTGTTTTCATTACCACAAAACCGTCCCTACATGGTTCCTTGAATCGTTAAATTGCAAGGGTTAGTATCTCGAGTGCAACCATGATAAAGATGATGGACTTTTCCACGGTGGTCTGGCTTTTGTTGGCAATTCAAGTCAGTGCTGCCAGCCGCTATGAGCCCGATGTGCTTCCATTGGGACGTGCATACTCTGATCTTCGGGATGGACTGCAGAACTGCCACTTTCAATTTGAGCGAAAGAAAGCGGGTCGCATTGCTTTTCTTGGAGGATCGATTACCGCTGGTGGTGGTTGGCGTGATCATACAATGAACTATTTTCGGAAACGGTTTCCCGAGACTGAATTTGAGTTCATCGGAGCCGGAATCAGTTCGATGGGATCCGTCCCACACGCATTTCGCCTGGAGCGTGACGTCTTCTTGAAAGGGCCTGTGGACTTATTGTTTGTAGAGGCGGCGGTTAATGATACTTCAAATACCTCGGAGACATTGCATATGTTGCGCGGTATGGAGGGTGTCGTAAGGCACGCACGCTCGATCAATCCATTGACCGATATCGTACATCTTCATTTTGTCATGCCCGCGCACATGGTCGATTACAAGAAAGGCAAGACCCCTGACTCAATCCAGCAGCATGAAAAGGTTGCCTCGGCTTACGGTAACCCGACATTGAACCTGTCTCTGGAGGTCACTGACCGCATTCAGGCGGGTGAATTCACCTGGAATGAAGATTTCAAAAACCTGCATCCATCTCCCTTTGGCCATCGGCTTTATGCCAACAGCATCGCGCGTATGTTCAATACCGCCTTTCAAAAGCCTTTGTCCAGTGCGGTAAAACCGCATGCACTACCAGACATTGTGGATAGAAAAAGCTATGTCAATGGGCGTTTAGGGAGTATTTCGAGCGTGCATCATCTCAAAGGTTTTAAATGGAACCCGGCATGGGAGCCTATTGATAAGAAAGGTACTCGGTCTGGCTTTGTTCATGTTCCCGCCCTTGTTTCTGCACAATCGGGAGCCAGTTTTGAATTTGATTTCAATGGCACTGGGGTGGGGTTGTTCATTACCTCAGGTCCCGATGCCGGGCGCCTTGAATTCAACATCGACAACGCCGGATTTCGTCCATTGGAGACATTCACACGCTGGAGTCGAAGTCTCCACCTCCCCTGGGCTGTGATACTCGACGATGGGCTGGAGAACGGTCCGCATCATGTCAGGATACGTATTGCCGAAGAACACCATCCGGATTCGAACGGAACGGCGCTGCGGGTGTTTCATCTCCTGTTGAATTGAGCTTTCTATTGATGAGTGTTTTCCTGTTCAGAGTCTTTAGCTTGTTCGCAGATTACTCTCATTCTAACCTTTCAAACATGTCATTGTTGAAAATTTCAGGCCTCTCCTTGCTCTGGTGCTGTCATTGCCTTTTTGCTCAGGACGAAATCTCAAAAGATCGGAATGTGGTGGCTGGTGACGGTGATGGTTTTGAAGCGCTCGTCAATGATTACTTCGACGAATCGGCCCGGCTTTCACCCGTCTGGGCAACGGGCATTGGAGATCATCGGTATGACGCATCCATCGATGATGTCAGTGAGCAAGGCCGCGAGCGAAGACGGCACTTGCAATTGGATCTTTTACAGCGAATTGAGATTCTTTCCAGAGGGAGACTTTCGAGAGCGGAGCAAGTTGATCTTGCGATACTGCGGCATCATTTAAAGACGTCTGTATGGCGTCATGACATCTTGCAGGAATGGGCTTGGAATCCGCTGCGTTATTCGGGGCTGGCAGGGGATGCTGTTTACGGTCTGATGGCGCGTGAGTTTGCGCCTTTACCGGATCGGCTTCGTTCCGCCACCTCCAGACTGTTGCAACTGCCTGCGCTCTTGGAGCAGGCCCGGTCTGTACTCATCCCTTCTCGCGTGCCGCGCGCTCATGCTGAAACCGCTATTGGACAGAATCGCGGTATATTAGCAATCATCAAAA
>OJCR01000339.1_pt1 | contig 23012 bp, 19 predicted proteins | sample 1591611 | NCBI WGS metagenome assembly OJCR01 (sample SAMN05416815, study PRJEB24817) | seawater metagenome | isolation source: Sea water | place: Canada:Atlantic | collected 2013-07
AATGAAGCCGCGGACTATAGCGCCGTTAATATTCAAATTGTAGACGGTATATATATATTTGATGTTCAAACTCCATCAGGGTTGATTGAAAATTTACACTTTAGTCTTCCGGGGGCTCACAATTTGTCTAATGCTGTAGTGGCTCTGTCGATGGCTGTTGAGTTTGGGTGTTCTACGTCAGGCTTAAAGAATGCGTTGGCATCTTATAAGGGGGTTCAAAGACGTTTCACTTATCAGATTAAATCAGAGGAATTTATATTTATTGATGACTATGCGCATCACCCAACAGAAATTAATGCGGTACATCAAGCGGTTAGAGAGATGTATCCATCCAAAAAAGTAGCGGTGGTGTTTCAGCCACATCTTTTTTCGAGAACAAGAGATTTTATTGACGCATTTGCAACAAGTTTATCTCAGTTTGATGCCACTTTTTTATTGGATATTTATCCGGCGCGAGAGTTGCCTATTTCTGGAGTTGACTCTGAGTGGTTATTGGGGAAAATTAATAGTCCAATAAAAAAGTTAATATTGAAATCTCAGATAGTGGATGAAATAAAGGATTTAGGGTATCCTGTATTTATAACAATTGGAGCTGGAGATATCGGAGTTGAAGTGTCTGAATTAAAAGAAAAATTAAGCTATGCGTACTAGTTGGAATTTTATTAAAGGGCTGTTTTTGCTAGGTTTAGTAGTGTTTTTGTATGCCTTTTCATCTTTCAAAAACAACAGTCGTCCAGTATCAAGTGTAAATGTTCAGTTTACGGGAGAGGATAACGTTTTTATTACTTCTGAAATGGTTAACAAATTGTTAATACAAAGTCAAAAAAAACTATATTTTTTACCAAAAGATGCTATAGATTTGAAAGAGATGGAGTTTTTACTTGAGTCAAATGATATGATAAAGTCTGCTCAAGTGTATCTTACTGTAAACGGAGAAGTTAGGGTTAAAGTTGAGCAAAAACGTCCGATTGCTAGGGTTGATTCCGATGATGTATTTTACATAGATGAAGACGGTTTTAGAATGCCTTTGTCGTCTCAACATAGTGCACGTGTTCCCTTGGCGTATGGAATTGTCGATGAAGCGGATTTAGAAACGGTCTACAAGGTAGCATTGACGGTCTATAAGGATTCGTTTTTAAAAACGTATGTCACTGAAATTCATCAGAATGAAAATAAAGAAATAAGTTTAAAATTAAGATTGTTAGATTTTGAGGTGTTAGTCGGAACTCTAGATAATCTAGAAATAAAATTACAAAATTTAAAAGCGTTTTATCAAAAAGCTAAAAAAGATACGATGCTAGATGTTTATAAAAGCGTGAATTTGCAATTTGATAATCAAGTTGTTTGCACAAAAAAATAATTGTATGGAAGCTCAGAATATTTCAGTAGGATTAGATATTGGTACCACAAAAATTGTAGCGATGGTAGGTCGTAAAAATGAGTATGATAAACTAGAAATACTCGGTATAGGAAAGTCTAAAAGTCTTGGAGTCCACAGAGGAGTTGTGAATAATATCACACAAACGATTCAGTCTATTCAACAAGCTGTTTCTGAATCTGAGGCAGATTCAGGTCTAAAAATTGGTGAGGTCACTGTAGGTATTGCAGGTCAGCACATACGTAGCCTTCAGCATAGTGACTATATTACCAGAGAAAACTCTGAATTAGTAATTAATGAAGAAGATATTGATCGTCTGATTAATCAGGTTCATAAGCTGGTAATGTTGCCAGGAGAAGAAATTATCCATGTCTTACCTCAGGATTATAAAGTAGATGGACAGGCTGAAATTAAAGAACCTATTGGCATGTATGGCGAACGTCTTGAAGCCAATTTTCACGTCGTTGTTGGTCAGGTATCTTCGATTAGAAATATTGGAAGATGTGTGCAAACAGCAGGCTTGAACTTAGAGGGCATTACTCTTGAACCTTTGGCTTCGGCAAATGCTGTACTAAGCCAAGAAGAAAAAGAAGCTGGAGTCGCTTTGATAGATATCGGAGGTGGTACTACAGATTTAGCTGTTTTTAAAGATGGAATTATCAGACATACAGCTGTAATCCCATTTGGAGGAAATGTAATTACTGAAGATATCAAAGAGGGTTGCTCGATTATAGAAAAGCAAGCTGAATTATTGAAAATCAAATTTGGATCTGCCTGGCCAGGTGAAAATAAAGATAACGAGATTGTTTCAATCCCGGGTTTAAGAGGGCGTGATCCTAAAGAAATTACACTTAAAAACCTATCTAAAATAATACATGCTAGAGTAGTTGAAATTATAGAGCAGGTTTATGTTGAAATTAAAAATTATGGCCACGAAGAGCAAAAGAAAAAATTAATTGCCGGCATCGTATTAACAGGTGGTGGTAGTCAGCTAAAGCACTTAAAGCAGTTGGTCGAATATATCACAGGAATGGATACGAGAGTTGGGTATCCAAATGAGCATTTGGCAGGGGACAGTGACAGCGATATTACAAGTCCAATGTATGCCACTGCAGTAGGATTAGTGATGGATAGCTTGATGCGACAAGAAAAAACAATGACAGAAATGCCAGAAAACAATGATAGTGAAGCGGAAGAAGAGGTCACTCCAACTCCAGAAGCCCCAAGAGATAATTCTAGAGGGTTTTTAGATAAACTGACAGAAAGAGTTAAAGACTTTTTGGATAACGCAGAATAAAATAATAACCAGTAAAATTAAGTATATGAGCAGCAGTAATGATTTTGGAATCACATTCGACTTGCCAAAGAACCAATCTAACGTCATAAAAGTTATTGGCGTTGGTGGGGGAGGAAGTAATGCTATTAACCACATGTTTAAACAAGGAATCAAGGGGGTCGATTTTGTGATCTGTAACACCGATTCACAGGCTTTAAATAATAGTGGAGTTCCCAACAAAATTCAACTAGGAGTCAATCTTACTGAAGGTTTAGGTGCCGGAGCAAATCCTGAAATTGGAGAGCAATCTGCAGTCGAAAGCTTAGAAGATATTCGAACCATGTTAACGTCTAACACCAAAATGGTATTCATCACCGCTGGTATGGGAGGTGGAACAGGGACTGGTGCTGCCCCAATCATAGCTAAAATGGCTAAGGAAATGGATATTCTTACGGTAGGAATCGTTACAATGCCCTTTGAGTTTGAAGGGAAAATCAGAAATTCACAAGCACACCAAGGTATTGAGAAGTTTCGTAAAACGGTTGATTCATTAGTGATTATAAACAACAATAAGCTTAGAGAAGTTTATGGTAATTTAGGGTTTAAAGCTGGTTTCTCTAAAGCCGATGAAGTTCTTTCTACTGCTGCACGCGGAATTGCAGAAGTTATTACGCATCACTACATGCAAAACATTGATTTACGGGATGCTAAAACAGTACTGAGTAATAGCGGAACTGCGATTATGGGTTCTTCAACCTCTTCAGGCCAAAACAGAGCACAAGAGGCCATTACAACAGCTTTAGATTCTCCACTACTTAATGATAATAAAATTACCGGTGCAAAAAACGTATTACTGCTGATCGTCTCTGGCTCTCAAGAAATTACGATTGACGAAATAGGTGAAATAAATGATCATATTCAAGCCGAGGCCGGTTATGGCGCCAACATTATCATGGGAGTAGGGGAAGATGACAGCTTAGGTGAAGCTATTTCAGTTACAATTATTGCCACAGGGTTTGACGTCGATCAACAAAATGAAATTACAAATACGGAAGTAAAAAAAGTAGTGCATGCTCTGGAAGATGAGCAAACGATGGAACATGATTTAATGCTAGCTGAGCCTGTATGTGCCCCAATAACGCATCAAGAACCAGCCAAACAAGAAACGATTATATATAATCTTGAAGAAGATACTAGTGAAGTCCAAGAAGATGCTTTAGTAGCGATGGATTTAATTCCAACCTCCGAACTAATCAAAAATATTGATGTCGTTTACGAAACTGTAGACTTAGATGTTGATGAGAATGATTTTATAATTAATGAGGTGTCTACGCCACAGGTAGACGATATTGAACTCGAATCTGAGCAAGAAGATCAAACCATGTTAACATTTGATTTACCAATCTCTAATAAAGCTGCGTTATCAGAATCTGAGGAAGTTGAAGTTTTCACTTTAGAGGATAATGTCAATGAAATTGAAGTTAACGACTATATTGAACTCATCCCAGTAACTGAAGCAAATGAAGATGGTGAAATGCGTTACGCTTTGGACGATCATATTATATTAGAACAAACAGACAAGAGCTACGAAGGTGGAAAGCTAGAAGCACCGGTAGAAATAGAAGAGGAAATGGTGTTTACTAAGGTTACAATTAAAGAACGTGTAGTCACGTCCATCCCTGAGGAAAAACAAGATCCCTTTAACAGTCCAATTTCTAAAACACTTATAGATAGAGCAGACGAAAGACGACAAAAAATGAAAGCTTTTAATTACAAGTTTAATACGTCTAAGATAGAAGAAATTGAAAAAGAGCCGGCCTACAAGCGTCAAGGGGTTAGCTTGGAAGATGTAGAGCATTCATCAGAAACACATGCCTCTAGAACTACAATTGGTCTAGACGATAATGAAGAAGTTCAGTTACGCTCTAATAACTCGTATTTGCATGACAATGTAGATTAATGATATAAATAATAATTTAAAAAAACCTGAAAGACGAATTCATTTTTTTAGGTTTTTTTTAATTTTAATAACAAGAGGTTTTGTTTTTGTTATATTCGTACACTAATTAAAAATTCATTCTTATGAGCTTACAAGATTCAGTCATGACTGCACTTAAAACTGCCATGAAATCTAAGGATTCCGTAGCCTTAACTGCATTACGGTCTATAAAATCTGCTATTTTATTAGCAAGAACCAGTGGGTCGGATGTAGCTATAACAGAAGAAGATGAGTTTAAACTATTACAAAAATTAGTAAAACAACGACGTGACAGTGCGTCGATATTTACAGATCAAAATCGTTTAGATTTGGCGGAGCCTGAATTGGCAGAAGTCGAGGTGATTAGTCAATTTTTACCTCAAATGCTAGAGGCCTCAGAAGTTGAGAAAGTAGTGGTTGAAACTATTGCTTCCCTAGGAGCTTCTGGAATGAAAGACATGGGGCGTGTCATGGGAGTGGTTAGTAAAATACTTGCAGGAAAAACTGACGGCAAAACAATTTCAACTTTAGTGAAAGCGAAGTTGTCTTAAATAAAATGGCCCAGTAGTTCAACTGGATAGAATATCAGATTTCGGCTCTGACGGTTGGGGGTTCGAATCCCTTCTGGGTCACGAATAAATAGTAAAATCAAGAAAAAACGCCAAGCTTGCTTGCGCGTTTTTTTTGTGCTATTTTCAAAGCGGAGCCTTTAGGGACCATGCAATAACCCCTTCCTGGTCAGACATCAAATACTGAAATATTAAATTTTAATAATTTTAGGTTTTTTTTCTTCCTTTGTCTAATCTTTGTCTGATATTTATCCACAACTCTTTACACGTCGTGGGGATAATTTGTTTTTAAAGGCATAGGAGTTTTAAGAACTTAACTGTTATATATCCAAATAATAAAAACTAATATTATGAAAGCGGTTATTGGAGTTGTAAAAGAGTCATGAACCCCGCATTTTAAAAAAATATTTATCTAAATTTGTTTGAACTATTTCAAAAATTAATATCTTAGAAATTCAAAACGGACTAGGAGGTTTCCCTCACTCTCAGGCTTATGTTAAAAAAGCAACAAAAGTTGCTGTAGAATTTTATTGGGAACAATTAAAAATCAACCAAAATAATGAATATAAGAACAATCTGTTGTATTGGAGCAGGCTATGTTGGAGGTCCTACGATGTCTGTAATTGCACAAAAAAACCCATCTATTAAAGTTATTGTGGTTGATGTGAATAAGGCTCGAATCGATGCTTGGAACAATGAAAATCTTTCTAAGTTACCAATTTTTGAACCTGGTTTAGCTGAAGTTGTTAAAGAAGCCCGTAACAGGAATCTATTCTTCTCCACTGATGTAGATAGTGCAATTGACGAAGCTGAAATGATTTTTATTTCTGTTAATACACCTACTAAAACTTATGGAGCTGGAAAAGGAATGGCAGCTGATTTACAATACGTGGAACTCTGTGCTCGCCAAATCTCTAAAGTTTCAAAGTCCGATAAAATAGTTGTAGAGAAATCGACCCTGCCTGTCAAAACAGCAGAGGCGATAAAAGACATATTAGCAAACACAAATACAGCAGTCAATTTTGAAGTTTTATCCAATCCTGAATTTTTAGCTGAAGGGACAGCAATACAAGATTTAATAGATCCTGACCGCGTTCTTATTGGTGGAGATCAGACAGAAGCTGGATTGAATGCGATAGAAGCTCTGGTAAACATTTATACAGCATGGGTTCCAGAGGATCAAATTATAACTACAAATTTATGGTCATCGGAATTATCTAAACTAACAGCTAATGCTTTTTTAGCTCAACGCGTTTCGTCAATTAATGCCTTGACTGAACTTTGTGAATCTACAGGAGCTAATATCGAAGATGTAGCTCAGGCAATTGGAAGTGATTCAAGAATCGGCCCTAAGTTTTTAAAAGCTTCCTTGGGCTTTGGGGGTTCTTGTTTTCAAAAAGATATTTTGAATCTAGTTTATATTTGTAAATCTTTAGGTTTAAACCAAGCTGCAGATTATTGGGAACAAGTTGTTATTATGAATAATCATCAACGTAATCGATTCGCACACCAAATTGTTAAATCCTTACATGGGACTGTCGCTGCAAAAAAAATCGGTTTCTTGGGATGGGCATTTAAAAAAGATACCAATGATACACGTGAATCAGCTGCAATTTATATAGCAGATATATTGATTGAAGAACGCGCCTATGTGCAAGTTTTTGACCCTAAAGTCACTCTGCTTCAAATACGATCAGATCTAAATGGATTAAACACACGATCTGAAACTGAAAATGATAAATTTTTAGTAAATCACAGTGATCCCTATGAGACTTTGAATGGCACGCATGCCATAGCTGTTATTACTGAATGGGACGAGTTTAAGTCCTATGATTGGCCAAAAATTTATGAAAGAATGCAGAAGCCAGCTTTTGTGTTTGATGGTCGTAATATACTTGACCAAAAGAAACTTGAATCGATAGGCTTCATTTACCAATCAATTGGAAGATAATTGATGGACAAAAAAATAATTTTAGTTACAGGAGCGGCTGGTTTTATTGGGTATCACATTTGTAGTAGCCTCATAAAACAAGGACATCATGTGATCGGATTAGATAATATTACTGATTACTATGACGTAAATCTAAAGTATGATCGCATCAAGAAATTAGGAGTTTTGCGCAATGAAGCTGAACGTTTCGGGGCTTTAGCGACAAGCACAAGCTTTGGGGATCAGTTTCAGTTCATCCGTTTAAATCTTGAAGATCGAAAAGAATTGCCTAATCTCTTCAAAAGATTTAAGTTTGATAGTGTTTGTAATCTAGCAGCCCAAGCAGGAGTTCGCTATTCCATATCAAACCCTGAAGCTTATATTGACAGTAATATCACTGGTTTTTTAAATGTTTTAGAGTGTTGCAGGTCATATAATATAACTAGATTAGTTTATGCTAGTAGTTCAAGTATTTATGGTAACAGTGAAGCTGTTCCTTTTGAAGAAACAGCTGTTGTAGATAAACCAATTAGTTTGTATGCGGCGACTAAAAAGTCAAACGAATTAATGGCTCATACATATAGTCATCTTTATAATTTCGAAACTATCGGATTGCGTTTTTTTACGGTTTATGGTCCTTGGGGACGTCCTGATATGGCTATGTTTCTTTTTACTGATGCAATTTTAAAAGGAAAACCGATTAAAGTTTTTAATGAGGGTAATCTCTCTCGCGATTTCACCTACATTGATGATATAGTTAAAGGCGTGGAAAACACATTATTGAAATCTTCTAGAAATAAAGAACTATATAAATTGTATAATATTGGTAATAGTCAACCAGTGCGTCTTTTAGACTTTATTGAAGCTATTGAAAAATGCACTGGTAAAACAGCAGAACGACAAATGTTGCCTATGCAAGATGGCGATGTAAACCTCACCTGGGCTAGCGTACAACGCTTAAAGGATGACTATGATTATCTTCCATCTACATCAATTGAAAGCGGAGTAGAAGCTTTTATAAAGTGGTACAAGTCTTATTATAACAAATAATAAAATTATTGATCTGAGTTAGTTAAGTTTTATAGATTCAAATGTTGTTTTATATTGTGAGTAATTATACCCCAGTTGTCATCTTTTTTAAATCTTTAATGGTGTTTACGGGGTCTGAACTTTTAAATACAAAACTTCCTGCTACAAGTATGTCTGCCCCTGCTACTTTAAGTTTTTTAGCATTTTTGGAGGTTACGCCTCCGTCAATTTCTATAAGTGTCGAAGACCCTTTTGAACTGATAAGTGCTTTTAGTTGTTTGACCTTTTCATAAGTGTTTTCGATAAAACTTTGTCCTCCAAACCCAGGATTTACACTCATGATACATACCAAATCAATATCATTAATGGTATCTTCGAGAACCTTTATATTCGTGTGTGGATTTAATGCAACACCTGCCTTCATTCCTTCAGCTTTTATAGCCTGTAATGTCCGGTGTAAATGCGTGCAAGCCTCATAATGCACTGTCAAAATATCACTACCAAGTTCTGCAAAGGTTTTAATATAACGGTCTGGATCAATAATCATTAAGTGAACATCAATAGTTTTTTTTGCATGTTGCTTAATAGCATTTAGCACAGGCATTCCAAAAGAAATGTTTGGAACAAATACACCATCCATAACATCTATATGAAACCAATCGGCTTCACTAGAGTTTATCATTTCAATATCTCTTTGAAGGTTAGCGAAATCTGCTGCTAAAATAGAAGGTGCAATTTTGGTAGTGCTCATATGCTAGTTATTATGATTACAAAAATAATATAAAAAATAAACCCCTACCAAATTGGCAGGGGTTTTGTTATTAACCTAAGTAGGTTTTTAATATTTTACTTCTTGAAGTGTGTTTTAGACGACGAATGGCTTTTTCTTTTATTTGACGGACTCTCTCACGAGTCAAGTCAAATGTTTCTCCTATTTCCTCTAAGGTCATTGGGTGTTGATTCCCAAGTCCAAAATATAAACGAATGACATCCGCTTCTCTAGGAGTTAGCGTTTCTAGTGCACGTTCAATTTCTGTACGTAGGGATTCATGCAAAAGATCTTTGTCTGGATTTGGAGACTCCCCACTTCTAAGAACATCGTATAAGTTTGAATCCTCACCTTCAACTAAAGGAGCATCCATAGAGACGTGACGTCCAGAGTTCTTCATGGACTCTTTAACATCGTTAATAGTCATGTCTAATTCCTTCGCAATCTCCTCTGCGCTAGGAGGGCGTTCATGTGATTGCTCTAAGAAAGCATAGGTTTTATTTATTTTATTTATGGAGCCGATTTTATTTAACGGTAATCGAACGATACGCGACTGCTCAGCTAACGCTTGTAAAATTGATTGACGAATCCACCAAACAGCATAAGAGATAAATTTAAATCCTCTGGTTTCATCAAATCGTTGCGCCGCTTTAATCAACCCTAAATTTCCTTCGTTAATTAAATCAGGTAAAGTTAAGCCTTGGTTCTGGTATTGTTTAGCTACGGAAACCACAAAACGTAAGTTTGCTTTTGTTAGTTTTTCTAAAGCAATTTGGTCACCAGCCTTGATTCGTTGTGCTAATTCTACTTCTTCATCAGCAGTAATTAAATCAACTTTTCCAATTTCTTGAAGGTATTTATCTAAAGATGCAGTTTCTCTATTTGTAACCTGCTTGGTAATTTTTAGCTGTCTCATTTAAAAGGGTTTATTTCAAAATAGTTAATCGTTGTGTCATTGAGTTATACGTGTATTTGTTGACTAATGTTACAAAAAAAAACCGTTTTTAATTAAAAAACGGTTTTTTAGGTTTAATTAAGTTAAACTTAATTGGTTTTAGCGTCTGTTGTCACGTCCACGATTGTCACGTCCTCCAGAACGTTTGTCGTCTCTTGGTGGTCTTGCAACATAACCTTCAGGTTTATCTAACAAAGCCTTACGCGATACTTTTTCTTTTCGAGTTCTTGGATCCTGACCAAAATACTTCACATCAAAAACATCACCCATATTAACAACGTCAGATACATTTTCAGTACGCTCCCATGCCAATTCACTTACGTGAAGTAACACCTCGTTTCCTGGTGCATCCATATATTCTACAACCGCTCCAAAATCAAGCATTTTAATCACTTTAACCTGGTAGCTATTCCCTACAGTTGGTTTAAATAATAAAGAGTCAATTTTGGTTAATACAGCATCGATACCATCTTGGTCTGTTCCAAGGATTTCTACAATCCCTTCTTCGGTTACTGGATCTTCGTTGATTACAATTGTAGTTCCTGTTGTTTTTTGAAGTTCTTGAATTACTTTTCCTCCAGGACCAATAAGTGCACCGATAAATTCATTTGGAATTGTTCGAGTTACCATTTTTGGAGAGTGTGGTTTCACATCTTCCGCTGGAACAGCAATTGTCTCTGTTAATTTATCAAGAATATGTAAGCGTCCTGCTCGTGCTTGTTTCAATGCATTTACAAGAATTTCATATGGTAATCCTTTGATTTTAATATCCATTTGACACGCTGTAATACCTTCAGACGTACCCGTTACTTTAAAATCCATATCTCCTAAGTGATCTTCATCTCCTAAAATATCGGATAATACAGCGTAACGATCGCCATCAGAAATTAATCCCATAGCAATTCCAGAAACAGGTCGTTCAATTTTGACACCTGCATCCATTAGTGCCATTGTACCAGCACAAACAGTTGCCATTGAAGACGATCCGTTTGATTCTAATACTTCAGAAACAACACGAACCGTATAAGGACAGTCTTCAGGAATCATTCCTTTTAACCCTCTTTGTGCAAGGTTTCCGTGTCCTACTTCACGACGAGACGTCCCTCTTAACGGTCTAGCTTCACCTGTACAAAATGGAGGGAAGTTATAGTGTAAGTAAAAATTCTCTTCACCTTCATAAGAAGGCATATCAATTTTATTTGAATCTCTTGAAGTTCCTAGTGTTACTGTGGCTAAGGCTTGTGTCTCTCCACGTGTAAAAATAGCAGATCCATGAGTTGAAGGTAAGTAATCGATCTCACACCAAATTGGTCTAATTTCATCTGTCTTACGACCATCTAAACGAACCCCTTCACTTAGAGTTAGCTCACGTACAGCTTCTTTTTCAGCTTTACTGTAGTAACCACTAACAAGGTGTCCAAACTCATCATTTTCCTCTTCAGTAAATGATGCTTTTACTTCTTCTTTTACATCAGCAAATGCAGCACTACGTTCTGCTTTTGAAGTTCCCTTTTTAGCGATCGCATAACATTTGTCATAAGCTAAAGCATGAATACGTTGTTCTAAGTCTTCATTAACTTCAGCAGTTTCATATTCACGTACTTCTTTTTTACCAAATGCTTCTGCAAGACGTACTTGTGCAGCGACTTGAATCTTGATTGCTTCATGAGCAAACTTAATAGCATCTGCCATTTCTTCTTCAGACACTTCATCCATTTCACCTTCTACCATCATCACTGAATCTGCAGAAGCTCCGATCATCATTTCTAGATCAGAATCTACTAATTGTGCACGGCTTGGGTTGATTACGAATTCACCATTAACACGAGCAACACGTACTTCGGAAATTGGACATTCAAATGGAAAATCACTTAATTGGATAGCTGCAGAAGCGGCTAAACCTGCTAAAGAATCGGGCATTACATCTTCGTCATGAGACATTAACTGAATCATTACTTGAGTTTCTGCGTGGTAATCTTTGGGGAATAATGGGCGTAGTACACGATCCACTAAACGCATTGTCAAGACTTCACCATCACTAGGGCGTGCTTCTCTTTTGAAGAATCCACCAGGATAGCGTCCTGCTGCGGCAAACTTTTCGCGATAATCTACTGTCAAAGGCAGAAAATTAACATCCGATTGTTTGTAATTTGAGACCACTGTACATAACAACATGGCTTTACCCATTTGTACGACTACTGATCCATGGGCTTGCTTTGCGAGCTTGCCCGTTTCGATAGAGATTTCTCTTCCATCGCCGAGGTCTATGACCTCTTTAAATACTTTTGGTATCATAATTTTTGTTCTAATTAAACATTGGTGTTGTGTTGTTGTTGTTGTTGTGGTGTGACCAATGAAAAACTCTAATTAGCTTCTTCTATTATTTATGAACTTTAAAAGTGTAAAATCTTAAAAAAAAACCACACTAAATGTGTGGTTTTTGTATTATTTTCTTAATCCTAATTCTTTCACAATCGCACGATATCTTAAGACATCAGACTTCATCAAGTAGTCTAATAATGAGCGACGTTTTCCAACTAGTTTTACCAGTGAACGTTCTGTGTTATAATCTTTACGGTTTTGTTTTAAATGCCCTGTTAAGTGGTTTATTCTTTCTGTGAATAAAGCAATTTGACCTTCGGAAGATCCCGTATCTTTAGCATCTTTTCCGTGTTTTTTAAAGAGTTTTTCTTTAGCTTCTTTTGTTAAATACATTCCAATATTATTTAAATAATTTTTATGCGATTGATTACGTTTATCGTAAACAGGGAGCAAATATAATAATTTTGTTTGAATTAGAAACCTATTGTGGTTACTATTAGGCTCTAAGAGGTTGATTTAAAATTAAATCAATGTACTGATTGACTTTATTTTTCAGTTCATTTCGATGTGTGATGAAATCAAGAAATCCGTGTTCCATAACAAATTCTGCAGTTTGGAACCCGTCTGGCAGTTCTTTTCCAGTTGTATCGCGGACAACTCGAGGTCCTGCGAATCCGATAAGAGCTCCTGGTTCGCTAATATTGATATCTCCTAGCATTGCAAACGAAGCAGTAGTTCCACCTGTAGTTGGGTCTGTACAAAGAGATATATAAGGTATACTAGCATCTGCTAATTGTGCTAATTTTGCAGAAGTTTTGGCGAGTTGCATTAAAGACAAAGCTGCCTCCATCATTCGAGCACCTCCAGATTTTGAGATAATCATGAACGGAAGCTTTTTGTCTAGAGCATAGTCAGCTGCACGTGAAATTTTTTCACCAACAACCGATCCCATAGAACCGCCAATAAAGCTAAAATCCATACAAGCAATTACCATTTTTTTTCCTTTGGATTTTCCAACAGCAGTCCGAACAGCGTCTTTAAGATTTGTTTTATCTTGAGCCGCTTTTAGACGATCTGTATATGCTTTTTTATCTATAAACTTTAAAGGGTCTTTTGAAGTTATGTTAAGGTCTAGCTCAGTGAATTGATTTTCGTCAAAAAGCATTTCAAAATATTCGTTACTTCCAATACGAACATGGTAACCATCTTCCGGACTCACATAGAAATTTCTTTCTAGCTCATCAGTTTCAATGATTTTTCCAGTTGGAGATTTGTACCAAAGTCCTTTTGGCGTGTCACGTTTCGCTTCTGTAGGAGTTTGAATCCCTTTATCTTTTCTTTTGAACCAAGCCATATAATTTGTATCTAAACTGTAAAATTAAAGTACAAAACTACACAATTTTTATAATGTATCGACATTATTTAAGTCCTCAAAAGCTTTTTTAAGTCTATTAATGAATGCTTTTTCTCCTTCACGTAACCAACGTCTAGGATCGTAGTATTTTTTGTTAGGTAAATCGTCCCCTTCAGGATTGCCAATTTGTGCTGCTAAATAGTCTTCATTTTTTCTAAAATCATCGCGAACTCCGCTCATAAAAGCATACTGCATATCAGTATCGATATTCATTTTGATTACACCATAAGAAATTCCTTCTCTAATTTCTTCAACTGTTGAGCCTGATCCCCCGTGAAATACGAAATCAATATGATTTTCAGAAACTCCGTACTTTTCTGTAATATGTTCTTGAGAGTTTTTAAGAATTTTCGGAGTTAGTTTTACATTTCCTGGCTTGTACACCCCGTGAACATTTCCAAATGCAGCAGCTATTGTAAATTGGTCACTTATTTTACTTAGTTCTTCGTAAGCATATGCCACTTCTTCAGGCTGCGTATATAGTTTAGAAACATCTACATCACTATTGTCTACTCCATCTTCTTCTCCACCTGTGATTCCTAATTCAATTTCAAGTGTCATACCCATTTTGGACATGCGTTTTAAATAGGTTTTACAAATTTCAATATTTTCTCCAATAGGCTCCTCAGATAAATCGATCATGTGTGAACTATATAAAGATTTTCCTGTTTGAGCAAAATGAGCTTCACTAGCATCTAGCAAGCCGTCAATCCAAGGAAGCAATTTCTTAGCACAATGATCTGTATGTAGAATAACAGGTACTCCGTAGGCTAATGCCATTTCATGTACGTGTTTTGCTCCAGCAATTGAGCCAGCTATCGCCGCCTTTTGACCTTCGTTAGAAAGTCCTTTTCCCGCGTTGAACACGCCACCTCCATTTGAAAATTGAATAATCACCGGAGCATTTAAGTCTTTAGCAGTTTCCAAAACTCCATTGATAGTATTAGATCCAATGACATTAACAGCTGGAAGTGCAAATCCTTTTTCTTTAGCAAGTTTAAAAATTTCTTGAACTTCGCGTCCTGTAGCAACGCCTGGTTTGATGTTGTGACTCATTTTTTTTTGTTTTATTGTATTTGTAAAAGTAATGATTTTATGTAGCTACGTAAAATTTATGGAATAGGATTCGTTGTTTTTTGTACGAAAACGATATCGCTAAATTAAGCGATCAAAAGGGATAATTTATCCCAATATTATACACCGCATTGCTGAAATTAAAGTCTTTTAGCCAGCGGTTATTACTATTGTATGTTGGATTGTAGGCTTTGAAACCAGTGTCTAATCTAAGAATGAAAAAATCAAAGTCATAGCGTAATCCAAAGCCCGCTCCCAAAGCAAGATCTTTCAGTGACTCAAAATTGTTAAAGGTTGCTTTTTGGTCGGTTACATCATCCAATACATTCCAAATATTTCCTGCATCTGTGAAAAAAGCACCATTTAGCTTACCAAATAGCTTATACCTGTACTCAAGGCTAAAAGCCAGTTTCATATTAGCTTCGTTAAATTCGTTGTTGTTGTCTGAGCTTCCTGGTCCAAGGTCATAAGCTGTCCAAGCTCTGTTGTCATTGGAGCCTCCAGCAAAAAAACTTTTAGAGAACGGAACGCTTGATGCATTTTTTAATGGAATTGCAATTCCAAAAAAACTTCTCAACGCTAACACATTGGTTCCACCTAAATTCCAAAGTTTAATATAGTCAATTTCGGATTTAATATATTGAGAGAAAGGTACGCCGTTAAATTTATATGCTCCATCGTTATTTCTTTTAAGGTTTAATAATTTCGAAAAATTATAGAGAAGATTTCCCGCAAATTCCAACTTAAGTCTGAAAATCGAAAAATTGGTATCAAAGTTATTTTCACGACTGTTACGAACGAAATTAAAATTGCTTGCAAGAATGAAGTTGTTTTGTATTAAACGACTTTTACGTTCTTTAATGTTACTGACGCTTTGATAGTCGTTAGGGTTTGAGTTTTGAAAAGAGTCATCTGAATTAACCAGGTTAATAAATTCATCAGCCTTAGAAATTATTAATTCTGATTGTCCATTTGAGTTTGTGGTAATATAACTCGAAGGCGTATTGTAACTTTCAATAGCAATATTGTCCAGGCGACTGAACGAATTTTGATACACACTGAAATAATTATCTGGGTTTAGATTTCTGACGTATTGAAAGTTAATAAGATCAAGGGTGTTGGTGACCTTTTTAGAAGGAAACCAGTTATAGCTAAGAATGCCATTAAAAGTTTGTTTGTCAAGGCCAATGTTAGTTTGTCCCGTAAACCCTGTACTGATTCGTGTGCTTGGAGACATGTATTTTGGGATTATTTTCTCTGTTTTAATTGGAAAAAATATCCGTGGTATATTAAGCTTAATATCTGCTCCAAGTTCATTAATGTCAAAGAATTTATCTACTGTTTTCGCCCCGTCTTTAGAAGCTCCAATAGCACCAAGTATCGAGATTTGAAGAGTTTCTGCCCCCTTAAATATATTTCTGATAACGACTCCAGAAGAAAAAGAAAGTCCTAATTTTTGTATGTTGCTTTGAGAAATATTAACGTCAAACCCTAATCCGTATTTTTTCTTTGGTATTAAATAGATATTAGCGGTTAGTGTAGAGTCTCGCCGGTTTTCAACATATTCAATGTTGGGGTATTTAAAAGACTTAAGCTCACTTAAATAGCGAAAGGTTCTCGATCGATCTAGATCTTTGAATAGATTTCCTTCCTCAATCAATACGGCATTTGTCAGAGCCTTAGGTTTGTATTTTAGTTTTTCAAAAGCATACACATTATAGTTATTAAACCTTACAGATTCATTAATTACTTTTGATCGATTTTCAAATGTTGCATCTGTAAAAATATTGACCTCTTTAATTTTATATGTTTGAAATGGTACTCTTACAATTGAATCATCATTTCGGATAATTCTATTTTGTATTTGCACGGATACATCTACCTTATTTTTAGTCGCGATAGTATCATTTTCAAATCGAATATAGTCTTGACTAAAATGATAAGCTCCTAAGTTTCTGAAAGCTGTTGTAAGTCGAATTCTTTCATTTTCAAAGTTGGAAATCAAAAATTGCTCTCCATTTTTTAAGATGGATTTATTCTTTATGTTTTTGTATAATGAGTCAATAACGGGAGACTCTATTTTTTCAGAAATCGTTCCTATTTGGTATGGGTTTCCTGTTTTAATTTCAAAAGTTAGCTTGGCCTTTTTCTCCTCCAAAGTATCAACTTTAAAACCAATTTCTCTATCAAACCATCCATTTGAGAAATAATAGCGTTCAAGGTTAGTTAATGTTTTCTTTATCTTTAATGAATCTAATAAATTTGGTTTTTCTCCCGATTCTTTCAGCCATTGATTAAATCCAATCCCAAAGGTTTTTAATTTATCCAGTTGTTTTTTAGATAATTTTGATGTTAAATTCTTTTTTCGTTTGGGTTTTTTGTGTAGCCATAATTCAAAGAGTGAGTCTTTGTTTGGTCGTGCTAGATTATAAATGTGAAGTTGAAGTGGAACTCCAAGCAGTTGCGTATTTTTTTTTTGAAATGACAGTTTAGAGAGTTCTTCTAATTTTCTTTTTTCACCGTTTACATAAAAACTATTTTCGGTCAACAAATAATCTGTTGATCCAACTCGTTTTACTACATTACATGCAGTAAAAAAAGTGATCAGTATACACCCGGCGATTATTTTTTTCAGAGTTTCTTTCAACAATCAATAAATAAAATCTAGCTTTACTATCTAAATTATTAATAACCAAAAGTACATTTTTTAGATGTTAACTAAAAACCAAATAAAGTTTATCCACAGTCTCAATCAAAAAAAATCCCGATCCATTCATCAGATGTTTGTTGTGGAGGGAGTTAAAGTGGTTCAAGAGTTTTTGAATTCAAATTATGAATTAGTAGATATTTTTTCAACTGATACAAGTTACTCTAAATATAGCTCAAATTTTACAGCAGTTAATTTAAAAGAATTAGCCAAGATAAGTAGCTTTAGTACTCCCAACAAGGTATTGGCAATCTTTAAAATTCCTTTGCCTAGTTTGGTTAATTGGTCCGGGCTGGTATTGGCTCTGGATTCCATTAATGATCCAGGGAACTTAGGGACTATTATTCGTCTTTGTGATTGGTTCGGAATTACTGATTTGGTTTGTAGTGAAACTACAGTAGATTGTTATAACTCAAAAGTTGTGCAATCCAGTATGGGGTCACATTCACGGGTTAATATCACTTATTTAGATTTGGAAGCTACTTTAGCAGATTCTAAACTTTGTTATGGAACTTTTATGGGAGGGGCTTCTATTTATGAGCATGAGCTTCCAAAAACAGGAGTTATTATTATGGGTAATGAGGCAAATGGTATATCTAAAGAAATTGAATCTTTAATTACAGTTCGCTTGTCTATTCCTAGATTTGGAAGTTTAAAACAGACAGAAAGTTTAAATGTCGCCAACGCTGCAGCAATTATATTAAGTGAGTTTAAGAGAAATATTACTGAAAAGTAAAGTTAATAAATAGGCCTCTCGTTTGCATTTGTGTCATGTTTTTGGTCCAAGGACTGTTGGGATCAACGTCATTTACTAATTCATCCTGAATTGAAAAAACTCCTCTTAATGACGGAGTGAATTTAAACCAGTTGAGGTATAGGTCAATACCAATACCAAGTTCATAGTATAGATTTTTTTTAGTCACCCTAAAAGTATTGTTGCTATTGTCTTCCGGATTGTTCTGTTGACTAGACAGGTTTAGAGCGGTAGAAAATCCAGCCACGATAAATGGTTTTATATTATTGATTCTTTTTGAAGAAAATTTAATTAATAATGGGATATGTACAAAAGTTGACTGTATTTCGCGAATTAAATCTTTTTCATCATGGGAAATCCCGTTAAAATAGGTGTAGCTGTAGTTTAACTCTCTAGTTGAAATCACTAGCCCTGGTTCAAGACGTATATCAATGTAGTCGTTGATTCTGAAATTCCCAACAAGACCAACATTTAGTCCAGCAGATTTAAGTACTTGAACATCCATAACATTCGTAGTGTAGTCGATGTTATAATCATAAACATTAAAGCCTAAATAATACCCATATGATAATCGAGGTTTGTCAAAATTCTCATTATTAAGCACTCGCTCTTTACTAAACAGCTGGGCTGAAACCAGCTCAGTAGACATTAAGACAATAATTATAATTAAAACATTCCTCATACTTATTCTTTAGTAGCAGTGTAAATTGTGGCAACTCCAAAAGTCTGAGGAAGTGCTGTAGAATTAATAAACCCTGTTTTATTTAAAATATTGTTGAAGGCTTGTCCATAAGGAAATTTAGAAGCGGATTCGCTTAGATACCGATAAGCTGATTTATCTTTTGAAAACAACCTCCCAATTAGTGGAAGCAGTGCTTTGGTGTAAATATAGTAACCTTGCTTAAAAGGAAAATTTACGGGAACTGACGTTTCTAAAACAACGAAAAGTCCTTTCGGCTTTAAAACTCTTAAGATTTCAGCTAACCCTATTTCTAAATGTTCAAAATTACGAACGCCAAAGGCGACTGTAATTGCATCAAATGAGTTGTCATCAAAAGGGAGGTTTTCTGAATCCCCAACAACCATTTCAATAGTGTTGTCAAGTTGTTTCTTTGCAATTTTTTTGCGACCAACATCAAGCATGCCTTCGCTAATGTCTAATCCAATAATTTGAGAAGCATCTGTTTGTGTTAAGTTAATGGCTAGATCCCCAGTTCCAGTTGCAATATCAAGAACATTTGTAGGCTTTTTTTTGGAAATAATCTGAACTACTTTTTTACGCCATTTAATATCAATTCCAAATGAAATGACTCTATTTAGGTCGTCATATTCGTTAGAAATTGTGTCGAACATTTTAGCAATCTGTTGCTTTTTACCAAGAGTACTATTTTTGTAAGGAGTTATTTTTTCAGACATATGTGTTGAGACCTTCTTCTTAATTAAATTCAGTGCAAAGAAATGCAATTCACAAACAAATCCCTAAAAATAACGTATATTTGCGCATCTAATTAATTGATAATTAATGAAAATTATTATAGCTGGTGCTGGCGAAGTTGGATTTCATTTAGCAAAGCTTTTATCTTACGAATCACAAGAGATCACTTTAATAGATCTAGATAAAGAAAGCCTTGCATATGCAGATAATCATTTAGATATTAAAGTGATAAAGGGTGATTCCACTTCAATTTCAGTATTGAAAGATGCGAGGATTCTTAATTCTGATTTGTTTATCTCAGTGACTTCTTCGGAAACCTCTAACATTACTTCTTGTGTTTTGGCGAAACAATTAGGGGCTAAGCGTACCATCGCAAGGATTTCTAACCCTGAATTTATAAACCATAAAGAGGAAGTTGGATTTACAAAATTTGGCATTGACGAGCTTATTTCACCAGAATCACTAGCGGCTTCAGAAATTGAATTATTGCTTAGTCAATCGGTTTTTAATGACACCTATGAGTTTGAAGACGGGGCGCTAACAATGCTTGGGCTATCACTTTCTAAAGATGCCAAAATCATAAATAAATCAGTGAAAGTTGCTGCACAATTACTTTCTGATATTCATTTTATACCTATAGCAATTCAGCGTTTGGGATCCCACTCAACCATTATACCTAGAGGGGATACTATTTTTAATGATGGAGATCGAGTTGTTTTTATTACTTCTAAAGGGGGGGATGAAGAACTTTGTAGATTGACCGGAAAAATGAAAACTGAAATCAAAAATATCATGATTTTAGGTGGAGGCAAGATTGGATTAAAAACGGCTTGTGATCTTTCAAAAAATTTCAATATTAAACTTGTTGAAAAAATAAAAGATAGAGCGTTTGATCTAGCCGAACAACTACCAGACACGTTGGTGATTAATGGTGATGGTCGAAATGTAGAACTTTTGGAAGAAGAAAATATTAAGGATATGGATGCCTTTATATCGGTAACGGGTAATTCTGAAACTAATATCATGTCTTGTTTAGTTGCCAAGTCTAAGGGTGTAAAAAAAACAATAGCTCTTGTTGAAAACATGGATTATTATGAGTTATCCCACTCCATAGGGATCGATACACTTATCAATAAGAAGCTTTTAGCTGCGAACAGTATTTTTAGATATATTAGAAGAGGTGAAGTGGTAGCAATGACTAAATTAAGCAATATGGAAGCAGAATTGCTTGAGTTTGTTGTAAAACCAACCTCTAAAATATGTAACCAATTTATCAAAGAAATAGAATTTCCACTTTCTGCAATTATTGGTGGTGTCATACGTGATGAAGACGGATTTATTGCTTTAGGAGACTTTCAGATTGTTTCTGGTGATCGTGTGGTTGTTTGTTGTTTACCCCAATCTATAAAAAAAGTTGAGAGTTACTTCGACTAAAACTAGTAGGCAATGAAACTCAATTATAAAATTATTTTTCACTTCTTTGGACTCTTGTTATTATTTAATGGTGGGTTCATGCTTTTAGCAGCTTTATTGAGTTTCTGTTACAATGACGGTGTAACATTTAAATTATTTTTAGCAGGAGTAGCTGTATTGACTTTTGGTGTCTTGACGATGCTGTTTACAAAAAATCATACAAAAGAAATGAACAAGCGCGAAGGCTATTTAGTAGTGGCTTTTGGATGGATTGTGATGACTTTGTCAGGAACATTGCCATATCTTTTTACCGGTACTATTCCAAATTTTTCAAATGCAGTGTTTGAAACAATATCAGGTTATACTACCACTGGTTCTACGATAATTAATGATATAGAGGCGTTTCCAGAAGGCGTTTTGTTTTGGCGGAGTTTAACTCATTGGATTGGCGGTATGGGAATTATTGTTTTAGCGATCGCCATATTACCTCTTTTAGGGATAGGTGGAATGCAGCTTTTTGCTGCGGAAGCACCTGGTCCTAGTGCTGATAAACTACATCCAAGAATTACTGATACTGCCAAAAGATTATGGCTTATTTATTTTGGATACACTGCAGCCGAAACCTTACTATTGTCTGTTGCAGGTATGTCATTCTTTGATGCACTAAACCACTCAATGAGTACCTTATCTACTGGCGGTTTTTCTACTAAAAACGCGAGTGTTGCGCATTGGAATGACACCCCAATTATTCAATATATTATTATTCTTTTTATGTTTTTGGCCGGTACCAACTTTGTATTGAGTTATTTTGCATTTAAGGGTAGAATCAGCAAAATATTACAAGATGAAGAGTTTAAATTATATTTTAGATTTACCATTGTCTTTACATTGATTGTAGTGAGTATTATTTATACTCATTCCTATTTAAATGATTCAATTGTATTTGATCATCCTTTGGTATTAGGAAGTGCTGAAGGCTCTATTAGGCATGCACTTTTTCAAGTTGTAGCAATCGTTACTACGACTGGTTTTGTAACTGCAGACTATACGTTATGGTCCCCACTTCTACTCGTATTCTTTTTTGGATTAATGTTTTTGGGAGGGTCTGCTGGAAGTACTTCTGGGGGGATTAAAGTCGTTCGTCACCTTGTCCTTATAAAAAACGGTTTTTTAGAATTTAAACGAACACTGCATCCGAGTGCAATTTTACCAGTGCGCTATAATAATAAATCGGTGTCTGGTGATATAGTTTTTAATGTTCTAGGGTTCTTTATCCTATATATGTTATCCTTTATAGTGGGGTCTTTAGGCTTTGCATTATTGGGATTAGACTTTGAATCTTCTATTGGAGTTGCGGCTTCAAGCTTAGGCAACGTAGGGCCAGCTTTAGGAGAGTTTGGACCTTCTAATAACTTTACTGAAATGCCTACAGCTGGGAAATTGTGGGCTGCTTTCTTAATGCTTATCGGAAGATTAGAATTATTCACGGTTCTTATATTATTCACTCCTTTTTTCTGGAGAAACCGTTAAGTTTATAATTTAGCTAACTACATTTTTTATTCGAATCATAGCTTCTTTTATTTGGTGCTGGGAAGCTGCGTAAGAAATACGAATACAGTTTGGGTTGCCAAAGGCATCTCCTGTGACTGTAGCAACAAGAGCAGCTTCTAAGAGATACAATGAAAAGTCAGTGGCGTTTTTTATAAGCGTCCCATTAAGCGTTTTTCCAAAAAAAGCAGAGACATCAGGGAATACATAAAAAGCACCTTCAGGTATATTACAGCTGAAGCCCTCAATCTCTTTTAATAAATTTAGAATCAAATCGCGACGCACTTCAAACTCGTCAATCATATACTGAACTTTTGTAGGCGCTGCTTCTAATGCCGTAATAACGGCACGCTGAGCGATACAGTTTGCACCACTTGTAATTTGACCTTGCATTTTGTTACAAGCCCGTGCAATAGCTGTCTCTTATACACATCTGACGCTGCCGACGACTCCTTACGTGT
>OJCR01000354.1_pt1 | contig 22523 bp, 27 predicted proteins | sample 1591611 | NCBI WGS metagenome assembly OJCR01 (sample SAMN05416815, study PRJEB24817) | seawater metagenome | isolation source: Sea water | place: Canada:Atlantic | collected 2013-07
TAAGAGACAGGTTTTATATCGTATACTTCATTATATGTCCGGCTAGTAGCAGGAAAACCATGAACTTCTTTTTGATTTTCCTTGGCGCCTGATCGTTCATTGGGTGCAAACTGTATGTTGTATTTGGACTTTATATTTTTTACATTAGCGTATGTTTCTCTCTGATCGTCGTATACATAAACAAAGCCGCCATTTTCTACTGCTTGTATAGTAGCAATCTGATTACCCGATTGTTCTACCACCCAATATTTGTTCTTAATTATTGTTTTTGCTACTAGGTCATTCATGCTGTTAGTTCTTCCTGGATATACCTGTTAAGTTCGTGATCCCCTACATCCTCTGGTATTTCATTCTTATAGAATAGTCTATAACTGTCACTTCCGTACTTGCCGATGCCATATAGCTCTGTAGCATCTACTCCGTCCCAGTTTTCAAACTGCTCACTCATGCGACACAGTCTTTTTAACCGTACATGTTTCATTCCAAGTGGTGCAATTACTTGTTCAATCTCTTGCGGTAGTGCCTGCAACAATTTATCATGCGTGGGCCATTTAGCAAAAAACTCAGGTAGTACACGTTTAACCTGTTTGCGATTTGTACAGTTTAAACATATAACACCGACCATGTGTTGCCACACGTTGTCTACTTGCTGTTGAACCATTCGTTCATCAATCATTCTGGATTGCCTGCTCCTAAAAACTCTGCATACTGCTGACTATGTTCACTTAATCTGTTAAGATCATACTTGCCACAAAACTTCAAAAACTGTGCACCTACCATTGGTCTCTTTCTACTTACTTTACCTTCCGCAATAGTGGTTGCAATTTGTTGCTTTACTTCATCTGGTTGTGCAGTAAGATCAACCAATACCTTGTTGCGTTCATAATCATCCAACACTCTGTGTTCGTTACCGTTATGGTCAGTCCAACGTTGTAGCATTAGATTGTTCCAATTGAAACCTTTTGCATTTCTATCAGCATACGCTTCAAGTAGTCCAACTTTGTTCTTGCTACCTTTTTTACGTACTCCCGGATACGCACTAAACACATTATCTGTGCTATCACCACGCATACACTTTTCAAACAAGATCCAGTCTGGGTCGGGTATTTGTTTGGGCTCTTTGGTCTTTTTGTCCATGACCAATTTGCCTCGCTTATCAAATATACCTTCCAATGTATGTAATTCATCAGACACACCATTGTACTGCTTTACATTGTTTGCTAACAGTTGATAAAAATCAGTGTCACTGCTGATAATAACATGTTCGTCATCTGGGTGTGCTTGTACCCATCCAGCAATTAAATCATCTGCTTCTAAGTTACTGTGACGCATTACAGTGCAATTTGTTTTTTCATCCAAGAAAGTCTTCAATGAATCAAATGCTTCCCAAAACAATGCGTCTTCTTCTGCTTGTGCTTCTGTTAGTGCTTGTCTTGCAACTGTACGGTTTTTCTTATAAGGTTCATAAAAGTCTTTGCGCCAACTACGCCCCTCTAAACAGAATACAACATGGTCTGCTTTATGATCACGCCATGCTTTGTTTACACTAGACAGTGTAACGTGTACAGCAAAACCAAGTTTATCCCAGGTGTCTGCTTGACGATGTGCGCTGTGTCGGGCACGAAAGAATGTGTTTGCTGTGTCTACAATAAGATATTTCATTTAATAATAGTAGCATATTATAACAACTTAGTCAAGTGCGGCACCAAGTATTCTGCCCATTTTCTATGTCCGTCGGCTCTATAGTGATAACTTGGAAGTGCTGTAAGTCCTTGATCCTTTAGATAATTGTAATACGTCATGTCTGGGTTGTATGGTTCAATAAAACAATCTTCCCAATCTCTTCGATCTTGCAATGGAATATGTCGAAAGTTACTGAAACTGTTGAAAAACAAATGCGGTATTTCTTGTTCTTGTAGTTCTTTATGGAACTGCCAAATCTTTTCGTGTTCTTGTTGTTCGCACATGATCCAGTCTATATTAGCAACATAAAATTTGTATTTTTCTTTTACTAATTCAGGCCAGTCGTCGCCAACACCACCAGCACTGACTTGCCAGTACACATCATGATGCAACCATTCTTGTCTTTCGTGGGTGCTCCAGCCTATAATAACAGCATCTGGTTTGCCTCCTGCGATGTATGCCCTAGTTGTGCGTAGTATACGATCGTTACTGCTGGCAGATTCTGCATCACAGTGCAGTATAGCAAATAATTCGTTTGCTATTAAACAACCATAACTGACCTTTTCGTTCTCGGGATGAGGTATACGTCCAAGATTATAGTAAAAAGGATCATCTTCTGCAAAACAATAATTGTTAACTGCTTCGGCTCCAGCACTATGGCTATCACCATTTACATACAGTATCATGAAACTTCCGTTCTACCATTTCCCAAATCATTTTCATTCATTTGTCTAGCACGGCCATCTGCTTGATCCTGATTTGCTTCCCACTGCTCATAGTTTTCTGCTAGTACATTCTTGCATACTGATTGGAACCAACGATCAACTATAACAGCATCAGTGTCTTCTTTTTTCTGTTGGTAACCTGACTTGACCAACTTGGCCACAAAGTAATCATTCCAGTCCAGTTCGAATGCACCATTACCTGGATCATCTGGATCAACTTCTATTGTTAGAACATTTACCCATGGTTCTTTCTTTTCTGTCGCTATTTCTTTATCGGTCTTCTTGACCTTAGGTGCTTCTTTCTTTTGTGGTTTTTTCTTCTTGAACATGTCAAACATTAATGACTCCCAGTGAATTGATCTATTTCTTGTTTCCATTGCGGATAAAATTTGCCGTCGTATTCTGGACTACGCATTGCATTGTCTATTAGACTTGTTGGTTTAGCTGAGTGTAGTTTGTTTGCTATACTACATGGTGACCATGTACACTTAGGATCTAACTGTTTATTACAAATAACACAAATCTTATTCATCTCTTTCCTGTTAACTTCCATACTAAAAATGCATCTGTTGAAACCCAATAGGTTTCGCTATTCCCTTCAGGACCGTTATAGTTGTAAATGTAGGCTTTACCTTTGTATGCTTTTTTTAAAAATATCCATTTCTTGTTAATAAAACAGCGTCTAGGCCGCATACAAAAAGTTAAAGTCCAATCTTTAACTAATCCGAACCCAATATCTTTTCCGAGATGCTGAAACAAAGGCAAAGGCAGGGGTAACGGCAATTAAGTACCCCACTCATTTTTGAACAATGGGACCTGTAGTCGATCACTATAACGTAAACCATTTCGCATAGCTAAATCAGCTACTGCTCTATTATTTAATCTATATGTGCCTTCGTCTCCGCCTACAGGCATAAAGTACACAGGTCCATCAAATCCTGCAAGTCTGTATTCTTTTACTGCGTCTAGTGCTTCTTCTGCATCTTGCTCGTTTTCAATAACAAACTTCAAGTAAGTGTAACCAAAGTGACTGTACTCTGCTACAACATCAGGACATATAGCATCTTCCTTCTTTTCACCTGAACAACTTAGTTTAGCACTTACACTAAAAGTTAACGCACTAGAACTTCTGCGACTGGTCCAATCTATTAGGAAAAACTTGAAGTCTTCGTGCAATGGTTGCGTACCATTTGTTTCTATTGTTATTTCTTTTAGTTTCTGCATCCTAGGCTGATTTAACAAGTCAGGATACTCACGTTGCCAGCCTAACAGTGGTTCACCGCCTGTGATAACCAAGTGTTCCTCACGCCATTCTTTAAACGGCAGTGTATCCACTATCATGTCTGACAGCTCGTCGTTTTCGTACGTGGGACTCAAGTGTCTAAACTTGGGATGCCAACTAGCATAACTGTCGCAACCTGTTGTGACCAACGGCAAGTCGCCGTATGTTTTGTATTTAAATTTATCGTTCAGCTCAATAACAGCGTCTACTTCTGTTGTCTTTTTGCCTCTGGGCATACCGAATCCTGCACACTGGAAGTTGCAACCAAATGTACGTAAGAATACACTGGGTACACCCATGTAGCGTCCTTCACCTTGTACCGAGTAGAACAGTTCGCTTATTTTAAGTTTCATTAATGACTTCTCTTTCCATCAAATATACAATTGAATATCAAGTTCATATCGCCTGAGTTGATTACCTTGTGAAATGCACCATCTGGTATTAGCACATAATCACCTTGGCTAACAGGAAATGATTCGCTGTCTTTGTTGCCAACGATCATGTGCCCACGACCTTGTACAAACACATATACTTCTTCCTGGCCGGGGTGTCTATGCCCAGTAGTACTTTGATCTCTATACAAAGTTGTAGAACTTAACACAAGATTATTTAGAGCTTTATTATCCTTAACCAAATAAACTTCGTTGTCTTTTACTATATCACCGCCTATGTCATGCCAGCTGTATTTTAGCATCATGCAAACAAGTCCTCATTCCATTCTCTGTGTCCTTCACGCCAAGCCATGTTGCTCTGTGTTTCACGTATCTCTACTCTGTAACACCAAAGTCTGTCTGCTTCTGCTTGTCCCCACATGTCTGGAATATACACTCCATTAACATATTTGTACAGTTGGTCTGCAAGGCCTTCACAACCAAGTCTCGGTAGTATGGTTATTTTAGCCATCTTCTTTGCTTGCAGTTGCTTATACATTTCCAGTTCTGGATCATCTTCAGCAACCAATAGCGTATGATCAAACTGATCTTGTAGTACGCCTTTTAGTTCTTTTAATCCGCCGTAGTCTGCTACCCAGTTTCTTATATCCAAGTCATCCGTTCCAAAAAAGAAACGCATACTAAATGCATAACCATGTATTAGATTACAGTGACTGTCAGCTCTCCATTGTCTGTATGCACAGGGAAACTGATCAACATATTCTTTTGTACTTACGTACTCGTAGGTTCTTGCTTGGTTCATTGTTTTATCCTATATTAAAAGTTATTATAACATAGGCTTGCAGAATTTGTATACCGGGTTGAATGCCAGAAAAGGCCGGTTGCAACTATTTATTGAAGTTAATATATACACTTTGTCTTAGGAAATGTAGTGGTACCCAAAATTTCATACCATGCATAATTTCTGTACTGTTTAACAAATAAAATGCTTTGTTGTACTCTGGTATACTGTATATGAACTGCTGTGCATCTTCGCTCCAAAATTGTGTACCTGTAAATGGGTCTGCGGTTATTGCAACAATAATAACATTACTAACAGTATCAGTATCGTCTGTGTGCAGATTGTTTTCATAATATGGATAATCTTGCCAACATGCACAAGATGATATACGAGCCTTTGTTCCAAAATACGTGCGCAGTTTATCTGTAACTAGGTTACGAATATTTGTCGGCAAAATAACTTCTTGTACTTCTCTTTTGGTTTCACCACTGGTGTTAAATTTTTCACACAGAGCATCCGAAATAGCTTGATATTCTGTTCTCGAAGGGGTGAACAAATTGAATACTTGAGCAAAATAACCCAAGGTTTCGTTATCAAAAAATTGTTTTATTTCTCCACCATACGGGCTAAGTTCCATCTATTTGGCAAATACAAATGAGCTTGATTTACTGTGCTGTTCCCACCAAACTTCCCATGGAAATTCGACCCACACATCTTCGACACTCTTATCTATTACTCGACCGCAGAAGTCAATATTGTAAGAGAACTTGCTTGATTTATTATCAACCAACATGGCAAATTTTACACTGGTATTAAACAAGTAACGCCATTGCCTTGGATTGGGAAAACTTGTTTCCCAGTCACGACAGATATAATTTAGTGTTGCACCAGTATCATTTATGTCGTCTACTACCAATATGTGCTTGCCAGTATATGCCAAATCTGCTAAATGATGTTTGCTTTCATTTTCTTCGCCTGGTTTAAGATCACGCAGTTTTACCTTGAGTGTTTCTAACGGAACATCAAAATACTGACTTATCATGTTGGCTGGAACCAAGCCACCGCGTGTAAGTCCCACGACAACATCTGGGCGCCACAAGGTTTGATCCATTTGTGCGCACATACTATGAGCGTAATTTTCTATATCAGTGTTGGTTAATCTTTGTTTCAACATATAATTATTATAGCATCATGTGTTTGATAGGTCAAGAAAATAATTCTACTAAACTAAGCACACATACTATAATTGCGCCAATAGTAACAATCCAATGAATCGTATCTTCAACCGTCGGTTTCACGACTTCCCCCAAACTTCTCAATGCAGATCCACCACTTTTCTTCAATCCATGCATCTCGTTTTTCTTTTGTGTCGATCAATTCAATTTCGTTTAGTATTTCAATTGCGTACTCGCGAGGGAAACCCTCCTTCTCAGGTGGAAATGTATTTAACACTCCGTTGTATCCAATTTCACGATAAAGTTTAAGTAGCTTATCAAATCTGGTTATCTGCTCGTAGCAGACAGCTCTCCTACTTTGTTTATCGTAGCCAGACTGAGTCTTTATAAAATTGTTACCCTGGAGATATGACTCTTGTAACGCACCATATGCTGTTAAGCATTCTTGAAGTAATTTATCTGCAATCTTCTCTGGTTCAGGAGACTCAGCCCATTCATTTACTACTCTTATGACCAACGATTGGCCCCACTCTTCTGCTTTTTGTTGTTCTTCTGGTGTTTGAGCATTGGGAAACGAAAAGTTTATACTGGTTGGGTCAAGACCTTGACCGATTTGTCTTCCGATATCTAAAGCCAAATAAGCTGTTGCTTTACAGTATCCGACTGGATCGCTTTCTTGGGCTTGTGCTACTGATGTTGTCGATGCCAACAACATTGCTAATATCCACTTCATGTGGTTCTCCTAAATGTTATTTGTGCTACTGTGCCTCCTTTGAAACTTTATTGCTATTGTATTTACTCGTTTAAAATGCTAAATTTAGTTTTAATTGTGCTTGATAGAATCCTAATGTATTGTTGTAAGCACCCAATGTGTAGTTTATGTTGCGGAAACTGTTGGTGTAATTTACACTTGAATATGTGGCAAACTGATTTTCAATTTCAAAGTTGAATGTATCGTAGTGTACAACACCTTGTGAATCAATTGTGCTAGGTAAACGCACATCTATATCGCCTTTGACTACATAAGGCATACTACCCACTGCTAGTCTTAAACCTTTATTTCTCCAGCTGATTTCGCCCCAAACACTGTCTATTGGGGCTACATTTGTTACCAAACCACCATCAAAGTCGGTAGTTGTGTGCATGTTACCCATGTTAAACATAAACTTGTCTTTTACATGTGTAACTACAGTTTCTATTGTTTCGGAACTGTTTATAGTACCCCACATACCACTCATGTGGAACCAGGGGTTACGATCTGCTAGTGTGGTGTACTGTCCTTGCAGGTACCAGTCTTTGGCAAGTTTGATATCTCTCAGTCCCATGGTGAAGTTACCAAACTCATCAGTTGGACTGTAGTTTAACATGCCCTCGCTGTACACATAATTGAAGTTGTAGTCCATTCTGGTTATGCTGTCTGTTAGTGCTACATCGTACCAATTGTTTTGTATGTCCGGGGTATGCATACTGTTGATATTGATATCAAATCCTCTGCCGGCACTGTCTACTGCTGTAACGTTATCAAAACTGCCAAAGTTTACACCAGCGATCTCACCGTTGATGGCCCGTGTACCTTCACGTCCGTCCAGTGGCATGCGCAGTTCGCCTATGGGCAACAGTGCTTGATCTATATCAATTACACCTAGTCCGTGTACACTAGGATCAAATCCTGCAAAGTCTGTGAATGCTGTACCTGCTAGTATCTGTGCGGCAACTTCATCTGTGACATATGGCCACACTTGCTGTATCAATGATATGCTGGCCTGTGCTGTAGTACCACCTGCATCGCCAAGTCTACTGGTATACACTGCATTGCTTCCGTCTGTTAGTGTTACAGCAGTAATCAACAGTTTATCTCCGTTAGGCCCAGTTAAGAACCTAACAGTATTGAACAAGCCAGTAGCATTGGACTCATTTGCTCTGGCGTCTGTTACAAAATCATCAAAAATTTGTTCAAAACTTACCACATACTTGCCTTCGGCTGTTTGCAGTAACACTCTAGTGCTGTCGCTTGTGCCGTTTTGTGCGCTTAAAAGTATGTCAGTTAAGCCGTCATCATTAATGTCTCTCAGCTGGGAATTATAATCTCCGTTGACAGTATTATTCCAACCTACTCGTACATCGTCGGTCACGTCAACAAAGTTACCGCTACCGTTGTTTTGTAAAAATTGCACTTCGGTTCTGTTTACGCCATCGTTTGGATTTGTGCTAACACTAACAACCACAACATCAAGTGAACCGTCGTTGTTAAAGTCAAAAGGCAATGCTCTAATATCATGACTACGTTCTACGCCTGCGGCGAATAAAGAATCAAAGTCACTGGATTCAAATATAGGGTCGGGTAGTTTTGCTAGTTCAGTAAATGTTCCAGTGTTGGCACCAGTCTGTGTAAAACTAAACAGTCTAGTGTCTTCGATATCTCTAGTGGCTGAGTCTGGCAAAGTAGTGTCGTGCGAACTGTCTACAAATACAAACGTTGTTGTCCCATTACCTAGAAAATCTCCTGCGGCTAGTCCACTCATACCGAAGTGGTCTGTGGTAATCTGTGTCATTGTGCCAGACACATCGCCTAACATAACAACTGGTTTGCCGTACCCCCCTAGTATAACATCGTCTAATCCGTCACCGTTTATATCGTGTACCTCAACATCATGTGTCCACAAGTTAGTATCATAATCGTCTCTACCAAAACTACTGGTTCCACTGTTGGTAAACACAACTGTATCTCCAAGAAAATTCATATCAGTTGAATGCCCAACAACCATGTCGATGTTGTTATCACCGTTGAAGTCACCAAATGCAACTCCTGGCTCGGCACCTATTATTTGATTTTCTGTTCCTGTGAACCAACTGCTGGTTTGGTTTTCAAGTTGGTCGCTCCCGTTCCAACCAAATATGCTAATCTGGCTGTTTTGCCATGCGGCATTTTTAGCGGCTTGATTGGGTGCTGAAGTAAGCTCGCTTGCACTCTGGCTCATACGACCTGCAATAACAATTTCTTCTTTGTTGTCATTGTTTAGGTCTTGTACAAATATGTCCTGCACAGGAGCAGTTGTACTACCGCTTGTAAATAGATTATAACTGCCTGCTTTTACTGGTGCAACAAAATTGGTATTGCTGGAAGCCGACGGTGTTGGGCTGGATATTGTGGGTCTAACATTTGGACCGCCCGGACCGCCACCTCCGCCGCAGGCTACAACACATAATGATAACGTACAAACAAAAAAGTACTTCATAATCACACCATAAATGTTGAAGAGAAGTACTTATTATATGCTCAGTTAATGATTTTGTCAATCATTACCACAGCCAAAAGTTATCTTGGCGAATACTCTTGTTGTAGTTTAATATTATCCATAAACTCTTTCTTTGTACCTGGATCATCTTTAAACGCACCTCTTAGTACAGTTGTTTGTGTAAGGCTACTGTGTGCCTTTACGCCCCTGTTTTCAACACAACCATGTGTTGCTTGTACGTACACTCCTAAGTGTTCGGCACCTGTTGCTTTTTGTATTTCACGTGCAATATCGTTTGCAAGTTCTTCTTGTAATGTTCCTCGACTGGCACACCACTGTGCAATACGAGTATACTTGCTCAGACCAATAAGTTTGTCCGCGGCAATAATACCAATGTACGCCACACCCCTAACAATTTGGTGATGATGCGAACACATGCTTGTAAGTTCACTACGCACGACCAACATGCCTTCATAACGATCGTCTGAATCGTTTGGAAATGCTGTTGCCGCCGGCATTGGATCATAACGTCCTGCCATAAGTTCATGCACATACATCTTAGCCAATCGTTTCGCTGTGCCTTTGCTGTTGGGATCATTAGTAGTATCAATTACCAAACTGCCTAATACACCTTCAAACTTACCAGACAACTCATCTACCAACTGATCCAGTTCACCTTCTTGGATGTGCTCACTGATGTTGTCACCAGCCCAATAACGTTTGCCTGCTTGTTCAAGTCTGTCTTTAATAGTTTTGCTAATCATGTATGCTAATTCCTCTTAGGTCTGGATAATGATGATATTTAGGTTGTTGATCCAGTGTTGCTAATTTTTCTAAACCCAGTTCTGCATCTTCTATTGCAGGTTTATAATGATAACCTACTCTAAATGTCTTTTGCTGTTCCCACGGACTTATGTTCAAGTCTCTTCCGTCATAACGCATTTGTGATAGTTGTTTGTGTGTTTCAGCATTTCCTACTAGTATAGCACCACCGTGGCCAAGATGTAAAGGTTTTCCATAACCAAAACTCAAACACTGCATTTGTCCTGCTTGGTACATACCACGCTCTACCCTACGTGCGCTATCCCAAATGTCTGTTCCGTAAAAACGGTACTCGCCTGTCCATTTCTCTGGAAACAACTCATATTCGATACCAAGTTTGTGCATCAACATGGGTATGCTTAGGTATGTGTAACTGGTAAACTGTACACGCTTTACTTGTTTTAATCTAAAGCAAAGTTCCAGTGCATGTGTACAGCAATCGGTCATTACTGCATATGGCGCACCTGTGTATTCTGCAAGTGCTCTTTCGAATTCAAATATTTTGTCAAACATTAATGTTTTGTAAGGCTGTTTAGGTACCAATGGTGTGCTGTGGTTGCGATAGTGTCCAGGAAACTGTATTCAGGCACCCACTGTAGGATTTCCCTAGCACGAGTAGCATCAGCAATCAACTGTGCAGGATCGCCTACTCTGCGTTCGCTAATAGCAAACTTTGGTAAACCATATTTTTCTTTTACAAAATTTACAATTTCCCAGTTGCTGATTCCTTTGTTGGTACCAAGGTTAAAAATATGACAACTAGGATCTGGTCTCGTTGTCTCCAAGTATTCAGCACCACAAATGTGCGCTCGTGCAATGTCTTGTACATGCACATAGTCCCTAACACAACTACCATCCGGTGTTGGGTAATCATCACCATTGAGTGTAAACTGCTGATTCAACATGCTGGCTTCCAACACTCTAGCAACAATGTGTGTTGCATTAGGTTCTTGTCCTAAGTCAAACGCATCAGGTTCAGCACCAGCCGCATTGAAATACCTAAAACAAATACTGGCAATACCATACGCTCTAGCATAGTCTCCTAGTATAACTTCTGTAAGATATTTGGTATTGCCATACGGACTAATAGGATCTAGTCTTGCTGTTTCTGGAATAGGAACAGTGTCAGGCTCGCCATAAACACTTGCACTTGAGCTAAACATTATGGTAGGCTTAACAGGCAAGTCACGTAGACTATTCAGCATGTGTATTGTTTTGACAATGTTGTTATCGTAGTACTCACCAGGATCAGTAACACTTGGCCCAACAAGACTAGTGCCTGCACAATGCACAATATAGTCTGGTTCGTAATCTCTGATTAGATTCGATGATCCAGGACTAGCAAAGTCATCATGTCTAAAGTGCTTGATGTCTTTTAGTGTATGGTCTCTGCGTTCTCTATCAATAACAAATACTTCGGCGCTATGTTGCGTAAATGCTCTTGCAATGTGGCTACCCACATACCCACAGCCGCCTGTTACTACTACTTTCATCTGTTCTTGATTGTTGAAATTAGTTTACCAGCACCAAAGTACTCGTCTTTAAGTTTAAGTGCTTGTTTATTAACTAGATTGGTGTACTTTTCGTAATTTTCTATATAGTCCACAATGGTATCACAGACTTGCTGTTTGTGTTCTCTGTAATTATCGAAGTTTTGTGTCCACTCACTAGGATATTTAAATTCAGGCAATGCCATTTCACTGTAGCTGAGTCTGTCTGGCACCATGGGAATAGCATCTACTAGAGCGCCTTCGTACCAACTAATACCAAGTGTTTCTTGTAAGTTAGCACTAAACACAATTTTAGCTTCACCTAACAGATTATGATATTGGTTTTTTGTAAGTTCTTGCTCCTGACATATTACAAACTCGTACTGTGGCAATGATGCCTTTAAGTCTCGGAATATCTCAGGTTGTTTTTCTGGAGCAATCCTGTGTGGGAAAAGTATCAAGTCCCGCTTAGGTACGTTATTATGCGGTGCAAGAGTATCTGCCATATACTCCATAGGCCAACCAGTGCGAGTTATCTTTCCATCACTAAACATTCCATCAGCCCATACAATCTGCTTAGGATGATGAAGTACACTGTAAAACATTTTGATATGGAATACACTAGCAAAGAAGTTATGATCAAACACTTCGTACATACTTTTTTCAGCGTGTCTGACCCAGGGCTTATTACCGATAAGTCTTCCTAAAAAGTCTTCTGGGTCATAACTGCCGGCATGCCAAAGCCCACCTATCTTTATGTTAACACCCAACAACTCTGCCATATACTTTAACTGTATAACAGTAGGGTTCCAAGCATCAGTATAAAGGAAGTAGTCACCGTCTTTAACTTTGCCAGAACAAAATAGTTCACCTATTTGTTCTAGTTGTTTAGACTTGTACACATTAGTGCCACCAAAGTTTAAGAACGCACCCGGCGTCGTTGCTTGTGGTGTTTCACCGCCACTTATAACAGTGACAGGCTCGTCCAGTTCTCTTTGTAGGAGTTCTGGGACATGAGTCTTCCACTGCTTAGTGTAACGTGTGTCTACTGCTTCTAAGTCTACTAGATATATCATTTCTTTACGTAAGGCTTCTTTTGAAAGTACCAAGCATCCTTGGGCCGTTTACCATTCAGCACACGCTGGTATTCTCCCCATGGCGTTTTCTCATGGTATAAATGTCGTTCGTCAAAGTTGTATCCTTGCTTAACACAGAACTCACGGTAAGCGTCGAGGTCGTCGTAAATTTGATTAACCTCTGGCTTTATTGTGAGATATTTTTTTAGCCAGCTAGCGGCCATTTGTTTCTCCTTGAATGTTAAAAGATGAATATCCCATAAGATTTCCTATTTCCTCATGCGTATCCATAAAGTTTAAATTTCGTAATTTATCTTTGTTTTTTATAAAGTTACAAAATTCTGTTCCATCAACTTGGTTAGAATTTTTTAGTAAGTTCAGCACAAAATTTAGTTCTGGATATTGATCAGTAAACATCGTTAGTCTTTCTATTAGAGCATCTTTTGCTTGTAATGTCAAGTTGTTTAATGATAGCTGAGATGGTTTATGTACATCACCAAAGTAAAATGATTGGAAGTTGTATTTTGAAATATGCGATAATAGTTCTGGCAAGTACAATGCATTTAAAATACTTACTGCTATTGCAAAATGTAATTTAATATGATTGTGTTGTTTTGTTAAATTATCAAATTGGCTTACGTTACTTACCCACTTATCCCATTTTCCCAAATAGCGTTCATATTCAAACCGTTCGTTTGTGTTGTCTACACTTATATGTATGAGTACCTCTTTAAAGTGATGTAACTGGTTGCATATATCAGGAAATTGTGTACCATTGGTTATAATTTGAAAAACACAATGTTTACTATGTCCTGAATCAATTAATCTTTCGATGACTCGTAAGATATTTTTATTTAGCAGTGGTTCACCACCCAATATTTCGAAGTTACGTATAGTTGAAATATGTTTATCAAGTTCTTTCCATATGATACTGTTTTCGTCTAATGTGTTTAGACGGATTTGTAACTTTTTATATCGTGGATCTTGTTTAATGTTGTCGTACTGTGAATCTTTAAGTTCCTCTACAGACAGTATTGAACTAGATAGCGGTTCACAAATCACACAACCGAGATTGCACAAGTTACTGAAGTGTCCGTTAAGAAACTTCATCTCACCTTCGCCTTCCCAGTCTATTTCTCCGTATACATTGTTCAGCTTGTACTTGGAATGCGTGAACCTAGTAGATTTGCCCTCTGGAGCATCTAAACAGTTCTTTTTACATCCTTCTGGCTTTATGCCTTGTCTGAACTGTTCCCTTATCAATTTCATGTCGCTTGAATTTTGCATGTATTCAAACGAGTCTTTACTAGCATCTAATAGGGTACCGTTGTGCTTTAGGTATGAACCATAAAAATCACAACATGGCTTAACATAGCCTTGTGGCTCCACATGAATACCTGCCCAAGGATAAGGACAAAGTTTCTCTTCAACATTAAAAGTTGGTGTATAATTTCCTGTTTCTAATTCACCAGGAATATTATTTTTTTTAACTTCAATGTTGTTACTTGCAAAAAAATCATGTACTCTAGTTTGATTAGTAATAACTAACACAAACTCATTGGGAATTTTGCACAACTCTATTGTTTGTATAACATGCAGTAATACTTCTTGTTTGACATCACTGTTGTTCAAAAATATGAACTTGTAGTTGTTAGGATATTGCTGTTTAATAAATGGACTTATCTTTTTATATAAAAAAGAAGAAGGCATAGTCGCAATGGTTTCTAACGCTACGGTCATATCAAAATCATATACCTTCCGGAGAAGATCTAATAACATTTAATATATTTTTGTTTGGCTGGGTTGAGATGTGTTGTAAGTTATCTGACAGCCATTCTCACCATCTTCGCTTACTTCGATTGTAACCACGCGATCCGGATAACGTCCCGCAATCTGTAAGTACAAGTCATCTGCAATCATCTCGCAAGACTTGTAATCCAACTCTAGTACGCCTTCGACGTCATAGAGTCTTTGCATCCAACGCTTGAATTGAATAAATTCAATGTCTCTGTCATTGTGAAACACTTCTATTCCTACTCTAAAGTGGAATATGTGTCTATGCGGTACACCCAAGAAACTAACATCATCCCAGTCTCCTGTTGCAAGTTTTGGATCAGTGTCTGCTCCTGGATACATGTGTACACCTTCTTTCTGGAAGGTGACCCAAATGTCCCTACGTGCATGATGCATGATTTGATCTACGATATTTCTTTGTTGTTGATTCATATAGTTATTGTACAACTAATTAATTGAAATGTCAAACATCAGAGCTTACGTACTCTAATGCTTCTAGCATATCATTTGCGTGTGCAATTTTTTCCAATTCTTTTTCTACAGTTTCAGAAAAGTCGATGTGTTCAGCAACTCCCTGTGGGCTTGCCATAAACAACTCAATGTTTGTCCTTGCAATAGCAATTTGATTTTGGTACTTTGCTTTAAGATTGTTAACTATTTGCGATTTCATTTTGCTTCCTCCTTGATAACTTGGTCTTGTGTGTATTTAGACCAATCTGTAAATGTTCTTTTAGATTGTAATTGATGGACACTGTGGCACCATACACCAGGATTTGTTGCTTCGTAGTCACTGTCATCAATCTTTAATGTTGCATTGTAATTTAATTTCCTTATGCCTGGCAACTTGGCACTTATCATACTTGTAAAACGATTATAATCCTGTACTCCCATTGACAACACGTCGTGATGATAACTGATATCATAGTCTAGTGTTACCCAATAATCCTCCGCAAGACAAGTAGTAATTAGGTAACTCCAGTCTTCCACACCTGTTTCTCTAATTTGAAAACTTTGATTGGCACCTAAATAAATTTGTTCAACATCATACCTAAGTGCTTCACGTAGCACATCTTGGGCAGGTAAACATCCGACTACAAACAGTGTTTTCATACCAAGTGTTGATGTATGCTCGACTTCTGTTCCCAAGAACATTACAGCATTGTCGTGTCCTGCTCGATCCATTATGCCTCCGGCCAGTTTGTTAAAAATTGTTTGTATGCTTGGTCAAAACCTTGACGCCTAAGGTATACTTCATTTGGGTCCCAGCGCCATACTCTATCAAAGTAAGAATTATATGTATCTTGTACAGTATCGTCGTAGTACATGCATGGTGGTATGTGTCCTTTAACTATCCAAAACAGTTCACATGCATCTTTTAGTATTGGGTTATCAGTAGTCGTTTGTTTCCGTGCTATCATAATAATCTGTGTCCTCTGGGTCTGGTCCTTGGTCTAATTTTTGAATACGATATATTTCGTCTTTGATTCTAAGTTTTTCTTTTTTAAGCTGATTTAATTGATAATCATTCCAATGCACGTTCCCTTGTAGATTATTAACCTGTTGGTGTAGGATTTCGTGCGCTTCTTCTAAATCGTGTAGTCTAAGCTGGTATGACATTATGCGGCTTCCTCAAATAAGTTTTCATATTGTGCTTGTGGCGAAACAGTTTTCTTTCCTGTGTTGCCTCTAGTTCCAATAATTTCCATCCAGTATTTGTTATGGCGTTGGATTATCTCGTCTGCTTCAGCACGGTCAGGTGTTGCAAATATGCGGTCTACTACATCTTTAAACAATACTCTACCAGTATTGTTGCGCATCATGCGTGGGTAGTTACCTGCATCAAACTCTCTGTTTGCACGTTGCACACTTTCGATATGTGTCCAAACATTGTGGCCCATTAACAGTGCATAACTGAAACTATCCCAACTGGTCTTGCCTTCTTTACCTATCTTATTCAGATCACCGGGTGCATAAACACAAACATCTTTCATTTGTGTACGCGAACTTATAGGGCTTTCTTCGAAAGTACCGATAAGTTCATCTTGTAGTGCGGCACTACCGTAAGGCCTTGTGTCTGATGAGTATTTCCTATCATCAGCTATTGGACTCATTCTATAACTCCACTTGCCGTCGTGTGGTAACGATATCTCATGATATACTTGACCATTTGCTGTTGCTAAAAAAGGTGATGCACAATCGAAACTTATTGTAAAGTTCGGGTTCACATACTTGCGAACTGCACGTTGTATGGTAGTTAACAACACCGCCCATTCAAGTTTGCTTGTTCCCAAGAAGTGCATCCAATCATGTTTACCTTGTTGTAATAGATTATCGTGACGCAGTGCAACTAACCGCTTTAATACCAAGTGTACGTCACACATGTTTTGTCCACCCATTCCCCAGCCATCAAAGTGTCTGTCCGGATACTTATTGGGGTCACAGAATCCTTTCATCTCTTCATACCACTCGTCTGCACTGGTATGATCACTTCCTTGTAGAACGTTTAAGAAGCGGGTTCCGCCATTGCTGACGCCTTTGCGATGCTTGATGAAGTACTCGTTGTTGAATTTGGTTGCGTCTACTGCTTGTTGTATTGTTTTTATTTGACATGCATCACTAGCCTCTTTATTTTTAAAAACCCAAGTCGGGATATCGAGCCCCATTCCGTAATCAGCAGTATTGTCTAACCAATTAAGTACAAGCCCTCTTTTCTTTTGTGCTTTAGGACAGCCAGAGTTAGCCTTCCAGTCTCCTTCCCAAAGCCCTTTACCAATTTGGAAACCACCAGAGTCACCTAATATAAGTGTGTTAGGATCACGTTTACGTACCATATCTTCTTTCGGGTCATCTTTACTTAGGTCTAAGTTAGCATGTCCGCCTGAGTACAGGCTCCATTTGTATGGAAACAAACTTTTTTGGTCGTTTAACCAATTCATTTGTTCCATGTCTTGAATAGCCGCAGGCATACGGTTAACATCAACATAATCGTTGTTAACACGTTGTTTGCCTATGAATGTTGCGTAGAAGCCAGATATGGCAGGTAGAAAGATTGCGTAGTCGTTTTGCTTAGAAGTTAGATTATCTTGATCTTCCATTATGATCCTAGTAAATTGACAGTTCTATCCCGGGTAAGATTATTTACCAACTTCGCCCGCTCGATAAAACTGCACACTTGAAATTAAGTTGTAATCTTGCTGGTAATGTCCAGCAAGATGTAGTTCGTACATGTTGTTATTGTACACTAAGTCCTTAAAATAATCAACTAAATTTTTATTGTCGTAGTTGTTCTCACTTACGTTCACATACTCTTGTCCTTGCAGGTTATATTCTAATCCTTTAGATGCGAACCAATGATCTAAATTCTTATTAAGATGCTGATCGCAGTAAAAGTATACAGGACGTATAAGGTATTGGCCAAATTCTTCAATGAACCAACTTTGTTGCTCTGTATGGTCGTCAAATGCAACTTGATCGATGATGAGTCTGTTGGTAAGATCATTTGCCTGCTCTAAAAAATGACTACTACCAAAATCTTTGCCAAACAGATTTGTTGTGATATGTTGTGCTATTCCAGTAAACCATCTGTCAATTGGGTCACGTAATATAATAATAGTGTTAGTGGTTTCACGTTTAACACGCCTAACACTGTTGTGCAACATAACCCATTCCTGTTTGACAAGATTTTCTTTTAGGAATGTACTGGCATTTTTTGGAATGTTCAAGTAACACAATCTAGTAGGATCGTGGAACATACAGGTACCACTTACGTATCCTCTACGTTCCCAATAACGATCACGTACTAGTGTGGTCATTACTTCTGTTGTGCTGGAAGTATATAGTTGTAAACACCTAACCCTGAATCAACAGTAATCTGTGCGGCACCTTCATCACTGAATCTAATCATCTTGTCGCCTGACAGACTTAGTATACTAATAACAGCGGCAACTGGCCAATTCCAACCTTTGCTCAGCGTACCTTCGACATCATGTGCAAACACAAAGTCACCTGCATGTGTGCTGTGATCACCAAAGTAGAACTTCAACTTGTTGTCTTCTGTCTTGGCAATAAAAGTAGTTTCTTCGCTGTTTGCACTAGCCATAAACTTTAGTCTTTGAATACTGGCTACACTTGGGTCAATCTCTACACCCCAATTAACACCTCGGAACTTAACTGCCTTGAGCTTGTCGTTTACAATTTCACTGCTCATAAATCTGTAATCGTTCTTAAAGTCGCCTGCGGCATTTTCAAAATTCACACCAGCTGGTCCAACATCTGTTTTGCTTACAGTAAGTTTGGCATCTTCGCTGTACTCTGGAATATTAAGAATTGTGTTTAGTTTGCCTAGATTCGGCATACCAAATGTTCCAACAAAATCTGGAACCGGATTGTGAAACTGAGCTTGCACAATAGCACTTCTGTCTTCGCTAACTGCATCAACTTTTGTTTCTGTGCTTGTTCCTGTAACTTTTACTAAGTCAATAAATCCAAGAGCATGCGTATGTTTTACTATATCTTGTAAATAATCTTTCATTTAGGCCTCCGTTAAAGATGAGTAATTATAACAGATTGTATTTAGAAAATCAAGTATCGTGGTAGAATTTTATTTGCCCTAAAGCCTGCGCTACTTTTACTGTAGACAGCTCTCCTGGCTTTCTGAATTGTATCCAGCTCATTGGAGTAAATGGTGTGTTTACATAATCTCTATGATCGTGATACTGTAAACCAGTGCTTTCGCACATAGGTACAAGTAAACTCATCGGACAGTAACTTTGCGTAGAACTTTCAGCCATGCCAGCACCGTAACCATGATCTGCATTATTGTAGGTAAACATTATGACACCACCTGGCTTTAACCAAGTGTGTACATTGCGCATCCATTGTTTGATAGTATCAAACGCAAGATAATTAAAGAAGTTGTAACTAAAAATAAAACCAAATTGATTTTCTGGCAGATTGGTTATGTTGTTATCTTTTACTTGATACCTCCTGACTCTAGGAACGTACTGTTTCGTAAACTGATGCACTGCATTATGCATGAACTCTTCTGTGTAATCAGATATGTATAATGGATCGCCAGCAACTAAAAATTTAGTCCAGTCTCCGTCGCGGCAACCTATCTCTAGTACGGGATACCTGTGTTCTACATGTTTTTGAATTATTCCTAGCATGTGCATGTCTGGACTGTTAGGCTGGTCTAATCTGATATTCCGCCAGTGTCGCATTGTTCTAAGATTTTGCGTTAACATTCCGTTAGCATCAAAGTCAGTCTTTAGCTCACGCTCGAGTGCATAACTTTCTGTAAAAAACTTTTGACTTTGTTTCAGTATTTCTGCATCAATGTCCGCAATCGTCTGTTCGATCTTGGGTTGGTGTAAGGCTAATTGATCTTTAATTGTTTGATAATGATCTATAGAAATGTTTACAGATTCGGTAAATTTAGGGTCAACACCTCGAATAATATCTTGGTAGTGCTTGGTAATTTTATCAAGCTCGGCAGACAATGGAGCCAGATCAGGCCCACTTCTGAGGGAGTTTTTGGTGTTTACAAGATCTACTAAGTTCATTGAATATCACTATGTAATTGTACATAGGTATTTATTCGAAGCTGAACAGGTCATCAAATGTTGTTTTGATATTGGTATGTGCTGGGATATCCCATTTAAGTACACCTAATAGGTTCTCTACTTTCTGATCCACGATAGTTGCCTCCATAAGTGCATCATCAAATGGCAAGTCTTTAAACCACTGTGGGATATGTGAAACATCTGTTGGATACCCTACACTCTTGTAACCCATTGGGTTCTCTTTAAGTTTGCACACAATAGTTTTCATACCGTCAACAATATTCTGACTGTAGTTGTCACCATGCATGCGTTTGAGATAGTTCCAGTTCATTGCGGCTCTTACGTGACCGGGCATGTTTGCTTTGCCTTGTCGCTTTTCTGCTTCGGTATACTTGGTTAGATTGTTTACACGCTTGGGAGTACCTTTTTCCCAAGCTGGTCGCTGTTGGAATGCAATCTTAAAATCACGAACTTTATCATATATTTGTACTTTGGTTGATCCTGTTAGCACACCGAGCAATATGTCACTTAGGAAGTCCTGTACAACAGGCGGAGTATCACTGCGTTTCAAGTCAAGTCCCATAGCTTTAACCTTGCCTGGCTTACCACCTTGATCAAGTCTAGTACCTTCCATGTCGTATATCAGTGCGGCATAACGCTTCTTCTTGATATACAAACCTTTGGTTGCAGTAATTTCTCTACCACCTTTGATCAATGCACCATTTTCACGTGGACAGTGACATGCTTTTTCCATAAACAATGGGAAACTTTCATTCAGCTGATCTGAAATGTTGTCATATACTTGTGTAGCGATGTCTTTGTTCCATTCCATTTTACCGCTTTCGACATCATCTTTGATAGCGGGCCATGCAGTAAAGTAACACGAATCAGTATCACCATACACAACAGCATCCCCAGTGTGATCATATACACCCGTAATGGCTTCATTAACAAAGGCATCCATGTGCTTGGCAATGATACGACCTGACAGTGTAGTTGATTGTCCAATGCGTTTGTCAAAGAACCTACAACCAGGATTAAGAATAGCACCATACAAACTGTTCAAGTTAATCTTCTTAACCAACTGTCGCTTGTCCCAGAATGCAATATCTTCTGGAGTTTCTGCTTCACGTTTCTTTGCTTGCAGTTCTTTACGTTCTGCATACCAACGCTCTAGCAGTCCCGGCACAATTGCTTTTTGTTCATAACTGAATATAGTACCGTTGGCACTTAGCATCCAAGGTTTGTTGCTGTCAAATATTAGTCTCCAGATGTCAGCGGCACTCATTATATCACTACTACCATCCGCTTCCCAGTCTACAGTAATCTCTGTGCCAGGCTCTCCATTCATTACTGCTTGATATTCAAGGCTACCGAACATGTTTTCCCAACTATCAGCAAAACTCTTCCCAGCGTCCTGTTTTTCCTTGATGTACCTGTCTGTCATTATGGGACGGAGTTGTCCGATGATGCTTTCTTGCGCCATGTTAAGGGCCCTAATAGCACTGGGATAGAGTGAGTTGATGTCGATTGCTCCAATCCAGTCGTGCATCCCTTTTTTGGGATGAGCAACATAGGCACCTGCCGCTTGCGTTTCACCATGTTCTTCTTTTCCTTTTCTATTAGGTACAACCATACCACGCTGATGTGCTTCATTAATAATAGCTTGTTCTGTAACTGCCACTGCACCCATTGTTGTTTGTAGCAGTACTGTATTATCATGTGCTAGTTCGTTTGCAAGATCCAAGAAACGTAACTTCTTATCCATCTTGCCTAGTAGTGCGGTATCCTGTCGATTGTACTCAATAAAGGTCTTGAAGTCTTTGTTATACAACTGGTCAAGTGTGCCTTCGTACTGTGTTTTACGTTCACCAAGTTCATGTTCACCAATTGCATCCAGTGAATAACTGTGGCGTTCTTCGTATGTATATTTGCGATACAGTTGCATATAGTCCATATGCACTCTGCCTATTAGATCAAATGTTAAATTCTCTGCACCAAAACGTTCAAATGTGCGTTGCTTGGGCAATTGACCCCAAAGATTCCAACGTCTATTGTCATCGTTGCTGAGTACACGCTTTATGCGCATAACCAAGTAAGGAATATCAAAACCTTCACTGTTCCAACCCGACAGTATGTCAGCATCTTCAATTAAATCTAAGAATGTGCCTAACAGTTCCTCTTCACGTTCAAATAGGAAACAGTTTTCAAAGTCTTTACACATTTCTTCTGCACTTTCCCAGCTGATTCCTTTGGGAGGAATAGCCAGTGTGATCAACTTGTCCATCCAGTCGTTGTACACAGTAATTGCAGTTACTGCATTGAACGGATCACTAGGTGGACTGAATCCACGTTCGGGGTCAAAGTCCACCTCAATATCGAAAAAACATGTTTGCAGTTTGGGTGATTGTTGTCCCGAGTAGTTTTCTTCTAAACAGCGGAATACAGGATTTATATCCTGTCTCTTATACACATCTCCGAGCCCACGAGACCGAGGCTGATC
>OJCR01000358.1_pt1 | contig 22303 bp, 16 predicted proteins | sample 1591611 | NCBI WGS metagenome assembly OJCR01 (sample SAMN05416815, study PRJEB24817) | seawater metagenome | isolation source: Sea water | place: Canada:Atlantic | collected 2013-07
GATCAGCCTCGGTCTCGTGGGCTCGGAGATGTGTATAAGAGACAGGTCCATCATGGAGGGGAATCATGAAATTCAGCCGGATTTGAAAAAGGGGGGGGAAGATTTCAAACCGCCCATTATTGATCATCCACATTCTGAAGCCGCATCGATTACCGGAGGTTATGTTTACCGAGGAAAACGAATTCCTGAACTCAGGGGCGCCTACGTCTACGGGGATTGGGAAACGGGGAAAATCTGGGGATTAAAAACCGAAGGAGACCGCGTGACCTGGCAACAGGAACTGGTGGATACTTCACTGAAGATCGTCACCTTTGGTGAAGATCATGAAGGTGAACTTTACGTTGTAGACTATGCGGGGGGGCTATTTGAATTACTGCCTCGCGCCGAGGATGAAGCGCATTTGCCGTTTCCGACAAAACTGAGCCGTACCGGGCTTTTTGAAAATACCGCCAAGCAGCAAATGGCTGCGGGTGTCCATTCTTACGAGATCGAAATGCAAGCCTGGGAAAACGGGGCCATTGCCAGACGGTGGATTGCGCTGCCCAACTTCAGTGGGATTGAAGTGAAAGCTAGGCATTCGGTATTCCCAGCTAATGCGGTTATTCTGAAAACTCTTTTTTGGCCGGGAGATGGGGCAGGGCAAAAGAGTGTTCTCCCCATAGAGACGCAAATGCTCCATTACGACGGTCAATCATGGAATGCCTATGCATACGCATGGGACGCCGAAGGTAAGGACGGACATTTGATTGAAAAAGAAGGGCAGATTGTCACCGGGGCGGAGAAAGAGATGATGGCTGGTTCACTGGTCAACTCAGGCGATATCGACTATTGGAAATTCTCATCACGCTCTGATTGTCTCCGTTGCCATAATTCATGGAGTGGATTTGCATTGGGGTGGAACTCACTGCAGCTGCAGGGAACCCTGCGTGCACCCACCGCAGTCAAGAGTTCGTGGAAAGCATTAAACCAGCGGGAGCTGGTTGTTGGGAGAAAACCCAGAGCTTTCAAGCAAAGAAAAGCCATGACTGAATTGGAATACAAAGCCAAATCGTATCTCCACGCAAATTGTGCACATTGCCATCGTGAGAATGCCGGGGGGATGGTCAACGCGTTAATGTATTTCGAAAAACACACACAGGACGCATCACTGATTGAAGCATCGCCCTTGCGCGGTAATTTTGATTTAGGGGATGCCAAAGTAATCGTTCCGGGCGATCCGTTTAGCTCCGTTTTATATTATCGCATGGCTAAATCCGGATCAGGTCAAATGCCGCACCTTGGACGAACCAGGGTGGATATCGATGGTCTGAATCATATTTTTGACTGGATCAGCTCCATGCCAGTAAACAAGGATAAGACAACCAACTCGAAGGATTGGGTCTTGAGGCAGATTAAAACTATCCTGGCTCAGGAGGCATTGTCAGAAATGGAACGCGATCTGGAAAAATTACTGGGAAATTCTCAAGGAGCACTCGGGCTTGCGTATGCGTTGGACCATGACTGGTTATCTATAACCCAGCAAAACTCAGCTCGAAATGTATTCAATGATATTGAGCCATTGTTGTCTCGAGAAATTTTAAGCAGGTATTTTGAAAAAAAAATCATCAACCCTGAACAGATCAGGATAGAGGACATTCTCAAACTCCGCCCTCAGTTTGCCCTTGGAGAGCAACTTTTTTTTGAAGATCCATCGCTCCAATGCGCGACTTGTCATCAATTAAACGGGAAGGGCAGGGCATTTGGCCCCGATCTCACGCACATAGCCAGGAAATATTCAATAGAGCAAGCCCTGGAACATATTCTTTACCCATCCAGAACAATGGATCCTGCATTTGAAATGGTTACCATCGAAACAGAATTGGGAGCGGTGTTATCGGGTTTAATTATCGAGGAGGGAGAGGAACAGCTTCAGATGAAGGATATCGAGGGCAATGAGCACCGAATCCTGAAATCAGCGATCGTAGACCGTCAGGCCTCAAAATTATCGGCCATGCCCGAGGGTTTATTACATGGCAGGAGCGATCAAGAAATTGTGGATCTAATGGGCGTTTTGGGTTTCACAAAAAGTATCCACTAGAAGATACATGATGAACGGTGCCTCTGCCTAGAGACCAATTTTAGAATAACCAGATCCTTATCGAAGCGATAAAGTTATCAGGCATTACCTTCCGTAACGAATTCGCCGGGGCTTGCAAGCGCTGAGTTTACTAGGAGAAAATGAAAATGGTGGCTGAACCCAGATTCGAACTGGGGACACGCGGATTTTCAGTCCGCTGCTCTACCAACTGAGCTATTCAGCCACCTGTTGTCTCGCGACAAGGGGCGTATTCAACGAATTGCGATGGCCTTTGACAAGTCAAAATCGTCATTTAAGGCATTTTTTGCGATCATAATGATTTTTTTGGGCATTTTTGCTTTGTTGTAGTAGTTTGTGTCCATGAAATTGGCAATCTATCCGGGCAGTTTTGATCCGTTGACCAACGGCCACCTTGATGTCATCCAGCGAGCAGAAAAGCTTTTTGACAGAGTGATTGTTGCGGTGGCCAAAAACGACAGCAAAAACCCCATGTTTACTATGGAAGAACGGTGTCAGCTCGCGTCCGAGTCTCTGGCTGAGATGGAGCGCGTCTCGGTTGATCGATTTGAAGGGTTGTTGGTGGATTACGCGGTAGAGCAGGGGGCTCAGGCTATCATACGTGGGCTTCGTGCGATATCGGATTTCGAATTTGAGTTTCAATTGGCTTTGATGAACCGCCATTTAAATTCTTCGATTGAGACCATTTTCATGATGCCAAAAGACAAATACACGTTCTTAAGCTCAAGAATGGTCAAAGAAGTCTCAAAGTTGGGCGGAGACATCAGGGGATTTGTGCCTGAGCCCATTTATCGCACAATGGCGGAACGTCATGGTTTGAGCAATGAATCCTCCACCCAATAGAATAAACTACTTATGCCTTTTACTGTTAATGTTCAGCACCTGGAGCTGGAAGGACAAGAATACCAAGGAAGTATTCCTGTTGATGATCTTGATTTGGATTCGATTGATGATCTTATCTGCCCCCTCAGTTCTCTTGATTATCGGTTGACTGTTGAGAAGCACGAAACCAACCTTCTGGTTCAAGGCGAGATAAGGCAGATCTTCGCTTGCGAATGCTCCCGATGCCTTAAAAAATTCGAGCTTCCGGTTGTCATACCTGGCTGGAGTGGGTTCGTTGCCCTTGAGGGAGAAGAGAGTTTACCTGTAAATAATGATATGGTTGACTTGACCACGGTATTGCGAGAAGATATTCTGCTTGCTCTGCCGCAGCATCCGGTTTGCGGGCAAGCCTGCAGAGGCCTCGGGTCCAAGGTTCCTGAAATCCGTGAACCTCATGATGCTGAGGACCTTAAGGATTCTTCGCCTTGGATTGCGTTGGATCATTTGAACTTGGAAAAAGATAAAGACTAAAATATGGGTGTCCCAAAAAGAAAACCTTCACGAAGCGCACAACGTAAACGACGTGCTTCCAACAGTGTGTTGAAACTGCCACAAATGAGCGTTTGTCCTCAGTGTGCTGCTCCATACGTGCCACATCGCGTTTGTCCCAGTTGTGGGACTTACAAAGGCAAGCAGGTGGTGACTATAGAGTCTTTCGAATGACCAGCCTTTGCGGCCTTAGCCAAGGCTTCTTTTAACTTAATTTCTATCTATCCATGCGAATCGCGGTCGATGTCATGGGAGGAGACCATGGCTGCGGCGTGATACTTGATGGTGTCATCCAAGCGCTCGACTCCCTGCCTTCCGTAGAATCCGCCGTTCTGGTGGGTAAGGAAGACGAGATAAAGCGCGAGCTGGAGGCCATGGGGGATCGCGATAGACGTATATCCTTTCTACATGCTGAAGAAGTGTTGACCATGGCTGACAAGCCAGTTGACGCTGTCAGGCGCAAAAAGAATTGTTCCATCGCCAAAGGCGTCGATCTGTTGAAGCGTGCTGAAGTCGATGCTTTTCTTTCCCCGGGTAACACGGGTGGGGTGGTTGCTGTGTCCACTGTTAAACTGCGTCGACTTCAAGGGCTGGAAAGGGCAGGCATCGCAACGGTCATCCCCGCCCCGGAAAACGAATTTGTCATGCTCGATGCAGGGGCAAACGTTGACTCCAAGCCTCTTCACCTTGCACATTATGCGGTCATGGGGTCGGTTTATGCCAGAGAAGTCCTCAAGCTAAAAGAACCTCGTGTAGGTGTGCTGAGTGTGGGAACGGAGGATGTCAAGGGCAATGAGCTTACCCTTGAGGCGTTCAAGTTGTGCAGGAAATTGGATCTGAATTTTATTGGCAATGTCGAAGGGCATGACCTGTTTTCGAATAGAGTGGACGTGGTTGTTTGCGACGGTTTTATTGGTAATATAGTGTTGAAGACTTGCGAAAGCCTTGCTCACGGTATGTTCTCCTGGTTGAAGCGTGAGTTAACCTCCACTACCGTACGGAAACTTGGTGCGATGATGGCCAAGGGGGCCTTCAAGACCATCAAGGGTCGTATGGACCCTGACGCTTACGGTGGTGCACCTCTCCTTGGCTTGAATGGTAACGTCTTCATCGCTCATGGTTCCGCTGGTTCTCTGGCGTTTAAGAACGCGATCCGCATGACAGCGCAGGCATTCGAACACCATATCAATGATCAAATGACAGATGCAATTGCGTTTGCGAACGAACAACTAAAAGTCTCTAACTCTGTAACTTTAAAATCATCACAATGACAGACTCACTTCCGAAAGACGTGGCATTCGTCAACCCGAGAGCTGAACATGATTTCAAGGGAAGGACTTGTTCCATCGTTGGTGTTGGTTCATATGTGCCCGAGCGGCGGTTGACCAATGCTGACTTAGAGGAGATGGTTGAAACCAGCGACGAATGGATCACGACCCGCACGGGAATCAAAGAACGTCGAATTGCTTCTGATGATCAATTCACATCCGACCTCGCAACGGAGGCGGCTCGAAAAGCGATGAGCAAGGCAGGTGTTACCGGGGAGGACATCGATTTAGTAATTGTAGCAACCATCACGCCTGATATGCCATTCCCAAGTACCGCTTGTTTGGTTCAATACAACATTGGTGCGGTAAACGCCGCCGCATTTGATCTGGAAGCTGCATGCTCTGGTTTTATTTATGCCTTGGAAATTGCTCAGCAGTTTATCATGTCGCGAACTTACGAGACAGTCCTCGTGATTGGTGCCGAGAAACTGTCCTCCATCATTGATTGGAAAGACCGGAACACATGTGTGCTCTTTGGGGATGGTGCTGGAGCAGCTATTTTGCAGAATCGTGAACAATCTCACGGCTTACTTACTGCCTGTATGGGGGCGGATGGTGGCAAGGCGGGTTTATTATCCATGCCTGGTGGAGGTAGTCGATGTCCGGCAACCTTGGATTCGCTAGACAATCGTCTGCACTATTTGCGGATGGATGGTAAGGAAACCTATAAAAGCGCTGTAACGGCCATGCATCGTGCCGCCCTTAAGGCCTTGGAGCGGTGTCATTTGGACATTACTCAAATTAAGTGCATCATTCCGCACCAAGCTAATTTAAGAATCATCTCTGCGGTGGGTGATCGCTTGGGTGCAAAAAAAGAACAAGTTTATATCAATGTAGATAAATTTGGCAACACATCTGCTGCTTCTGTTGCAATTGCGTTGGATCAAGCTGTGGAGAATGGGGTGATTGAACGTGGGGATTTGATACTGATGGTCGTTTTTGGTGCAGGCCTAACTTGGGGCGCCGCCGTCATTGAATGGTAAATTTATTCTGTTCAGGTTGTCCATTATGACAATTCTTGAGCTTCTTGTCTGGCTTTGGATTGACTAAAATGATTTTCGTGTTAGGTTATCTGACTTAGTCGTATGAAAACAACAAAATTGGATAAATCGGGTATGTTTGAACCGTTGACGGTTCGTTCAAATGAAATTGAATTCACTTTGCCGCCAGAGGCAGTTAATGTTCGATCCAATGGTGTTGAGTTTCTTGCCAATCAAGAACTTCCAGTATGGTCTGAGTTAACCATTGATCTCAAATCTCCCCGCAACAACGAGCCCATTCATTGCAATGGCATCGTCGTTGGTTCCAGTGGCAGTCGCCATAGCGGGTTCGTCATCTCCATCTTGTTCGTGGGCTTGGATCCCGAAGCGCAATCTCAGGTAGAGTCATTGGCGCGCGTGCATTGCATGTCGCAGTAAAGGGGGGGGGCAGGTGCCCCCCATCAGAGATTTATGGAATTATTCAATCGTATTCTACGCATTGCCATTGAAGGCGGTGCGTCAGACGTTCATATCAAAGTCGGCAGTCCCATCACCTTTCGAATTGATGGCAATTTAGTCGACGTTGAGGCTCCAAAACCAACCGCTGAATGGATGGAAAACATTCTTGAACAGATTATCCCTGTTCACCTCAAGGATGTGCTTCAAAACCAACGTGAAATTGACTTTTCCTACTACTCCGAGAAAGTAGGGCGGTTTCGGACAAACTGTTTTCAGCAGCGTGGCTCTTTTGCACTGGCCATGCGTTACGTGAAAACAGACATTCCCAGCTTTGAAGATTTGGGCCTGATTCCGGTTCTCAAGGAAATTGCTGAGGCCCCCCGTGGGATTGTGCTTGTTTCTGGAACGACTGGTTGCGGGAAGTCGACCACTCTCGCGGCCATGATTCAGCATATCAATGAATCAAGTCGCAACCATATCGTTACTCTTGAAGATCCAATCGAATTTGTTTTTACAGACAATAAATCGGTTATCGAACAAAGGGAAGTTGGCTTGGATTCACTTAGTTTTGCTGCCGGCTTGAAGCATGTCCTTCGGCAGGATCCAGATGTAATCATGATTGGTGAAATGAGAGATGCGACCAGTTTTTCCGCAGCAATGAGTGCTGCAGACACTGGGCATCTTGTACTTTCCACCCTGCACACAACTAACGCGGCCCAATCAGTGACACGCATTCTGGACTTTTTTAAATCAGAAGAGCGAGACCAGATTCGTCGCCAATTGGCTGGCACCTTGAAAGCAGTTGTTTGTCAGAGGATGGTAGGTCGTATTGGTGGTGGAGTGATTCCAGCCATTGAGGTACTGATCAATACGGGCACCGTTCGTAAGCTTATCGAAGAAAATCGGTTGGAGAAACTGGGGGCAGCCATTGAGACAGGGGGTGAGGATGGTATGCAGAATTTTAATCAGTCTTTGTTAGCTCTCGTGAAAGACCGTTTGGTCACTGAGGAAGAAGCTTTGAGCAAAGCCGCCAACGCCGATGCACTGAAGATGAACTTTCAGGGAATATTCCTCAGTGAGGGTAAACGCATCTTAAGTTAATAAATTTTACAGAGAAACGAACAAAGATATTCAAGCGACAGTTGACAGGGATACAGATTTCCCTCTAGTCTGTCGCCACTCAAAACCTTAAATTTTTTTGATTATGCTGAGAGCAGGCTTGATATTGGTTATTTTACTCGGACTTGGTGCATTGGGCATTGCTCAATTGCAAGTCGCCCCCAAAATTTCGACGTTGGAGTCAGATCTATCTGCGGCTAACGATGCCCGATACAGCGCTGAAGATGCGCAGCGTCAGGCCGAAACTGCACAGCGTAATGCTGAAGAAGAAGCAGAAACGCTGCGCGGTGATCTTACCGATGCGAATGACAAATTGAAAGGCGCGATGCAGTTTGGTGCCATGCAAAAAGCTCGCGGCGATGAACTGGATTCCGAATTGACTTCAACCAAATCTGAGCTCATCGAGGCTCAACGCGACATTCAAGCCTGGGAAGGTTTAGGCGTCACACCTCAATTTGTGATCACCATGAAAGATCGATTGAATGATGCTCACGAAGAAATCGCAGCCATCACCTCCGAAAAAGAAGTACTCATCCGCCAGCTCGACCAGATCAAATATGAGTTGAGCCGATTTGTTGGCCCTAACCAGAAAGTCGTCATGCGCGATGGCATTGAAGGTTCTATTCTCTCAGTCGATACTGATTGGGGATTTGTTGTCATCAATGTAGGGGAACAGGACGGCGTCCGAGAGAACGGAGAACTAATGGTCAGCCGTGGTGGCAAGCTAGTCGGTAAAGTTCAGATTTCATCGGTCGAAAACGATCGATCCGTAGCTAATGTCTTGCCTGGTTGGTTGCAAGCCGACATCAAGGTGGGCGACGAGGTGCTTTACTGAGATATCTTAGATCGGTGCCAAGAGAGTCAACAGAATGAAACACTTTTTCCTTCTAAGCTTTGTTCTGGGTTTTATTGCCCTAGCCCTCAACACTGGGTGCTCAACTCCTGACCCTGACAATACCTCAGCACGACCATGGAGTCAGCCACGAGGTTGGGAACACGGATTACCTACAAACATCATGGAGGGACGCTAAATCCTACTAGACTTAGTCTTAATTTACTCACCCAGGACTGTTTCGGCGGTTGCTGGGTTTTTTTATGCCCACCGAGTGGGCCCAGCCAAGTTTGTTCGCTCGTTCAATCATCCAGTGAAATACCTGTTGACGGAAAAAGTATTATGAAGGTTCAATTCCAGCATTGGCAATGGCCTGAGAGGTTCAGCTTCACGTATTGTTTTTGAATCATGCGACATATTTGGTAATCTTCGAAACTCGCCAAATCAGGACGCTGGGTAGATCACTGGCTATTCTATCAACCCATCATCATTCGATGTTTAGATGATATCACAAAGCAATCTCATGTCCGTTAATAAGCATCTTGTCCGGAGATCGTCATTTGTAGTCATCATAGTGCTGGGAATACGATGAGACAGGCAGAAGCTCAATTACTCCAGAATGAAGAGGTTCTTTTCAGCTGTTTACCAATAGCCCGTGTTCTCATAGGCAATGCCAGCCTTCGCATCGAAATAATAATTGGTCATGGCACCATTGGGTTGGATGGGGCTGCTGTATGAAATGGCGTTTTCAAGTGGATCCCATCCAAGTTTTTGAAATTGTTTTGCCATCTCTGTCTTGCTCACTGCTTTGCCCTTTTCCCATTTATCTTTTTCCCACAATACGTTTAGGAAGTTGATGAAATCTTCTTCTGAAACTTTGTAATTCGCAAAGTGTCCATTCCTTTGGAGATAAAGGGTGATGTTGACTGCATTTGGTGGAAGGAAACGTTTGATGTGAGGTTCCAGAATATCTGAAAAAGTTGCGAAATGAATGTCCTTGTTGAAATACAGCTTCTCTTCGGCCAGCGGTTTGCTGATTCTTGCGGTGGCTTTTCCCGAAATACCCGAACCATTACTGACAAGCGTGTGGTTTTGAATGGTAATTTCTCCGTTGCTCTGAAGGACCATTTCGAATGATCCCTTCTCCTTGATTTCAGATTCGTCCTGCTTTGTTTTCACCGGGAGGCCCTTCGGCAACTCTCTCTCTTGCCAGAGAACTGTTCTGCGCGCTGGATTCCAGATTCCGCGGAAAGGTTTTCTTTGAGCTTTCATCATTGCATCCTTGGTAGGTTTGCCGTCAGATCCGACCTTGATCGGGCCTATCTGAAAAAGCATTATTTCGATTTTGTCTTTTTCAGGCACAATCATCCAAGCGTAGTGGACCATATTCTCAGGATTTTCAATGGGCCAGTTCAGTGTTAACCCCCATCCGGTAATCATGCCAAACTTTGCGCTGCCCTGGATTTCCAGTTTTCCCTGGACAGATTGCGTTTTTTCCGGGCCTTGGCCAGTCATTTCAAATGTCCATTCACCCCGTCCTCTGTTGAGGCTTTCGACCACTTCGATTTCGTCTGTGGATAAGTTCTCTGGAAATCCATCAAAGCCCAGATCACTCCAGGTCAATTGTGGTTCAGATGTTGTCTCCTGTGCGAAAAGGTCACTTGTAGTCGATCCCGCAAGAATAGTTGCGGTTATAGCAAAGGTGGCGATGTGTTTGAGTTGAATGCGAAGGTTCATTTTAACTTTGTTATTCTGCTTGGCAAAGAACTTTGCAACAAAGAGTAGGCGAAGTCAAAGGAAATCCTGCCAAATGCTGATGAGAAGAGGCGCTCTCGATCATGACAAGCCATTGGTCAGAAAAGATGTTAATGGACCCATTGAAAAGGGTTGCTTTGATGCGAGAAACCCGCGGGAGTGGACAAATAAAGCCATCATTCGTTGTGTCTGGTAAGGAGGGAGTGCAAGGGTGGATAAATATTGCTCGGTAATGGAGACATCAGATCAAATCGTTACTAGTATGGGTGATTGTTATTTGTCATTGATCAAACTTGAGCTAATCCATGTTTCACGGCGTTGCTTCATGGATCGGGAGCTTCCAGTGTTTTCTGACCTGTACGTTTTTCTCATCGCCCCAGAAAAATACCTCAGCATCGTTGACTTTCCAAATCGATCATGTCGGCATTGTATCGATTCCATGCATCAGTTGATGCAGCCTAAGTGCATGTGAAATCGTCATAAACACCGATATTTTGTCTTCGATGAAATGCAGGGCCTGAAACGGAGCATGGGATGCAATAATATTTTGGAAGCGATCTCAACAGATGCTCCGAGGGGGCCAAGTCGTTGCAGGTTCATTTACAAACTTCAAACGCTCCATCAGGATATGGGCCGTCTCCAAATCCCAGAGTTGATGGATTTACCCTCAGGACTGGAAACATGAGGACATTGAGTAAGACCTTAATAATCTGGATAGAAGAGATCGTGAGAATGTGGCGATTTGACAGGGCTGATGGAATTAATTGAGATTACCACCGAAAAATGCAGTTGGTCCAACGAGAGGCTTACTGATTCCGAAACTTTGAAAATTACCGATTACCGGGCATTGCGGAATACAGACGATGCAATTGCTGGATGAACTACAAACAGAAATAACCAAACTCTTGTTCAGCCTCAGAATGAAGGGGGCATTAGGAAACAATAAAAAAAGAAAAATTGGTTGCGGGGACAGGATTTGAACCTGTGACCTTCAGGTTATGAGCCTGACGAGCTACCGGGCTGCTCCACCCCGCGAACCGGGTGAGGTCAGGAACATAGGAGCAGAGAGGGAGGACTGCAAGAGATTTTTCATTTTTATTGCAGAATAAGTTCTGAGGGCGAGAAGAACAGCTGTTCTCTATGTCCAAAAGGATCGATATGTGTGCATATCGATCTTGTCTTGATGCGGAATTTGATTAGTTTTAAATCATGACACCAAGGGTCTTCGGCTTCCTGATTTGGATGCATGCTTTCGCTAGCTGCATGGGGTATTTGGGTGTAATTAATTGCTCCGGGGCATCCACGCAGATTGATCACCATACCTTTACTCTACCTGAAGGATTTGAGATTGAATTAGTCGCCGGTCCGCCTTTGGTAGAACGTCCCATTGTTGCTGATTTTGATGATCAGGGGCGCCTTTATGTAGCTGATTCTTCGGGGGCTAATGACAAGGTTCAGCAGCAACTCGCAGCAAAACCTCACCGAATCGTGCGCCTCGAGGACACCGATGGTGACGGCATTTATGATGAGAGCGTGGTTTATGCTGAAGATCTCATGTTTCCCGAAGGTGTGCTCTGGCATCAAGGAGCTGTTTACTGTGGAGCTCCCCCTGAAATATGGCGATTGGAGGACACGGATGATGATGGGGTAGCGGACAAACGAGAGGTTTGGTTTGATGCCAAAACGCTTACGGGGTGTGCCAATGACATCCATGGCCCTTACATGGGTAAAGACGGTTGGATTTATTGGAGCAAAGGCGCTTTTGCCGAACAGACACATACATTGTTCGATGGTAGAATCATGAAAGACTCGGCCGCGCATATATTTCGCTGTTTGCCTGATGGAAGTGAATTTGATTCGGTCATGAGCGGGGGCATGGATAATCCCGTTGAGATTGCCTTTGACGATGCCGGTGAAATCTTTTTCACGACGACCTTTTATTCACACCCGCGAGCCGGCAAGCGCGATGCTCTGGTTCATGCCATTTATGGAGGTGTTTATCCCAAGGAACACGGAGTATTGGAGGGGCTCACAGTGACTGGTGAATTCCTTCCCGCCATGACACATTTGGGGCCGGCCGCGCCGAGTGGACTGATGCGCTATGAGTCCAGTAGATTTGGCAGTGAGTTTCAAGGTAACTTGTTCAGTAGCCATTTTAATCTGCGCAGGATACAACGACATCAGCTGATCGAAGACGGAACGAGTTTTCGGACGCTTGATTCTGATTTCGTGGTTTCTTCTCATCATGATTTTCATCCAACAGATGTCCTTGAAGATGGAGATGGGACCATGCTGGTTGTGGATACCGGTGGGTGGTACAAACTTTGTTGTCCTACCTCTCAATTATACAAACCCGACGTGCTTGGAGCTATTTATCGAGTCAAGCGAACGGCAAATGAAGATGTAAGGGACCCCTACGGCATTCGGTTGTTCTGGAACGATCTTTCAGTGTCTGAGTTACTGATCTTGCTCGGAGATGACAGGCATTCGGTCAATCAGCGGGCTGTTCAGGTTTTATCAGAGCAGGGTGGCAACGCAATCGAACCTTCAAAGGTCGTTCTTGAAGCCGAGGGGGTATCGATTTCCATCAAACAGCATATCTTGTGGGCACTCAGTCGAATACCCGGGGATGAGGCACGCAAAGCGGTGCGGCTTGCGTTGAATGCCAGCGATGCACAATTGCTGCGCACGGCGATTCATGTCGCAGGTATTCATCACGATGTTGAGGCATTGCCCGCACTGACAGCATTGCTGAGGCATGAAGATCCATTTGTGTGTCGGAAAGCTGCTGAGGGTATTGGGCGTATTGGAGAATCTGAGATTGCCGATGCCATTTTACAGCAGGCCCATGACCTCAGAGACCGCGCGCACGAGCATGCCTTGATCTATGCGTTGATTCAGGTCAACGCTAGTGCTGAGACCTTGTTTGCCGCTCTAGCGCCCGCTCAGCACCCCAATGTTCGACGGATTGCCCTGACGGCCTTGAGTCAGTTAGAGAGCAATGGTCTCAATGCATCGCACATAGCTGGTTTATTGACGGCCGAGGATGATGCATTGCGAGATCGAGCCATGTGGGTAGCAGGGTTTCATCCCGAGTGGGGTGGGGGGCTTGCTTCCCATTTTGAATCGGTTCTTCTTAACAAAGATCAAAAGGCACTCGCATTCTCTCAGTTACAGCGACAACTGGAGGTTTTTGTAAAACAGCCTGAGATTCAAAAGGTGATGGGCAAGTGGCTGGATGAAAGTTGGATGGATTTGGAGGTGAAGCAACTCATCCTGCAGGTGATGCGTCATGATAGTTTGCGAAGTATTCCAACAACTTGGTTGGAACCGGTCTCCAGACGAATGTATTCAGACGCATCGCCTCTAGTCAGCTCTGCCATTGAAACGGTCAGTCAGTGGACACTCACAGGGCGTGAACGCGAGGTTCTATTGCCAGCACTGGAATATGCTGCGAGTCGAGACGGGCTCTCCATGGCTGCTCGCCTGGCAATCTTCCGCTCCATCATCAGGTTCAATCCTCATCTAGAGAACGAAGCAATGAAGACATCTTTGGCGGCTTACAAGGATGCCAGCAAGCCTGGTTTGAGAGAAAAGGCCCTTGATATGTGGCGCGATGCCTCATTGGAGTCACATCAAGTGAAGGCCCTTCTGCCTTTATTTGAACATTCAGGCCCACTGCATCTATCGCAACTGGTGGATCTTTTCCATGGTCATTCCGAACCGGATCTAGGTGAAGCCTTCATGCAAGTCATCCAAAAAGCCCCTGCCAATGCATCGATCAGACCGGATCTGCTTCTGCATGCTGTCGATTCATTTCCTGAACAGGTTCAAGATCAAGCTCGCCTCTGGTTGAAATCAATGGAAGTTGATGTGGAACAACAAAGAAGACAATTGCAAGGGGTGCTGGCACAATTGCCTGAAGGTAATGTGCGGCGTGGACAAGCTGTCTTCAAGAGTGAAAATACCGCATGCTCAGCTTGCCACCAGATTGGCTACGTCGGGGGGCAGACTGGACCCGATCTCACTCGGATTGGATCCGTGCGTAACGAGCGCGACCTCTTGGAAGCTATTCTTTTTCCAAGTGCCAGTTTTGTGCGCAGTTATGAACCCATGATTGTTGAAACGCATGATGGGGAAGAGTTCTCGGGAGTGATGCTTCGAGAGGGAAGGGGTGTGATCCGGCTGGTGGCCGGAGCAGGGAATGAAATGCGCCTGGAAGAGAGTGACATTGATTCGATACGTCCCGGTCAGGTATCGGTCATGCCCTCCGGGCTGGATGAGCAATTGTCGCAGCAAGAATTAGCTGATCTGCTGGCATTCTTGAAGTCACGGCAGTGATCGAGCGATTCATCAAAGGAACCCCTGCGCGTGCAGGAGCAGGCTTTTCAACCACTTGAATCCGATCCATTTTTCTGAATAGGCAAAAAACGTCACACCCAGCAAGGCGTATCCAGAGATCCACCGAAGACAGATACGCTTTTCTTTTTTCGAATGGACTCCTCTCCAACAGGCCCCAGTGTTTAAAGCCAGCGCAATGGCGATCCCTGATAATACGAGCATGTGCCAAACGGGTCTCGAGGAAATTTGCAGGGAGCCTAGTCGAAGAGAACTGACCGCTGGTACTCCGATGAATATGATCACGAGCCAGATGCTGTTCAGGGATTGAATCAATAGCGCTTTCATCAGAGAAAACAGTATTCACTCCATAAAAAAAGCGGATGGCCGGGCAAGCCATCCGCCAGAAAATGATTGGAGTTTATTTCTTGCTGCGGCGATTGGAACGCAGAATTTTTTCTGTTCTTTTTTCCGTATCTTTCTTCATTTCTTCTTCCATGTTTTTGACGCCGGGCAGCGATTCGCGTTGCTCTTGAGCAACCAAAGCAGCATCCTCTGGCGTTTTGAGGACAGTCGCTCTCAGAAGAATGATCAGTTCTGTCATATCATTGCTATCGGATTTGGTGCGAAATAAAGCACCAAGAATTGGGATATCCTTCAGAATGGGAACGCCTGATTTACTCTTGTTCTTGGTTTGTTTGATGAAGCCGCCCAGCATGATGGTGTCGCCATCACGCACTGAAAGAGTCGCCTGTGCAGCACGCTGATTGACCACGGGATTTGGGTTGCCGTCGATGATGACATCACCCCCGCGCTGATCCACATTTTGGCTGATCTCCATGACGATATAGCCTTCAGGTGTGATGAAGGGCTGCACGGATAACTGTATACCAATATCCAAATATTGGACAAAAGACTGACTGCCCGCTGAGTTGAAACCGCCGGTGAAACCTCCTGTCACAATCGGTACTCGTTCTCCCAGGGTGAAAAAGCCTGGAATGCCATGAGACGTTTGAATACGGGGTCTTTGCACTACTTGAACGGAGTTATCCGTAGCAATGGCTGTCACTGCCACATCTAGAGTATCATTATACTTGCCGAAATAACTGAAGCCTCCAGGTAACCCACCAAAACCATTGGTCGTGGTGTTGCTGAGGAAATTGTTCCCTGTATCCAGGTTTGAATTGTTAGCCATTGCTCCACCGTAGGAATATTTACCTGAATTTTTCGGGTTCTGAGCCATGCTGACGCCTACTGTCTGATTATCGCCGATGCCCACTTCAAGGACGATGGCCTCAATCAAGACTTGAGCCAGTAATACATCCACTTTGGAAACCATGTTGGTGATCATGGTGAGATCCTGTTTGTTGGCAAAAATCAACAATGAATTGGAGCGCTCGTCCGGAACGATCCGTGCATTAGCCAATAGTTCAATTTCCTCCTCGCCATCAGCCGCCTTATCGATGACTTTGCGTAATCGGTCCTGAAAGCTGCTGCGATTGCTGCTTACTGAAGAACCCGAGGAGCGATTTACTGCAACAGGTGAGGAGGATTGATATGGGCGGTACCCACCACCGAACCCGCCACCACCACCAAATGAACTACTACCTCCGAAAGAAGATCCACCACCGAAACCACTACGGCTGCCACCGAAACCACTACGGCTGCCACCGAAACCACTACGGTTGCCACCGAAGCCACTGTTGAAACCGCCGGACCCCATGTTGCTCCCTGAATTACCTCCAACCGCGGAAGCAACTCCTCCACCATCAATCAGTGCACTCATGGTTCCATAGAGATCCGTGACTTTACTGTATTTGATAGGAATGACTTCAAGTGAGTAGTCCATCTCGGGCTCGATATCAATTTTTTCAATAACCTCAAGCATCTGCTTTATATTAACGGCGTAGTCATGGATGATCAGGATCTGAGTAGAATCGATTGGGATGAGACCATCTGGATTCCCGCTCATTGGGCTCAGTATATCGGCAACCGCGGAAGGCGCGGAAGAATTCAACTTGATGGTTCGTGTCAGGAAAACACCTGAGTCAGGAATATTCTCACGATCTTCGATACTGATTGCAGGTGCATGTTGCATGGCCTCTTCCTGAGGAACTGCCTTGATGAATTTTTCTCCCATTGGCACAAGCACGATATTGGCCAGAGATAAGCTTGTTGTAATTGCTTCGATCGCCTCTTCCGTTGTCAATTCCACCCCGGCGGCGGTTACTAGATTGACCGTTCCACCCAGATCCGGAGAATAAAGCACCATTTTACCGGTCAATTCACTGTAAATAGTAAAGATGGGCTCCAGCGGCATTGCTGGAAAATTGAAGGAGTGCAAATTATCAGCCTCATTTACTTCGTTTTCATCTAATACCTCTCCCCTTGCCGCGGCTAAAAGGCCGGCAATATCTGGAATGCCATTTTGATTTTCAGTTCCAGCTGCAGCGGTATTGCTGGCTGTGGGGTTTATGCTGGGTAATGAAGATGCAGATGGCAGCGTGCCACCCTGCGGCAAGGTAGGAGGAACATTGCCTGATTGAGGAGCTGGAATGGTGTTACGATTCGCTTGGCTTGAACTCGGGGTAGTAGCTGTCGCGCTTGAGCGGGGAGTCAAACTTGGTAGGGTTTTGGGACCCGCATTAGGCAATGCTTTGGGTGCAGGCAATGCTTTGGGTGCAGGTGATGCCTTGGGCGCGGGTAATGCTTTGGGTGTTGGTGTCTTGACGGATTTTTGACTGATGGCCTCTGTGGATTCCGCAAGAGGTTGTAATTCTTGTTCGAGATTACCGTCCTGGTTCATGGCCCGCTGCAGAACTTCTCTCAATCTTGCGTCCAATTCCCCAGGGCTTTGTGCCTGAACAAGCGAACTCGTTATGAGTGTGGCGGTAAGTAGAAGCAGCCATAAGCAAGACATTGGCGATTTGCGCATGTAAGATTTATTTAATTTGGATGACATGATCCTGATAAATGCTGGATTCGTTTTCGTGAGGCTGGCTCGTCGAAGTTGAAATTTGATGGTCATGGTTGAAATCGAATCCTGTTGTTGTTTTTTCTGTTATGAGATGGATTGCGCAATAGTCACTTTTTAAATCAAACACCTTATTCCTCCGAAGGTTGCTTCTGATAATTGGCAACCAGCGTCATGTTGCATGTAAGTTGTGAGTTGTAGGGTGGCTTGGGTTTCAAATCAAGGTCATGAACGCGCACCATGGATTCTCCTGATCCAACGGATACAAGGAAACTGATGAGGCTTTCGTCATCCGTCGTGACGGTCAGTCGGTAAGCCTTTTGATCGAAAAACATGTTGTTGGTGCTGCGTTCGTTTGAAATCCGCACTGGACTGATATTTGGCGTAGGAAGATTACTTTTTCTTGCTTGCCCCTGAATCAATCGGATCAGGTCGTTCGCTTGAGATTCGGTGGAGACATTGGAACCGATGCCTTCCAATTCTGCCAGTTTGGCTTTAAACTGAGGCGATCGCCCGATCAAACGATTAAAAGAGGCAATCTTTTGATCTGCTTGATCCATCTTTTTGCCTATCTCTCCCCAATCTGCAAACTGCGGCCAGACCAGAGCCATATTAATGATGAGGAAGACCACAAGGCCCACGATGACGACGAGGCGTCGTTCGAAAGCATTCAGATTATATTTGTCAAAAAAGGACTGCATCATTCGAATCCCGATCTTCTGAGTTCACAATTAAAGCTCCAGGTGGACGTGGGGGTCTCGGCGCTCTTTTTTCGGCTGCTTGCATTGCTTATTGTTGGATCGCTGACACTTGAGAAAAGTGGCTTCTCACCTACCTTGGCATCAATGAGAAATCCGTGGTAATCCGTCACTTTAATACTTTCATCGGTTGGAACTTTACCTCTCAGCGTCAGCACTTTGCCCTGCCGGAAGTTAAAAGACAACAATGACATCCCATCAGGCATCATCTCCGAGATCACTTTAAGGCAATCCAGAGCTGAGTATTTCAAGTCAACCTGTTCCTGAAGGATGTTAACCTTGGCTTGAAGCTGCATGGTATTGGTGTAGGAATTTGCTTTGCTTCTCAATCCGGTCTGCAACTCGATATTGTCCCCGCGTCGCCACTCAAGTGCAACAAAGTATATAAGAACTCCAAAAATATAAACCATGGCGACTCCACCGAGGCTGCTCATCCAGAGACCGTCAATATATTGCTGACGGTATTTGGTTCTCAAGTCCTCAAGCATGAGGTTGGTGGTGGAAAGGCTACGGGTGGCTCTCTCCGCGGAAACTTGTGCCTGTTCGTCTTCTTCGGGGGCCGGTTCGTTGTGTATTTCTTTGGATGTCCAGCCTTTTGCTGCCTCCAGCCATGAGCTTGGAACATGCTCTCCGCCGATAAATCTTAATTCAGGAGCTTCTGACAACCAGCCTTCGAGTTCACCAGACCAAGCCGTATTGTTAAGATTATCGATGAGCAACTTGGCTCCTTGATCCGACTTGGGAAGTTTTGAAAGTCCAACATGCTGTGTCCACCCGTTGATATGCCAGGAAATGATGCAATCAAAAAAATCTTCATCGTGTTCCTGCAGGTGCACTCGCACACAATCGCTGTCAAACGTTGCTGTTGATAATGGGTGAATGAGGGGGGATTCAATGCGGTCGGTTTGAAATCCTGATTCCTCAAGATCGCCCAGTAACTTTTCAATGTTGGAACTTTCAGCAAGAGCCAGTAATACGGTTTGCTGAGCTGGATTCGGACAAGGCAGTATTTCAAACGACCAAACAATTTGATTGACTGGCACAGGGGACAGCTTCTCCAGCTGAAACTCCAGCATTTGTTTTGTTTCATCCAGATCCTCTCCTTTGGGGAGGTTTACTATACGGAGGAAAATATGCTCTGCTGGCAGCCAGGCAATGTTCAGCCTTTTCTGAAGGAATTGACGCCAGGTTTGTTCCACCTGTTTGGGCGGGATGGGGTTTTCCCCGGAATGATTCAGTTTTGCTTTTTGAACGACTTGTTTCTCAGCGACACTGAAATGCCACAACCTTTTCAAATCAGGAAAGACCTGAATGACATTACAATCATTCCATCTTTGCTTTCGCTCTTTCTTCTTTTTTGTGGCGGCTTCCATGTCAGTCAATGGCAATGAGATTGAGATTACTCTTCAAGTAACTCCATGTGTTCTTCTGTTTGAGTCACGCGTAGGATTTCCTCAATCGTGGTTACCCCATTCTTAACCTTGCGCCAGCCATCCATGCGCAAGGTACGCATGCCCTGATCCATGGCTTTTTGAGCCAGAGTAGAGGCTGCAGAGCGATTCAGGATCAATGGTCTCAGTGCTTCGGTCAGCACCAGTAATTCATAAATAGCGATCCGTCCCTGGTAGCCGAGCTGATGGCATGCTTCACAACCTGCCCCGTAATAAAATGTCGATTTACCGATGTCCTCCTCAGGGAAACCAATTTTGTGGAGATAGGTTTCGTCTACCTTTTGCTCGGTCTTGCAGTGTTTGCAAATAGTGCGGACGAGTCGTTGTGCCATGACCGCTTCCACCGAGGATGCAACCAGAAAGGGTTCAATGCCCATATCGATAAGTCGTGTGAACGCACTGGGAGCATCGTTGGTATGCAAGGTGCTGAAAACCAAGTGACCGGTCAATGCCGCGCGAATAGCGATTTCGGCTGTCTCAAGATCACGAATCTCTCCTACCATGACAACGTTTGGATCCTGACGCAGGATGTGGCGCAGTCCCATGGCAAAGGTGAGTCCAATATCGGAGCGAACTGGGATCTGATTAATCCCCTTGAGCTCATACTCCACAGGGTCCTCGATGGTAATGATACGCTTTTGAACGGTATTGATTGTGCTCAAGAAAGCATACAGGGAGGTGGATTTACCAGAACCTGTTGGACCTGTGACAAGTACAATGCCGTGAGGTTTGACAATCAGTTCGCGTAACGCTGCTTCATGATCTGGGTCAAAACCAAGCTTATCCAAGCTCATGAATATTTTACCACGTGTCAACAGACGCAGAGAAACGCTCTCGCCATAGACAGTGGGAACAGTGGAGACTCGGATATCAATTTCTTCTCCCTTGATGCGAACGTTGATTCGGCCATCCTGAGGAAGGCGTTTTTCGGCAATATCCATGCCCGCCATGACCTTGACTCGAGAGATGAGAGCCGATTGAAACCGTTTCAGCTGAGGGGGCATTGGAGCTTGATGCAGGATGCCGTCCACGCGGTATCTGATGCGTAATTCGTCTTCAGCGGGTTCAAAGTGAATGTCAGTAGCGCGATCCTGAAATGCTTCCCAGATAATCTGGTTCATGAACTTGATGACGCTTGCCTCCTGATCGCCATCCGTGATCTCCTTATCCTCGCTGACGATCAATTCAAAGGGTTCATCCTCTTCAAGCTCATCCAATGTTTCGGCACCCACACCGTAGTATTTTTTCAGGGCTTTTTCGATTTCAGCTTTTGGAGCCAAACCAAATTGAATAGGCCCACCTGCTTCATATTGCGCTGAGTTGATAAGGCCAGCTTCAAATGGGTTGCTGACGGCGATTCGTAATTCCCCGTTTTCCTCAGAGACAGGAATAATGTTATATTGAAAGGCAACCTTGGTGGAAATGCGTGCTCGCACTTCAGGAGGCACGCCGATTCCTTGAAGATCGATGAATGGCCAATCAAGTGTCTTTGCCAATTTTTTAAGGAATTGTTCTTCGGTAATGCCTTTTTCCCTTGAAAAAAAAGTCATCAAAGAGTCGTCAGAACCGCCCTCGACTGCGGTTCGCCACTGCTTGCCCCACATCTCGAACTGCTCTGGTGTGACCAGTGCAGCCTGATTGAGAAGCGTTTTTATGGATAGAAAAGGCGTTGCCATGTATGTACTATGTGCCACTAAAAACGCTGAAAAATAGGGAAAGTTGCGACACAGGTCAAAGGAAATGCGGAATATCCCTAATACTTGACTATTATTGCTTGCTTCTGGGGCTTCATGGAGGGTCAAATGTATTCCATGGGGTCACTACGCGTTGGAACAATAACTGTAATTGGCAAGGACAAAACAGGGGTGATTGCTCGAGTCACAAATTTCCTTTTCGAGCATGGAGCCAATATCGAAGCTCTGGAGGAGCAGGTAACGCGTGGTCAATTCAGCATGACGCTTCAAGCTAGCTGGCCTGAAACTCGCTGGGTTCCTCAAATGATCGAGGCGGGTTTGACGGATTTGGGACGTTCCCTTGGCATGGAGATCGCGGTTAATTTCAACCCTTTCCGCACGCGGCAACGCATGGCCATCTTTGCTTCATTGGAATCTCATGCACCCGAGGGGATTCTGGAATCAGTGGATAAAGGCACTCTCAAAGCAGATCCTGTGATCATGGTTTCAAATCATTCCTCCATGAAGAAACTTGCCAGAAAGCACCAAATACCATTCCGACAGGTGGATTGGTCAAATCGCAAGCGAGCTGAAGAGGGGGCACTTGCGTTGATGGATGAGTATCAAGTGGACTTTATTGTCTTGGCCCGCTTCATGAAAATTCTTTCGCCGACTTTCGTGTGGCATTTCAAGAATCGTATTATCAATATTCATCCTTCTCTTTTGCCCAGTTTCCCCGGCCCGCAAGCTTACCGGCAGGCTTACGAACACGGTGTCAAAATTGCTGGTGTGACCGCTCATTTCGTCAACATGCACCTTGATGAAGGCCCTATCATTGCCCAGGAATCATTTTCCATTCAGCCCAACATGACTTTAAAGGATGTCGTTGCCAAGGGGCAGAAGATGGAAACCAAGGCACTTATTCGAGCGGTAAAACTATTTTTGAGTAAGCGATTGGATGTCCACTGGGGGACTGTTAAAGAGGTTTGAAATGAATGGGAAACGTATCATTCGGCTTATCTGGGCTGTCGTAGGAAGAATGATTCTCTACGGAGTCGCGCTCGTTTTAATTTTGAGTATCATCATCAGCTGGAAGATGAAGCAGAGGGATTCCCAATGGGGCTGTCTCTTATACACATCTCCGAGCCCACGAGACCGAGGCTGATCTCG
>OJCR01000359.1_pt1 | contig 22292 bp, 14 predicted proteins | sample 1591611 | NCBI WGS metagenome assembly OJCR01 (sample SAMN05416815, study PRJEB24817) | seawater metagenome | isolation source: Sea water | place: Canada:Atlantic | collected 2013-07
TCGGAGATGTGTATAAGAGACAGCTCCATGGTGGAAGGAAATGGTGCATTCTTCAAGCCAACGGCCCTTTATCCGATGGACACCTGCGCCATCTTCAAGCTGGCCTTTCATGGCTGCCTGTTTCAAAACTGCACATCCGAAGAGTCCATTGGTTGTCATTACTCCCGGCTTGAAACTTCAGGAATCCATGCATCAGGATCTGACAACCTGGTTGCAATGGTTCAGTAATCAAGAAAACCTGTCGTCTTTCTCACAGCCTTATTTTTACCCGGCGTGGGAACATCTACCACATGAAGCCAAACTTCCTCATGCGGATGTGATCAGCGAGCGTTTGGAAACATTGATGGCTCTTTTACGATGGCAATCAGATCCTGAAGACCAACCAGCGCCTGTCATTGTCACCACCATCCAGGCATTGATGCAACGCACCTTCGAACCAGATGATCTTCAAGGACGCACACAAACATTGAAGGTTGGAGATATAGTCGACCCTCTGGATCTGGTCGAATGGCTGGAAGATCAAGCGTATGAGCCGGAAGCCAAGGTCACCCAGAAAGGCGAGATAGCTCTCAGGGGCGGCATCCTGGATGTGTTCCCCCTAAGCAGTCCCTGGCCCGTACGTCTTGAATTTTTTGGTGATGAACTGGAATCCATCCGCTATTTTCAACCCGAATCTCAACTTACACGAGATCGTGTTGAAAAGATCGAACTCACCCCTGGTGGAGAGCTCGGCATCATCAAGCAACAAATCGAGAAGAACGAGAAAGCAGGCACCAGTAAGCTTATCCCCTTTTCAAATATCCTGGACTATCTCCCTCGAGATGCATGCATTCTGGATACAGAGCCATTGGCTCTTCAAGAGGCAGCAGAGCATTACATGGAGCAAATACCTGAGGGTGATCCCTATTTCATGGATTGGTATGGATTGCTCAAGCGTTTGAATGATGGCGATTTTAAGCGTGCCGAATTAAAAGAAGCTGATCAGGGTGGCAACTTCATTGAAGATTCCCCTGAACCTATGTCGATGGACCAGGGAATGGAGCTACATCCAGATCTAGAATCCATGGAACTATACCGTCCATTGGGAGATCGACGTCCAGAGGCTCATATCGCAGAAAAACAACGTCAGGATTTCCTCAACCAAATGCATCGTTGGTTGCGAAAAGGATATCAGGTTCTGGTGATTTGTAACAACGAAGGCGAGAGCCAGCGCTTTCAGGAAATCTGGAGTGAGTCAGGGTTCAACAGCGACTCTGCTCAGTCAAAAAACCTTCATCTGCTCACAGGTAGCCTTAGTCGAGGTTTTGTTGCTGACTCACTTGGATGCGCGATTGTCACTGATGCTGAAATTTTTGGGCGCTATAAAGTGCAGCGCCCTCGTCGCCTCAAATCACCCCACGCGGCAGCAGCAAAATCTATACTGCAAATCGATTTTGCAGATCTCGAAGAGGGAGATTACGTTGTGCATCTACAGCATGGTATTGGGCGTTATGTGGGGCTGAGGCGTTTACCCCCGGTGGGTTCGCAATCTGAGGATGATGAAAAAGGCCCCGAATATCTGGTGATTGAGTATGCTGCCAAAGACTACGGAGACGAACCTCCCAAACTTTACGTTGCTGTCAGTGAGGCTCACCTCGTCAGCAAATATATTGGGGCCAATAAAGGCAGACCTCAATTAAACACGTTGGGGGGTCGTCGTTGGCAAAAAGCAAAGGCTCAGGCTGAAAAATCCATTCGGGATCTTGCAGGAGATTTACTTCAAATACAGGCAGCACGCGCAAGCGAAACCGGACATTCATTTGGGGAAGACACACCATGGCAGAGAGAGTTCGAAAGTGCGTTTCTTTATGAGGAAACCGACGATCAAGTCCGAGCCATCGATGCCTCCAAACAAGACATGGAACGAGCCAAACCCATGGATCGATTGATCTGCGGCGATGTCGGCTTTGGAAAAACAGAGGTAGCCATTCGCACAGCATTTAAAGCCGTGATGGGCGGACGCCAGGTAGCCATCCTGGTTCCAACTACAGTACTTGCTCAACAGCATTACAATACGTTTGCTGATCGCATGGCAGATTACCCGGTGTGCGTGGAGTTGCTGTCCAGATTTCAAAAACCCAGGCAAAGTCGTCAAATTATTCAGGATCTGGCCACGGGGTCAGTCGACATCATCATCGGCACTCACAAACTCATTCAAAAGGACGTTACCTTCAAAGATCTGGGGTTGGTGGTCATTGATGAAGAGCAGCGTTTTGGTGTCGCACAAAAGGAGAAATTCAAATTAATGCGCAAAATGGTCGATGTCCTGACCCTGAGTGCAACGCCGATTCCGCGCACACTGCATCTTGCATTAATGGGGGCTCGTGACATGAGTACGATTGAGACGCCCCCACAGGATCGCTTACCCGTCGAGACCATAGTGATTCCTTTTGATGAGGATGCCATCAAGAATGCTTTACGCAGAGAGCTGAATCGTCAGGGGCAGGTTTTTTTCCTTCACAATCGAGTGGGCACCATCAACGTCATGGCTCAGAAAATTCAGACTCTGGTTCCGGATGCGCGCGTTGTAGTGGGACATGGGCAGATGGAAGCAAAGGAACTCGAAGGAGTGATGCGTACCTTCATCAATGGAGAAGCTGACGTATTGGTATCCACAACGATCATCGAAAGTGGCATCGATATCCCCAATGCCAACACCATCATCATAGATCGAGCAGATCGTTTTGGGCTCAGTGAACTTTACCAGTTACGCGGCCGAGTAGGACGGTACAAACACCAGGCCTATGCCTACCTGTTGCTTCCGCGGCATGCGGGTGTCCTGACGGATGCGCGCAAACGATTGAGTGCAATGAAGCAGTACTCCAAGTTAGGCAGCGGATTCAAAATTGCGATGCGTGACCTTGAAATCCGGGGAGCTGGCAATCTCCTGGGATCTCAGCAAAGCGGTCATATTACCGCCATTGGCTTCGATCTTTACTGTCAACTTCTCAAGCAGAGCATCTGCGCATTGCGCGGCGAAAAAATTCCTCCGCGTGTGGATGTAAAAGTCGACATGGATTTCCTTTTGACGAACCCAGGAGAAACCACCGAAGCACAAACCAAAGAAAGCAAGAAGTCATCAAGGCGCCGAGGGAAAGACAGTTTGGAAATTTCCATACCACGCGAAACGGCGGTTTACATAGAAACCACCGACGTCAGTGAAGCCCCCGCAGAGAAAGTCATTGCGGTCGCCAAGGAACCATCCTACCTGCCATTGGATTACGTGACAGAACCTCAGCAGCGCATTGAAATATATCGCAAGATAGCTGAGATCAACGATACCGAGTCCCTTCAATCGCTTAGAAACGAACTTCGGGATCGTTACGGGCCCTTGCCTGATGCGGTGGAGCGTTTGATGCTGTTGAGCGATCTGAAATGGAAAGCCTTCCTCAAAGGTATCAGTGAAATCGCCACCCAGCGAGATAAACTCAAAATCATGCGCAATGGACAATGGGTCATGATGAGTGGCAGGTTTCCCCGTCTTACCCGAAAGTCTGCCACTGCCAAACTCAACGAAATCCACAAGTTTGTCGAGATGTTCAGGTAATTTCAGCAGTGCTCAAAATCAGGCATCATTATTTCCAAAAGCTGATGAGGGCATTCGCCACGCCGACTCTTGATCATATCAGGCGTTGCCCCACAAAACACTCTCAATCCCTTTTACTGCGATGACTCATACGCAGCTATGTGAAGCTTAAGCCAACCATAAGTTCGCATCAGTTCAGCATCAGGCTCGAATGGAGGCCACATCAACCGTGCTGGCGCACGACTGTACCGCTTCAACCCACGCCACCTATTCCTTGTTTTTCAGGATGGCAGTATCCCACCCTCGGATATCGCTGGGCTTTGCGTCGGTGATGGAAGGGTTAAAACTGAAGGTACTTGGATTGTAAGGTCCGACAAATGAGACATCTGCATCGGCTTCAATCTCTTTCTCCATCCCCATGCACCAGAGAGTCGCGTTGACGATCATGCGCCGGACTCCCTCACTGAGGATGTCCTCGGAGGCGCCTTGAGTTGAACAGAATACGCGCCCTTCCTTGCCAGATTTCGACTGATACGTTTTTACCCAGGCAGCAGGTTGTGGGGGTTTGTTCTCCAGAGGCTTGGCTCCAACTTCCATGGAGGAAAGCACCTGATTTTTGGCAAGGATAGTAGAGCCCGGCATCGGGACAGCCGAATAGGCTCCCGCCATGGCATGCATATCCTTCACTCCTCGCATTACAGGATGACTCGCCTGACCTGGAACCACATGCATCGAAGTTGCATACTTATGATTACTACCGTAATGACCGGCACCCAATGCGGGGTTCCATGTCTCACCAAGAATTTGCCGACCGAATCCACCGACAAAATCACCGGATGTATTGTAGTTGTACTTGGCGTATTTACCCTTGATGCCATTGAATGCATGTGTCGTGGTGCGAAGGCCAAGCAAGGGACCTCCACGATCAAGGTAGCCTTCAAACTTTGCCATCCACGCATCGTCTGGATGGAGGAACCGCATGAACAGGAACAACATGTCCGCATCGTCAATGGCATCAATCCCCGGTATGATTGATGAGCCAGGCTTGATAAATCCTTCAGATGTCTGACCAAAAAGCACGGTACATTTGAAACCGTAACGTTTGGCAAGGATGCGGGCAATCGCCGGACAAGATTCTTCACCTCGATATTCATGATCAGAAGCAATGAATAAAATATGTTTCCCCTTCCCTGGCCCTGAACCCCCTTCATAAACCACCCACGGTTCCGCTTGCAGGGAAAACGCTCCCTGCAGCAATATGGCACAAAGGGTGAGCATGGACATAAGCTTGCTATGGGTTTTGATTCTCATATTTTTTTCTTTTGAACGACTTCTTATCTTAAGATTGATTCTGAATAGAGCAAAGTGTAAATGACTCTTCATGACAAATCAATCATGCAAGCATGGTCCGTAAAAGCCGCGGATCATCTCTTTTCGACGATGGATGGGGGTATGAGGAGTATGTGATGCAATGGATAAGAACATCAAATCCATGGACTCCAGCAAAGATCAGAGCAGGTGGTTCCGGAACTTCCCTGTCCCTTGTCGTTTCCAGTGCCCTTTCCCATCCCCCTGCCGCAAGCATTCCTGCACACCGCCAAAGCCGGATCATGACGACTCGATCTGCCGTCGAAGCTGCATGTTCGCATCCAATTTGAAAGCAAAATGCAGGAAGATGCCCACATCATCATGAGAACCTTGTATCAAAGCCTGGCGGGGTTAAGGGTTCGATGATTCAAATGCATCTCCTCAGGCCCTTCTCACAGAAAAAATATCATCCAACCACTCCCCCTCTTCTGCTCGACAGATCTCACACGATAAGTAGGATCTGAACATTCCGAATCCCGACATCACAAAATAACCATGAATAAAAAACTTATGAACATTCATGAACGCATTCGAAGTGAAGCCTTGCAGTTCCGATTTTCTGTCTGTGTCAGGATGGTCTGTCTGGTGTGTTGCCTGTCGATAAACACCGGACCTGCCCGAGCTGATGAAGCAGCGTCCGGTCCGATCGATTTCAATACTCATATTCTTCCCATCCTCTCTGATCGATGTTTTCCGTGTCACGGCCCTGACGATCGCGCACGCAAAGCCGACCTCAGGCTGGACCACAAGGATCATGCATTCGCATTACTGAAAGATTCCGATGGTCACGCTTTTGTTCCAAGTGATCCTGATCGAAGTATTGCGTGGCAACGCATGCAGTCTGGAGACTCTGACGAACGCATGCCGCCTCCTGAGTCTAATTTAAGTTTGTCCACAAAGGAAAAACAACAAATACTCCAATGGATCAATGAGGGCGCTTCATGGACAGAGCATTGGGCCTTTGTTCCAGCCGTCAAATCCATCCTCCCATTCGAACAGGAAAACCCTTTGCAAGAAAATGGGCATATGGCTCGTCATCCGATCGACGCATTCGTGTCGAGCGCATTGAAAGATCGCGGTCTGCCCCCCTCACTCAGGGCTTCGAAGGAGTATCTGATCCGTCGCCTGAGTTTCGATTTGACCGGTTTGCCACCCAGCCCGGAAGAAATCGATACTTTTCTGGCTGATGACTCCCCCACAGCTTACGAACAATTGATCGATCGTTTTTTGCATTCGCAAGCACATGCGGAGCGTCTGGCCATGGAGTGGCTGGATGTAGCCCGTTACGCCGATTCACAGGGAATGCATGGAGATCGCGAGCGTTATCATTGGCCATGGCGCGATTGGGTAATCAAGGCCTTTCAACAGAACATGCCCTATGACGCATTCATCACTTGGCAGTTGGCGGGCGATCTCCTTCCAAACGCCACACGCGAGCAGATCCTTGCTACGGCTTTCAATCGCAATCACCCAGTGTCAGCCGAGGGCGGCATCATTGATGAGGAATTTCGCATCAAATATGTACAGGATCGTATCAATACTGTTGGCACCGCTTTCATGGGGTTGACCCTGGAATGCGCCAGTTGTCATGACCACAAATTCGATCCAATTTCACAAAAAGATTATTATCAGTTGTCCGCTTTTTTCAATAATCAGAAGGAGCTGGGCATGGTCGCCGAAGGTGGGAGTTCTTCCGGCCCCGTGCTCCTTTTACCCGACCCTGAAAAAGAGCACGATCTAAAACAGCTCGAGGAAGAGTTGGAACAGGCATTCAAAGAACTTGAGGAAGTGAAAACAGATTGGATCGTTGATGCCAAAAGGATCCAACGAGCAAAGACGACTCCTGTTTCAGCACCAGTTCCAGAAGCCGTATTTCCTCTGGATACGATGCGCAAAGAAAAAATCCCTGTCAAAGGCGCCATACACCGGGTCGTTCGCAACACACCTATCGACAAAATGGTGGATGACAATCCAAAGTCCGTGGCATCTGGTGATCCCGAACAGGTCAATGGACACGTCGGAAATGCCCTTCGTTTTGACAAGGAGTTTGATCTGGTCTTTCTACGTGAGGACGGAACATTCGAAATAAACGAACCTTTCTCCGCCGGCGCCTGGATTCGTTCGGAAAAGGCCGGCAAAAACCAATCCATCATGGGCATTTCAGGTGAGCTTGGTAATGCATGGAAGGGCTGGGATTTCTTTCTGGATGAGGAAAGCCGGCTCAACTTGAGGTTGATCGGATTTTGGCCGCAGAATTATCTGCAGATAACATCAGACATCTCGCTAGCCATGGACGAATGGCATCATGTCATGTTCACATATGGCGGATTGGGTAACGCGCAGGATACAGGGCTATTCGTCAATGGAAAGAAGGTCCATCACACCGTTCCATACGACAACCTTTATCGAAGTATTGTCCACGGCTGGGGAAAACAGGAAGGGTGGCCACAAAAACCGGTTATCGTTGGCAGAAGTGGCCGTTTTTACACGGGTGACAACGGCGTGTTCCTCGGCTGCATTGATCACATTACATTTTTCAAATCATGCCTCAGCGAACGGGAATCTGCTGCTTTGTTCTCAACGCTGACCAATCAGTCGCTGGACGAATCATCCCAACCTCCATCCTATTTTACGGATCATTTACTGCGTCGCGAAGAGGCGAAATCTCGTGATTTAAGAAATAAAATCCGGTCGTTGACAAAACGTAAATTAGCCTTAATCAAAGATGTCCCTGAAATGATGGTATTGGGAGAAATGGAAAAAGTTCGTAAGACTTTTGTATTGAATCGTGGCCAATACGACGCCCCGACTGAGGAGGTATTTCCCGATGCACCGGACAAGATTTTTGCTTTCGATGATGATCTGCCTCGAAGCCGCCTGGGATTGGCTCAATGGTTAACCGACATGAAGAACCCCCTGACCGCGCGCGTCACGGTCAATCGCTATTGGCAAATGATCTTTGGAAGGGGCATTGTAGACACGCCGCAAGACTTCGGTTCACAAGGCGCTCCGCCCTCGCATGCCAAACTCCTGGATTGGTTAGCCGTGTCTTTCATGGAATCTGGCTGGGATCTGCGCTGGTTGATTCGCACCATGGTGACTTCTGCCGCATACCAACAATCCTCAGTCAGTGCGCAGCAGCACATGGAAAAGGATCCGACTAACACCTACCTCGCAAGAGGTCCATATCACCGTCTTTCAGCCGAAATGATTCGTGACAATGCACTGAGCGCAAGCGGTCTCCTTGCGCGTAAAGTCGGTGGACCAAGTGTCAAACCCTATCAACCTGCTGGATTGTGGGTAGAAAAAACGGGTCCCGGAAGCGCTTACAAGCACGACACAGGCTCCAACCTTTATCGTCGAAGCATGTACACCTTCGTTCGAAGAACCACACCTCACCCTGCCATGATCGCCTTTGATGCGCCCAACCGTTCGGTATGCACGGTGAAACGCGAGCATACCAACACGCCGATCCAGGCATTGACCTTACTCAACGATCCAGAGTTCATGGAAGCTGCACGAGTGCTGGCACAGCGCATGCAACTAGAAGCAGGCAAAACCATCGATCATCAATTGAACTTGGGATTTCGACTTCTATGCGGGCGGTATCCGGACGCAACCGAACTCAACTTGCTGACCACCCTTTTTGATCGGGCTTACACCAAATACGAAAACAATCCAGAGGCAACGAATGCCTTATTGGAGGTAGGAGCGTACCCTCTGAATCCGAAGCTGGACCGGGTTCAGACGGCAGCGTTGACACAAGTTGCCTCGACGATCATGAATTTTGACGAAGCCTACATGAAACGTTGAAACAGGCGTAAGCGGTAACAATATTCAACACCTTCATCAGATGAAAAATAGCATGCACGACATCATCAACGAGTCCAACAGGCTGAACCGTCGCACCTTTCTCGGTCAATCGGCAGGTGGTCTGGGCGCCTTGGGTTTATCGACATTGTTGCATCGAACAGGATCGGCAGCGACTGGAATCCCAAATAGCCTTCCCGATCTACCCCATTTCGCTCCAAAGGCAAAACGCGTCATCTATCTATTCCAAAGCGGTGCTCCTTCACAGATAGAAACCTTCGATCACAAACCTATACTCCATCAGAGACATGGACAGGAACTACCAGAATCAATACGTCAAGGCCAGCGCCTCACCGGCATGACGGCGGGTCAAAGTTCTTTTCCGATGGCTGGCTCCCAGTTCCCATTCTCCCGTCATGGTCAATCAGGCACCTGGTTCAGCAGCCTGCTGCCGCACACCGCCAAAGTAGCCGATGATATTTGTGTCATCAACTCCATGCATACCGATGCGATCAATCACGATCCAGCCGCCACATTAATTCAGACTGGCTCTCAATTTCCTGGTCGCCCTGCGATTGGTTCATGGATTGATTACGGCTTGGGAAGCGACAACGAAAACCTGCCGGCCTTCATCGTTTTGATCACAAAGGAACGCTACGGACAGCCTCTCTACGCGCGATTGTGGGGAAACGGATTCCTACCTTCACAACATCAAGGAGTACAATTCAGGTCAGGGAAAGATCCGGTGCTTTACCTCAACAATCCTCCCGGGGTGGATTTCAAGGACCGCAGAGACCAGCTGGACATTCTGCGCCAATTGCAGGAACGGCAGTCCCAACGCTTCAATGACCCGGAAATTCAAACGCGTATTGCTCAATACGAGATGGCGTTTCGCATGCAGACCTCCGTTCCTGAAATAACCAATACCACTGACGAGCCCGATCACATTTTCGATCTCTATGGTGAAACATCAAGAGATTCGGGTACATTTGCAGCAAACTGCCTGCTGGCGCGAAGGATGGCGGAAAAAGGAGTTAAGTTCATTCAGCTCTACCATCGCGGCTGGGATCAACATGACGATTTGCCATCAGGAATCCAGCGTCAATGCAAAGATACCGACCAGGCATCAGCAGCCCTCATCACAGATCTCAAACAACGGGGGATGCTGGACGAAACACTGGTGGTCTGGGGAGGAGAATTCGGGCGTACCAACTATTCCCAAGGGGAACTGACGCAAACAAATTACGGACGAGATCATCATCCAAAGTGTTTTTCCATCTGGATGGCCGGAGGAGGTATTCAGGGGGGAAGGACTTATGGCCAGACTGACGATTTCAGCTATAACATCGTTGAAAAATCGGTCCATATTCACGATTTTCAAGCTACTATAATGCATCTGATGGGTATCCACCACGAACAGTTCACCTTCAAATTTCAGGGCCGCCGTTTCCGGCTCACTGATATCCGTGGGAAAGTGGTGAAGGACATCATGGTTTAATACGATCGACATCCCAGCGAAGGTAACCGCTTTCGAAACAAAGGGGTTACTCCATCAAAAGCTGAGTATCAACCCGAGCGTGTTTCCAGCAATTTCCTGCGCAACGATTCCAATTCGCGCTTGCGTGGCATCAATTTGCCAGGAACGAGTTTATGTTGACTGGAGGTTTCAGCAATAAGCCCACCCATGAGCACGCAGCAAAAAGGGATAATCGCCCATCCCGGCAGTCCTGAAGCTTGAAACACTACCCACGTGAACAAGAGTCCCCCGGTATAGGGAGGAATGTATGCTTTGATCAATGCAGGTAATGTGCGACACGCCATTTCAGACTCAACCTTGGCAATATCCTGCTCAATTTCTTCAAGCAGGTTCTTCGCCAAGGCTTGCTCTCGACGTCTTCGAGAGACACGATTCACAAACACACGCATACCGAAAAATGCCCAGCACCCCATTCCTGCGAAAAGGACTGTCGCGTCCCAAGGGGTCATTTCTACACGTTTCAGCCGCTCCAATCCACCAGAGAAGTAGCCGATGAGCGTAAGCACAATCAGCCCAATAACAAGCACACTACTGATGTAGGCTTGCGTTTCCTGCCAAACAATGAATTTTCTGTATGCTTTGGCCTTTTTGTCGATGACCGGCTTCAATCCTTGTTGGTTGACTGCAAAAAGCGGCTCCTCGTTTTGTGTGTCCTAGATGACTTTGAGATCTTTAAATTCCATTTACTTTGACTAATATTGATTGTTCAGTAAGTCGTCTTTTAATGCGGTTCAATCGAACACCGACATGACTTTCGGAGATTCCCAATACATTCGATATTTCCCTGTAGCTGTAACCATCGATCATCATTAACTTGAGGGATCGTTCCACCTCGTTGAGCTTTGCGACCTGTTCATATAACCCGTCCAATTGCGCATTTTGATTTTCGGCATTCTGACGCAGGACATAATCTTGCTCCTCAATCGATTCATGATTTTTTTTTATGGCGTCGTTCTTTCCCTGACCAGCGCATCGCCGAATACAAGGCCACGCGATAAATCCAGGTCGACGCCTTTGAATCTCCATTGAATTTACGAATCGAATGAAAGACCTGCGTCGATATTTCTTGAAAAAGATCGTCCTGATCATGCGGATTGAAGGCAAACGAACGAACCACCTTAAAAAACAATCCCCGATGCTCGGTGATCCACATGTCAAAGATTTGCATTTGTTCGTTTTCATCCATCATTTATTAGACTTTATTTCATCTCGACTGAGTGGAATGGAAATAGAAGGAACACTGAAATAAGGACATTTCTCCATGGAGACAGCCAATAAGATTGATATGAGAAACGGATCTCCGTTTAATGATGTCATACACCACAATATTTTTTGATAACAACCGAGGTATGATCACGAAGAATAAGCTGAGTTCTCCAAGCGCCAGGATGCAACGAATCGCCCTTCTCATTGGCTTGATCTTTGTCTGCATGGTTCAGGCGAAGAGCGCAACCCGTCCCAATATCATTTTCCTTTTCGCTGACGATCAACGAGCGGACACGGTTGGAGCACATGGAAACCCACACATTCAGACCCCAAATCTGGACCGATTGGCAGAAAGTGGCTTCAGCTTTAGACGCAATTATTGCGCGGGATCATTCAGCGGTGCTGTATGTGTCGCGAGTCGAGCCATGTTGATGACTGGGCGCCACTGGATGCGACTGCCTCGGAATAAGCCTCAATCCAATTGGGGAAACGCCAAACCGCTGCCGGCTTTGCTGAGTGAGAGAGGTGACTACCAATCTTTCATCATCGGCAAATGGCACAATGGCAAAAGCACACTGGACCAATCTTTTCACAACGGACAGTCCATCTACATGGGGGGAATGGCAAATCATGCTGATTTCCAGGTTCAGGATCTGTCTGAAGGCGAACTAAGCGCAAAACGGGATGCGGGCGGATTCTCCAGCACTGTGTTCGCAGATGAAGCTGTACAGTATATTCAGGGCGCGGGAACAGAACAACCTTTCTTCCTGTATGTTGCTTTCATGGCTCCGCATGATCCACGTAATCCACCGGAAAAGTATCGTCAGAAGTATTACAAGAACCGCCCCCCCCTCCCCTTGAATTTCCTACCACAGCACCCATTTCAAAATGCCCCTCAAGCCACATCCGGTCGTGATGAAGGACTCGCACCCTGGCCACGCACGAAGGAAATGATCAGTGATCAACTTTGTGAATACTACGGTTTGATCACACACCTCGACGACCAAGTCGGCCGGGTCATCAAGGCACTTGAAAAAAGTATTCATTCAAAAAACACGATCGTCATTTATACTGCAGATCATGGGTTGGCAATGGGCAGTCACGGGCTACTGGGTAAACAAAATGTTTATGAACAAAGCATGAGTTGCCCACTGATTCTGAGTGGGCCCGGCATTCCTTCAGGCCAATCAAGCAATGCTTTTACCTACGTGCACGATCTCTACGCCACCATCTGTGATTTCGCAAGCGTGGAGCAGCCAGTTGAAAACGATTCCAAAAATCTGCGGTCGATCATGCATCTTGAAATCCCTCAAGTGCACGATTCTGTTTTCCTACCTTTCCAGGACAACCAGCGTGCCGTCAGCGATGGAAAATGGAAACTGCATGTTTACCCTAAAATCAATCACCGTCTTCTTTTCAACCTTGAAGCGGATCCGCACGAAACCACTGATTTGCTCCATGATCCTGCTCACCAGTCACAAGTCATCAGAATGTCCAAACTGATGGAGACTCACCGCAAAAAACTCGGTGATCCTTACCCTCTGAGCGTTGAGAATCCTGCATCCAAAAAACCAAACTTCGAGAACGATAAACGCACCCTAGACCGATGGCAACCGAAGTGGATTCGAAACAAATATTTCGATGGGCGCAACAACCCAAACCATGGCATCCGAAAAACGAACTGAATCATCATGGGAATGCGGCAAAGTTCACAAGTCGACAAGCAATCTCATTACTGGGGATTTACATCGCAATTTTGCTATTGATCATGAGTGTTTTACCGAACTTATCACCCTGACCATACGCAAGTGATTGGAAAACATTATCAGGATCTTTCAACAACCATGGCGAAAAACATCGCCTGAAATTAAACACTATGGAAATACCATGGTGAATGGGAACGATAGGACAGTCCCTTCATACGAAGGACAAACCATACTTTCCCAGAGTGACACATCTTCACCGAATGCTTTTCGTTTCAACGCCGTGGGTCTAATGCACTTTCGATCGACTCAATGTAGCGCTGCAGGTTAGGGGTATTCTCAACCTTTTGAGCTTCGCGGAGCGGTATCAAAGCCGCTTTGAGGTTCCCTTGTTTCACCTGTAAACGCCCCAGAAAAATATAGGCATCGGCCTCAAATGGACGCAGCGCCGTGGCTCTTTCGAAATAATACTCGGACTCTTCATAGTCCTGATTTTCGAGATGATACTCTCCGAGAAGCATCAGACTGTTACCGTCCAAAGGATCCTCTTCGACTGATGCAGTCAAAATCGCATACGCTTTTTTTGGATCGCCAAGCCTCATTTCAATCCTTGCCAATGCAGTATTCACCTGGCGTTGTAACTCAAGGCCAAGACTCCCTTGTATATCTAACTGGATGAGCTGAAAGTAAGCTTGAGCTTCTTCAAAGCACCTTTTCCCGACTAGATAAATCAATGGCCGGACCGCTTGAGACATTGCGACAGGTGGATACTTGCGATAACCCTGCGCGTAACTATTCAAGGCTAATTTGGAAAGATCCTCATTCAGATAAAGGTCCCCAAGCATCATCTGACTCTCCCAGGTGGATGCTCCTGAATCTGACAAAATTTGAAGATTGGCGATGGCTTTTCCCGTTTGTTCTGAGCTGAGAAAGGCATTGACCTGAGCCAACCAGAAGGTCGATTCTTCAGGCTTTTCAACGATGAGTTCGTCAAACAACGCAATGGCTGATCTCAGCTGTTCCGTCTTGATCAGGCACATTGCTTGACCTCTTTTGAAATCAAAGCTGTTCGGGTCGAACATACGCGCCATGCGATAGGCAGACAAAGCTGATTCATAATGAGCTTCATTCAGATGGGCGTAAGCAAGCAATCCATATGATTGAGCATCACCACCGCCCAGTTCGATGACCTTGATCAATGGACTGATTGCTTGATCCATCATTCCACGCTGCACATAGGATAGAGCAAGTGTTCTCCATGATCGCCTCAGTGAAGGAAACTTTTTCAATGCGCGAAGCATGTAAATTTCGGTGTTGGGATAATCACTTGTCTGGTAATAAAGGTTACCAAGAATATTCAAAAAAGCGGGATTCGTATCTGGCGTGAGCTCTTTCTCGATAAGTTCGATTGCTTTTTGTGGGTTCGTTCGGATAAGAGGCATGATGGCTTCCTGCAGCGGCCGATCTTTGACTGTCAATTTGGGTTCAATGGCTTCATTGACTCCATGACTGGCCAGAAACCGACGCCTGAAAGCCGGACTGTCAGGATCTGAATCCGTGAGAGGAAAGGCAGCGCCCGGTGCTGGCAGTATCGAGTGCACAGTTGCTATCAGAACTAAAATGTATAGATAAGTAGTGGAATATATCATCTGGGAGCCTGCAATGTCATTGGAAAACTGCCGCGCACGGTGACTGGCCGACCGTTCACCTTGGTGATTGAAAAACGTGCTTGTGAAGCTGCTTTCTTTGCAGCTTCACGCAATCGAGGGTGATCGAAGGAGATGGAAAGGATACGACTGACTTTTACCTTTCCGGTCTTATCGATTAATATTTCCAGATTAATCCTGGCCTCCTTCAAACCTCTTCTAGCAAGTTCCCTGGGAAAATCAGCGCGAATCATCTGTCCGTTTAAAAGGGTTGGAACCTGCAGAAGCTCATCAAAATTGAATACTTTTTCGATATCTGCTAATGTGTCTATTCCATCAATGGTGGGAATATTCGGGATCCCCATTGATAAGGCAACTCCCATACCGGGAGCGAGAGAAAGCTCGAGCTGACGAAGGGGAACTTCCTCGACAGGACGTTCCATTTTCGGAATGACAGGTTGAAGATCAATCTCCATATCACTGACTTCTTCGGATGGGGGAATGAAGGCAGGTGGCGGTGGCGGTGCCATCAGCATTGTTCTGTATTCCACGCTGTCTTTTTCCGTATCATTCAAAGTTTGCGTCAACGGGATAACCAAAAACAATCCAGTTGAGATCAAAAGAGCTCCACCGGCAGCCAAGCCCCGGATTGAATTCTTTTTTGTTTGTGGAAACCCTTTGATCACTATTTTTTTGTGGCCAGATTTATTTGTTTGGCTCCTGCCAATGCGGCTTCGTCGTGAACGTTGGCGTATAAATCAATGGAAACCGTTCGATCGGCTTGAACGATGACAGGCATATCTTCCTGCTTGAGCAAGCGCTTGACAACCCCCCTGACACCTCGAAGGCCAATTTCCTGACCTCCATGAAAGATTTGTCCCTCGGAAGTGATTGCAATCAATATGGAACGCTTCTCAAGTTGTTGCGCTGAAGCCGCCTGAGGCTTCTGCACTTCAACGCCGGACTCTTCCACAAAGACCGTGGTCACAATGAAGAAAATCAGGAGGATGAAGACAATGTCAATCAGCGGCGACACGTTGATATCGCTGGCACGGGATTGTTGATCAAAAACTAATTTCCGTTTTCTCATGATTTGTTCAGGCAGTTTGAATAGCCCCGCTTGAATTTGTTGGCAGCTTCGATCCGATGGATGAGACCTTTCCCTTCGTTGAATCAATCGGACAGCCCAATCTGAGGAGCCGACATGTATTAAAACGTTCCAGACGTGCAATAGATCGCCTGAGCCGGTTTCTCCGTTGAATAATGATTGATAGAATGGCCATGCCCGGTATGGAAATGATCAGGCCAGTCTGAGTCGTAATCAGCGCCTCAGAGATACCTTGAACGACATTTTGAAATTTCTCACCTTGACCGACAATCATACCGTCGAAGGTCGAAAGCATACCCGTCACTGTTCCCAACAATCCCATCAGAGGACCAATAGTGATCATGATTCCTAGAAAATGAATGCGTCGGTTGATCGGTGGAAGGTATTCATTGGAGACCTCAATAAAATGCCTTTTGACGTCTTCGATATCTGAGTCCTGGTTCCACAGCATCTGACGCAGCGGTATGGAGCCTTCATCTAAAATCTCTGTTATTTCATGATCTGAAAGCAAGTGAACTCCCGATTGCACCAGATAATGATGTTCCAGTTGCAACCAGAGAAAAAGAGCGCTGTAGTAAATGAAGAATGTCAGAATGAGGAGTGGTAGCATGAGCCAACCACCACTCACCCAAGTCCAGATCACTTCGACAAAAAAGTTATTGGGGTTCAGTTCCACGGACTAGTCAGTTGAATTTTCTGCAGCCTTGAAGCCAACATCTCGGCGGGACAAGCCGTTCACAAAAGCAATTGAGAGTTTCTCCATCTGCGCCAGGATGCCAGCGACTCTTCGCGATAGCAAGGCATGCGCGATCAAGGCGGGAATTGCCAAAACCAACCCCATCTCGGTTGTGATAAGTGCCTCCGAGATACCTGAAATAAGCGGTTTGGGATCTCCCGCTCCGAATATTTCCATCAACTTAAACGTCTTGATTATTCCCGTTACCGTCCCCAGAAGCCCGAGCAAGGGCGCTGTGGCAGCAGTGACAGCAATCACATTGAGAAAGCGCTCTAATTTAGGCTGCGCTCCCAGGATAGATTCAAACATGACTTCTTCTACCAATTCAACAGATTCGCCCGCGTTCTTGACACCTTCAGTCAACATTTGAGCTGCCGGTCCAGATTGCGATGCGGCCAAACTGAGAGCTCCCTTTGAATCGTCAGCGCCTAGCTTTTCAATTATTTCGTGCACAACCCTGGGTTGTGGCTGGCGGATCAAGGAAACCTGAATGGATTTATAGATGGCGACAACCATCGAAAGAATCGCAAACCCAATGATCGGGATAACCCAAACCCCTCCTTTTTTAAAATGCTCTTGCCAGGATTCCTTCGTCTCAGCAAAAGCAACCGCATCCCCCAAAGTCGGATCCACAGGAAGAAGGCCAATCCCGGTCTCGGAGAGATTTTGGATGGCCTTCACCTCGGAGGATCCAATGGAGCGCATCTTGGGTTTTAACGTACGGGTCTCTTCCACCCAACCAACGGTGCCTTTTGATTCCGATATGAAATAAAGAAGCGGCCCCACTTGAATGAAACTTCCCGCAAGCTGCTTTCCCTCTGGATCCAGCGCTGAGCCGGGATATCTTTTACCTGCCAACAGGCCATCGATGCGATCAAGGGAATCAGCTATTTGTTCCATTGAAGCTGAAATCTTCTCGGCTTCAGTAGTATCAACTCGCTCAAGCAACAGGTCCAATTGACGAAGATCTTCTCCAAAAGTCGATATTTCTCCGGGAGAAAGTGCAGCCTTGAATGAGGATTCAAACTCATTGAACAAATTACCGGCAATATAATCCAACTCCTTTTTCCCGGCCGCCACTTGAGATTCGAGTTGCTCCAGACTCAAGCTTGATCGGTCGCGCAAGCGCTGCCGCTCTTTTAGAAGGCGTTCTTTGCTATTCGATTCATATCGAAGGTCCGCAAGTTTTTTCCCCATCGGGATTTGCTGATCTCGAATTTCCAAACGCAGTACTTTAAGGCGCTCCGTTGCTTCCTCGAGTCGATTTCGCTGCCGCTCGGTAAGTTGTTCAATGGATTGGGCCCATCCGCATGTCATGAGGCAAAAACTAACAACACAACAAATACGTTGCACCAGGTGAATCGTAGAAAATCGTTGTAATGCCCTCATCTTTGGGTTTGCTTTGTGGCGACTGGTAGTGAAAGAAACCCAGCTTCGACACCATTCCCTGATGCCAATGCGATCGCACGTTTAATACTGGAAACAAGTTGTGGACGGGACTCCCATTGCCAACCGTTTTCGGCCGGGATACCAACGCCCCCTTCCGTACTGTCTGATGTCATGAAGTATGAGGCACCGAGTCCGAAATGAATGGTGTAAATTTCACGTGTTTCCCCATCCGAGAGATTCATGAGCTCCTCACCTGTCGTCACCACTCTGTCAAATCTCTGGATTTCAGTGATCATTGCGATCACCGCTTGCATGCGAGCGGCTATACCGAGTGATGCCTTTTTGGAATCGTCAGGCAGACGATCCATGATCATTTTCAATTTATCCACCAGCGGTTTTGGCAGACGTGGAAAGAGTGTTTTTAATCGAATCTCGAAAGAATCAAGAGAGATTTTTACGCTGCTGGATAATTCTGCATGAGTGTCGCTCTTTTTGACAAGTTCGATGCGGCGTCTCTCGCTTTCATCGGCAGCAACGCTCAAGTCTTCCAGTTGTTCCTTTATCGTGGCGATTTCAGCTTCAGCCACAGCGGTCATGTCTTCCAGAAGACGCTTTTTTTCATCCCAGGCGAGCCGTTCACTGGAAATATTTTTTTCAAGTTCCACCCATTGAGCTACAGCAGCCCGCGCGTCAGCGAGACGGTCGTCGGCAAATGCGATAGATCCGACTGAGCCAAGGAGCGTGGTGATGACAAAAAGTTGCCATAATGTTGTTTGGAATATCATTTTCAACTACTTCATTAATAAGAATGAGTCTCAATTGCAAGCAGAGAGCCATGTATCCTGCTGATAAGTACTCGACTGGTTTTTGGAATGCAAATACGCCAGCTGACCGAAAAAGGTCAACTGGCGCGATGGTTCGAGGAACTGAAGAGGAAAACCGCTTCAGAAATTCATTTCTACGCCTCCATTGAAAAACCTTGGTAATCCTGGACGGGGACCATGAGGATGCCTGGAAGCCACATATTCTTTATCGAAAAGATTGCGGATACCGCCAAAAATGGTCGTATTCTCTCTTATCTGATAGCGAACCGAGAGGTCCGTTAACAAATAATTATCAGTAGTCCCTACTCTGGCATCTGGCGTACCATCGGCTCGGATATTTCCGCTGTTGTTACTGGCACTTGTGTAGGTCTCTGGAACATAGGTTAAGCTTGCATAAGCGCCAAGTTTCCCAAATTCCAATCCAGCTTGAAGATTGAACTGGTAATTTGGAATATATGGCACTTCTGCACCATCAAGACCACCTTCAAACAAAGATTCTGCATCCGTATTTCTGGCATTCCCATCCAGAGTCGCATCAGTCAGTGTCACACTCAAGCGCACAGGCGTGCGAACCGACCAATCCGATGCTTGACCATGATCATATCCAAGGGCCAACTCAAGCCCCATGGAGTCGATGTCGCCGACATTTTCAGTGGTCGCAGAACCGCCTCCGCCAATGTTGCCTCCGACGATCAAATCATTGAAGTCGGTCTTGAATGCAATGGCCTCTGCAGTCAAGCCTCTTTCAGGATTGTTGTATCTTGTTCCCAACTCGTAGCTCCATGACGTTTCTTCTTCCAGATTACTGCGAATGGAGGATCTTGGACCTGGCATCGAAAAGCCTCGGTGAACACCAAAAAAGGCATTCCAATCTTGATTGATTTCGTATCCAAAACTGACACCGCCTGCAACTGCATCGATACTTCCATCTCCTGAGGCTGGGCTGCCCCCTCCATCACCGCGCCGTTGATCCTGCTCATAGTCTTGATCAACAGTTTCAAATCGAATACCGGGAGTTATCGACCAGCGGTCCCATTTAATCTGATCCTGGGTATGAATCGCAAGCGCTCTTGACTGTTGAATTCGGTCACCCGCTGCCCCCTTGACTCCCGTCTGGGCCCCTGTAATGGCTCCGCTGGCATCCTGATCATATTGGACATCCCACTGAAAACGATCGATTTCATCGAAATGCAATCGAACACCTGTTTCCCATTCGTGCTCTGCATTACCTGTCACAAACTGTTTGGTTGCGCTGGTTTGTATACCGTAAAGCTGGTAATCACGTGCGTTATTTCTGAGACGATACGTACCTGCAGCCTGACCTTTCAGGATAGCCAGTCCTCCACCGGCACTCGTATCCTGAAGAGCTTGGGAGAGCCCCATTTTCACAGGCGCTCTAAGGTCTTTGAGTTTGGCCCAGTTTCGGGTGAAGTTCTGAAGATAGGCAGTGGTTGCAATGCGCAAGCTCGGATCCGGCTCAACAATGTGACGAAGCGAAAATTGCTGCTGCTCTGTTTCAATACGATCAAACCTCGAGGCTGCGTAACGTCTGAAGGGATCCGCATTAAAATCTTCTTCTGATAATCCGAGGTAAGTCTCATTCGCGTCCAGACCAGAGAATCCATATTTGAATTCTATCCTGTTGTAATTGGCCGTATCGGGTTCCCAGAAGATTTTCACCATGGGCTCAACCCGCTTGAAACCCGTATCATCCGTGTCGGAAAAATCAGGTGTCGCATCGATGGTCTTGAATCCGTCGCTACCGTGATAGAAACCTTCCACCAGATAACCAACGCGACCACCTTTGTTGAGCTCCTGAACATCACCATGCCAAAAATGCCCAATCACCTCGTTGTAGGATCCATATGAAAATTTGAGGAATGTCTCCTGATCGGCAGGTATGGGCGTGGATAGATAATTAATGACGCCACCTGTGATATGGGGGCCATACTTGATTTGACTACTTCCCTTCAAAATTTCCAAACCACTCATACGTCCTATATTTGGAATATAATAAGCCGAAGGTGCTGAGTAAGGAGCAGGCGCACTGAGGATACCATCCTCCATAACGGTGACAGCTTTGCTTCGTTCAGTTGTGACACCCCGCACACTGATATTCGGAAAAAGCCCGTTACCATCTTCTTCTCGCACATAAACGCCCGGTACTTGACGAAGAACTCGGTTTACATCGACGTAGTTTTGCTTTTTGAGATCATCCTTGCCGATGAATACCCCAGAGGCGGGAAGCACTTGCTGTGATGCATCGGAGCCAATCAAAGACACTTCAGGCAACAACACTGATTCCTGTGTGTTCGAAGATTCCTGGGCTTTGAGTGATGAGGAAAAAATCAGCCCCATGCAGATTGTGGTTGATACCCCTGAATGCATACTGATGCCTAATGAGTTATTTTTTTTGATAACCTCTCTTTGTGAGGTGAGATGTCGGTTCATTTTATATTTCCAGATATTGTGTTAAGGATTCCGCTGTTGCGATTGAGACTCATTCTCATTAAGTGAAGCCTTCTGTCAATATTTTTATTTGAGTTAAGCAAAACTTTTGGAATGTTTATTTGAATGGCTTTGGTTGTTAGCTCAAGGCCTTTTTTGTTCGATTATTACGCCAGAAAGAATTTGTCACCGGAAGCGCTGTCATAACAAGTTCAAGAGAGAATATTTGAACCAAGGGTTTTCACCACGGCGAAGCAAGCTGCTTGATCGCAATCAAGCGGAGTTGGAAATACGATCAAGCAAAGCAGATCATTGTCGGATCTGAAGACGCCATGCTGAGATTTTTCCAGAGGCGTTACATCAAGTAACTGGTCCATTTCATCGCAAAAGGAGCTGCCTCCTGTTCGCATGAACATAGAAAAAACCTCAATCGAGAGGTCGATCAGGCCATGCGTCAGCAAGGAAACGTCACCACCAAAAAAAGGGCCCTCGAGTTCTTCGCTGTTGCATCTGACTGAATGGCTTCCATGCAACATGCGCATCCAGATAAAGAGCGTTGCCACCCGCAGGAAGCCGATCTTGAGCCCCTCCCCCGGCAAGGTGAGGAGAACTGTGCCCCTTCCAACCTCCATCGACTTTGGAAAAATTACCGCCATGCCCCTCACGATCATTACGATTGGAGAGCGTGGCATCGGCGACAAAAATCCCCTCGGAAATTCCAATGGTATAAGTAGCCCCGCTGCGGTTATCAGTCACTGTCTTTAACTGAATTCGCTCAAAAATATTGCTTTGAGCCAAACCCGGGGATCCCTTGGTGGCAAATGCGTAACCAAGGACCTTGAATTGAGAGGTGAAATTCCAGAGGGTGTCATTGTTCTGTTTGGCAAACGACGGACAGTATAGGATCTGTCTCTTATACACATCTGACGCTGCCGACGACTCCTTACGTGTA